>ENA-OPCE01002311-OPCE01002311.1-human-gut-metagenome-genome-assembly--contig:-NODE-2311-length-9909-cov-2.216460_pt1 | contig 9909 bp, 7 predicted proteins | sample MGYA00241247_ERZ501474 | MGnify/ENA primary metagenome ERZ501474 (study PRJEB25962, sample SAMEA2042572) | human gut metagenome | biome: human gut; feature: human-associated habitat; material: faeces... | reverse complement strand
TACTAAAAGCACACCAATGACCGACAGAGTCTGTACCACCTTTTTACGATTCGCTTTCCCTTCTTTCATAATCTTTCCGGCAAAAGCTCCGAGCATGACAGTCACTCCGAATGTCAGACTGCTCCATATCCATGTGTAATTATAATAAGGTGAAAAGCTCCACGTTCCGTCCTCATTCCAGAAAACACCATCTCTGAAACGACCTAAGACACATCTGTCCACCTGTTCGGCAAAATTTCCAGCCGGTGTGAAGTCACCCAAAAATGTCATGGGAATCCAGTATATGAAAAGCAACAATAAAGTGATTCCTATCTGCCACCTGAATGAAAAATGTAACTGAATGACTGCCGCAATAAAATAGCCGACAGCAATAGACTGCAAAGTATTTGAATAGAGATAAATATGTCTGCTGTCCAGTCCAAGCAGATTTCCCTGAACAATCATTCCGAAAATAAACAGCAGAAACACCCGCCTCAGAATCCTCCGATAGACGGGCCAGTAACTGCCGGACATACCGACGTACTTTGACAGTGAAAACGGCATCGAAGCGCCTGTCATAAACAGGAACAACGGCATCACAAGATCCCAGAAACGGAATCCCTCCCACACTTCATGATCAAACTGATAAAGGATATCATTGAGAAACGGCAAGTTCAACTGTCGTGCCAATGCCGCAAACACGGGCTGAAAGAAGACTAGAAGAAATAGATCAAAACCCCGAAGAATATCCAAAGAAGCAAGTCTGGATGTGTTATTCTCTGATAATTTACTCATAGTATTAACAAATTCATATTATTATTCAGTTATTGTCTCATCAAAAACATATGCTGTAAAGCGTCTTAATACAAATATATTCAAAACTTCTTTCCCCTGCAAGTACATCGGAAAGGAAATGAATCATTGGAAGAGAAGCGAAGTTAGAGTAAATCGACCAAAATCTGTCAGAGTCACACTCGACAATGCTCCTTCCGGACTGGCACCGGGCAACTGTGAATTGGAAGGTTTCGAGATTGCAGGAGCCGACAAGAAGTTCTATCCGGCAAAAGCACGGATTGCAGGTCGCACAAGAAATGTGGAAGTATGGAGTGATCAGGTCGCCCAACCGGTAGCCGTACGGTATGCTTTCCGCAATTATGTAGGAAACATCACTTTACGCAATACATTTGGGATCGCTGCTTTCCCGTTCCGGACGGATACATGGGATGATGTAAAGTAAGAGCTGATTAGCCTGTGTGCAGGGTATATATGTCCTGCGTACAGGAGCTATATATCCAACGCGCAGGAGCTATATATCCAATATGTTGGGCATATAGCTCCTGTATGTAACTAATAAATTCTATCTGACGTAAGTCTCCTTTTCCATATAATAAATAGCTTCGCCTCTATCCCCGTTCTCCAAATCTGTCAGTTCTACCTTAAACACATAATAAGGCAAAGTATTATTTCTGTTTTTAGGCATATCGACTGTCAACAGATAGGCATTTCCCCACTCGTCAGGAGCGAAATATTCTTTTATCTCCTGCTTCATGAGTATAGGAACTTCTTCACCGTTGATCCAGACAACAGCTTTCAACTGTTCCGGCTCAGGGGCCAGAATTGCTTCTTTAGGCTTTCCGGCTTTCATCCATGCCTGCGTACGTGTCAGACTCATAGGACGGACATACACCTGATAAGCAGGTGTTGCACCCGGGATTCTGAAAGCACGCAGTCCATAGGCTTCCATACGATGATATTGTATGTTGAGCGTTGTGTCGCGATCGGCGATAAAATCCCATCCCCAAAATTCCAGTCGTTGATCCTTCTCCGGCAGGGTAGAATTGGCGATGATGTATTCATCCATATTCAATGCACCCATCGAATGATATTTTCCCTTGGGGATGCGTATGCTGTAATTTCCATTTTTGTCTGTCAGCGTTACCGATACCTCACTGAAGTCCGGACGTGCCCAACTGACGGAAACATTGTCCAGCGGATGATTATCATAATCGGTCACACGCCCATTGATCGTTACAGAGTCCGTTATTACTTGGGAAGTTTGAGCTACCAAGCTACTATTAAATCCGATTATAAGTATGAGTAATAATAAATTTGCTTTCATTCTATTATTTGTTTGTGATGATTATCTTTAACTTCTATACACTCACTCCTTCACACACTTGGTAAATGTATAAAATTAATCTGAAAGTCTATCTATTACACGTATATTTATAACGTCTAAATAAAATAGCTCTTAAAGCAAAGAGGATGCCAACAGTTCCCCACAGGCATCCTCTTTTGTTATATATCAATGATTTACACGAAATACATTCTAGAATGAATGCATCCTCAGTTCCTTATCAACCAATATTCCGTCTTTCAGATTCAGATCAAACTTCACTTTACGTTTCGCTTTCAATTTCAGAATAAAGAGTTCTTCCGAACCTTCCAAAGCCTCCTGTTTTCCCATATTGACGAAAGTAGGATAGAGGGATTTCACACCATTTGTATGCAGACGGTCATAAGTCAGATTTTCCATTGCTTTCATATTCAGCGGTTCCACACCTACAAATTCATAGTCGCTCTGATCATAAGGCAAAGCAAAGCTAAGTGCATTAACCGACCGCAGATCATTACCCTTCACACGGATTTCAACGATTTCGTCCTTTTGATACTGCTTCTTCGGAGTACTGATAGACAGAGAGCCGGATACTTTCTCCGTAGCTTCCCTGTCGACACCGCCGTCGAGCTGAGTGGCTACGACAGAAATATCATAAGCATCTATCAAGTCATTCATATTGATATCGCCTTTGCTGATATAACCTTCAAAGTCTGAGTCGCCACGACGCAATCCGGTATAGTTCATATAAGAAGTCAGGTCATTGCGGTCGATCTTACCATCATTATTGATGTCGCCTTGCAGGTAACTTGCCGTTCCCGGTACTTTGAATACGTAGATCTCACGACCTGAACCGTAGTTTCCTACACCTGCCGTAACATTCAGTTTGATGTAACGTGCACTTGGACGCTCTGTGAAAGTGAATACTTTTACATCACCATTCCGTTGCCATTCGAATGCTCCGGCTTCCATCCAGTTTTCTTTGTCCATACTGTAAGATACTGTTCCTTTCAGCAGTGTACCGTTACCGGCATCCGCACGGGGCAAATAATGGAACTTATCCAGTTGGTTAACTGTTTTGAGGTCGATAATCAAATCTAATGGTATGGAGTTAACGTTATACTTCGTGTGCCATGTATCTCCCGATTCGGAGAAGTTGAACAATCGGTCTACACCGAATCCTCCCTGCGATGCGGCAGTCGATTCGCCTTCAATGCCACGAATAGCAAATTCCAGCGGATTAGTCTTCGTTTTCACCTGAATCTCTGCCCATTCGGAAACACCGTCTTTGTTAACTGCACGCACTTTGAATGCGTAAGGAGTATCCGCTTTCAGATCTTCAAACAGTAAGTGAGTATCCCGGATAGTTGTATAAAGCATTCCGTCAAATTCAATCTCATAGTAATCGGCATTGGGTACTTTGTCCCAAGTCGGTTGCAGGGTATATGCTTCTCTGTTCTGCTCGCTTACCTGAGCGTTTTGCGGTGCAGACAGGGTTCCGGTACTTACCAAGTTCCGGTCGGCCGGTTCAAAGCGGAAACCTTCCACGTCCAGTTCGATACGATTGGCGGTGATGTCGATGCTGCCCAGTTTGATGTGCAACAGCGGATTCTTTGTGATAACCACTTTCTCAAATTCACTTCCTTTGGTTGCAAACTTATTCAGATTGGGGGTTTCTTCGTACCAGAATACGTTTTCTCCATTCAGAAGTTCCGCTGCCGTGCTTACTTCCGTCAGTTTTACTTTCTTGTTGTTGATTCTTGCAGTCAGTTTCTTTGGTTTCTCTGTGACGTTGATGCGCAGTTCCGTCTTTTTATCTTTTACAAAGCCGTCGAAACTTCCGGCTGTGGGATGAATAGTGATAGTCACACGGTTCTTTGCGTCTACGTTCGATTCGATCAGGGTAGATACCGATTTTTCCTGACGGTAGGCTTCCGTCACACCGTCGTCGTCATATTCTACGGTTGCAGTATGGCGGTTCGGATAAAATTCATAGATGCGAAGCGACGGGTCTATTTCGCTGACATTATTGTTAGGTTGTGTCATCGGAATAATAGCGCCGTTCTTTACGAATACGGGTAACTTCCAGACCGGAGTATCGAAGTTGCTGAGAATACGGTTGCCTTCGTATTTCTCTCCGCTGAAATAATCTATCCAAGTGCCTTCGGGCAGATAAATTCCATTGCGGATATCATTGCCTTCTTTATCAGCTTTCGTATTCTGATAGACAGGGGCTACGAGAAAGTCGGTACCATACATATATTGGTAGCGGGTAGCTGTTCCGTAGGTATATTCATTCGGATAGTCGAGGAACATGGCACGGATGAGAGGCATACCATCCACCGCTTCACGGGCAAAGCTATACGTGTAAGGCATCAGTTCCGATTTCAGTTTGAGATACATGCGGTTAATGGATGTAGCTGGTTCGCCTAAAGCATGGGGGTACTTTTCGTTGGCGCCCCAGCCATCCATATTCAACTGCATGGGGGTAAATGTTTTCCATTGGAAGTCACGTATATTGACTGCCGCATTCTTTCCACCGAAGATACCGTCCATATCCGAGCAGATATTCGGCTGGCCGGACAGACCGGAACCTATATAAGTAGGAATGTGAAAACGGATATATTCCCATTCGCCTCCGGTCTGGTCGCCCGACCAGATGCCGGCATAGCGCTGTGTGCCTGCCCATCCGTCCAATGAAATGATAAAGGGACGGGCATCATTGCCATAATAAGGCATAATATGTCCTACGTCCGCCACTCCGTTCAATCCGAAGGAATAGCCGGCTCCTACCCATGCCACGTCAGTTTTGAGTACACGCACACCGGCATCACGGACTTCTTTCACGATGTCACGTTGCAACAAGGCACTTACACCCTCCTTTGGGTGCAGGTCTGACTGTGTCCAGAGTCCTATTTCCACTCCGTTCTTGCGGGCGTAGTCTCCCAGGCTTTTCAGATTGGCGATGTTGCCGTCCAACGTTTCCGTCTGTCCGTATCCGGCTCCGTAACCGTCGTTCGGAAGTAACCATCCGAGAGGCATATCATGATTCTTGTAACGGTCGATAACGGCACGTGCCGAGAACTGATAATTGTTCTTTTCACCATTCAGAGACTCTTTGATGCCGCCATTGTCTTTCTGGCTTTCTTTATATCGCTTTCCGTCTTCAAAAAGGATTCCTTTCTCGTCTTCCTTCCAGTAGTCACGGTTGTAGGCATTGAGATGTCCTTCGTAAAAACCGAATTTGGGCAACAAAACGGGGTTTCCCGTCAACTGATAGAAATCATTCAACAGGGAAACGGCTCCGTCGTTGACCATATAGAAAATATCAAGGTAAGAAGAATTGTGAGACAGTTTCACTATGTTTTTCTCTGTTGCTCCAAAGTCGTATTCACCTTTCCGGAAAGTGTACCACATCATTCCGTAACCATTGGTAGACCAGTAAAAAGGGGCAGGGGAGGCCACTCCGCCATCCGTCCAGCTATTCTGATTTTCGATGGCAATAACCTTGCCTTTATGAGAGAAACGTCCGTTTTGCACACCGCCTCCGTAGAAGTATTCTTCGGGATTCTCCTTTAAGGTTACAGTCACTTCTTTAGGACCGAATACCACCGGAGCGATTTCTTCGATCACACATTTGCCGGTCAACGGATTAAAGACTTTCATCAGTCCGGTCTGCTTATTCAGTTCAATCCGTACTTGGGCGGTGGTGAGGGTGATATATCCATCTTTCTCGTCTACTGACAGTCCGGCAACCTTGCGCCGGGGCTGGTCTACAAGTATCTGCGCTTCAGGTTTCGCTTCGGGGTCACGGATGATGCCTCCGGAATTGTCCTGAAAGACACGGAAAATATTCTCTCCGTAAAAGTCGATAGTCATCCGTTGCTGGTTCGTGAACAATACATCAACCGTCGTCGGGTTTATTTTTTCTGCACGAAGGATTCCCGAAGTCTGTTCCTGGCGGACGGATGCCGAAGAAACATCACTCTGATCCGATGCTACGGATGCCTGTATGGAAGAAAGGGAAATTGGACATAATAATAAAATGGCGGTAATACGCCTGAGATGTCGTAAAGAGATGGGGGTTTCTTTTTTCATGTTTTTATTTATTTAGTATTAGACATTAAGTGCCTTTGTATATTCTTTTAAAAATGGTATTAACTAATTCAGATGACATACTATAAGATTATTAGTGTCAGATTGTAAAATTACTCGTTTGGTAATAAATACACTTCATCTTTGGGTTACCCTAAATCAGAAGCTGCTTTATTATTATTTATTCACAAATCCCATGAGGATAAGTGGAGGTCAATATCGTGTCATCTTATTCGTAGTCGCTTTCAGATGCTCAAAGTGGTTGATCAATTCGCCCAGCTTCTTCGGGTATTTGGTTGCTACATTTTCCTGCTGCCCGATATCTTTTTTCAGATTATAGAGCTTATATCCATATCCCAAACCGATAAAGTCTCCGTCTTCCTTGCTATACGGATTATAATAAGGAGGAATTAGTGCCCAGTCACCCTGACGGTAGGCGTAATTGAACATTCCTTCAATGACAAGTTCTTCACGTCCTTTCTTGCTCTTGCCCAAAAAGGTGTCCAAGGTATTTTCACTGTCCAGCTTGTCCGGATAAGACTGCCCTAACAAGGCTGCAAAGGATGCCAGCAAATCCATCTGGCAGACGAATGCATCGGAAACCTGTGGTTTAACTGCTGCCGGCCAGCGAAGCATAAAAGGTATACGTGTACCACCATCGAACATACTTGTCTTTCCTCCGCGAAGCGGACCGGCTATCTTATGATCTCCTACCAGCTCCACTGCATCGTCTTTGTATCCGTCATCCAGTACCGGACCATTATCACTGGTCAGCACGACGATTGTATTTTCAGCCAATCCCAGTTTATCCAGTTCTTTCAGAAATTCGGATACACACCAGTCGGCTTCCAAGATAACATCCCCACGGGGTCCCATCCCCGACTGACCTACAAAACGTTCGTTGGGAACACGGGGTACGTGTGGCTGATGCAATCCGTAATAAAGAAAGAAAGGGGCATCTTTATGGTCATTGACAAATTGCTTCGCCTTGTCCAAAAACAATTCCGCCATTTCCTCGTCTTTCCATTGTGCCGCCTTACCACCTTTCTGAAATCCGATACGGGGTACCCCATTGACTATCGAACCGGCATGTCCCACACTCGGGTGCATCCGGAGCAGTTCCGGATTATTCTTTCCGGTAGGTTCTCCCGGAAAATTCTGCCGGTAATCCACATACAACGGATCATTGGGTCTAGCCCCACTACACGTCCGTTTTCGAGAAATACACATGGGACACGGTCGTTCGTTGCTGCCTGAATAAAGGAATAATCGTATCCTATTTCGGCAGCTCCCGGATGAACCTCTTTATTCCAGTCTACTTTACCGTCTCCCAGTCCGATATGCCATTTACCTACAGAACCGGTAGCGTATCCGGCTTGTTTCATCAACTTGGGTAAAGTAATCTTCTGGGTGTCGATGATTAATGCCGCATTCCCGGGCAGAATTTTTGCATCGGTATTTGTCCAGGGATAAAGACCGGTCATTACGGAATAGCGGCTTGGAGTAGAGGTTGCCGCTGTACAGAAACCTTGTGTGAAACGGATTCCTTCATTCGCCACACGGTCCATGCCCGGTGTGGAAATACGATGGGCACCATAACAACTCAAGTCACCGTATCCCAAATCATCGGCGACGATCAGGATTACATTCGGTTGCTGCTTGTCAGCCGGTCGTTCCTCCGGATGAGCTTGTCCGGCTGTCAGCGTAGCAGGCATTGAAGAAATACCTGCCAAAGCACAAAAGGCTAAATTCGTGTTTTTCATGTTTTTAGTTATTAAAAATTAGGTATGTTATTAATCTAAGGATTTACTTTAAATCTAATCCGATATTCTTGTATCGCCAATGTATCCCTGACTCCTAACGAACTAACAACTTCAGGATTGAATTCGTTAAAGGTCTTACCTCCCATTTTTGAATAAGAATAATCTGTATATTCAGATATCTTGTACAATAAATAACATAATTCAATATCCTGATAAGAACCGTATGCTACCCTTACTTCTTTAGTTCTATATCCTCCATTCGGAATAGGAAACTCCGGATCATATCTCATAGGATATTTCAGCATTTTAGAATATATCGAATTAACATCACCTTCAAATAGAAAACCTAAACGAGAAGAAAATAAAAACTGACTGCCATTCTTTTCTACATCATAAACAAATGGGTCATCTTTAAATCTCACACTATCTTCCGAACAAAAACAAACAGGTATCAACGAATTCTTTATATCCATATTATCCGGAATACCCGGTAGAACAACATTAGAACTATATGCAAATTGCATTATTTTATCCGTATCATAAATTTCCTCTTTGTTCGTAAACATTCTGATATTGGAAACTTTCACTACTTCACTTCCATAAAGGGTTACAGGGAAATCTACTTCATCCTCTTTTTCACATGAAACACATATTATGGACAAAATCCCTATACTTAATATAGCTAAAATATTCCAATTCTTCATTTGAGTATATTTTGAAAGTGTTTTTCGGTATTTTATTTACTAATCAATATCTTATCCATCAATAGGATGCTGTTGCCGGAATTCCCGTTCGCTTTATCAATTCTACAATCCGGTCCAGTTCTTCATGAGTGGCTTTCTGCAGATCATGGTCGGGAGTTTCCCTATCAATCGTATAGATCATCACCTGACTGGGAGCTATCTCCTTGACTGCTTCCAGCCAGGGGAGCACAAACTCATCGGAGGTATTATCCATATCTTTCCCAAGGTAGCTTCCTTTCAGAAACATAGTCTGAACAATACAATTTCCTTTGAATTCTTTCATCTTTTCGATGATCTTCCTTACGGAATATTTCCCGTTGGGACGATCCAGGAGATGAATGTATTCTTCGTTCACTGTATCCAGCTTCAGGATATTATTATCTATCTTGTTCAATGCATCGAATACCGCAGGACGGTCGATGAAGGTAGAATTGCTCAATACACTTACTTTTGCATTCGGGAAATAGTGGTCACGAAGTGCCAGTGTATCTTCTATAATTTCCGGAAAATGAGGGTGGGCAGTCGGTTCACCGTTTCCGGCAAATGTGAGTACATCGGGGGCGGGACCGTTCTTCTGCATATCTTTCAGCTTTTCTTCCAGGGCGATGCGCACTTCTTCACGAGTGGGCAGATGCTTCTTCGGACGATGGTCGGCATTGAAGCCGCATTCACAATAAATGCAGTCGAACGAGCAGACTTTTCCGTCTTCCGGCAATAAGTTGATTCCCAAAGATACACCCAAGCGGCGGGAATGAACAGGGCCGAAGATGGGTGAAGGAAAAATAATAGTCATCTTTTTATTAATTATTTTAATGTGAGTTCAATATCAATACGGATGTTTGTCACATCAAACTCACATTATTTTATCATTTACTATTTCATAATATCCAGAGGCAAAGATACTTTAAAACTTAATACGGAGTTGCATTTGTACGTCTGCTTTTTTATTTCCAAGGATTAAATCATTGCCGGAACCTATTTCATTCCGGTCGAGATAGACGGTTTCTCCGAACTTAGTTATAAACATCCAATGTTCATTCGGCTCATATCTCAGACGGACGGTACAGCGAAATCCACGACCTTGAAAGGAGGGAGTGTAAAATGTATAAAGCAATCCCTTCTCTGATACATATACCCGCGAATCATAATCGTCTGTAGAAAAATAACTGCCTTGAACGTCAGCAAACAGCCTGGTCCAAGGCAGTTGGGAGGA
>ENA-OPCE01002305-OPCE01002305.1-human-gut-metagenome-genome-assembly--contig:-NODE-2305-length-9921-cov-3.302656_pt1 | contig 9921 bp, 10 predicted proteins | sample MGYA00241247_ERZ501474 | MGnify/ENA primary metagenome ERZ501474 (study PRJEB25962, sample SAMEA2042572) | human gut metagenome | biome: human gut; feature: human-associated habitat; material: faeces... | reverse complement strand
AAAAAAGCGCACGTTGCGCCAGCGTGCGGGAGTGTTGCGGGGACGCCAAGCACAGGAAAAGAGCGCCTACGGGCGACTTTGGACGCTGCGGCGGCGAAGCAGGAGAAAAGGCTTGGCGCTTTTCTGCGCCAGCCCGTCCACTTCTGCCCGCAGTGCGGGCAGTTTTGGGCGGTAAAAACGGCGCTTTTCTGCGAGGGTGAGAAGTGGATTGGCGCTGATTTTCGGAAAAAGCCAAGATCGTGCCGTTGTTGCAGGCACTATTTTGGCGCTTTTTGTTTTTGGAGGGGGTGAACGCCATAAAAGCAGAGGAAAAACGCCGTCATTCCGTCTGGCTGGACGATGCAACATGGAGCAAGGTGCAGTACCACTACAAGCTGGACGGCTGCACGACGCAAAATGACTTCATTGACAAAGCAATTCAGTTCTACTGTGGCTATCTGCAAAGCGAGTATGCCGGAGACTTTCTGCCAAAGATCCTTGGTGAAACGCTGGAGGCAATCCTCAGTATGTTCGGGGACCGCATTGGCAAGCTGCTTCTGAAGCAGGCTGTCGAGCAGAACGTCTGCAATCATATCCTTGCTTCGGACACGGACATTGACGCGGCAACATACCAGAAAATGCGCGGGAAAAGCTATCAGGAGGTGCTGCGGACGAACGGCCAGATCTCGTTCCCAGAGGTGCTTCGGCAGCAAAGTCGACTGTAACAGATGGCGCGGCTGATTCAAAAAACCGGCTTCATCAGCCGTAAAAGCGCAGGCGGATACATGAAGTATATCGCCACGCGCGAGGGCGTTGAAGTTCTGAATGGCAAGGGCCCCGCGACAGAAAAGCAGAAAGAAATGGTCACAAAGCTGCTTAAGGACTTCCCGGATATGCGGGATTCTTTCGAATACGAGGACTACAAGCAAGCGCCGACACTGCACACTGCGTCGGCGCTCATTTCTGCGGCATTGGATTCACATATGCAGAATCTTCAATCCGAAAACGGCTATCTCAAGTACATTGCTACGCGCCCCGGCGCGGAAAAGCATGGCGCACACGGCCTGTTCGGTCGGCAGGAAAATACAGATCTGACCGCGGCGATGCACGATTTGACCGCGCACGACGGCAACGTCTGGACGATCATCTATTCCCTACACCGTGAGGACGCAGAGCGGCTTGGTTATAACAATGCCGCGGCTTGGCGGAAACTGCTTGTCAGCCATCAGAACAAGTTTGCAGAAGCGTTCCATGTCCCGGCATCGGCGCTGCATTGGTACGCAGCTTACCACGATGCGGATACGCACCCGCATATTCACATGATGATCTGGACAGATCAGGAGACGGTTTTGAAACGGGATGCTGTTGTGAAATTGCGCTCTGCGATGACAAACAGTATCTTTCAGGCAGAACTGGAAAATCTCTATATTCGGAAGGATGCGGCTTACAAGGACGTGACAGAAGCTGCGCGGGTGGTCATGCACGATCTGGTTGATCGAATGGAATCTGTCTCTGATCCGCCCGCATCTATCCAAGAAAAACTGTTGGAGCTTGCGTTGGAACTGCGCACGGTCAGCGGAAAAAAGCAGTATGCCTATCTAAAGAAACCGCTCAAGGATATGGTGGATTCCATCGTGGATGAACTCGAAACGCTGCCGGAGGTGGCGGCGTATTATTCCGTCTGGAATGGGGTGCGTGATACGCTGGAGGGCTACTACAAAAACCGGCCCCGTCAGCACAATCCGCTCTCCCACCAGAAAGAATTCCGCGCGATCAAGAACGCGATCATTCAGGAAGCGGAGCGTTTGCGGCAGCAGATGGAGCAGGAGCCTTCGCAAGATGAAGAACCGTCTCCGGCAGAAGCTTCTACCGGAGCTTCTGCAAATCCGACGCTTGCAAACGAGAATACTTCGTCTGTGGCTTCTCATTCTGCGAGGCTTCCATCCGAATATCTTCTGAATTCAACCGTCAGATTGTTCCACCAGATGGGACAGATCTTCCGCGACAACGCTGCACCGCCCAGCAATCCAATGGGCATTCGCATCGACTCCAAGCGCCGCAAAAAGCTGATGCAGAAACGGCTGGCGATGGGTCATAAGCAGGATGACCATGAACTAAATTACGACCAGACATTACAGTAACAGGAGGTGCATTTTGGCACAATACATAGAATTTACCCCAGAGCAGAAGGAACGCGCAGCGACCGTTAATCTCGAAGAATTTCTCCTCCGGCAAGGTGAAAAACTCATCAAATCCGGGCGCGAAAAACGGCTTGCCAGCGATCACAGCATCACGGTACGCGGCTGCGAGTGGTTTGATCATGCCTCGAATGAGGGTGGCCGAGCCGTCAGCTTTATACAAAAATATTACGGCAAGAGTTACATTGAAGCGATGTCCATGCTGCTGGGCGAGAGCGTGGGCCCGGTTTATCCGCAGGCGAAAAAGCAGGAAATGATCCAGCAAAAACCTTTTGCACCGCCTGTTCCGAACACGAATATGCACCGCGTATTTGCGTATCTGCTCAAAACGCGCGGGATGGTTACAGACGTGGTTTCCTACTTTGCGCGAAAGAAACTGCTCTATGAGGACGCGGCGCACCACAACGCTGTATTCATTGGCACGGACGAGGGCGGCTGCCCGCGCCACGCGCATCTGCGCAGCACGAACAGCTTCGGCAAAGCCTTTCGTCTGAACGTCGAGTCGAGCGATCCGCGCTACAGTTTTCATTACAACGGCACGGATGGGAGCCTTTATGTGTTTGAAGCGCCCATTGATATGCTCTCGTACATCTCCATGAACCCGCACCAATGGCAGGAGCATAGCTACGTTGCCTGCTGCGGCACGTCACCCATTCCGGTTTTGCAGATGCTGAAACCGGAGACGCAGATTGTCTATCTTTGCCTTGATAACGACGATGCTGGGCACAAAGCCAGCGAACGGATGGCGGAACAATTACGCGAACGTGGTGTCATGACGGAACGTCTCGTGCCAGAACTGAAAGACTGGAACGACGATCTTCTTCATGCTCAGAAGGAGGATTTAGCCCCATGCCTGAGTCTATGACTCCGTTGATCATACTCGGCGTGGTGGGTGCATTGTTCATTCTTCTGCTTTCGCTTCTTACCAACAACTACTCCTTAAACAACATCAAATCGAAAACTGTTGGCGACGGTCAGTATGGGACTGCGCGCTGGGCGACGGATCAGGAGATCCGAAAAGCCTACGTCACGGTCCCCTTTGACGTTGCAGCATGGCGCGCTGGGAAGAAGCGTCCGACCGTGCAGGGGCTGGTCCTCGGCAGCGTGCAGCACGGCAAACGGCTGGATGCTCTGGTGGACTGCGACGATGTGCATTGCCTCATGATCGGCGCATCCGGTGTCGGCAAGACCGCATTTTTTCTGTATCCCAACATCGAATTCGCCTGCGCTTGCGGCATGAGCTTCCTGATTTTGGATACCAAAGGCGACCTCGCGCGCAACTGCGGAAGGATCGCGCAGAAGTACTATGGCTATCGCGTATCAGTGGTCGACCTGCGCAACCCGATCCGCTCGGATGGAAACAATCTGATGACGCTGGTCAACCGCTACATGGACATGGCCCGTGAGCATCCGGACAACCTTGCAGCACGGGCGAATGCAGAAAAATATGCAAAGATCCTCGCCAAAACCATCGTCAATCCGGGCGGCGACGAGCAGGATCGCGGGCAGAATTCGTACTTCTATGACGCAGCAGAGGGCGTGCTGGCAACCGTGATCATGACGCTGTCGGAGTTCATTCCACCGGACAGCGCGGGACATGACAAGCGGCACATCATGTCCGTGTTCAAGCTGGTGAAGGAACTGATGTCTCCCATGGGAAAGAAGAATGGATTTCAGGTTCTGATAGACATCCTGCCGGATACGCATAAGGCAGGCTGGATGGCGACCGCAGCAACCAGTTCCTCCGAACAAGGCATGGCCTCCGTCATGTCCACGGTGCTGTCCAGATTAAATTCGTTCATTGATTCCGAGCAGGAGCAGGTGCTTTGCTATGACAGCCCAATCGACGCAGAACACTTTGCATCCGAGAAGTGTGCAATTTTTCTGATCATTCCGGAGGAAGATCCGACAAAACACTTCATGGCGGGTCTCATGATCCAGAACCTCTCGCGAGAGCTGTTTTCCATTGCGGACGCCAACGAAGGAAAACTGAAAAAGCGCGTGGTATTTTACTGCGACGAATTCGGCACGATGCCGCCCTTTGACGTTCTGCCGCTCTTTTCCGCAGGTCGAAGCCGTAAGCTGACGCTCGTGCCGATCATCCAGTCCTTAGCGCAGCTCGAAAAAAACTACGGGAAAGAGGGCTGCGAGATCATTCAGGACAACTGCCAGGACACCATCTTCGGCGGCTTTGCACCCAACAGCCAGACCGCCGAAGTGCTGTCCAAAGCCCTGGGCAGCCGCACCGTCCTCTCCGGCTCGGTGAGCCGTGGCAAGAACGATCCCAGCCAGAGCCTGCAGATGATGGAGCGCGCCCTGCTGACGCCCGACGAGCTAAAATCCATTCCCAAGGGCAGCTTTATCGTCATGAAAACCGGCACTCATCCCATGCGGACCCGGCTCCAACTCTTCTTAAACTGGGGCATTACCTTCGGGGAGCCGTATGTGGTGCCGGAGAGAGCCAACCGAGCGGTGGCCTATGCCAACCGGGTGGATCTGGAGCGGAATCTCCCGCAGCTCAGTGAGCCGGAGGAGATGGACGAAAGCCGCGGCTATGCGGTATCCAGCCGGGGCGGCATCGCCCATGCTCCGGCTCAGGAGAGGGCTGTAAAAAGAGGAAAGCAAATGAAGACATTCGGAGAGGAGGAACGATGAGTTACTTCGGAACGATTTACGCCGACACTGAGCTTCCCTCCAGAGCGAAGGCGGTCTATATGTACCTGCGGGATCGCTCCGATGCCGAGGGAAAGTGCTGGCCGGGCATTAAGACCATTGCCTCGGACATGAAGCTGTCCCGCTCCACGGTCAAGCGGGCGCTGCACGATCTGGAGCAGCGCGGCTATCTGAAAAAGGCTTCCCGGCACAGGCCGAATGGGAGCAGCACCTCCAATCTCTATACCGTGAAATAAAAGAGAGAGTGGTTTGTACCAAAATGTAGTACAAACCACTCTCTGAATCAATGGCAATTTCAAAATCTTCCGCCAAGGGAGAACTGCGCCCATTCGCTGGACCCAGGAGCGGTTCATTGTGAACCACCCAGAAGGACTCACTCTATCAGAGATTTAGGTCAGAGAAAAGACATCCATGCGAAAGAAAATAGTGGTGGAATTACGGTTCATCGACATCCAGACAGTATCCGACTTCCCGCACGGAGCGAATGTAGAACGGGGCATCTGGATTAGCCCGATACAGCTTCTCGCGCAGGTTGCAGATATGAAATCCTATCGTATTGTTTTCGTTTCCTGTAGTGAAATCGCCCCAGACCTGTTCGTAAATCTGTGCGTAGGTCAGCACACGGCCTTTGTTGGCGGCCAGCAGCAGGAGAATCCGATATTCTTTTGCGGTAAGCTGAATCTCCTGTCGATCCCGAAAAACCTTTCGTCTGCTTGGAAAGATCTCAAGACCAGGGAGCGATACCATCGGCTCCTCGTCGACCTCGATTTTTTCTATCTCAGGGTGGTTTTTGAGGATAGACAGAATCTGCTCCAAAACTTCCGTATCTCTTTCGTGCAGATCCAAAATTATGACTCGTCCGATGATATCACCGCTTTCCCACTCAGTTTACGAGTTGCTTTCAGTCGCTCAAAGGTTTCCTTGCTGACTACATGCTCAATCCGGCAGGCATCCCGTTCGGCAGTAACAGGATCGACACCAGCTGCCACAAGTATCTCTGTAAAAAAGAGATGCTTTTCGTAGGTATCCTCGGCAACCTCACGGCCGAGATCAGTCAGGTGCAGGAAGTGATCTCCATCCATGAGTAGGAAGCCGCCCTTTTTTAGTGTAGCCACCGCATGGCACACACTGGGTTTGGACACCTTCAAGTGTCGGGCCACATCCGCAGACCTCACCATGCCCTTTTTCTTTTTGAGGACAAGGATGGCCTCCAGATAATCTTCACCCGATTTGCGTAAAGGCATAGACAGTCCCCCTTCCGTTATGTAGGCGGCTATTTCCTGGACACTTCATGGCTGCTTGTCATTTGGCAGCCAATCCGCCGTCCAAGCCCCACTCTCCCGCAGGAATTCTCCGTCATGGGTGATAACCACCACACATAGCCCCTGCTCCGCTAACTCCCGGAGGCGTCGGCTCACCTCCAGCATGTGGCCATAGTCAAGTCCGCTGGTAGGCTCATCAAAGATCAGCAGCTCCTTTCCGCTGAGATAGCCATCTGCAACGGCCAGCCTCTGCTTCTGCCCGCCGGATAGAGCCATGGGGTGAGTATCCGCATACTGAGCCAGATCCATTCGGCCCAAGGTTGTCAAAGCCTCCTGCTCTGTGGCCGTATTTCCCAGCCGGATCTCTGCCAGCACGCTGTCTCCAAAAAGCTGGAGGTTCACATCCTGCATGATTAGGAACGCCTTCCGCCTTCTTTCCGTTCGGCGCAGAGGCTTTCCATCCCAAAAAATTGTACCGCTTTGTTCCTTCATCAAACCGCACAGACACCGGGCCAGAGTGGTCTTGCCTGCCCCGTTTTGGCCGGTAATGGCGGTAATTTGTCCCCTGGGCGCACGGAAGGATACGCCCTCCCATACAGCCGCACCGTTATAGGTCGCCCGCAACTCCCGAACCATCAAACCGTCTGCTCCCGTCGTTGGGCTTGGCTCAGGCGAGGACACCGGTACCTCCGCAATGCTCCGCAGTCCCATGGAGCGGCGTTCCTTCTCGGTCAGAGTGAGGAAATTCTGCCCGGAATATTCCCGTTGCAGCTGCCCACCCCGCAGATAGAACACCCGATCAGCAAGATCCGCAGCGTACCAAAGGCGGTGTTCTGCCATCAGCACGGTCTTCCTGGCCTTTTTCAGCTGTTTCAGAATCTCCCGGAGCTGGCGGATACCCTCCCCATCCAGATTGGAGGAAGGCTCGTCCAGTACAAACAGCTCCGGCCCCATGGCCCAGGCGCTGGCGCAGGCAATGCGCTGTTTCTCTCCACCGGACAGAGCAAAAATGCTCCGCTCCAGCAGCGGCCCCACTCCGCAGACTTGGGCGGCGGATTCCAGAGCCTGTGCCATTTCATCGTGGGACGCTCCACGACTCTCCAGCCCAAAAAGTACCTCGCTGGTGGTGTCCAGATTGAAGAACTGGGACTTGGGGTTCTGAAACACCGAGCCCACCGTCCGCGCCAATTCCCACAGCGGGGTCTGTGCCACATCCTGGCCGCCAACCATAACAGTTCCCGCCAGCGTCCCACCTCCAGTATGCTGAAGCAGGCCATTGACGAGCTTGATGATTGTGGTCTTGCCGCAGCCGCTCTCACCGGTGAGCAGGATAAGTTCCCCCGGTTTCACAGAAAAGGTGCAGTCCCGAAGGCTTGGCGTCTCCTTGCCCTCATAAGCATAGGTCACATGGTCAAAGCTAATCATGGCAACACCCCCTTGCAGCAGATCCCGCCCACGCAGAGGGCCAGAAACAGTAGTGTGACCACCACATCCTGGATGTGAAATCCGATGGGCCGCCAGGAGGACATCTTTCCTGGGTACTCGATGCCCCGAGCGGTGGCGGATTCGCTGAGTTCTTCTGCTGTCTGGGCTGCCCCTATGAGCATTGGTACATAAATGCACTCCAGTTTCTCCTCAAAGCCACGGATATTTCGAAGATCCATTGCATCCCGGATATGACGCAAATCCTGCCGAAGCGCAGGCAGAAAGCGCAGCGTCACCGCAAGGGTAATAGAAAAACTCCGGGGAGCGCCCATCCTCTCCAAAGCAGCCATGAACTGGCTGACGCTGGTGGTGGCAATCAGATAGGCACCGCCGGCAATACAGGGGAACACCAGAATGAAGTAGGTCACCGTAGCAAAGACCGTAGCCAAAGAGCCGGGCAACAGCGGCAACAGCCAGTATTGTATCGCCAGGATAGCCAGATATGTCGCCAGCAGCCCTGCCAGCATGGTACCTTTCCGTTCTACCAGAAAGAGAATCAAATAGGCTACCATGACACCGAGCTGGAAAACCGCAGAGCTCCAGGTGAACACCACCACATTGGCCAACAGCCAGATTAGAATCTTGGTCCGAGGATCAAGAAAAGAAGGGTAAATATTCTTCGTCCTCATTGGGCCAGCCCGGCCTTGACAAAATGCTTACGCATGAGCTTCATACCCAGCAAGGACCCCAGAACAGAACCCACCAGAATGCTCAGTACAATGACCCCGAACACCGGCCAGGTCAGCAAGCCCTCCATGGTGGCCATATAGCCAGCGTCCATCATCTGGGCGGCATACTCCAAATAGCTCTCTTTGGTAAACCAGAGGGGCAGAAAGTCACCGATAAAGCCCAGATTGAAGCAGAAAAAGCCCAGCATCAGCCAGCTTTTCCGCCGGAACTGTCCAGCTCGCAGGCACAGCTCACACAGGATTCCTCCCACCAGTCCCGTGATGGGGAACATCCAGGTTGCAGCCACCAGCACCACGCCGGTGATCAGGCTGGTGAGAAGAAAGGGGCCGTTTTTCCGCACTTTGGCCACCATCAGCATGAACACCGGTCCGATCAGAATGGCATCAATAAAGTGAGTAGCAAACCATACATAGGGGCTGACACCGCCCACCAGCATAAAAAGAAAGCGGATTGCTATGCATACCGCCCCCAGTGCGCCGGCGGTGATGGCATCTTTGGCAGTCAGTTTGCGTTTTCCCTGTTCCAATGATTGAGACATATTTCATTTCCTCCTGTCAGTAATCGTTAGACATTGCTAACCATAAGACAGGATAGCATAGCTGCTTGTCTGCCACCAACTCCATACAGGCGTTTTGGCTCCAAACAGCACTCAGATTCAGAGCATTCATTGACGGCTCGTCGCCGGTCCGGTACAATCAAAACCAGATCAAGCAACGGAGGCACTGCTCATGTCCAATATGACACAACTGTTTGATGCCAGCCGTTTCCCGGGCAATGTGAAGGTTCGATCCGCCGGCAAGTCTGCGGTGATGACCCTCAGCGGCCCGGAAAACGGAAGCCTGCGACTGTTCTCCCTGTGGGATGGTGCGGTTCTTTCTTTCAACCGGATCTATACCCAGGTCTGGCCTCTGGCGCAGAACGAGGCAGCCAACATCCTGCTGCTGAACTTCTGCCAGAAGGGGCGCTGTGAGGTGGTGCTGGAGGATGGGCAGTTTGCTTTCCTCGCTCAAGGGCACATGGCCGTAGGAACCCAGCAGGCTCAGGAGGAGTATCGCTACCCCAGCGGTCTCTATGAGGGTATCGAGTTGTTTTTGGATCTGGATCTGTTGGCCCATCGTCCCTATCCACTGTTTCAGGAGGGGGAAGTAAGCCTGGAGGGGATCGTAGAGCACCTGCATACCTCCCGCCGCCTGTATTTGGGACCCACGCCTGCCTGTGTGCAGACATTGCTGGACGACCTGTGGCGGCTGCGGGATTCGGAGGAAGCGGGATTGATGAAACTCCTCTCCGCCCAGCTGCTTTGGAAGGTAGAACGCCAGCCTATTGAGACCAGTCCTATGGTTCGCTATTTTACCAGCTCTCAGGTGGCCATTGCCAGGGAGACACGGAACATCCTGTGCGCAGATCTGAGCCAGAACCACACAGCACGGGAGCTGGCAGAGCGGTTCCAGGTTGCCGAAACCAGTCTCAAGAATTACTTCCGCGGTGTGTTTGGAGAAAACCTCTCCACATTTTTGCGAGAGGCGAGGATGCGCCGGGCAGCAGAATTACTTCAGAGCAGCGAATTACGAGTAGCAGAGATCGCAGCACAGGTAGGCTACGAAAATCAGAGCAAATTTGCCACAGCGTTTCGT
>ENA-OPCE01002303-OPCE01002303.1-human-gut-metagenome-genome-assembly--contig:-NODE-2303-length-9926-cov-2.455070_pt1 | contig 9926 bp, 10 predicted proteins | sample MGYA00241247_ERZ501474 | MGnify/ENA primary metagenome ERZ501474 (study PRJEB25962, sample SAMEA2042572) | human gut metagenome | biome: human gut; feature: human-associated habitat; material: faeces... | reverse complement strand
GCTCTTCCGATCTATTTTTATCGCAGCCAGGTCATTGTGATTTACAATATCCAGCAATTCCTCGAAATTATTATAAGTGAACGGGATCGTACTACCTCGTAAACCACGGGGTACGCCTGCCGGTTCCAAACCCGGTAACAAATGTCCTGCCAGTGCGTCATTTTCGCCCAAATTCACCGACAAATACCAGTCATGCCAGCCATGATAGCCACAAATAGCAACTTTATCCTTTCCACTGGCAGCACGGGCAATGCGGATAGCTATCGAATTCACCTCGCCGCCACTGCGGGAAAAACGGACCATCCCGGCCCAGGGATTCAATTCAATTAACTTTTCGGCTAATTCCACCTCTTCCGGGCAGCAAAAAGTTGACATATTTCCATCTCTCACGACTCTGAATACAGCGTCATCCACTTCCTCATGACCATATCCCAAGGTATTGGTACCTATTCCCATAATAGACACGTCAGTATATTCTTTACCGTCCAGATCCCATACCTTACATCCTTTCGCCTTGCTGAAATAAGACGGCCATTGATCCGGTAAAAACATTTCCGGACGTTTGGATAACAACATGGTTCCTCCCGGAATCAAACGTTTAGCTTTTTTATAAAGTTCCTGACCTTTTCCCATGATCTTATTTTTTTATTTTTACATCATTCTTAATTGATTTTTCATACCCTTCATTCCGGCTGCAACCTTGATTGATAGCACGAATGCTTTTCTGTTCCTTTAGAAAATTTATATAATCCATATAAGGACGATCAATACCCAATACCTCGATTACCTTACGGACCAGTTCGAAATCCTCTGGCGTATCCACTGTTATTCTTTCTGCTGACAAATCTTCCGTATTATAATAATTATCCGAAGTAAACATGGCTCCGCCCTTAAAAGTCGAGTTTTTCCAAAGATAAGGAGTGACATGTTCCCGTTCGCTTTTTAATGTTGCTTCTTCATAGGCTCTTTTCAACGCCGGAAATCGGAATACTTCCGTATCTATCCCATCCGGGAAAGTCGGTTCCAACACATTGGAAACATAGTCACAACCGGATTCCAGGCATTTCTGTATAACAGCGTCAATTACAGCAGGATCAATTAAAGGACAATCAGAAGTCAGACGAACTACATAATCCGGACATTCAGGCTCTGCCGCTTTGTAAAAACGTTCCAGAACATCGTCTACAGAACCTTTATAACATTCCACACCCAGCTTATCGGCAACAGCTACAATATATCCGGCACCTTCCTCATTGGTTGTCGCCACTTTCAGTTTGGATATTAACTTCGATTGCAGAATCCGGCGTAAATGAATTTCCAGTAACGTCATTCCATTTACCTTTTTCAGGATCTTGGCAGGCAAACGGGTAGAACCATAACGCGCCTGCGTTATTGCTAATATTTTCATTTCCAATTCCCAGGATTTAATAATTCTTTTTCTTTTACATCAATGGACAATTCCACTTTCCTCTCAGAAATATTCCGGAGATTATCCTGCAATTGCCCGACGGAATCCACTCCGATCAATACTCCGTCAATGAACGGATTCTGCAAGTTGAAGTTCAATGCCACTTCTGCAACCGTCATATCTGTTGCTTGTGCATAATCATCCAGTTTGGTAAGATAGGGGGCCAAAGGTTTCAGCTTTTCAGGCAAACGTTCACGGACCATAAAAAATACCCCCTGCAGAAAGGTACTGCGTACATGAATTTCTACACCACGTTTATGTAACAATTCCAGATAAGGTTCAAACTGACGGTCAAATACATTATAAGGAAATTGAACCAGATCAAAGGGCACATCATCAGTCAATAATATTTCCAATTCAGATGGGGAATACAATGAAAAACCGATCTTCTTTAGTTTCCCTCTTTCTTTCAAATCCAGAAATTCTTTCCATATTTCTGGATTATTCTGGTAAACTCTGAAATGATGAAGTAAATACCCATAAACAGAAGATACGTGTAAATCTGTTAATGTCTGATCTAAAACAGTTGCTACAGACTTACCAGATTCCGGATATTTGGAAATAATCTGAAAAGAAGAATCACTTGCAGAAAGTACTTTCCCTAAAATATATTCTGCATTTCCATAAGCAGAAGAGGTGTCCAAATTCGTGATCCCGGAATGATAGGCCAGATCCAGAATTTCTAGAACTGTCTTTTCATCAGGACGTCCGGCTGAATTTATGCCATACTGGCAACCGAACTGAACAGTACCCAATACTAATTTATTGTTCATGGTTTATTTATAGAGCTAATACAGAATATAATACCCTGTATCGCTTTATTTATTGAAATAGTACTCTATTTTTTTAATTACATATTCCTGTTCTTCGTCCGTCAAGGTTGGGAACATCGGAAGACTCAAACAGCGGCTGTAATATTTCTCGGCAACAGGCAAATCACCCGGTTTATTGCCTTGTTCACGATAATAGGGCATTAGGTGTAACGGGATGTAATGTACCTGGGCATAAATGCCATTTTCATGCAAATAATTATACAAATCTAAACGATCAGGCACTTGAATAATATATAAATGATAAGCATGAAAAACATCGGGCGAAGCATAAGGTGTTTGAATGTCTGCTATTCTTTTGAACGCCTCATTATAGCGAACAGCTATCTTCTGACGACGTTTCAGCCCTTCATCGGCACGTTTCAATTGCGACAATCCCAAAGCTGCTTGAAAATCAGTTAAACGGTAATTATAACCCAATTCCTGCATTTCATAATACCATCCCCCATGATTTTCATGTAAACAAGCCGGATTTTTAGTAATACCATGAGTACGCAACAAAGATAAGCGATCAAATAATTCCTTATCATTGGTTGTCACCATTCCACCTTCTCCTGTAGCGATATGTTTCACCGGATGAAAGGAAAAGACTGTCACATCGGCAAACTTTCCATTTCCGCAAAACTGTTTTTCACCATTGCTATCTATAAAATATCCACCTGGAGCATGACAGGCATCTTCCAGAATCCACAAGCCATACTCATCTGCCAGTTGTCGGAACTCCTCCATCTGGTGAGGATAACCTGCAAAATCTACCGGAACAATTCCTTTAAAAGTACTTGGGGGATTCGTTTCTAATAACCGACGTAATTTTTTAATATCCATTAAATAAGTATCCGGATCAATATCGCAAAATACGACCATTCCATTACAATAGCGGATACAGTTGGCACTCGCCGCAAAAGTTATAGGTGTCACGATCACTTTATCACCCGACCTTACGTTCCAAATATTCCTCACGTTGATGTTTAAAAGAAACCGAAGGTAAGATAGCATAATACCTTCCCAAATCTATCGTGTTCATGGCATCAGTAGCGGTTATCATTTCTTCATGCAGTTTTTCTCCGGGCCGGATGCCTACTTCTACCTGTGGTAAATTCGGAGCAATCGCCTTAGCTACGTCCACAATATGATAAGAGGGGATTTTGGGAATAAAAATCTCACCTCCCAAATGATGCCCAATAGCAAACATTACCAGATCCACTCCAGCTTGAAGGGAGATATTAAAGCGGGTCATCCGCATATCCGTAATCGGTAGTTCTTTAACTCCACTATCCCGCTTATTAATAAAAAATGGAATTACAGATCCTCGTGATCCCATAACATTTCCGTATCTAACAACAGAAAACCTAATATCTTTAGAGCCGCTGATGTTATTAGCAGCTGTAAACAATTTATCAGAAGTCAGTTTTGTGGCTCCATAAAGATTTATTGGTGCACAAGCTTTATCCGTCGATAATGCAACTACATGTTTCACGCCGGTTTGTAAAGCTGCATTAATTACATTTTGTGCTCCGTGAACGTCTTGATACATTCATCCGGATTGTACTCTGCCGTATCAACTTGTTTTATTGCCGCTGCATGAATGATGACATCAATGCCTTCGCAAGCGCGTTTCAAACGTTCCCCATCCCGAACGTCTCCGATAAAAAAGCGTAATTGGTGATAATCTTTTTCCGGATATTTTTGCTTTAGTTCAAATTGTTTCAACTCATCCCGGGAGTAAATAACGATTTTTTTGACATTCGGATAATCCCGTAATATAGTCTCTACAAACTTTTTACCGAAGGAACCTGTACCTCCGGTAATAAGAACTGATTTATTGTTTAGCATTGCTATATAATTTTATTATAAATATTTTATCGGTAAAGTATTAAATATAATATGTTTAAGGCTGTCAGCTTAAAGTGTATTATGAGATGAATGAATCCTCCGGAAAAAACGCTCGTTTTTATTGGTGGAAAAACTGCTGATTACCCTGTTTTAGATTTATTTTGTCCAGACCAACAATTTATTTTCGCCGGGTATAAAGTATTCGGCTTCTTGTTTTGGCAAAATGATTGTATAGCAAATTTGTCGTTTTACTATTTTACCGGCCTTCTGAATCAAATTTTCAAAATAATCGACATCTATATTTTTACCGGCAATTACTAAATCGATCAGATCGGAATCCTTCCCGACAGCAAAATCACCACGTACCCATACTTTCGAAATATCTCCGACCCGTTCAACCACCTCTTCTATAACCTGAGTGATTCCGCTATGCTTTAATACCAACCGATGAATATCATTGAAAAGGGGATGAGCGGAATTAGCATGATATACCTTTCTATTTCCTTTGTTCTCGGCTTTCAGTAAACCGGCATTTTCCAGGTGGTTCAGTTCAAGACGAAGGGCATTCGTCGATTCCCCGAATTCGTCGGCCAGACCACGCAAATAAGCATGAGTAGACGTATTCAGAAAGAATTTCAGCAATAACTTGATACGGGTTTTGGATGTAATCAGACTATCCAGCATGGATTCGTAAAATAAAACTGCTATTTACAGCTTCGCCTGGTAAGTCCCATTTTCCATATAGGACAGAAAGAAATTTGAATGAGAATGCAAAATAGTTTTGTTTTTGCGCAACAAAATTACTCATTTCTTTGGATAATATCAAAAGAAAAACTCATTTTTATCCAGTTATAAATTTTTCCATACGCAATATATCATTAAATAACTAAAAGACAATATATTTGCATATTACATAATATATTGATTATGATAAAAATACCAGGCACTAAATTTTCGCAATCACGGTTTTCTTTTGACTGCCAAAGGCTGGACGTTATCACCTGCATATGACATGAACCCAATGCTGAATGAGTATCAAAATTTGCTTGTCTCATCAACTTCCAATAAAGCAGACCTTAATGTTTTGCTTGATACCTGCGAAGATTATATGCTTAACCTGAAAACTGCCCCAAAAATTATTTCAGAAGTAGTTGAAGCTATGAAAGAATGGAGTAAACTGGGGATATGACTTGAAATCTCTAAACGAGAGATGGATATGTTTACCGGAGTGTTGGATAAACGACGAATAGGTATTGCTATTTAGTTAGTAATAACATGTGAACCGGAGTCAGAACTATATTGGACTGCAATATGCAAAGTATACAGTGCATTTTTGATTTGATCAGTCCGGATTACAACCGATCATCCTCTTCATTTCTTTCTGCCTCATCACTGTTCTTCCACTCCTGTCAGTCAATACTACTATAACTTCCCCCTTTCACTCTATTTTTATCTCCCACCCCAATAGGAGATATAACAAAGGTGTATCGGAAGTGAATCGGTAATAATGTAGGAGAACACCTGAAATACACCTGAAGAAGACCAGAAAAATGCCAATAAAAACGAGCGTTTTTTCGGGGATTATTTAACCATGAAAATTTCATAAAATCACTTTAAATAAAATATTTCATCAAATTGATATTTAGTGTTTTTATGTCTCTTTCCAATTTTGACTTATCTAAATTATTAATAATATTTCCAAATGAAAAATTTTGCATTGATCGGTGCGGCAGGCTATATCGCCCCACGCCATTTACGTGCTATTAAAGATACCGGTAACCGTTTAGTTGCGGCATACGATAAATTCGATAGTGTCGGAATTATGGATAGTTTCTTCCCTGAAGCTTCGTTTTTTACTGAGATGGAACTGTTCGACAGGCATTGTTCAAAATTGAAAAGGACGGATAAACAAGTGGATATGGTATCCATCTGTACTCCCAATTATTTGCATGATGCACATATTCGTTACGGCTTACGGCTGGGTTCCGACGTAATCTGTGAAAAACCTTTGGTATTGAATCCTTGGAATATAGATGCGTTGGAGGATGTGGAGAAAGAGACAGGACATAAAGGGTACACGATCCTTCAGCTCCGGCTCCACGAATCCATCAAAGCCCTGAAGAAACGCATCGATGAGGGGCCAAAAGACAAGGTATACGACGTAGACCTCACTTATATCACTTCACGCGGAAACTGGTATTATACCAGTTGGAAAGGAGATATCCGGAAAAGCGGTGGAGTAGCAACCAATATCGGAGTTCATTTTTATGACATGCTGACTTGGATTTTCGGTCCGGTGAAGGAAAATATCGTACATGTGAAAAGTCATGATCGGGTAGCTGGTTTCTTAGGTTTAGAGAAAGCACGGGTTCGGTATTTCCTGAGTATCAACGGTGATAATCTGCCGGAAAATGCCGTGCAGGGGGAAAAACGTACTTATCGTTCCATTCAGATCGAAGGAGAAGAATTTGAGTTCAGTCAGGGATTTACCGAGTTGCATACGGAGAGCTACAGACATATTTTATCCGGAGAAGGCTTTGGTTTGGACGAAGTACGTAACTGTATCAATATTGTACATACAATTCGCAATGCAGAACCGATCGGTTTGAAAGGCGATTATCATCCGCTGGCAAAATTTCCTTTGGTAAAACATCCTTTTGGCTGGGACAGATAAGATTCGGAAAAGTATGGTAATGAAATTGAATATGGTCGACCTGAAAGGTCAGTACGATAAAATCCGGGAGGAGGTAAATGCTGAAATCCAAAAGGTGCTGGACACAACCGCATTTATAAATGGTCCTAAAGTAAAGGAATTTGCTTTTCATCTGGCGGAATATAACCGGGTGAAGCACGTCATTCCCTGTGGTAATGGTACCGATGCTTTGCAGATTGCTTTGATGGCTCTCGGTCTGAAACCGGGGGATGAGGTGGTTGTCCCTGCTTTTACATACGTGGCTACTGCGGAGGTGATCGGTCTGCTCGGGTATACTCCGGTTATGGTCGATGTGGATTATACTTCTTTCAATGTTACCGTTAAGAATATAGAGCGGGCTTTAACTGCCAAGACGAAAGCTATCGTTCCGGTGCATCTGTTCGGCCAGAGCTGTGATATGGAGCCTATTCTTAAATTTGCTTCCGAGCATCATTTATATGTTGTAGAAGATAATGCTCAGGCAATCGGGGCTGAATATACTTTTTCAGACGGCATCAAAAAGAAAACCGGAACTATGGGGACTATCGGTTGCACTTCTTTTTTTCCATCCAAAAATTTAGGATGCTATGGAGATGGCGGGGCACTGATGACAGATGACGATGAACTGGCCGAAAAAATCCGGATGATTGCCAATCATGGTCAGAAAGTAAAATATCATCATTCGGTACTGGGATGTAATTCCAGGCTGGACACCTTACAGGCAGCTATTCTGGATGTGAAGCTGAAACATTTGGATGAATACGGTGCTGCACGTTATGAAGCTGCTCAGTATTATACCCGAAGGCTGAGTGGTATCGAAGGGATAATTACTCCGGCTGAGATGCCTTATTCCACTCATGTTTACCATCAATACACCTTAAAAGTGCTGAATGGCCGTCGGGATGTTTTGAAGAAGTTTCTGGAGGAGGGGGGGATTCCTGCGATGATTTATTATCCATTACCTTTGCAACAGCAGGAAGCATTTAAGCCTATTACACGGGCTGCCGAATCATTGGACATGGCTGAGCAGTTGGCTTATTCCGTACTGTCACTGCCGATTCATACTGAAATGACCCCTGAACAGCAGGATCTTGTCATTGAACGGATCAAAGAATTTTATAAATCCTGATTATGAAACAGAAATATTTTGCTCATGAAACGGCTGTTATAGATGAAAATTGTCAGATTGGGGAAGGAACGAAAATCTGGCATTTCAGTCATATTATGACAGGATGTGTGATCGGGACGAATTGCAATATCGGTCAGAATGTAGTGATCTCTCCGGAGGTCGTCTTGGGAAACAATGTGAAAGTGCAGAATAATGTATCGGTTTATACCGGAGTAACTTGTGAAGACGATGTTTTCCTGGGGCCTTCCTGTGTATTTACTAATGTTACCAATCCCCGGAGTGCCGTCAACCGGAAATCCCGGTATGCTGGGACTCATGTAGGAAAGGAGCGACAATCGGTGCAAATGCTACCGTTGTTTGCGGACACGATATCGGCGCCTATGCTTTTATCGGTGCCGGAGCTGTCGTGACGAAACATGTACCCGATTATGCCCTGTTGGTAGGTAATCCTGCCCGTCAGCTGGGCTGGATGAGCGAGTATGGACACCGGCTTTATTTTGATGCTGAAGGGATTGCCGAATGCCCGGAAAGCCACGAAAAGTACCAGTTGAAGGACGGGAAAGTATTTAAATTATAGTATTCGAATTATTATTAAACCATGTACAATAAATTAGTTCACAAAGAGACCAGATTAGCTTTGGTTGGGTTAGGCTATGTCGGTTTGCCTATAGCTCTTGAATTTGCCAAAAAGATTTCAGTGATAGGTTTTGATATCAACGAGGAGCGTCTGACGATGATGCGCCAGGGCATAGATCCCTGTAAAGAGCTGGATTCCGGAGCGTTTGAAAATGCTGATATCGAATTTACCTCTTCTATCGATGAATTGCGGAAGGCTTCCTTTTTTATCGTTGCCGTTCCTACACCGATAGACGATCATAACCAACCGGATCTGACTCCATTACTGGGAGCAACGCGTTCGGTGGCGAAAGCCTTGAAAAAAGGGGATTATGTGGTGTATGAATCCACGGTTTATCCGGGCTGTACGGAAGAAGATTGTATTCCTGTGCTGGAAGAAATTTCGGGGCTGAAAGCCGGTGTGGATTTTAAGTTCGGTTATTCCCCCGAACGGATCAATCCGGGAGAGAAGGTCCATACCTTGCCCAATACGATTAAAATTGTATCGGGTTGTGATCCTGAAGCCCTGGACACAATCGCCAAAGTATATGAACTGGTTGTCAAACCGGGCGTACATCGCGCACCGAATGTAAAAGTGGCCGAGGCTGCAAAAATCATCGAAAATACTCAGCGGGATGTCAACATCGCTTTGATGAACGAACTGTCAATTATTTTCAGCCGCATCGGGATTAATACTTACGATGTGCTGGAAGCTGCCGGGACCAAATGGAACTTCCTGAAATTCTATCCGGGGTTAGTAGGGGGCCACTGCATCGGAGTAGACCCGTACTATCTGGTATACAAAGCCAATGAATTGAAATATCACAGTCAGATCATCAGTGCCGGACGTTTTATCAACGACACGATGGGCGGATATATTGCCAAAAAGCTGGTGAAAAAATTGATCGGTATGGGAAAGGCGATATTGGGGGCGCGTATTTTGGTGATGGGAATGACGTTTAAAGAGAATGTGGCGGATATCCGTAATTCGAAAGTGGTGGATATTATCAATGAATTGAAAGATTTCGGAGTAGAGGTGGACGTGGTCGATCCGTATGCCGATCCGGAAGAGGTCAAAAAGATGTATGGTTTCCGTTTGATAGAAAAACCATTGGGGAATTATGACGCCGTCGTTGTTGCTGTTGCTCATGATGCTTATCAGGGATTGGATGAAAAGTATTTTAAGTCGCTGACTTGCGATAAAGCCGTGCTGGTGGATGTAAAGGGAATGTACAGGGATAAGATTCATGAGTTGAAGTATTGGAGTCTGTAGGAAAATATTCTACCTTTGTCGTAGATGTTTCAAAACAGAAGATGTGAGTGAGAAGATAGAATATTCGATGGTGCCTATAAAAATGG
>ENA-OPCE01002296-OPCE01002296.1-human-gut-metagenome-genome-assembly--contig:-NODE-2296-length-9949-cov-3.429452_pt1 | contig 9949 bp, 10 predicted proteins | sample MGYA00241247_ERZ501474 | MGnify/ENA primary metagenome ERZ501474 (study PRJEB25962, sample SAMEA2042572) | human gut metagenome | biome: human gut; feature: human-associated habitat; material: faeces... | reverse complement strand
CGCTTGAAGTCGATGATACGATACAGGCGCTTCACGCCACCGCCGCGACGGCGGCTGGTGACACGACCATGGTTGTTACGACCAGCCTTTTTGGTGAGACCTTCCGTAAGGGATTTCTCAGGCGTGGTTCTGGTGATTTCCTCAAAGTCGGAAACCGTCTGGAAGCGACGGCCCGCCGAGGTGGGTTTCAGCTTGCGCACAGCCATGTTTACACTCCCTCAAAGAACTCGATCTTTTCACCGGACGCGAGGGTCACATAGGCCTTGCGCCATCCGGGGACGCGGCTCACCTTGCGGTTCCGCACGCGTTCCGTGGGCTTACGGGTAACCACGTTCACGTCAGTCACTTTCACATTGAAGGCGGTTTCCACGGCCTTCTTGATCTCAATCTTGTTGGCGTCGGGGTGGACGAAGAAAGCAACCTGATTCGCGCCATCGCGCAGGAAGGTCGCTTTTTCGGTCACCACGGGCCGCAAGAGAATCTGCGTATGATCCATGGCCAACCTCTTATTTCAGCCGCGTTTCAACGGGTTCCACGGCGCCTTCCAGAAGCACGAGCTGCTTGTGCTTCAGGATCTCATACACACTGAGCTGATCCGGGGTGGTCAGGGTGATGCCGGGCAGGTTCCGGGAAGAAAGCACAAGATTGCGCGATTCTTCGGGAGCGATGATGAGAGCCTTGGAAAGGCCCAGATTGCCTGCGATCTTGGCGAACACCTTGGTCTTCGCTTCGGGCAGGTCAAAGCCCTTGACCACGAGCAGGTTGTCACCGGCGAGGCGCGAAGAGAGCGCCATGCGCAGGGCCAGCTTGCGGATCTTCTTGTTCACCTTAAAATCGTATTTGCGGGGCTGGGGTCCGAAAAGGATCGCGCCGCCACGCCACACGGGGGAACGGTTGGAACCGGCGCGAGCGCGGCCGGTGCCCTTCTGGCGCCACGGCTTGATGCCGCCGCCGGAGACTTCTGCACGGGTCAGAGCGCTCTGCGTGCCCTGACGGCAATTCGCCAGGTGGTTCTTGACCACTTCATGCACAACGGCCTGATTGGGCTCGATGCCAAAAATGCCGTCGCACAGCTCCACGGTACCGACGGTCTCGCCGGCCATGTTCAAAACGTTGATGGTAGACATTACAAGCACTCCTTTCCTTACTTATTACGGGCGGAAGCCTTCTGGGGATTACGACCGGAAGCCTTCTGCGGGTTGTTGCTGATGCCGCTGTCAGCGTGCTTGACACGATGGGTCTTAACGGTGCTCTTGATGAGGACCAGACCGCCCTTAGGGCCGGGTACGGCGCCCCGGACGGCGATGAGGTTCAGATCTGCGTCCACCTTGACGATGTCCAGATTCTGGATGGTGACCTGGTCAACACCCATCTGGCCTGCGCCGATCTTGCCCTTGAAGATACGGGAGGGATCGGTGGTGGAGCCCATGGAACCAGCGTGACGATGGACAGGGCCGCCGCCGTGGCTGGTGGGAGTGCGCTGTGCGCCCCAGCGCTTGATGACGCCCTGATAGCCGTGGCCCTTGCTGGTGCCGGTCACGTCCACAAAGTCGCCCTCTTTGAAGGTGTCAGCCTTGACGATGTCGCCAACGTTCAGTTCGGCGGCGTTATCCAGGTTGAACTCACGCAGGTACTTCTTGGGGGCCACGCCAGCCTTGTTCAGGTGGCCCATTTCGGGCTTGGACAGCTTCCGCTCAGGAATGTCCTCATAGCCCAGCTGAACAGCCTCATAGCCTTCCTTATCGGAAGTTTTCTTCTGGACGACGGTGCAGGGACCCGCCTCGATGACGGTGACGGGGATGACCTTGCCGTTTTCGTCGAAGATCTGAGACATGCCAACCTTCTTGCCGATGATTGCTTTCATGTATGATCCTCCTTAAAGGTTATTGGTCGGCATAGTTCAATCTGCATTGGGTACAGATCGCTTGCTCTGCCGACGTAACCCCCGCCGGCCTCACGCAAGTCAGCCGACGGTCGGGTAGCAAGCAAATTCATTTGTTCCGGCGCCCATTGCGCCGGGTGCCGTGGTTTTCCACAGCGTGTACCTATATATAAAGGTACTTACAGCTTGATCTCGATCTCCACACCGGCGGGCAGATCCAGAGCCATCAGAGCCTCCACGGTCTTGGGGGTGGAGTTGGTGATGTCGATCAGGCGCTTGTGGGTGCGGCGCTCAAACTGCTCACGGCTATCCTTATACTTGTGGGTAGCGCGCAGGATGGTGACGATCTCCTTCTTGGTGGGCAGAGGGATGGGGCCGGAGACGGTAGCGCCGGTGCGCTTGGCGGTCTCGACGATCTTCTCTGCGCTCTGGTCGATGACCTGATGGTCATAGGCCTTCAGACGAATGCGGATCATTTCTTTTGCCATTTGGTTCGTTCCTCCATTATTTCGTACGGTTTTTGATTGCGTGACCAACTGCCGTACGGCGAGAGTTCTTATACGCCGTTCCGTGCGTATCATTCCGGCTCATAAGAAACACCGGCGCAAAATCCGGCCGGTGTCCTTCTGGCGCAGCGATCTACGCTGACGTGCAGAAACTTCTCAGCCGCCCGATGATCGGACATACTCCCCGGAAGTTACCTCCTCTCGGAGCAATCTCCCGGTTCATCGCATTTGTACACGCCTCCGGGTGTGCAGCACCCTCAGCGCACGTACCCTGCTATATTAAAGGAAAAATCCCCTTTTGTCAAGGGGATTTTTCGCTTTTTTCATGAAATTTTTCAATATTTTTTGTGGAGCCCGCCAAACCTCGCCCCCGCCCGTAAACCCGGGCAAGACAAGGCAGTTCCCGGCATCAATACGCCACGCCCCAGTAGATGTCGGTGGTACACTCCTTGCCGCACACAGGGCATTTGCCCACGGTGCCGGACTGCTTCAGGGGCATACAGCGGCTGGACACGCCAGCCTTCTCCTTCATGGCCAGCTCGCACTCCAGGCTGCCGCACCACTTGGTGCGGGCGAAGCCGCCCTTGCCCTGGGCCATCTCCTTCACTTCCTCCCATGTGGTGAAGTCGAAGGTGTTGTCCTCCAGATTCTTCTCCGCCATGGCGTAGAGGTTGTCATGTACCTCCTTCAGCAGAGCCTGCACGGTAGCCTCCAGCTCCGACAGCGGCACGAACACCTTTTCGCCGGTGTCACGCCGGGCGATGCAGCACTGCTGCTTCTCCATGTCCTTGGGGCCGATCTCCACCCGCAGCGGCACGCCCTTCATCTCATACTGGGCATACTTCCAGCCGGGGGACTGCTCGCTGTCGTCCATCTTCACCCGCAGCTCCAGCGCCGTCAGACGGTCCCGCAGAGCCGCCGCAGCGTCCAGCACGCCGGGCTTGTGCTGGGCCACCGGCACCACCACCACCTGAATGGGGGCAATGGCCGGCGGCAGCACCAGACCGTTGTTGTCGGAGTGGGTCATGATGCAGGCGCCGATGAGGCGGGTGGTGCTGCCCCAGCTGGTCTGGAAGGGATACTGCAGCTTGTTGTCCCGGCCGGTGAAGGTCACGTCGTAGGCACGGGAGAACTTGTCCCCGAAATAGTGGCTGGTGCCGGACTGGAGGGCCTTGTGGTCCTTCATCATGGCCTCGATGGTGTAGGTGGCCTCGGCCCCGGCAAACTTCTCCTTGTCGGTCTTGCGGCCCTTCACCACCGGCATGGCCAGCGCATCCCGGCAGAAGTCGGCGTAGCAGTTCAGCTGCTGCTCCGTCTCGGCAATGGCCTCCTCCGCCGTCTCATGGATGGTGTGGCCCTCCTGCCACCAGAACTCCCTGGAGCGCAGGAAGGGGCGGGTAGTCTTTTCCCAGCGGATGACGGAGCACCACTGGTTATACAGCATGGGCAGCTCCCGGTAGCTCTGCAATACATTGTGCCAGTGGTCGCAGAACATGGTCTCCGAGGTGGGCCGGAAGGCCAGCCGCTCCTCCAGCTTCTCGCTGCCGCCCATGGTGACCCACGCCACCTCCGGGGCGAAGCCCTCCACCAGCTCGCCCTCCTTCTTCAGCAGGCTCTCCGGGATCAGCACCGGCATCGCCACGTTGACGTGTCCGGTCTTTTTGAACATCCCGTCCATGATGCGCTGGATGTTCTCCCAGATGGCGTAGCCGTAGGGCCGCAGGATCATGAAGCCCTTCACGGAGGCGTAGTCCACCAGCTCCGCCTTCAGGCAGATGTCGGTGTACCACTTGGCGAAGTCCACCTCCATGGGGGTGATGGCTTCCACGTTTCTCTGATCTTTTGCCATAATTCTCTCAATCCTTTATATTGTTATCGTTTTTCACGGATCGCTCCTGAACTTTTATTGTATCTGCCGGACGCCCGCTTGTCAAGGCCTGCCTCTCCGCCCCGCCGGTAAAAGCCCATCTCCACCTTCATCTCCCGGCAGCCGGATCGCCCTATGCCCTTTCTTCCAAGTGAGTGTCCCTCAATTCAAGGATCGTATCATACAGCGGCAGGATCTCCGGGCTCACCTTGTGTTCGATGCTGATGACGGTCAAGCCGTCCGTCCGGAGCAGCTGGGACAAAATTTTCTGGCTGCTGCCCTTGTCCATATTGGCAGTGGCTTCGTCCAGGAAGATGACACGCTTATTCTCGGTCAGCACCCGGGCCAGCGCCAGCTTTTGCCGCTCTCCACCGGACAGATTGCCCTTCGTGTTCTGGAATACCTGATCCAGATCATGAGACGCAAGAAAGGCGTCCATTCCCAGAGAATGCATCGCCGATACGGCCCGTTCCCGCAATGCAGGGCGATAAAGCGTGACATTCCGGAGAAACGTATCATCAAAGATAAACGCGTCCTGAAGCACGACGCCGATCTGGTCATAAAGAGCGGGCCACAGCTGGCGGATATCCGTTCCGTTCACCGAGATACACCCCTCATACTCTGTTTCCAGCCCGGTCAGCAGCTTGAACAGCGTGCTCTTTCCGCTTCCGTTTTCGCCTAAAATCAGGTATTTCCTCCCCGCCTCGAACCGATAATTCGCATGGGAAAGAATGACCTTTTCTTCATGCCGGAAGGACACATTGTCAAGCTCCATGTACTCGATCGTGGGAACTGCTGTCAACGCCGCAGCGCTGTCAGGGACAGACAGCAGCTGCCGGATCTTCTGGCGAATACCGGTGACGCTCCGCATTTCCGATATCTGATAGGAAATGCTGTTGGTGGGGATCACCAGCATTTCCGATAATTGCAGCGCACCCACCAAAGCGCCCACGGACAGCCGCCCCTTGGAGATCTCGTAAATGCTGAATCCCACCATCACGGCCTCGCCGATATAGGACAGCAGGCCGATGATCATATTCACCCGAATTTTTGTTTTCGCCTTGGCAAACTCTGCGTGGGCGGCTTTCTCGTTATCCTGTTCCAGCGTTTGCAGGTATTCCCGCTCTATGTGGTTTACCTTGATGGTGGGGTACCCGTGGATCAGATTGCCGATCATGACATTGAGCTTTTCCAGGGTCATCGTATAGAAATTGGTCCGTTTTTCCAGTGCCTTCCCCTGCACGGCGGAGGCCACAATGGGGCACACGGTGGAAACAATGATGATCATCGCCAGATAGCCGTTGATGTACAGCAATGCGATCACACAGGTGATCAATACCAGAATGCTGTAGGCCAATTCCAAGCGGGTGACATAATAGCTGTCCACCAGCATCTCGATCTCATTGTTCAGCGTGGTGACATAGTTCTGTCCCTGCTGTTCCCGGAATTTCCGGGGCGGCATATAAACAATATGCGCCATGACCTTCCGCTTGAGGCTGAACAGTCTGCTGTTCCGATATTTCCCCGTGCTGAGCTGCCGGGCCGTCTCAAACAGCAGGATGCCCAGAATGCTGGCCACATAGCACAGAAACATGGTAAGTGCGCCGTCTGCGCCTGCGTCCACCGCATCAATGGCATTTTGGAGATAGATCGGCTTCAATGAGGTGCAAACGGCCAAAAGTACCGATGAAATGATTACCATAAAAACCATGGTTTCGTCTCCTATTCCGATGAGTTACGGTTCTGGTTCCGGCAGCAAGCCTCGCCTCCCCGCCCTGTCAAAAAATCCGGGTATATATTATATATATGGTGTATCCCCGCCCTGTCGCCGGCTGCCGTATGGCTCATCCGCTGTACTTCTCCAGCACCCACCGCCGCACGTGCTCCACAAAACGGTAGGTGGAGCGGGAGATGGCCCGCTTGTCCTTGACGCAGATGCCGATGTTCCGATAAAAGGGCTTGGCGAAGGAACAGGCCACCACCGGATATTCGTTCTGCTCCAGCATCAGCTCCTCCATGATACTGATGCCCAGTCCGCAGGACACCATGGCCAAAATCACCTGATCCTGCTGCACCCGGTACTGCACATTGGGCTGCACCCCCAGCGTGTCCAGCACCTCCTGAATTTCGTAGTCGTCTCCCTCCTCCAGCAGAATGAAGGGATACTGGGCCAGTGCCTCCGGTGGAAACGGCTCCCGCCCCGCCAGCGGATGATCCCACGGCACAATGGCCTTCCACTGGTCCCGCTGCAATAGCCAGCAGTCCAGATTCGGCTCCGTGGGCAGCACCAGAAAGCCGCAGTCCGCCGTACCGTCCTGGATCCACCGGGCGATCTCCGTGTTGTAGTTGGAGGGCAGCAGCTCAAATTCAATGTTGGGATACTGCTCCCGAAAGCTTTTCAGGATGTAGGGCATCCACTGCACCGACACGCTGGTGAACACCGCCACCCGCACCACGCCGGTCTCCAGCCCCCGCAGATCCTTGGCCCGTTCCTCGATGCTCCGTTGCTGGCGGCAGATCTCCTGAATATAAGGCATCAGCGCCCAACCGTCCGCCGTCAGGGTCACGCCCCCCCGGCTGCGGCTCAGCAGCGTTACCCCCAGCTCCTCCTCCAGCCCACTAATGGCGTGACTGACGCCGGATTGGGTGAAGCTCAGCTGCTGGGCGGCCGCCGTAAAGCTGCCGCACTCCACGGTTTTCAGAAATACCTGATATTTGGTCAAGTCCATTTCCTCGCCCCCTTGTTTTCCAGCATACCATATCCCGCCCCCGTATGCAAACTTTTCTTCATAAGATCAATGAAATTCATTCGCTTTACTTATTTTCCAGATCATGATATTCTATAGTTACCTTAAGAAAGCAGGTTGGCCAACCGTTTCCAAGGAACCTCGGCTCTAAAACTTTTTGAAGGAGGATCTGGTTATGCTTTTGGACTGGATGTTGGCTGGATTATTCGTTCTTGAAATCGTTGTGGCGCTGGCTGTGCGTGCAGCGATCCGCTGAGCCCACTGACAACGCAGTTACCGGGCCCGCTCTGCCTGCGATGTATCATTCTGTCTCCCCTGCTGATTTGCCCCGCACGACTGAACCTTTATCACCTCTGCCGCCTGCCCATGAAGGGCAGGCGGTATTTTTCCTCATATATGAAAATGTCTCATGCTTTTTATGAAAATCATGCGTTTTACATATCTCTTTTTCTGTGTTACACTAAGACCATCTCAGAGGGCTTTCGGTACATATCTCTGCGTGTACCGTAAAGAGGACGATCATACAGCACCGGATCGGAAGTCCTCCGGCTGGATGATCCTGTCTGCCATGTGGTTGCGGCGGACCATGTTCCCCAGCCGTCGAGTGGGTCGAGGACGGCAGATTCTTTCTTTTCCTTCTTCATGCCGTCCGGGTCAAAAAGTGCGTCGCTGCGAATGGTCACGCAGCGACGCACTTTTTGTATGCACTCTTTTGCATATTCTCCTGTCTGTCTGCCGGTGATATACATTTTCGCTGCATATCGTCCCCTTATATTCGCCCTTACCTGTATACCACGCCCTCACCGCATCCAGTTATTATTTCCATATATTTCCTGCCCCAGCACCGCTGCTTCCATCGTTTCTTCCTGCGCAGGTCCGCCGATCCCCCCGGCTCTCCCCCCTCCATACTCCCAATGGCCCCGCTCTTCTTTCGCCAGCTATGTTCCGTCCCTCGCCCCGCTATACTTACAGTTGCCCTCGTCCCGCTATACTTACAGTCGCCCTCTCCCCGTCCCCTCTCAGGTCTGTATGCAGCTTCCGAAAACCTCCCTTTTGAGCGCTCTTTTCGCCTTTTGTATTGTTTCGCCAACGGCCTGCCTCTGCCTGTCGATTCATATTGTATACAATGTTTAATGTATGAAAAACTCTCATGTTTCAGATGAAAATGATGCGTTTTACAAATTGCATTTCCTGTGATAAAGTATAGACAGTAAGAGAAAGGAGTTGTTTGAATATGGCACTGGTTACGAAAATGAATCGCTGCGCCGTCTGCGGCAGCAGCCAGATCTCTCTGATGGCGGATGGTAAGTACTACCACTGCGAGGCCTGCGGGGCCACCTCCAACCACACGATGCCCGCCGCCGATCTGGCCAAGGTCGATCGCATCTCCCTCATGGGCGGCAGCACGGAGGAGATCGAGGCCCTGCGTCATCGGTATCCCCGTCTGGGTCTCACCACCTGGACCAAGGAGAATCGGGTACAGCTGTAACCCTTTATTTCATCCTCTGGAGCGGCATGAGTTACCTCCTCACCGCTAAATGATAAAAACAGGACGCCGATACGGGGCGTCCTGTTTTTCCATTTTCAGCGCTGACTTATCGGGCGCTCGTCCCCGAAGATCAGATCGTCGATATCGGGCTTTCGCTCCATGGGCTCCACTCCTCTCCGTTTCCATACCCTCCATTCTATGTACCGGGGTCAGAGAAAATGTCTCCCGGCATTTTTTGCAGTCTCTCCTGGACAAAAGCCCTGTCCGGCTGTCCCGTTTTCGGACATTTTTTCCTGTCCAGATGCTGTCCTGTTTCTGTCCGTTTTTTGTCCAATTTCGCCTGATCGCCGCAAAAATCGACAAAACAAAATTTTCCATAGGGGAAGGGGTTGCTTTTTTTCATTTTCATGATACAATAACAGTACAAATCTTAATGGAGGTGCTTCCCATGGCTTATCAGATCGGTTCCGGCTGCGTCAGCTGCGGTGCTTGCGCAGACGTATGTCCTGTTGGTGCCATTTCTCAGGGTGACGATCATTACGTGATCGACGCTAACTCCTGCCTGGACTGCGGTACTTGCAGCGATACCTGCCCCAATGGCGCTATCAGCCCTGCTGAATAATTACATAGCAAGGACGAAAAACACCGGAGCGGATGCTCCGGTGTTTTTTTGCCGTCTTGCGCCGGAGGCGCTCCCCGTGGTACAATACCCTTAATGATCCCGGCAGAATACCGATCGTCATCTCATGCGTGGCGGCAAATATAATAGGGTATCTCTGCACAGGAAAAGGAGGGGTACACATGGAGCACTGGGACCGGCTGCGGGGCGATCAGGGCTTTTACTGGGATGACGGTCTGTTCCGCCCCTCCACGGATACCTTTCTGTTGGGGGGCTTTCCCGTCCTGCGGCGTGGGGAGCAGGTCTGTGATCTGGGGGCCGGGACGGGTCTGCTGGGGGCGCTGCTGCTGACACGGGAGCCATCCCTCACCGTCACCGGGCTGGAGCTGCGGGAGGACGCCTGCCGTCTGGCCCGGCGCACCGCCCAGCGCCGCAACTTCCAGACCGGTATCGTCGGCGAAACAGTCGGCACCGCTTCTCGCATGGACATAACGCACCTTCTGGAGCGCATTGCCCTCGATGGTGGGCTGTTCCTCCGGAATCTCCTCCGTAATACCTCGCTCGCGCAGCGTGACGAGCCTGTAACCGTCGCCGAGGATGGCTTTTACCTCCTCCAGCTTATGCGCATTGTTCGTAGCGAACAGAATCTCTCTCTGCATGATGTTACTCTTCGCACTTGCGGTTCACTCTGAGCGACTCCGCCATGAGCTTTATCTTGTTGTCCGTATATATCTTGTCGATGATGGTCTTTACCAGCTTGTCTATCTCGCCCCCTTCGGTATAGTCCGCCGGGCAGACGTAGGTCGCACGCCCCTCGTCTATCAGCTTCCTCATGGCTT
>ENA-OPCE01002293-OPCE01002293.1-human-gut-metagenome-genome-assembly--contig:-NODE-2293-length-9959-cov-2.252726_pt1 | contig 9959 bp, 7 predicted proteins | sample MGYA00241247_ERZ501474 | MGnify/ENA primary metagenome ERZ501474 (study PRJEB25962, sample SAMEA2042572) | human gut metagenome | biome: human gut; feature: human-associated habitat; material: faeces... | reverse complement strand
ATTCCGGAGGATTTTGCGGAGACCGTTTCGGTAGAAAAAATGAATCGCCACCAACCGATTGATAATAATAGATAGAAAGTTGGCTGTGGCTACTGCAATTAAGCCATAGCCTGCAATCAGACCCAAGGCGGCTAAAACGAGATAGGTGGAACGGGTGATAATGATGAGTTGGTTGTTTTCTTTTACAAGGCCTCTACCCACTAGTAATGCATTATAATAGGAATAATAAAGATTTAAAACGGTGGAAGTGGTGTATATAAACCATGAAATCATGATTTCTTCATTAGCTGCGATGTGGTCTGTTCGATCATCGATATACCAACTACCTGCAGTCAGGAAAATGACCAAAAGCGAAATACCTCCGTAAAAACGTTTCATTACAGAAATCATGTTTTTGAGAAGCGGGTAGTTGGGATGATCCAGATGAGTTTGGCCTTTATCCAGACCTTTGGCCTGAAGTTTTACAGCACCACTGAATACATAGGCGACATTTCGGGTAAAAGTCGGCTGAAAACCGAAGTCGATCATTTGTACCAGACTCGAAATAGTCAGGAAAATGTACCAGACTCCCAATATATCTGCCGGGAGAAGTTTTAATATCACCGGGAGTAAAAGTATTCCTGCTCCGATGTTAAAGAATTGGGCAATGTATCCCCACAAAACATCTTTTTTGGTGATATGAATTTCCATTACTTTTTTTACGGTAAATGGTGAAAATACTTTGTTAGGCCTGATCCGAGGAACACTTCCGATTTTTTCTGATATACCCGATAATACTTCCCAGAAGAGCTAAAATTAATAAAATGGAACTGATTTGTGAGATCAGAGCTCCCTGATAAGCAGATCTTGGATTATACACTAAAGTAATAGTATGTTCCCCTGCCGGAACAGACAGGCCTCGTAAAATATAATCGGTACGGAATAGTTCACCGGGTTGGTCGTCGATGTAAGCTTGCCAGCCTTCGGGATAATATACTTCACTGAATACAGCCAGTTGTTCCTGGGAGGCTTTTGTTTTATAAGTCAGTTTATTAGGAGCGTAGGAAGTCAGTTGAATCGTTGCGGTTGAATCGAACCGGATGTTCTTACCTGCTACAGCCTGGGCAAAATCGCGGCCGATAATAGCTGTCTTTTCAGGATCGATAGCTTTCAGGCTTAAAATTTCTTCATCAGGAGTGTCGACGAGTTGATAATTTTCGACAAACCAAGCATTTCCTGATCTGGCGGTGTTTTCGATCGGTGTGCTGTTGGCTGATAGAATGATATATTTGGTATTTAGCATGTTGATGACAGATAGCTTTTGTAAGCTCGAATCTATATCTGCCCGTGTTTGTCCTCTTTGCAAATCATTGGCTAAAGACTGAATTTCAGGAACCAGATGATAATCGATTATATCCTGATAACGCTGTAGTTTAGCAGCACTATATCCTCCGATTGTTTTATGATAAAAACTGGAATGTGAGTCGTTAAAAGTATTTACGGCCAAATCCAAAACCCGGTAATGGATATCGGTATCTTTCAATATCTCTTTATCGACAGGCCGTAAATTAAAATTGTTAGTAAATTCACGTGGTGTAACGAAATGGTCGTTATTTAGATACCGTTTGTCTACACTCCACATATCTAAGATGATAAGTAGTCCGAGAAGGGTTATGGACGAGGATAATTTTATTTTTTTCATATAACCGGCCCAAATGGTAGCTGCACCTGCCAGAATAAAAAGTAATGAACGGAAGGCATCACTTCGTAGCATACTTTGGCGATCTTCGGGTAGGGCTTGTTGTAGCCAATCCGGGAATTGGCTGTCTGCCGGGGAAGTAAAACTACCGGCAAGGCTTGGAAGAAGAGCGAATAACAAACAAAAACCACCTGTAATCCCCAAGGCTAGTTTCAGTCCTTTAATGACTCTTTTCTTCTCGATTTTATCCGAGAAAATCTGATGAAGACTATAAAATCCCAACAGAGGAATAGTTAACTGCAGGATGGTTAGAATCATAGAAGGTACCCGGAATTTGTTATATAGAGGTACGTAATCGAAAAACAAGCTGGAGAGCCACATAAAATGTTTTCCCCATCCCAATAGTAAGGCTAACAGTGATATCCCGGCGATCCACCATTTGGTTGTGCCTTGGAGAACAACTAAACCCAATACGAACAAAAACACCGAAATCGCTCCCATATACATCGGGCCGGCAGTAAAGGCTTGAGGTCCCCAATAGGTCGGCATTTGTTTGATGACTTGTTCAGCATTCGGAACCCCTCCTTGTTTTAAGATTTCATATGTTTTGGATTTTTTACTGAGTTCACTGGCTGAAGCTCCTCCGTTAAAATTAGGAATAAGCAGATTCGGCGTTTCTTCTATACCGTAACTCCAGGCTGTTGCATATTCTTTATTCAATCCACCCTGGGTCTGATTCCCTTGGGCATGAGCCATTTGTAATTCAGAACCGCCCCGCATCGTGTATTTACTGTATTCCCAGTTGGGCCAAAGTCGGTTGACGTTCGTACCTGCTGCCAATATCGTGGCCAACAACACAAAACAAGATGTTTTGATGAAAGCAGGTAAAGTCTTGTTTTTAATAGCAGAGACCAATTGAGCGATAACATAAGCCAGAATGATCATACCCAGATAAAAAGTGATTTGGGGATGGTTGGCTGCAATTTCAAAAGACAGGGCAAATCCGAAAAGAACCGCCCCTAAAAATGCTTTTTTACGATAAGCATAGACCACTCCGGCTAATACCATCGGCATAAGAGCGATAGCTACCATTTTCGAATTGTGCCCCACTTGCAGGATTTGAAAGTTATAGGCACATAAACCGAAGGCCAAAGCTCCGACAATAGAGAGCCGGACATTGATTCCCATCGCAAGCAACAGCAAAAAGAAACTGACAAAAGTCAAGATCAGATAAGAAGCAGGGCGTGGACCCCAAAATAAATGATTGTAGATAGTTTCAAGATAGTTTCCTTTGTAATGAGCTCCGATCATGGTTGTCGGCATGCCACTGAACATCGAATTGGTCCAGAAAGATTCTTCTCCTGTCTGTTTTTTATAATCGTCTCTTTCTTTTGCAGCTCCCTGGTAAGAGGAAATATCCGCTTGATTGATGATTTTCCCTTCCAAAACAGGTGAAGCATAAATATAAGCGATCAGGATAAATATAATAAGCGCAATGGCGTAAGGCAAACAAGATCTGAAATTGATTTTTGTCATGACTGTACTTTTGAATAATGAACAAACAAAGATAAAGAATTATTTGGTATATGAAATTGCCGGAATGATTTGATTCTTAAATAGTCGTTAGAGCCGAAGTAAAAGCCATAAAGCGGTTTTTTGGATTTTCAATTTTCGGGCCATCCGGACCGAAAAGGGGACCTCCCGGACCAATTGCCGTATGGTTGGATTTTTGCGTATGGTAACTAATTGGATAAAAGCCTGATAACAGGATTTGTGATGTATTTCATTTTTCAGGGTACGCCATAAAACATGTAAAGTTGAAAAGAAATAGTCCCATAGGTGTTCATCTCTGAGGTGATGGGTAGTGAGGAAGTGATCCAAGTACATTAAATGGTTGATCACCAGTCGGGTTGAATTGTAGATATAACTGCTTGCCTGGTTTTTTTGGTGAAAAACATGATGATAGAGTATCAGGGGAATACAAGTGATTCGGTTGGCTGCATGAAAGACCTGAATCAAAAAAAGCAGGTCTTCGTATGTGATTTCTCTGTTATCTGAAAACCATATGTTGTGGTTTTCCAAGATTTCTCTTTTGTAGAGGATGTGCCACATATACCCCCAATGGGTAAAAGGTCTCCACTCCTGCTCCTTTTTCCAGTCACCGATGAGGTGGGAGAAGATTTCTTGTTTCAATTGTTCTTGGTTAGGACAGTCAGGGTAATATGGATGAGGAATGATCCGATCCGGATAAATGCTGTCGAAATTGGAGATGGCAATATCGGCCTGATCTTCCCTGGCCTTTTGGTATAATTTTTCGTACATATCCAATTCCCTCCAGTCATCGTGGTCCGAAAAACCGATGTATTCTCCCCGGGCGATTTTAAGTCCTTCATTGCGGCTTAAACCGATATTCAGATTTTGTTCGTTGATTATCAGCCGGATGCGTGGATCTTTTTCGGCATACTCCCGGGCGATCCGGTCGCTACCGTCGGTGGGACAGTCTAGAACCAAAATGATTTCGATATCCTTTAATGTTTGATTAACAAGTGTATCCAGGCATTTTTCCAGGAATTTGCCGGCATTATAAATGGGGACGATGATACTTACTTTGGGTGTCATATACCTGTTTATATAGATTTTGACAAAGGTACGGATAATATTGTGAGTTTAAATACAACAAAGGCATTTGCATTTGAGAGAAAGTTCGGTTATTTTCGCCTATTTTAAAATTATATTTATATGAAAATAATTTACAATATTCCAAATATAATTCGAATGGCTGGTATGGAGCGTATACTGGCAATTAAAGCAAATTATTTGGCCGGATTGACCGGAATGGAAGTTGTGATTATAACCTATGAACAAAAAAATCTACCCTTGGCTTTTGATTTTTCGGATAAAATCCGGTTTTATGATTTGGATATCGATTATGCAGCATGTAGGGGAAAAAATATTTTTTGGAATAAGATACGCAGAATAATTTATACGAAACGCCATCAAAGGCGGTTAGAGGAAATATTATTGAAAGAAAAGCCTGATATTACGATTTCCATGATGACCGGACGAGAGCGGGAATGGTTGTATCGATTGAAAGATGGAAGTAAAAAAATACTGGAATGTCATTTTTCTTATTTTAGTTATCAAAATGTCAAAGGAATAATTAACCGATATAAGATTAAAAGATTTTTAAACAAGATAAAATACTATGATCGTCTGGTGGTTTTGACGGAAGAAGACCGAAAAGATTGGGGAAGAAAGGATAATATCGTGGTTATACCGAATGCATTGACTTTTTATCCTAAGGAATCTGCCGATTTGTCTATTCCCAGAGTTATTGCAGTGGGACGTCTGTCAGCACAAAAAGGATTTGATCGTTTAATCGCTATTTGGGCTGAAATAGAACCTTATTTTCCGGATTGGAAATTAACTATTATCGGCTCCGGGGAATTACAAGATACTTTGGAACGGCAAATTGGGTTATTGAAGTTAAAATCGGTAGAAATATGTCCACCACGGGCAGAAATCATTCGGGAATATTTAGGTAGTTCGGTTTATGTGTTGACATCCCGGCATGAAGGTTTTCCTATGGTATTACATGAAGCGATGGCATGTGGATTACCTGTAGTGGCTTATACCTGTAAATGTGGTCCCCGGGATATTATTCAGGACCGGCAGGATGGTTTCTTGATAGAGGAAGGCGATGAGAACGAATTTGTAAAGCGATTGAGCCAGTTAATGGCAGATTCTTCACTGAGGCAGAAAGTGGGAAATGAAGCCCGCCGGAATATTATTCGTTTTGCTTTGCCATCGGTTATGAAGAAATGGGAAAATTTATTTATAACTTTAGCCTCTCAAGATGAGTGATATGATTTCAATTATTATACCTGCATATAATGCTGCTGATTATCTGGCGCAGACAATCGAAAGTGTTTTGAATCAAACCTATTCTGATTTTGAATTGATCTTGATCGATGACGGAAGTACGGATCGTACACGTGAGATTATTAAAGATTACCAATGCAAAGATGCGCGAATAAAGTATTTTTATAAAGAGAATGGAGGAGTATCTTCGGCCCGGAATCTAGGACTTCAAAAGGCTACCGGTGATTTCGTGTCTTTTTTGGATAGTGACGATCTTTGGGATAGACGTTTTCTCGAGTTGATGTATCATAAATTAGTGGCGGGAGGGGAATTAGCCTGTTTTTGTGGTTATATTGAAAAAAGAGGGGATACCATCACGAGGTATCCCGGCCATTTTGGAGCGGTAGACGTATTGAAGGAGAAGTTGAGGGTCGGTTCGTTTCGGGTTTCTACAGACTGTTGGCTCATCGATCGTAAATTTCTTTCCGCTGAGCATATTACTTTTACAGAAGGATGTCACTACATGGAAGATTTAGAGTTCTTTGTCAAATTATTATTTAGAGCTACTAATCAACGGATTACTTATGTTCCGGAATATTTGTCTTATTATGTTTTGAGAAAAAACTCTTTATCTTATCAAGACCTGATGGTTTTACCTTTATCTGTTATGAATCAGATTCTCGATGTATTGAAACGAATATATAATTGGATAGAGATTCAGCATGCTGAGTCGGAGTATTACCTGGAGTGTTTGAAAATATCAATAAGAGAACGGTATATTAAATTCTTATGGGATGTATTGTTGCTTGGGAATGCTGAGGATTTCAAAATGTTGTTAAGCTGGTATTGTAGAGATAAGGAAAAGTATATCTCCATGAAATTATCCTTACCTTTTAAATATAAAATATGGTCATGGGCTGTTTTTCCGGTCTGTTGCCGTTATGTAGCCCTCTTCGTTCTACGTCCATATATACGATACAAAAGAAAGGTTAAGATGCAAAAGTTAAAAGCCTGAATAGCCTGTTAATCATTCAATATCTGACTGATAAATCGGGGATAATTTTTTCCCGCGTTAAATTTTTCTTCCCATAACCGGCGAGGATGGAAACGGTCTTTATGTTCATATACCCGGACAATCTGGTCGGCCAATTCCTGAGCGGAAAAGTGAGGATCAAGTAATACTCCTGATTCGGAAGTCACGATTTCGTTTGTTCCTCCTACATTAGTCGCTATAACAGGGATATTGAATGAAATGGCTTCCATAATACTGACGGGAAGACCTTCACTGGCACTGACATTGACAAATATATCTACTGGATGGTGAAGATAATGTCCGATCACTTCCCGATTTGTAATAGCTCCTGTCAGGTTTACGGTCAGATTGGCTGGTAGTTGTTGGAGCTGTTGTTGTAAAGCATTGAATCCTTTTCCTCCTCCGATGTGTGTCCATTGAATAGGACGGTCAGGAATCAAAAGTAAGGATTTTAGGATCAAAGAAACCCGTTTTACCGGGACAACATTAGAACAACTGAGGATATGAATAACTCCATCCTCGTTTTTTATTTTGGAAATCCCATGGTCTTTAGTACCTAAATAACTGCAATAGGCACTGAATTTATATTGTCCAAAATTCTTTTTCGCATATTCCAAACCTTGTTTGGAGATGAAAACAGCCTTATTCAGGCTTTCGAATACTTCCTTTCTGAAAGGGATATATTGATGTGGACGTAAATCCGCATATAAATCAGTTCTGTGAAAACGGACTATTTTTTTGTCTTTATTGTGGATGAAAGGCAGGATGTAGGCCATACCGATGCCCCAATAAAAATAGACAGTACTTTCCGTGGACTGCCGGTTTAGCCGTTTGAAGTTTTTATCGGCAAGGATACACCGGCAGGTAATGGCGGTAGCGATATACTTTTTGAATTTATACAGAGAAGTATAGGCTTTTTCCGATATCAATTTTTTGAAAAAATAAAAGAGTGGACTGAAACAAAATAATCCTTTGAATACAAGTTCCCCCGAACTTCGGAATATCGGAGGGAAAACGATACAATTTGCAGGTAGAGAACGTTGCTCCTGGGTGGAACTGGTTTTGGGCAGAATGTAAATCCGGTCGAATTCCCGTGATAAATATTCGATTTCATTTTCTATAAAGCTTTCTCCTTTTCCGTATGGAAAACTTTCAGTGAAAAAAATGAGTTGTTTCATTCCGGGCATAGGGATTAGAATTTATAAAATCTGTTCCAGAATACCGGTGATATACCTGGCTGCCTTACCGTCTCCGTAAGGGTTTACGGCTTGGCTCATGCGGGTGTATTCCTCAGGATTGTCCAACAGAGAAGAGGTTAGCCGGATAATCTCTTCGGAACGGGTTCCTGTGAGTTTGGCTGTACCTGCTTCCAAGGCTTCAGGGCGTTCTGTCGTTTCACGCATAACGAGTACCGGTTTTCCTAAACCGGGAGCTTCTTCCTGTATACCTCCACTATCGGTCAATAAAAAATAAGCGATTCCCATCAGGAAGACAAAGGGCAGATATTCTAAAGGGGGAATCAGGTAAATATTGGGGGTGGAATGAGAATTACCCAGTATTTCAGTCACTGGCTGGCGTACATTCGGGTTCAAATGCACAGGGTAGACGAAATCTACTTCAGGATATTGGCTGGCCAGCTGTTTGATCGCTTGACAGATATGCATGAAACCCTCACCGAAGTTTTCACGTCTGTGCCCTGTAATGAGTACTAATCTTCTTTTTTGTTGTTTCCAGTTTTCTAATTTTTCTGATGGAATCTCCAGCTTGTTGAATTGTTCCCTTAAACTTTCTTGTGTGGTTTTGTCCTGTTCTATTTTTCGGTTAATCCACAATAGGGCATCGATAACCGTATTGCCGGTGATGAAAATGCCGTCAGCGTCGATGTTTTCTTTCAGCAGATGTTCCTTAGCCAGTTTGGTAGGCGCAAAGTGCAGGTCTGTGAGGGCACCTGTCAGGCGGCGGTTCATTTCTTCGGGGAAAGGCTGATACTTATCATAGGTACGCAGACCAGCTTCCACATGACCCACTTTCACCTGATTATAATATGCAGCCAATGCACCTGCGAATGTGGTGGATGTGTCCCCATGGACCAGTACGATGTCGGGTTTTTCCTCCGCCATGACTTCTTCCAGCCCTGTAAGGGCACGGGTGGTGATGCCTGCCAATGTCTGGCGGCTCTGCATGATATTCAGATCGTATTTGGGATGCAGATCGAAGATCTCCAGAACCTGATCCAGCATTTCTCTATGCTGAGCGGTGACGCAGACGATGCTTTCGATGCCTTCCGTCTGTTCCAGCACTTTCACCAGAGGCGCCATTTTGATGGCTTCGGGACGGGTGCCGAATACACTCATTACCTTAATCATATCTTTTTGCATAATATTCTCCTTTTATGTTACCAATGTTACCCAACGAAACAGACAGAGGAACACCGCCAGAAGTGTCAGAAAGGTCTTCCTTATTTCACTTCGTTGGTCAGTTTGCCGATGCCTTCGATTTCACAGGTGACCACATCGCCGGCTTTCAGGAATTTCGGGGGCTCAAAGCCCATGCCTACCCCAGCGGGGGTACCCATGGCAATGATGGTGCCTGCCTGCAGTGTCATACCCTGAGAAAGCTGGCTGATGACTTTTGCCACGCCGTTGATCATCAGGGATGTATTGCTGTCCTGACGCAGTTCTCCATTCACATAGGAACGGATGGACAATGCAGGAGGATTTTCAAATTCATTTTTGGTGACGATCCAAGGACCGATGGGGGTAAAGTCGTCCAGACTCTTGCCGAAATACCACTGTTTGTGGGATGTCTGCAAGTTTCTTGCACTGACGTCATTCAGTACGGAATAGCCGAATACATAGTCAAAAGCATCTGCTTCCGCCACGTTTTTGGCGTCCTTACCAATGATAACAGCCAGTTCCGCTTCATAGTCCAGACTATCTACAATATCAAAATGTCCGTCGATGGGTTCTCCATCCCCAACGGCACGGTTCACCCGTTTAGAGAAATAAATGGGCTGGGGGCGTTCGCCGCCGAAAGCCTCATCGTGGAATCTTGCCGCTTCTTCCGCATGGGCATAGTAATTGATGCCCAGACAGATGACGTCCTGTTTGGGGTGCACAATGGGAGAAAGCAGACGCACTTCTTCCATAGGAATGCCGTCCATGAGTTCCGCGTTTTTCTCCAGCTTCTGCATTTTGTCTTCGGTCATGGAAGCGATGAATTCTGTCATATTCACCAGACCGCAGCCCAGATAGTTCACGGGAACCACTTCCTGTCCGTTTTTCTTCAAAATGCCTACTGCTTTGTGTCCACCCTGCATATATGTCAATACCTTCATACCATATGCCTCCTTCTTCTTTCACTCTTTTTTCTTTTTATAACAGAGTG
>ENA-OPCE01002283-OPCE01002283.1-human-gut-metagenome-genome-assembly--contig:-NODE-2283-length-9986-cov-2.996073_pt1 | contig 9986 bp, 7 predicted proteins | sample MGYA00241247_ERZ501474 | MGnify/ENA primary metagenome ERZ501474 (study PRJEB25962, sample SAMEA2042572) | human gut metagenome | biome: human gut; feature: human-associated habitat; material: faeces... | reverse complement strand
CCAGCACCTCCCGCACGCCCTCGGCGTACAGGCCCAGCAGCAATGCCTTGGTGGCGTTCAGGTTGCGGTCGCGGCAGGTCATGTGGGGCAGGGTGGGCAGGCCCAGCTCCCGGTGCACCCGGCAGGCCACCAGCGAAGAATCCATCCGTGCCCGGGCAATGGGCCAGTCCGCAATGGTCAAAAGGTCTGCACCAGCAGCCTGCAGGCGGCGTGCACCGTCCAGATAGCCGGTCAGGTCGGCATCCTTGGGGCTGTCCAGCTCAATGGCGATCACCTTTTTGCCCGTGTTCAGCTTGCGCAGAAAGGCATCGTCTTTTTCCACCTCCGGCTTTGCGGCAGTGGAGACTGCTGCTGCCGGGGCTGCAGGCAGTGTTTCCGGCAAGGCATCCAGTGCCGCACGCAGGGCCGCAATGTGGGCAGGCGTAGTGCCGCAGCATCCGCCCAGAATGCGCACACCCTCGGCAGCAAGGCGGGCCAGCTCCCGTGCAAAATATTCCGGCTTGCCCTGATACTGCACCCGGGTGCGTGTGACCACCGGGTAGCCCGCGTTGGGCATCACTGCAAGCGGCAGCTTTGTCTCGCCAAGCTGCTGCACCAGCGCACGCATGGCACCGGGAGCAGAAACGCAGTTCAGGCCCACAGCATCCACTGCACCGCAGGCAGTCATGCTGCGCACAAGCTCTGCGCAGTGACGGCCCTCGCGGGTGTAGCCGTCCGGCAGCACTGCAAAGGACACCAGCACAAAGGCATCCGGCACTGCTTCTTTGATCTGCCGCGCGGCTTCGGCCACACCGGCATCGCTGCTCAGCGTCTCAAACAAAAAGTTCTTTGCACCCAATGCGGCAAACCGCTCGGCAAGAGCCGTATAGATCTGTGCCGCCGGGAGTGCCTCGGTGTCCGGGGCCGGGCCAAGATCGGCAAACACGGCAGCGCTGGTCTTTGCAGCGGCCTGTGCAGCCAGTTTCCAGCCTTCGTCCGCCATGGCCTCCCACATGGGGTTCTGCGCTGCTGCCATGCGCGGCAGGCCGAAGGTGTTGGTCTTGATAGCATCGGCACCCGCTTCCAGATACGCGCGGTGCACGGTCAAAATGCCGTCCGGGTCCAGCAGGTTTGCCTGCTCACATTCCTGCCCGGGCTTTGCCTTATAATATGTACCCATGCCGCCATCGAACAGCAGCGGGCGCTTTTTTAAAATTTCACGCACATCCTTCATGAGGGAGTTCTCCTTTTTCCTACAAAAACGCTTGGCTTTCAGTTTAATGCACAAATGCCGTCCGGTCAAGCGTTTTTTCACGGCGGCGCTTGCAGGAACGCAAAATTTGTGCTATCCTATGCATACTTTATAAAGTGGGGAGGTGTGTGCCATGCGCCATGCCGGAACGCAAACGCTTGAGACCGACCGGCTTTTCCTGCGCCAGCTTCTACCCGAGGATGCCGAGCAGATGTATACGAACTGGGCATCCGACCCGGAAGTGACCCGCTTTCTGCGGTGGGAGCCGCATAAAAACGCGCTGGAGACCGTAGGTCTGCTGGCGGCATGGGCCACCCTTTACCCGAACCCGGACTACTACCAGTGGGCCATTGTGGAAAAGGCTTCCGGGCAGGTGTTTGGCAGCATCAGCATCTTCAATGCTCTGCTCGGTGACCCGGCACAGAAAGCGCTCTGGCCGCAACAGGACTGCACAGACGGCATCTGGGAAGCAGGCTACTGCATCGGGAAGCACTGGTGGAACCATGGTTTTGCAACCGAAGCTTTAAAAGCAGCAGTAAACTACTGGTTTGAGAATACAGACGGCGGCTGGCTCACCTGCTGCCACGCAAAAGAGAACCCTGCCAGCGGCCGGGTGATGGAAAAAGCAGGCTTTCTCTACCACCACGATGCCATTGATCATAAATTTGACGGCACACCGGTGGAGTGCAGAAGCTATCTGCTGACAAGAGAACGATATAACAGAAAGGACTTACCTTGAGCGAACTTTACGATATTCTGACCGAGACCCCGCCCACCAAAGTGGTGCTGCTGGCGCTGGACCAGGGCCTGTGGGACTGTGAGCGCAGTCTGGCCGAGCTGGCCGCCCTGTGCGAGGCCAACCATATGGAAGCCGTGGCGCAGATCAGCCAGAAGCGCCAGACCCCGGAGACCGGCATCGTGCTGGGCAGCGGTAAGCTGGAGGAAGACAGCCTTGCCGCGCAGGAGCTGGGGGCCGAATGCGCCGTGTTCGATGGCGAGCTGACCGGCAGCCAGATCCGCAACATCTCCACGGCGCTGGGCGGCATGGAGGTCATTGACCGCACCATGCTGATTCTGGAGATCTTCCGCAGCCGCGCCGTGACCAACGAGGGCAAGCTGCAGACCGAACTGGCGCTTCTGCGCTACCGTCTGCCCCGCCTGCAGGGAATGGGCGAAAGCCTGAGCCGCCAGGGCGGCGGTGGCGGCGGCGGGGGCGGCAGCGCGCGGCTTGGTCGCCGGAGTCTTCTTGGCGAAGGCGGCGGGGGAGGGCGCGTGCGGTTTCGGCATGGAAGCGGGGGACGGAGTCGGCGCCGGCGTGGCCGCGCTGGCCTCGGGTGCGGGGGTCGTTGCCTGCTCTTCGGGCGCAGCGGTGTTTACGGGTTCGGTGACAGTTTCGTCGGCCATGGCCAGCTCCTTTAAGTAAGCTTCATGTAGTGCAGGGGATGCGGATCGTGCGAACGTGCTTTCAAAGCCTGAAAAACGCGCTGCATTTTCCGCAACCTCATTTATTATAGGGAATCGTGGCAAAAGGCGCATCTATTTCAGGATTTCCAGAGTGGCTCCCCTCTGAACGTGTTGTGGAGCAGCGTGTTATCGACACGCTCCGTGAAGTTTTCGAGCTCAATGGCTTCATTGGCATTGAAACTCGTGCTGTTGAGCAGGGTTCGAGTCTGCTCAAGAAGGGCGAAACCAGCAAGGAAATTTACCTGCTGAGCCGCCTTCAGGAGGTCGGTCATGAGTCCGACACTCCGATTGAGGACCGCCTTGGTCTGCACTTTGATTTGACTGTTCCGCTGAGCCGTTATGTGGTCGAACATTCCGGCGATTTGGCATTCCCTTTCAAGCGTTGGCAGATTCAGAAGGTCTGGCGTGGCGAACGCCCGCAGGAAGGTCGTTTCCGCGAGTTCGTGCAGGCCGATATCGATGTGATCGGCAACGGTGATCTGCCCGATCATTACGAGGTCGAGCTGCCGCTGGTCATGGTATCGGCATTGGAACGTCTGCGTGAGTTCGGTTTGCCGAAGGCCACCGTGCATGCGAACAACCGTAAGCTTTCTGAAGGTTTCTACCGTGGTCTTGGCTTGACCGATGTCGAGGGCGTGCTCCGTGAGATCGATAAGCTCGACAAGATCGGTGCCGACGAAGTGGCCAAGTTGCTGGTCGAAGGCTGTGGAGCCGACGAGAATCAGGCACGTGCGTGCCTTGAGCTGGCTGAACTGACCGCAGCTGACGGCGCTGAACTGTCCGGCAAGTTCGACACGCTGTGCGAGAAGCATGGCATTGCCAATGATTCCGAGGCGTACGTGCTCGCACGTCAGGGTCTTGACACGTTGGCGATGATTGTTGACGAGGCCGCTCGTATTCGCCCGGGCTCCGTGATCGCTGATTTGAAGATCGCGCGTGGTCTGGATTACTACACCGGTTCCGTGTATGAGACGTTCCTTGACGGTGCTGCGGCTCTTGGTTCCATCTGTTCCGGCGGTCGTTACGACAATCTCGCATCGCAGGGCAACAGGAAGTATCCGGGCGTGGGCCTGTCCATTGGCCTGTCCCGTCTCGTTTCATACATGCTGCACACCGCCGGTGCCCATGCGAATCGCGTGTCTCCGGCTTCCGTGCTCGTGGCCGTGTGGAACGAGGAGGACCGTTCCGCTTCCAACCAAATCGCCAATCAGCTGCGCGCCCGTGGCATTGCGGCAGATGTGGCTCCGACCGCAGCCAAGCTTGGCAAGCAGATCAAGTATGCCGACAAGCTCGGCATTCCATACGTGTGGTTCCCCGCGGACAAGTCCGCGCAGAACGCTTCGGACGAAGTCAAGAACATCATCACGGGCGACCAGCAGCCGGCCAACGCACAGTCTTGGGAGCCGGATACTGTGTATGCCCAGCAAACCGTTACCGTAGAAGCCTGAAATCGCAAGACTTCAATCATTAGAGAACAAGGAATAGGGGAAGCATGAGCCAGACGGCTTATAGAACACATCATGCAACCGAAGTGACCGAGGAACTCGTCGGTCAGAAGGTGACGCTCTCCGGTTGGGTCGATCGTCGTCGTGACCACGGTGGCGTGGCCTTCATCGATCTTCGTGACAACACCGGTCTTGTGCAGGTAGTTATCTACGACGAAGACATGGCACGTCCGCTGCGCTCCGAGTTTGTGATTCAGGTGGTGGGCGAGGTCCGCCTGCGTCCGGACGGTAACGAGAATGATCATCTGGCCACCGGCAAGATCGAGGTTGTGGCGGAAAACATCGAGGTGCTCGCCAAGTCTGACGCGCTGCCGTTCCAGGTGTCCACCGCGTTGGAAAACGAGTCCGAGAACAAGCTGCCGGGCGAGGAAGTTCGCCTCAAGTACCGTTATCTCGACCTGCGCCGCCCGTCCATGCAGCGCAATCTGAAGCTGCGTTCCCAGATGTCGAAGGCTGCTCGCCACGCTCTGGAAGAGATGGGCTTCGAAGAGGTCGAAACCCCGACCATGATCAAGTCCACTCCGGAAGGCGCTCGCGATTTTGTGGTGCCGGCCCGCTTGGTGCCAGGTTCTTGGTACGCGTTGCCGCAGTCCCCGCAGCTTCTCAAGCAGCTGCTGATGGTTTCCGGCGTGGAACGCTACTACCAGCTGGCCCGCTGCTACCGTGACGAGGATTTCCGTGCAGATCGTCAGCCGGAGTTCACCCAGCTCGATATGGAAATGGCGTTCGTGGATCAGGAAGACGTGATGGCCATGGCCGAAAAGGTCATCGCCGCCATCTGGAAGTCCGCAGGCTATGAGATCCAGCTGCCGATTCAGCGCATCACTTGGCAGGAAGCCATGGATAAGTACGGTTCCGACAAGCCGGATCTGCGTTTCGGCAACCCGCTGATCGAGCTGACCGACTACTTCAAGAACACTCCGTTCCGCGTGTTCCAGGCTCCGTACGTTGGTGCGGTGCTCTTCAAGGGTGGCGCGGCCACGCCTCGTCGCCAGTTCGACGCTTGGCAGGATTGGGCCAAGCAGCGCGGCGCCAAGGGCCTCGCCTACGTGGTGTTCGCTGAGAACGGCGAGCTCAAGGGACCTGTTGCCAAGAACCTGTCTGAAGAGGAGCGCGCTGGCCTGAAGGAAGCCGTTGGCGCAGAAGACGGCGATGCCGTGTTCTTCGCAGCAGGCCGTCGCACCTCCGCTCAGGAGCTGCTGGGTGCCGTGCGTGTGGAACTGGCCGATCGCGCCGGTCTGCTCAAGCCGGACGACTTCGCTTTCACTTGGGTTGTGGACTTCCCGCTGTTCAAGCCCACCGACGATCCGGATGATGACGATGTGGCTGTCGGCCACTCCAAGTGGACCTCCATGCACCACCCGTTCACCATGCCGTCCAAGGATTGGATCGACACCTTCGACAAGGATCCGGAACACGCCATGTCTGATTCCTACGACATCGTGTGCAACGGTAACGAAATGGGCGGCGGTTCCGTGCGTATCCACCGTGATGACATTCAGGATCGTGTGCTCGATGTGCTCGGCATCACTCCTGAAGAGGCTGCCGACAAGTTCGGCTTCCTGCTTGAAGCCTTCAAGTACGGCGCTCCGCCGCACGCTGGCATCGCTCTCGGTTGGGATCGTACCGCCGCCATCCTGGCTGGCGCCGACTCCATCCGCGACGTCATCGCCTTCCCGAAGGCTGGCGGCGGTCGTGATCCGCTGACCGGCGCTCCGGCTCCGATTTCCGACGAACAGCGTGCGGAAACCGGCGTTGATTATGATCCGGAAGAAGACGAAGACTGATAGTGTTTTCGCTTTGAGATAACAGGCTGTCTTTGCATGAGAGACCGTGCAAGGACGGCCTGTTTTTATTGTTTACGTTGTCTATTTTCTCTTGCTGCCGGTATGGTGGAGCAAAGATGAGTATCTGAAATATTATGAGAAAGAACTGAATCTGTAGTATGAATTTGAAGCAATCGTTGGAAAAACATGATTTTCATGGTGTCTGGATGCGACTTCTCGCGTTGGCGATGATACTGATTGTGGCAGTGAGTGCACTCATCGCATCCCCAGTTAGTGCTAACGCCGCCGAAGTCGGAGATCCCTCCGCAGTCAAGGGCAAAACCTACGCGGTCGGCACCGATACCACATTCGCACCGTTCGAATATCGCGAGAACGGCAAGATGACCGGTATCGATATGGAACTGATCCGTGCCATCGCCCAAGAAGAAGGATTCGAAGTCACCATCCAATCATTGGGTTTCAATGCAGCATTGCAGGCTTTGAGCTCCAATCAGGTGGATGTGGTGATCGCAGGCATGTCAATCACCGACGAACGCAAGGCGACCTACGATTTTTCCAATCCTTACTTCCAGTCCGGTATCCAGATGGCCATCGCTGAAAACAACGATAGTATTACCAGCTACAAGGATCTTGACGGTAAGACCGTTGTCGCGAAAACCGGATCGGAAGGCGAATCCTACGCCAAACAGCATGCAAGCGAATACGGCTATACCGTGACTTCCGTGGACCAGTCATCAACCATGTATGAGATGGTCAAATCCGGCAATGCGGATGCCGTGTTTGACGACTATCCGGTGCTTGCCTACGGTGTTTCCCAAAACAACGGTTTGAAGATCGTGACTCCGAAGGTGCCGCATGGTGAATACGGCATGGCCGTGAACAAAGGCAAGAACGCCGATCTGCTGGCCGCCATCGACGATGGTCTGAACAAGCTCATCGCTTCGGGCGAGTATGAGACGATTGTCGCACAGTATTTGGGTGCCGATGGCGCGAAGGAACAGGTCGAGGCGATTTCCGGCAAGGTCACCGACAACGGTGCCGACGGTGAGGCGCAGAAGAAGGTCGGTTTCTTTGGTCTGGTCAAACAGTCGATGCCGGCTTTGCTGACTGGTCTGAAGAACACGCTGTTGATCACGTTGCTGTCGTTTGTGATCGCACTGGCGTTGGGTGTTGCTTTCGGCTTGATGAAAGTATCGGAGAACAAGATTCTGAGAGGCGTGTCCAAGGTTTATATCGCAGTGTTCCGCGGCACTCCGATTCTGGTGTGGGCGTTCTTCTTCTATTTCGGTGTGCCGCAGCTTATCGGACACAGTGTGAACATTTGGGTTGCAGGTGCGTTGACGTTGTCGCTCAATTCCGGCGCATATCTGGCGGAGATCGTGCGTGGCGCCGTGCAGTCCGTTGACTCTGGTCAGATGGAGGGAGCACGCTCGCTTGGCCTCAACCATCATCAGGCCATGGCGCGCGTGATCATGCCTCAGGCCACTGCAATCGCCATGCCGTCGATCATCAACCAGCTGGTCATTATGATCAAAGATTCCTCGCTGCTGCTGGCCATCGGCTTTGGTGAATTGCTGTATCAGGCGCAGCAATTGTATGCGGCGAACTTCCGCGTCACCGAAACGTTGCTGATCGTCGGTGTGATGTACTTCGTGGCCATCACCATCCTCACATGGCTGGCCAATATCGTTGACAGGAAGGTGAATCGATGAGCGAGAACTGCAATCACGGCAACAATGATGGCGAAGTGATCATCGACGTCAAGAATCTGCATAAAAACTATGGTCATATGGAAGTCATCAAAGGCGTCGATCTTACGGTACGCAAGGGCGAGGTGATCTGTATCATCGGACCGTCTGGTGCCGGCAAATCCACCATGTTGCGTTGCCTGAACGGACTTGAACAGGCATCCAGCGGCCAGATCGTGGTCAACGGTCATGATCTGGGTGATCCGCATGTGAACATCGACCAGGTTCGAGAGCAGGTTGGCATGGTGTTCCAGCATTTCAACCTGTTCAACAACATGAGCGTGATTGACAACATCACGCTTGCGCCGAAACTGGTGCACAAGGAAACCGACGAGCAGGCGCGTGAACATGCGATGGCATTGCTGAAAACCGTGGGATTGGCCGAAAAGGCCGATGTCATGCCTCGCTCGTTGTCTGGCGGTCAAAAGCAGCGTGTTGCCATCGCACGATCCTTGGCCATGCGTCCGAAGGTCATGCTGTTCGACGAGGCCACGTCGGCGCTTGACCCGGAGATGGTCGGTGATGTGCTCGAAGTCATTCGTGAGCTGGCCGAAGACGGCATGACCATGGTGCTGGTGACCCACGAGATGGGTTTCGCCCGCGAAGTGGCCACCCGCGTGATCTTCACCGACGCCGGCGTGATCGAGGAGGAAGGCACTCCGGACGAGATCTTCAACCATCCAAAGAGCGAACGATTGAAGACGTTCCTTTCCAAAGTGCTCTGAGTGCTCTCTTGGCCCCGGCGATTGCTTAATCGCTGATCGCGGATGAAATGCTGCGATCATGTGACGGATGGTCATACGAATCTGCATGTAAAAGACAGGCGAATGTAGGGTGAAATTCATCTTGCGTTCGCCTGTTCGGCTCTTTCTCGTTGCTTGGCGTTCCTACGTTGGTATGCATGAGCATTGGTGATACGTGGCGTCGCGTTGTGGATGGTTTCAAATCCAAGGTGCCCGAACGAGTGGTGTTCGGTGCGGTGGTTGTATTGTTCGTAATAGCGGTGCTGGCTATCGAATTGCCACGATGGTGGTAGCTGCCACGTACGGCGCTCAAGATATCGGTATTGCGGTCGATGACGCGCTATGATGCATTTTGGGACAACGTTGTCTCATATTTCGAGCACGTCAGGGGGTGGTGACGGCCGCGGAAACATGGCTTTCATATACTATCCGTATGACAGATATCAAAGAAACGCAAGAGACGCGCCCGATCATGCCGGGTACGGAAGACAGCGACCGCCCGCTGGTCGAATTGACCCACGTTGAAAAGCACTACGGTGACTTGCATGTGCTCAAGGACATCAACCTCACCGTCAAGAAGGGCGAGGTGCTGATGCTGGCCTATATGAACGAGGAGGCCTTTGACCAGACCATCAAGACCGGCCGGATGACCTACTACAGCAGGAGCCGGCAGTGTCTCTGGGTAAAGGGAGAGACGAGCGGCCACTTCCAGTACGTCCACTCCCTGACGATCGACTGTGACAAGGATACACTCCTGGCCAAGGTAGACCAGGTGGGGGCCGCCTGCCACACCGGCAATCCGACCTGCTTTTTCCAGCCCCTGGTAGGGTCGGATTACGACGAGACCAATCCTCTCCAGGTATTTGAGAGCGTCTACAGCACCATTGTGGACAGAAGGGACCACCCCAAGGAGGGCTCCTACACAAACTACCTCTTCGAGAAGGGCATTGACAAGATTCTCAAGAAGGTCGGCGAGGAATGCACCGAGGTGCTCATCGGCGGCGCAAAGGGCGACAAGGCCGAGACCACCTACGAGCTGGGCGACCTGGTCTACCACGCCATGGTGCTGATGGTGGAGATGGGCATTTCGCTGGAGGATGTGGTGCGCGAGCTGGCCCGCCGCCATGTGATCGACAAAAAGGTGAAGCAGGAGCGCATGCAATGACGTTTCCGAGCAATGCCCACACCCATTCCCGCTGGTGCGACGGCGCGAACGCCATCCCCGCCATGGTGGAGGCGGCCCGCGCTTTGGGCTTTGTGAGCCTGGGATTCTCGGGCCACGCCTGGCAGGGCTTCGACCCGGACTATTCCATGGCCCCGGACGTGCAAGCGGGCTACTTTGCGGAGCTTCGCGCCCTGCAGGCGGCGCCGGAGCCCGGCTTTCCGCGCCTGTGGGCTGGGCTTGAGCTGGACGCGCTGGCCCATCCGGACTGCCGCCGCGCAGCCTGTGCCGAAGCGGATTACCTCATCGGCTCGGCCCACTACCTGTGCGAAAGCTACGGAGGCAC
>ENA-OPCE01002268-OPCE01002268.1-human-gut-metagenome-genome-assembly--contig:-NODE-2268-length-10040-cov-2.286530_pt1 | contig 10040 bp, 9 predicted proteins | sample MGYA00241247_ERZ501474 | MGnify/ENA primary metagenome ERZ501474 (study PRJEB25962, sample SAMEA2042572) | human gut metagenome | biome: human gut; feature: human-associated habitat; material: faeces... | reverse complement strand
AAGTTGGGGTGCCCCTGAAATTATATAAAGTACTATGGTGATAACTGAAAGGAAAACAGCATGGATAAAGAATTTGAAACAAAAGAAGATATGAATATAAAAGAAAACGAAGAAATCATTAATGATAAAGAAACGACAGATGAATCATTAGATAATACTAATGAAACAAAAAAAGACTATATAAAAAAAGAAGACACATCTTCAACAGACAAAGATGATAATGAAGATGAATATGAAAAAATTTGTTATGTCTGCAGAAGACCTGAGAGCCGTGCAGGAAAGATGGTATCAATGCCGGGAAACATATATGTATGTACAGATTGTTTGCAGAGAAGTTTTGATACAATGAATGATGGATTAGCAGGATTCCCGGGATTTGGCGGATTAAATGGGATGAATGTGAACATAAGTGAAGAGGATTTGGAAAAATTATTAAAAATGCCTAATGTAAGAATGGTTACAAGTGATGATTTTAATAGAGAAATTCCAAAAAATCAGAAATTAAAGAAAAAGAAAAAAACAGAAGAAAAAGAAGTTAAGACTATAGATTTGGCAAATTTGCCTGCTCCACATAAAATTAAAGAGCAGTTAGACGAATATGTGGTAGGTCAGGACTATGCTAAAAAAGTAATGTCAGTAGGTGTTTATAATCACTATAAGAGAGTTGCTAACACGATACAGGATGATGTTGAAATTGAAAAGTCAAACATGCTTATGATAGGACCTACAGGTTGTGGTAAAACATTTCTTGTAAAGACATTGGCAAAAATATTAGATGTGCCTTTGGCAATCGCAGATGCAACATCATTAACTGAGGCAGGATATATTGGTGATGATATAGAAAGTGTACTTTCTAAATTGTTGGCAGCAGCAGATAATGATGTAGAAAGAGCTGAGACAGGAATTGTATTTATTGATGAAATTGACAAATTAGCAAAGAAACAGAATTCAACAAATAGAGATGTAAGCGGAGAATCTGTTCAGCAGGGATTGTTAAAATTGCTAGAAGGCAGTGAAGTTGAGGTGCCGGTTGGAGCAACAAGTAAAAATGCAATGGTGCCTTTAGCAACAGTAAACACAAAGAATATATTATTTATATGTGGCGGTGCATTTCCGGGATTGGAAGATATTATTAAGGAACGTCTTAACAAGCAGGCAACAATAGGTTTTATGTCTGATTTGAAAGACAAATATGATAAAGATGCTAAAATATTATCTAAAGTAATAAATGAAGATTTGAGAAAATTTGGTATGATACCGGAATTCATTGGACGTCTTCCAATAATATTTACATTGGAAGGTTTGACAGAAGAAATGCTTGTAAAAATACTTACAGAGCCAAAAAATGCTATAATTAAACAGTACAAAAAGTTGCTGGCTATAGATGAAGTAGATTTAAGATTTACAGAAGATGCATTAAAAGAAATAGCTGCAAGAGCGATAAATAAAAATACAGGAGCAAGAGCTTTGCGGTCTATTATTGAGGACTTCATGCTAGACATTATGTACGAAATTCCAAAAGATGATAATATTGGAACAGTTACTGTGACAAAGGAATGCATAGAAAAGAAAGGTGCTCCTATAATTGGATTCAGAGGATAGGAATTACTTGAACAAAATGATTAAATTATAGACATAATATTTAGAAGATTTGTTTTATTAAGTTTATTTTAATAATTATGCAATAAAAATAAATGTTTGATAGTTTATTATATGATGGGTAGGATTGTGAGAGTGTAAATTTAGAACAATCTGCAACCCATATGTTAATATAAGCAAAACATAGGGACATGAGAGGAAAACGGTAGGAGATGTTATTGTGAAAAATATATATTCTGTTTTTAAAAACATAATAAATGGTCAGGATAGCTTAGAATGGGCGTTAGATTTAAATGATGATGATTTAAATGACAAAGAAAATGAAAGAAAAGAAGAAGTATTTAAAGTAATTAAATCAGACATAGAAAAACTTCCTAACAGGGGAATAAAAGGGAAACCATTAGTTTCCATAATAATTGTCAATAGAGAAACTGAAAAACTTGAAGAGCTAATAGAATCTTTGCAAAAATGCAAATTTTATGACAATTATGAAATTATTATCGTTGATGCATTATCAGATGGACATTTGACAGAATGTGTTGAAAAATGGAAAAAGAAAATGGCCTTAACAGTTGTTAATAATAAAAAGAAAATAACAACTTCTATGATGAATAATGCCGGCGTAAAGAAAGCAAAGGGTGAATACTTTGTATTTCTTGATAATAATGTAATTGTTTCAGACAGATGGCTAGATGAATTGTTATATGCTTATCAGAATTTACCGCAGGCAGGTATTGTGTCGGGAAGATTAATATATCCTGCAATGCCAAAAGATAATAAAAATAGTGGCAATAGTTTCTGTATTCAAAGTACAGGAATAGAAATTAAAGGCTCAATTTTTGAAGATGCATATTTTATGCAACCATTTGATGTGGATAATAAAAAAGAAATATGTGAAGCGGATAAAGAAATAAAAGAGAGAGTAGCAGTGTCAGGGGCGATGATGTTAGTGAGCAGAGAAGTGTTCAATGAAATCGGACCTTTTGACAGAAAATATAATTTAGGCTACGAAAGTACAGATTTATGCCTTCATGGATTTTACAAAGGGTATAAGAATTATTACATTCCTACATCTAATGCTTTTTTCTGTGATACGGAAAATAAGTTGTATGATGATGAAACAAAGGACTTAAAGCGTATAAGAAAGAATGTAAAGGTATTTAAATGCGTATGGCAGAGCTATTTGCTAAGACAGGTTATTAAGGATAAAATAGAAGAAAATAATATTTTTACAAAAAATCCATTAAAGATTACAATAATAGAACCTGAAAATGATGAAAAGTGTAGAGATTTAGGCGAATCATTAAGTGATAAAGGTTATGATATAGAATATTTAGAAGCAGAGAAATTACCTCATGCAGTAGGAATCTATACTGATGTCATTGTAGATGGAACAAATAATACAGAGAGCTCTGATTATACAGATACAAGAGATAGTGTTATAATAGTTCCTATAGAAAAATTTGATAAATTAGATGCTGATAAATTTAAGGATTTAGTATATGAAATTAATGATTATGTTGACCCAAAGGGAATAGACATATGTGGATCAATGCCAAATACAGAAGCGATTTATAATTGGGGAGATTATCATTATGCATTAGCACTTGCTAAATCTTTAGAGAAACTCGGTTATCATTGCACTGTTAAGACAAGAGATGAATGGTATGAGAGAAGTCGTAATGCGTATTCAATTGTTCTTAGAGGAAAATATGCATGCTATCCTAAGATAGAACAGAAGTATTCAATTATGTGGAATATTTCACACCCTGACAGAGTAAAAGTAGAAGAGTATAATTGTTTTGATATGGTTTATGCAGCTTCTGATGTAATTGAAAAACAGTTAAAGGAAAAAATAAAAGTTCCGGTAAAAACACTTATGCAGTGTACTGATCCGGAAGTTATGACTAATGTTAATGAAGAGGCAGAAAAGAAATACGAGCTTTTATTTGTTGGAAATTCAAGAAATGTATTTAGAACAATACTTAAAGATTTACTTCCTACAGAACATAAACTTACAGTTTATGGAGATGGATGGGATGAATTTCCTGTTAAAGATTATGTAGAAGCGAAGTATATGCCAAATGAGCAGGTTGGACAGGCTTATCACGATGCAAAAATATTATTAAATGACCATTGGGATGACATGAAGGATAATGGTATAATATCTAATCGTATATTTGATGCATTGGCAGCAGGGGCATTTATAATTAGTGATGATATGCCACAACTTCATAAATACTTTGAAGGTTGTCTGGTGACTTATAGAGACAGGGAAGATTTGAAAAATAAGATTGATTATTATTTGACTCATGAAGATGAGAGAAAAGAAATTGTAGGGAAAGGTAAAAAGATTGTATTAAGAAATCATACATTTGATGCGAGAGCAAAAGAAATCAGTTATGATTTGGAAAATAAAAAGGAGTAGGATTTTGAGTAAAATAGCAATAGCCGGAATAGGATATGTAGGATTATCAAATGCAGTTTTGTTAGCGCAACATAATGACGTAGTGGCTGTAGATGTGATTGAAGAAAAAGTTAATATGATTAATAATAAGAAATCACCTATTGTAGATAAAGAAATTCAGGAATTCCTTACAGAAAAGAAATTAAATTTAAAAGCTACACTAGATGGTGAAAACGCTTATAAAGATGCTGAATTTGTCATTGTGTCAACACCTACAAATTATGACCCGGATAAAAATTATTTTGATACTTCATCAGTTGAACAGGTAATTGAACTCGTTCTTAAAGTAAATAAGGATGCTATAATTGTAATTAAATCAACAGTGCCTGTAGGATATACAGAGAGTGTCAGAAAAAAATATGATACGGAAAATATAATTTTTTCACCGGAATTTTTGCGTGAAGGAAGAGCATTATATGACAATTTGTATCCTTCAAGAATAATAGTTGGTGCACCTGATGATAATGAAAAAATAAAACAAGCTGCACACACATTTGCAAAACTTCTTGTGGAAGGAGCATTAAAGGAAAATATAGACGTTTTGTTTACAAAACCTACAGAAGCAGAGGCTGTTAAATTATTTGCTAACACATATTTAGCGCTTAGAGTATCATTCTTTAATGAACTTGATACTTATGCTGAGGTTAGGGGACTTGACGCAAAACAAATTATAGAGGGAATCGGACTTGACCCAAGAATCGGAAATTATTATAACAATCCGTCATTTGGATATGGTGGATATTGTCTGCCAAAAGATACAAAACAGCTTTTGGCAAATTATGAGAATGTCCCTAATAACATTATTGGAGCAATAGTAGAAGCAAATAACACAAGAAAAGATTTTATTGCAGAACAAATACTTAAAAAAGCAGGATTTCCACAGAACCAGAATGGCGTTGTAGGAATTTACAGGTTGACAATGAAGGCAAATTCTGATAATTTCAGACAGTCATCTATTCAAGGTGTTATGAAACGAATAAAGGCAAAAGGACTTAAAGTCGTTATATATGAACCTACGCTAAAAGAAGAAACATTCTTTAACAGTGAGGTAATAAAAGACGTTAATGAATTTAAAGAAAAATGTGACGTTATAGTTGCAAATAGATTTAATAATGATCTTGAGGATGTTTTAGATAAGGTTTATACAAGAGATTTGTATTTCAGAGATTAAGTGGTAGTATTTAAATTAAAGGAGAAAGATGCATGAAGAAATTGGTAATTATTCCTGCATATAATGAAGAAAGCAATATAGAAAAAACAGTTACATCTAAGATGGTATCTCTTCTTAATATAGATATATTGGAGATTAATTGTGCAGAGGAGCTTGATGCTGAACGGGAAGTCATTATAGTTGATGCACAGAAGGGAAACGCTAATATAGTTGACGCACATTCAGATAAAACAATATGCATAGATCATCATCCCATATATAATTCAAACAAGTATGTATTTTCAGATATAAGACCAGATGTTGGAGCCTGTGCATCAATAATAGCTTCCTATTATATGGAAAATAATATAAATATAGATGTTCATATGGCTACGGCGCTTCTATATGGAATCAAGGTTGATACAGCTGATATGAAAAGAGGAGTGACACAGCTTGATCTTGATATGTTTTATAGTCTATATAATATGGCCGACCATAAAGTACTTAATAAGCTTGATACGAGTGTAAGACAGTATGATGATCTTAAGGCATATGCATATGCTATAGCCAATCTTGATGTAAAAAAAGATGCCTGTTTTGCAAGTACAGGAGATAATTGCCAGGAATCACTCATAGCATCTATATGTGATTTTATAATGTCGCTGGATGGTATAGATTTTGCTGTAACATACTCAGCTAAAAAAGAAGGTGTTAAGCTGTCTATAAGAAGCAGTGGTGTGTATGATGCGGGACGTATATCTAATAATGCACTTAAAAGCATAGGCAATGGTGGCGGACATGAACATATGGCTGGTGGCTTTATTAGTTATTCCAGTCTTGATAACAGGGATGCATCATATATAAGAAAAGTTATAGAGGACAAGTTTTTAAAAGAATTAAAAGGATAGATTAAAAGATCCGGTTAATATTGTGAAGGGTTCAAGGCCGTTTTCCTGCTTAAGAGCTGCCTTATGCAGGCATAGACCTTTTGCCCCTGTAATCATGCTATGTGGAAATATATTTTTTCATATTTTTTAATGCACATTTTTCCAGACGGCTTACTTGTGCCTGTGATATGCCGATTTCAGATGCGATTTCCATCTGTGTTTTGTATTCATAGAACCGCATTTTTATAATCTGTTGTTCCCGGCTGTCAAGCTTTCTATATGCATCGTTTAGTGCAAGATGTGTAACCCAGCTGTCTTCGCCATCTTTAGAATCCTTTAGCTGGTCTATGACGTAGAGAGTATCCTGTCCTTCGTTAAAAACCGGTTCATATAAAGATACGGTTGGAGAAACTGCTTCAAGTGCTATGACTATGTCCTCCTTAGATACACCTATTTCACCAGCGATTTCGGATATGGTTGGTTCATGTTGATTTTTCTTTAATAACTGTTCTTTAGTGTATATAGCTTTATATGCCATATCTTTAAGACTGCGGCTTACACGGATGGCACTGTTATCACGAAGATATCTTTTTATCTCACCTATGATCATTGGAACTGCATAAGTTGAAAACTGTACACCCTGTCCTAAGTCGAAATTATCTATGGCTTTTATTAATCCAATACATCCAATCTGGAATAAGTCATCCATATTTTCGTTACTGTTAGAGAATCTTCCAACAATGCTTAGGACAAGCCGGAGATTACCTTTGATGAAAGCTTCACGTGCGCTGTTGTCGCCTGCCTTGATTTTTGTAAGGAGTTCTTTTTTATCTTTTGCACTAAGCAGCGGCAAATCCTTAGTATTTACACCACATATGGTAACTCTTACACCTGCCATGAATATTCCTCCTAAAGAATTTGCGAACATTTAGCTTTAGTTACATGGGTATCCTGGTTAATCGTGATGCTTTGTTCGCCTATAGTTAAATCATTGCCAGCAAAAGAAATTTTATACGATATGTTTCATAAGTTTTTGACAGAATCATTGCTCTGGGATATAATTATTTTAACTATATATTTACATGGAACGATGATTAAATATAAGATAAAAGCTGCTTGGGAGGTTTAACTGCTATGAAGTGTCCTTATTGTGGAAAAGAGAATACAAGAGTTATTGATTCAAGACCTACAGATGATAGTTCGATCAGAAGAAGGAGACAGTGTGATGAATGTGGCAAAAGATTTACCACATATGAAAAGATTGAAACATTGCCTCTTATTGTAGTTAAGAAAGACAATAACAGAGAACCTTATGACAGAGAAAAAATCATTGCAGGTATTGTAAGATCGTGCCACAAAAGGCCTGTATCCATGGCGCAGGTGAATGAAATGGTAGATGACATTGAAAGTCAGATATTCAATATGGGGGAAAAAGAAGTGCCAACAACCACGATAGGGGCTATAGTTATGGACAAGCTTAAGAATGTTGATGAAGTGGCATATGTAAGATTTGCTTCTGTGTACAGAGAGTTTAAGGATGTTAATACATTTATGGATGAAATAAAGAAAATCCTTAACAATTAATAAAAAAGCTGAGTGAAAATGAGGATTGATATGTTAGAAAGATTTTACCCTGATATGTATATAGCTTCTGCATATGATATAGATTATAAGGGATTATACGATAAGGGATACAGAGGGATTATATTTGATGTTGATAATACACTTGTAGAACATGGTGCACCTGTAACTAAAAGAGCGAAGGAACTTTTTGAAGAGTTAAGGAATATAGGTTATGACACATGTATCATATCAAACAACAAAGAATATCGTGTTAAGCCGCTTGCAGATGAAGTCGCTTCAAAGTATGTAAGTAAAGCAGATAAGCCATCACCTAAGAATTATATAAAGGCTATGGAGTATATGCATACAGATAAAGATACTACGTATTTTGTTGGCGACCAGCTTTTTACAGATGTATGGGGAGCTAACAGGGCAGGCATAATGTCGATACTTGTAAAGCCCATAGATAAGCATGAGGAGATTCAGATTATACTGAAACGCAGGCTTGAATGGATAGTTCTTTTCTTTTATAAAAGAAGATTACATAAGCATAATAAAAAGGCATAATATTATTTGCTTTCGATAAAATGATTCGAGGTAGTATAGTGATGAATATTAAAGGAACAACAAGAGTATGTGGTCTTATAGGTAATCCTGTGGGCCATTCCATATCACCAGTTATACATAATACGCTGGCGGATATTACCAAAACCAATATGGTATATACAACTTTTAAGGTTGAAAAGGGAAGTGTTGCAAAGGCTGTTGACGGTGCATATGCACTTGATATACTTGGTCTTAATGTAACAGTACCACATAAGCAGGAAGTGATTGATGTGCTTGTGGATATAGACCCACTTGCACGTGCCATAGGTGCAGTTAATACACTTGTAAGGACAACTGGTGGATATAAAGGGTACAACACAGATATACTTGGACTTAAAAGAGAGCTTGAAGAGGAAGGTATAGAACTTAAAGAAAATAACTGCATAATACTTGGAGCTGGTGGTGCAGCAAGGGCAATAGCATTTCTTTGTGCACAAAGTGGTGCTGATAAAGTATATATGTTAAACAGGACTGTTGAAAAGGCAGAGGATATTGCTGATGCGGTCAATGGATACTTTAACAGGGAATGTGTTGTGCCAATGCACATGGATGATTATAAGTCACTTAAAGAAAGCGGTTATATCGTTATACAGACAACAAGTGTAGGGCTATATCCTAATGTGAATGATACAGTTATAGAAGATAAAGAGTTCTATAAAAAGGTAAAGGCGGGAGTAGATATAATCTATAACCCATCCACAACGAAATTCATGGAATTATGTATGGAAGCAGGAAAACCGGCATTTAACGGTCTTAAGATGCTTTTGTATCAGGGAGTAGCAGCGTATGAGCTATGGAACAATACGAAAATATCAAAGGAAGAAGCTGATATAGTATACAACAAAATGAAAGAGGAACTTGGAATTGAATGATAATATTGTTCTTATAGGATTTATGGGAAGCGGTAAAACTACTTTCGGGAAGTGGATATCAAGAAAATATGGATATTCATTCTGTGATACAGATGAGTATATAGAAAAGAAAGAAAAAACAACGATTAATGATATATTTGCATCAAAAGGGGAGGCGGCATTCAGGGATATGGAAACAGAAACTGTAAAGGAATTCGCTGATTCCTTGAAAAAATGTGTTGTTTCGGTAGGCGGTGGCCTTCCGGTGCGAAAGGAAAATAGAGAAATCTTAAAGAGTATCGGAACTGTTGTATACCTTAAGGCATCAGAGGAGGAACTGTGTAAAAGGCTTAGCAGAGATAATACAAGGCCGCTTCTTAAAGGTGGTAATCTTAAGGAAAAAATACATATGCTTATGCAGCAAAGAGAAGACATATATATGGATGCCGCAGATGTAGTGATTAATACGGAAAATGTTTCTTTTGGACATATGTATGAAGAGATTATGTCACAAAAAATGCGATAATACGCAGTGCATACAGCGCTTTTTGAGGGCTTTATCACAAGATTAATGAGTTATAAGGAGAACATTAAAATGAAAATTTTAGTTATGAATGGTCCTAATATTAATTTTCTTGGAATAAGGGAAAAAGGAATATATGGAACAGATAATTATGAAACACTGGTAAACATGATTGAGAATAAAGCAAAGGAGCTTGGGGTAGAAGTCGAAGTATTCCAGAGTAATCATGAGGGAGCTGTTATAGATAAGATTCAGGAAGCTTATTATACAGATGTTGACGGAATAGTTATCAACCCGGGAGCATTTACTCATTATAGTTATGCAGTAAGGGATGCACTTGCATCAGTAGCATCTATTCCTAAGATAGAGGTGCACATATCTAATGTACATACAA
>ENA-OPCE01002263-OPCE01002263.1-human-gut-metagenome-genome-assembly--contig:-NODE-2263-length-10049-cov-2.790975_pt1 | contig 10049 bp, 6 predicted proteins | sample MGYA00241247_ERZ501474 | MGnify/ENA primary metagenome ERZ501474 (study PRJEB25962, sample SAMEA2042572) | human gut metagenome | biome: human gut; feature: human-associated habitat; material: faeces... | reverse complement strand
GTGGAAACCCTGGAAGAAAATACTTCCTTTATCGGATATACTGTCAATGAGAACTGGGGATTGTGGAACTTTAATGTTTATCTTAATCAGAGGCATCTGGCATTTGGACTTCTGATGGTGACTTTGGCACTATATCTGTTTATGGACTGGCTGGAAGCCGGGACGGCACATGAAGAGAAGGGAATACTCTGGATAAAAAACAGAATCTTTTCGAAGGAAGGATGGAAAAGCAGAAATCTGGATCAGGCACTGCTTATGGGAATGTTTCTGGGTCTGTGTGCGTTCTGGAATGGGGCAGCAGTGATCGGTGGTCTGCTGATTTTGTGTGGCTTTGCGATTTTCTCGGATGGAAAAGTGGATTACGCTGTCATGGCGGGGGTATCCATCTTCTTTTCCTGGCTTCAGTCAAAGATTTTTATTGTTGGAAGTGCTATGAGTTCTCAGATTTATTTGGGATTTCTGGCAGAGGATAAGACTGTCCCGGGAGTTGTGAAATATCTGTTCTGGATGAGCGGAGTTTTTTTCCTTGGGCTGGTACTAATGGTATGGTTTATGAGAAGACGGGAGAGAGCAATCCTTGTGAGTTTCCTGTTTCCGGTGATTTTTGCTTTTGTGCTTCTGATGACACCGGATATTAATGTAAACCATAAATATATCATGATATCATATGCGTTTCTGACGATTTTCTGGGCATGGGCAGTATGCAGTCTTTGGAAAGGGAGAAATGGGCAGTCCGGGATACAGAAAACTATGGGAAAGATACTGGCAATAGTATTGGTGATATCTCTGAGTGTGACCGGGATTTATGACTTTGTGGTGATCATAAAGGGAAATGGTCCGGGCAGACGTGTGACTGTAAATATGAACAGCGAGCTGACCCAATGGCTGGAGGAGAATCTGGAGAAAAACGATCTTTTACTTACTCCTGAGTACAGCATGAATGAAGTGACGATGTCCGGAGCTATGCTTTACTGTGGATGGCCATATTACGCATGGTCTGCAGGCTATGATACGAATTACAGGGCTGCACAGGCTGTAACGATATACACCACATCTGACAGTGAAACATTGAAAAAAACAGTACAACAGGAAAAAATAACATATATCCTGTTTGAAGAAGGTTCGGAATTTGAACAGCAGGAATGTCGTGAGGAGACAATTGCTGCGGCATATGAAAAGGTTTATGAGACTCAGGATGGGCGGATACGGATCTATAAAACAACAGAATAATCCTCAAATGCATTATTACGGGGATTACTCCGGATTTATGATTATGAGCCGGGTGATCACAGATTTACAGAGATAAGAGAGAATGTGTAAGATTATAGTAACCACAATAATTTTATAAATGATTAAGGAGGACGTACGGATGAAGAAATGGGCACCGAGAGTGCTTCTTGCAGCAGCTCTTGCAGGGCTGTCTGCATTTCTGTTAAAGGGAGATGTATGGACATTCTGGACCTGGTGGCTGTTGGCATTTCTGATGGGAATGGTTGCCATGCCTGTGACAGGGAGACTGTTTGCCGGATTTGAGGACAAAGGCTGGATGTTTTCAAAAGTGCTGGCGATTACTGTGACAGGTTTTCTTACGTGGTTTCTGGTAACTGCGAAGATACTGCCATTTACTGCAGCGACATGTATCGGTGTGTCTATTGTATGTGCTGTTGGCTGTGGCGTTTTATATCATTTTCAGGGAAAAAATGGAATTGACTGCTTTCCGTCCGGAAAGGTAAATCTGATTTACGGAGAGGAAATTCTGTTCTTTATATTTTTCCTGATGTGGACTTATTTTGCAGGATTCCGTCCGCAGGCATACGGAACTGAGAAATTTATGGATTATGGTTTCATGGAAGCAATGATGAGAAGTACGACACTTCCTGCAAGAGATCTGTGGTATTCAGAAGGTACGATCAATTATTATTATGGCGGACAGTATTTTGCAGTATTTCTGACGAAGCTGACTGGCAGTAAAGTAGAACTCACTTACAATCTGATGCGTACTTTTGTGGCTGCATTTGCGTTTGTGCTTCCGTTTTCACTGGTTCGTCAGATGTCTGTGGACAGGCTTAAAGGAAGCCTGACAGGAAAGAAACGTTGTTTGCCGGCAGTGGCCGGGATCATAGCAGGAATTTCTGTATCAATTGCGGGAAATATGCATTATGTGGTTTACAGTAAGATCATTCCATGGCTCCAGAAGCTGCAGGGAAAAGAAGCGGACAGCTACTGGTTCCCGGATGCGACCCGTTATATTGGATACAATCCGGATGTGCCGGACAAGACAATCCATGAATTTCCATGTTATTCCTTTGTGCTGGGAGATCTCCATGCCCATGTGGTAAATGTAATGTTTGTGCTGTTTCTGGTGGGACTTCTTTATGCGTGGATGCGAAGTGTGCGGATGAGAGAAGCAGTGATCATGAAGCCGGACCGGAAACAGTTCTGGAAAAAACAGCTGTTGATTCCGCATATCCTGCTGGCTGCAGTGATGATCGGTATGTTCCGGTTTACGAATTTCTGGGATTTTATTATTTATTTCGTGGTGACCGGTGGAGTGGTGCTGTTTACCAATATCGTTCAGTTTGATGGTAAAGTGAAGAGGATTCTGGCAGTGACTGCGGTTCAGGCAGTGGAGATCATTGTGATCTCATACGTTGTTTCTCTGCCGTTTACTTTGCAGTTTGACAGTATGTTTAAAGGTGTGGGAATTGCGCAGAATCATTCTATGATCCATCAGCTGCTGATTTTGTGGGGACTGCCTGTGGTTCTGACAGTTCTGCTGATTATCTGTATCATCTGGGAGAAGCTTCGTGGTGGTGCGAACAGAAGTCTGTATAGATTGATGAAAGCAATCTCTGTGCCGGATCTGTTTGCGATTGTCATGGGACTCTGTGCGATCGGGCTGATCGTGATTCCGGAGTTGGTTTATGTAAGAGATATTTACGAAAATGGGAACGCCAGGGCGAATACTATGTTTAAGCTGACTTATCAGGCGTATATGCTGTTTGGGATGACTATGGGATATGGTATTTTCCGTATGCTGGTGGCTGCACGTAAGAAAGTGTTTAAGGTTGTGTCAGTGATCGGCCTGGTATTGCTTTGCTGGACCTTTGGTTATTTTGGAAACAGTGTGTATGCGTGGTTTGGTAAGGTATGGGAGCCTTCTGAATATAAGGGGCTGAATGCTGCTTCTTTCCTGGAGAATGATTTCGCGGAGGATGTGGCTGGTATTAAATGGCTGAAGAAGAATGTGAAAGGGGCACCGGTTGTGCTTGAGGCGAACGGGGACAGCTATAGTGGTTATGAGCGTGTTTCTGCTATGACTGGGCTGCCGACTGTGCTGGGATGGTATGTGCATGAGTGGCTGTGGAGAGATGATACTGCGGACTTGAATGAGAAGAGCGCGGATATTGAGAGTATTTATACTTCTTTGGATGAGGAGTATGTGAAGGAGCTGCTGGAAGAGTATGATGTTTCTTATATTTTTGTCGGATCGAAGGAGAGGGAGAAATATGGGGAGACATTGAATGAGGATGTGCTGAAGTCACTTGGAGAAGTGGTGTTCCAGGATGAGGTGTATAGTACTTATATTCTTAAGGTTAATAAGTAAGGGAGTGAAAAATGGCGGCAGTTTTGCCGTCATTTTTTGCGTTTTTGTAAAGAATATTGCGGGTAATCTTTGATGATCAAAAGGGACGCGTAAAAAAATATTTCATTTCCTGTGCGGTTTCGGGCTCTAAGATATTCTAAGCCGCCAAAAATCTGCTAAAGGCATGAGCCGCCCTCTCAAACTCGCTCCGTTGCAAACTTCGCTCAGACACGTGAGACGGTCGGCTCATAACACAGATTTTTGCCGGCTAAGAATATCTAAGAACCCTGCAAATGCACAGGAAATGAAATATTTTTTTACGCTGGTTATTGGCTGGAATGGTTGGGAGAGTAATTGTTAGGAGGTAAAGAGAAGAAAAGCAAAATTTACAGATACAGAAATCCATAATCTTTTATGATTCATTTGCAAGCTTTGTAAAAGATGAATAAATATGGAGACAAAACCTGAAAAATCGTGTACAATAGCAGTTGTAGAATAGTAAAAATGTAATAAATAAAAGAAATTAACGAAGTGAAAAGAAGGTAGGAATTTAATGAGAGCAGAAGTTGTATCCATGACAGCGGATAATCTTGATATGGAGGCTATCCGGCGAGGTGGAGATATTTTGAAGCAGGGTGGTCTGGTTGCGTTTCCTACGGAGACTGTGTATGGTCTTGGAGGAGATGCGTTGAATCCACAGGCTTCTATGAAAATTTATGCGGCGAAGGGCAGACCTTCGGATAATCCGCTGATCGTGCATATTGCAGAGTTTGATAAGCTGGCTCCGATTGTAGCTGAGGTTCCGGAGAAGGCGAAGATTTTGGCAGAGAAGTACTGGCCGGGTCCGCTGACTATGATTCTTCCGAAGTCGGATCTTGTACCACAGGAGACTACGGGTGGTCTGGACAGTGTGGCGGTTCGGTTTCCGAGCGACAGGATTGCACAGGAGCTGATCAAGGCTGCCGGCGGCTATGTGGCAGCACCCAGTGCCAACACTTCGGGAAGACCAAGCCCGACTACTGCACAGCATGTAGAGGAGGATCTTGGCGAGGCGATTGAGATGATTATTGACGGAGGCCAGGTGGGAATCGGTCTTGAGTCTACGATCGTTGATTTTACTGAGGATGTGCCGGTGGTTTTACGTCCGGGTTATATTTCTCTGGAGATGCTTCAGGAGACTCTGGGGGATGTAAGGATGGACAAGGGGCTGATTGCGGCTGACAGCAAAGTACGTCCGAAAGCACCGGGTATGAAATATCGCCATTATGCACCGAAGGCAGATCTGGCAATTGTTGAGGGACCGGAGGAAGCTGTTGTGAAGAAGATCAATGAGCTGGCTGCGGAGGCGAAAGCACACGGCGAGCAGGTTGGAATTATTGCAACGGACGAGACAAAGGACAGATATCCCGAAGGTCTGGTAGTCAGCATCGGAAGTCGGAAAGAGGAGGAAACAATCGCCCATCATTTATATGAAGTGCTTCGTGATTTTGACCAGAGTGCGGTCAGGTCTATTTATTCAGAAGCGTTTTATACACCAAGAATGGGACAGGCTATTATGAATCGTCTGCTGAAAGCAGCGGGACATAAGATCATACAGGTGGTATGATATAATCAGGTAGTGAATCAGATATATGCCTGACTATATAATCTTATCAGCAGTAATGGCCAGATGGATAATGAAGATTCATTTAAATAGTCTGCTGAAGAGGTAAAGAAAATAAATTAATTTCAGGAGGAAGATTAATGATAGCTCTAGGATGTGATCACGGTGGATATGAATTAAAACAGGAGATTAAGAAATATCTGGATGAGAAAGGAATTGAATATAAAGATTATGGATGTGACAGTCTGGATTCCGTAGATTATCCGATATATGCAAAGAAGGTTGCACATGCAATTCTTGACGGCGAATGTGAGAAGGGAATCCTGATCTGCGGAACAGGTATCGGAATTTCCATTACAGCAAACAAGTTTAAAGGAATCAGAGCTGCAGTCTGCACAGATTGTTTTACAGCAGAGGCTACAAGACTTCACAATGATGCCAATATCCTTGCACTTGGCGGAAGAGTGGTAGGACCTGGGCTGGCATTGAAGATTGTGGATACATTTTTGAATACACCGTTTTCCAACGATGAGAGACATATCAGAAGAATTAATCAGATAGAGACTGAATAAGCCATAAAATAAGAAAAATGATAAAACAGCCAGAGCCTGCATGATTATAGCAATTCTCTCACATGTATGATGAATGAGGGTTGCCGTAGAGTAAAGTGTTAAGTTCTGGTTGTGTCAGTTATAAGCAGATAATGGTTACTGTTCGTTCCGTTCACAGTAACAGACAATGTGCTGCTTTTATGAAGTGGATGAATGGTGAAGTATGTGAAGGGGAGGTGTGGAAAATGGATGTAAATCATAAACGCACAGATTATTTATCATGGGATGAATATTTTATGGGAGTTGCCATGATGTCAGGGATGCGTTCCAAGGATCCGAATTCTCAGGTAGGTGCCTGTATTGTGAGTGAGGATAATAAAATCCTGTCCATGGGTTATAATGGTTTTCCAAAGGGCTGTTCAGATGATGAATTTCCATGGGCAAGAGAGGGTGACAGTCTTCATACGAAATATTTTTATGTGACCCACAGTGAGCTGAATGCGATCCTTAATTACAGGGGAGGAAGTCTGGAAGGTGCAAAGCTTTATGTTTCCCTTTTTCCATGTAATGAATGTGCCAAGGCAATTATTCAGGCAGGTATTAAGACAATTGTCTATGACTGCGATAAATATGCAGACACGCCGGCAGTGATCGCTTCCAAGAGAATGCTGGATGCAGCCGGGGTCCGTTATTATAAATATAACCGGACAGGACGTAAGATTACAATAGAAGTGTGATTTGGCATATTCATGCCAAAACACCTCGCAGGATAGTGGTGTGTGAACAGTAACCATTACTGAGAACAGAGTGAATAGTAAACAGATTTTACGTTACTGTTCACTCCGTTCACAGTAACGTAGCCAAAATTCATTCCAGATTGCCTGCGGCAATGGAATTTTGGCTTGTATGTCTCGGGATTTTGGCATATTCATGCCAAAACACCTCGCGGAATAGTGGTGTGTGAACAGTAACGATTTTACTCTTGACACATCAATTTATTTCAAATAAAATATAACCAAATGCGAAATATATATAGCGATGAAGAGAATAGTACATAAGGAGCAATCCCAGAGAAGAGTCCCGGAGAACAGCCGGTTGGCTGTGAAACAGTGGTGGAAGGATTCTGTGCGTGAATTATGGAACCGGCCTCGGAGCTCCGTACAATTGAAGTACGGCGTTTTTCCTGCGTTATCGGAAGAAGAGCGAGCAATGTGCAGGCATTTGGGCACAGTGCTAATTAGGGTGGTACCGCCGAAGCCTTTCGGTCCCTTGTGAGGGATGCTGGGCTTCTTTTTTTCGTTTTTTATAATATGACAGATTTTGCCGGATTATAAAAAAGCAGATTTTTGTACTGTGAAGCAGATAAGGAAATTTATTTATAGAAGAAAAATAAGAAGAATATGCATTCCGCCGCGACTATATCCTGATGCACTGTCAGGATCAACACAATCACATAAAAAGGAGAAGTAATCATGGCAAACAACAAGAAAATGGTAGAAGCCATCACATCCATGGAAGACGATTTCGCCCAGTGGTATACCGACGTTGTAAAGAAAGCTGAACTCTGCGGTTATACCAGCGTTAAAGGCTGCATGGCAATTAAACCTGCAGGATATGCGATCTGGGAAAATATCCAGCACGAACTGGACAGAAGATTTAAAGAGACTGGCGTACAGAACGTGTACATGCCAATCTTTATTCCGGAATCTCTTCTTCAGAAAGAGAAAGATCATGTAGAAGGATTTGCACCTGAGGTTGCATGGGTAACTCATGGTGGTCTGGATCCGCTTCAGGAGCGTCTGTGCGTACGTCCAACATCAGAGACATTATTCTGTGATTTCTATGCAAAAGAAATCCAGTCCCACAGAGATCTGCCGAAGGTATACAATCAGTGGTGTTCTGTAGTGCGTTGGGAAAAGACAACACGTCCGTTCCTTCGTTCACGTGAGTTCTTATGGCAGGAAGGCCATACAGCTCATGCTACAGCCGAGGAAGCAGAAGAGCGTACTATCCAGATGCTGAATCTGTATGCAGATTTCTGTGAGGAAGTACTTGCAATCCCGGTTATCAAGGGACAGAAAACAGACAAGGAGAAATTCTCCGGTGCAGAAGCTACTTATACAATTGAATCCCTGATGCATGATGGAAAAGCTCTTCAGTCCGGTACAAGCCATAACTTTGGCGATGGATTTGCAAGAGCATTCGGCATCCAGTATACAGATAAAGAAAATAAACTTCAGTATGTACATCAGACATCCTGGGGAATGACAACACGTATGATCGGTGCTATTATCATGGTACATGGTGATAACAGCGGTCTGGTACTGCCTCCTATGATCGCACCTACACAGGTTGTTATCATCCCCATCGCACAGCACAAAGAAGGCGTACTGGAAAAAGCTGGCGAACTGAAAGATAGACTTTCTTCCATCTGCCGTATTAAACTGGACGACTCCGACAAATCCGCAGGCTGGAAATTCAGCGAATACGAAATGAAAGGCGTGCCTCTGCGTCTGGAAATCGGTCCTAAGGATATGGAAAAGAACCAGGCTGTTCTGGCAAGACGTGACACAGGCGAAAAAATCATTGTTTCTCTGGATGAACTGGAAACAAAAATCCCTGAACTGCTGAAAGACATTCAGGCAAACCTGCTGCAGAAAGCAACAGAACGTCGTGACTCCAAAACATACGTTGCACACAACATGGAAGAATTTGAAAAAGAAATCAACGAAACACCTGGTTTCATCAAAGCTATGTGGTGCGGCGATCAGGCATGTGAAGATGCCATCAAAGAAAAAACAGCTGCAACCAGCAGATGTATTCCTTTCGAACAGGAAGAAATCGATACCGTTTGCGTATGCTGCGGCAAACCTGCAAAACACATGGTTTACTGGGGCAGAGCATATTAAGATATTAAAATAAAATCTGGTAATAAGCTGTAAAACAGATATTTTTTCGTTTTACAGCTTATTTACTTTCCAGATTGATTTTTTCGTTAATTGCAGCCATCACAATTTGAATGATCTTTTCTCATAATACTCTTAAACAATTTATAAAGCAGTCCCAGCAAAAACAGCAGTGACTAAAAGGAGGAATCTATATGATGCCAGAAGAAAAATCATTTGAAGTTTGGAACGATTATGGTGTTGAAAATTTTGATGAAATGGTCAACTTATTTGCAGCATTTTTAGATGACACCGAAAGCGAACAAGCAGAACAATTAGGAAAATGGGTAAAAAAGCATACCCAACCGATTGATTTTTCAACTACATATGATGATGATTTTGATACTGCATATGATTTTTATCATGCTCTGTTTGCAGAAGGTCTCCCATTTGAGGAATGCACTTTAAAATCTTTTTTAGCAAATTTTGACGTGGACACAGAAGGCGAATGGGCTGAATTTGCAGATTATTTTGATGCGAAGTATGGCTGGTCTGTATACGAAATTTCCCCTTCTGAGAAAACAGAATATGTTGAAGAACTGGAAAGTGATGAAGACTATGACATGTGGTATGAATCTTTATGTGATTGTGCAGATGATTACGAAGATTGAACATGAAAAAAGGTACTAAGTAAATTTCCTTTGAGAAAGCACAGTTTTTAAGGTCTTCATGGAAACAATGACGATTGTCTCCAGAAAAAGCATATTGTAAAAATAAAAAAGCTGGAAGCCTCTGTATGATACGGATTTCAGCTTTTTTATTTTCTGATGAAGATGCCCCTGAAAACAGTCCTTTTATAATCTAAATATGCTCAAAATATATTCATATGCTCTTATAAATTTTTGTTCTTGAAAAGTCACTTTTCCCTATTTCAAAGACATATATATATGACCATAATCATTGTTCACCGATTACTCCAGATCAGAAAAGAGGGATTTCATGATAAAAACACCACGAATTGTTTTAATTATCATTGGTATATTGCTTATCCTATTTTATGTGAGAGGATGCATTGCTTCTAAAAATGAACCGGAAGCCCCTGTTGCATGGAGAAGTGTAGAAACGGAAGAACTGGAACAAATCCAGTCCGATTTTGCGCAGAATATGCCGGAAACCGTTTATTTCCCTGCAAAAATCCCTGACACATATTCTTTACATCAATCTGAAATCCGTACCAATGCGGATAACAGCACAGAAACGATAGAGCATTATTTCCAGCACACCTATCTGGAAAACCCTAAAAAGAGAATTGATGCAACCAATATCAAGAGTGAATCCCTTTGGTTCATACAGTCTAAGGACGCAGACTACATCCAAAAATATATCTCATCAGAAATGACGCAGTCTTATGAGGAAGGCACTTA
>ENA-OPCE01002258-OPCE01002258.1-human-gut-metagenome-genome-assembly--contig:-NODE-2258-length-10084-cov-2.555190_pt1 | contig 10084 bp, 8 predicted proteins | sample MGYA00241247_ERZ501474 | MGnify/ENA primary metagenome ERZ501474 (study PRJEB25962, sample SAMEA2042572) | human gut metagenome | biome: human gut; feature: human-associated habitat; material: faeces... | reverse complement strand
GCCGAACAAAAGAAACGATTCATGGAGAGACTGAACGATGAATCAAAGAACTGGAAATTCTCTTCTGCCGACGTCAAGGAACGCCAATACTGGGACGACTACATGAAAGCCTACTCGGATGTACTGACAGAAACTTCAACAGAGATTGCCCCGTGGTATGTGATTCCGGCAGACAACAAGTGGTTCATGCGATATGCCGTCGGGCAAATTATCTGTGAACGCATGGAAAAACTGGACTTACATTATCCGCAGTTATCCAAGGAGGCGCTGGAAAGACTTGAAGAATGCAAGAAGAACGTATCCGATATTAATTTCTAAACAGGATACTTTTTCAGAGTTTAACGGGTTATTACTGTCAGGACTTGACAAAGCCTTTTTAATGTTGTATATTTGTAAGCAGAACAATAATAAACCTATAAAACCGTAACCAATGAAAAGAAGTCTGTCTTTCAACACACCTGCTGTAATGTATCACATGAACGGCAACATACAGTCAAGATTGATCAGTCCGTAAGGAAAGTACAATATTACAACAAGACATATCTATTTCCCTATAACGAATAAGATATGAGTCATCGGTATACAAGCTGAAGGCTGCGACTTCCAATGGAAATCGCAGCCTTTTTTGTTGCCAAATTTCAGCACAGAAAGCCATAAACGGGATTACATCGTTTATAATAAACTCAGATACCGTTTTACTAAAACTATCACAAAGTTTATTATAAACACAAACACCGATGATTCATAAATCATACATTTTTTTCATTGTCACCGGAAGGAGAAATCCACTGTTCCGGTTCACGCACTTCAATGAATAAACAAAAAGCGATAAAATAATACGTTTCATTGAAAATTTGTACTACTTTTGTAAACATCAAAGCCCAATCATGATTTGACCGGCCAAGAAATTATGAGACCGATTAAACTTTTTCAAACGAGAATAGTCTAATCTTTAAGATATCATCAATCTAAACATTAAAGTCATCAATGAAAATGGAAACATCCGCCAAACTCTATTCGCTGAATTACAGCAATGTGAAAACTTACCTGTTCGCCCTGTTATTCGTAGCAGGCAACATCGCACTTCCACAACTGTGCCACCTCGTTCCTTACGGTGGACCGACTTTATTACCAATTTACTTTTTTACCTTAATTGCCGCTTATAAATACGGCTTTCGGGTAGGATTGCTGACAGCTGTTCTTTCTCCTGTCATCAATCATGTCTTGTTTGCCATGCCATCCGAAGCCGTTCTCCCGATTATACTGATAAAATCAACCTTGCTTGCCGGTGCTTCCGCCCTTGCTGCGCGTACCGTGAAAACCGTTTCTTTGTTAGCCGTCCTTGGAGTAATTCTCTCCTATCAACTCATAGGAACCGCTTTTGAATGGATGATCGAGGGAGATTTCTATATCGCAGTACAAGATTTCCGTATCGGCATTCCGGGGATGCTCATTCAATGGTTTGGCGGATACGCCCTGCTAAAGGCAATTGCAAAACTCTAAACTAAAAAAGAAAGATGGACAGAAGGGATTTTTTAAAGACAGTAGCTATTACTGGTGCCGCCATGACTATACAGCGTTCAGAGGCGATGGAGATACTGACTCAGACAATCAATAAGGCAAATGGTGATAAACCGGACCTGGTAGCCGTCATGGGCGGCGAACCGGAAGCCATGTTCCGTCGTGCTATCAGCGAGCTGGGCGGTATGAAGCAATTCATCAAACCCGGACAGAAAGTGGTGGTAAAGCCCAATATCGGATGGGATAAAGTGCCCGAACTGGCAGGAAACACGAATCCGAAACTGATCACGGAAATCATCAAACAATGTTTTGCCGCCGGAGCCAAAGAGGTCACCGTATTCGACCATACCTGCGACGATTGGCAGAAGTGCTACAAAAACAGCGGTATCGAAGCGGCAGCAAAAGAAGCCGGAGCCAAAGTTATGCCGGCCCACCTGGAGTCTTACTACAAACCCGTTGACCTGCCAAAAGGACAAAAGATGAAGAAGGCGAAAATACATGAAGCCATCCTGAATTGTGATGTATGGATTAACGTCCCTATCCTGAAGAATCACGGAGGCGCCAACCTGACTATCTCCATGAAAAACCATATGGGTATCGTCTGGGACCGCGGCTTCTTCCACCAGAACGACCTGCAGCAATGCATTGCGGACATCTGTACACTGGAAAAGAAAGCTGTGCTTAATGTCGTAGACGCCTACCGTATCATGAAGACCAACGGACCGCGAGGGCGTTCCGCTTCGGACGTGGTGCTGGCGAAAGGTCTCTTTATCTCACCGGATATCGTAGCCGTAGATACAGCCGCAGCCAAATTCTTCAATCAAGTACGCGAAATGCCGCTGGACACTGTAGGTCACCTTGCCAAAGGAGAAGCACTGAAAGTAGGAACGATGGACATCGACAAACTGAATGTCAAGCGAATTAAGATGTAAACCACCATGCTAAGAAAGATACGTATCGGAATATCAGTTGTCCTTTTTGCACTGATTACTTTTTATTTTCTCGATTTTGCTAATATTCTGCCGAACAGTTTTCATCGGTTGGCACATATACAGTTTGTCCCTGCCGTGCTATCTCTCAGCATAGGCATACTGATTGTGCTGATTGCGTTAACCCTGTTGTTCGGACGTATCTATTGCTCTACCATCTGTCCGATGGGAATATGGCAGGATGTTATAGCACGCATTTCAAAGTCTGTGGGAAAGAAGAAAAAAAGATATCGGTACAGTCCTGCAAAGAATATACTGAGATGGACCGTGCTCGGAGTGACTGTAATTGCCTCCGTATGCGGCTTCTCAGTGGTATTGGGATTGCTGGACCCGTATAGCGCATACGGACGCATTGTAGTACACATCTTCAAACCGGTGTATATGCTGGGAAACAACCTGCTGGAATCCGTATTTTCCAGATTCGACAACTACACGTTTTATCAGGTAGACACCTCGGTATTAAGCCTTTCTTCCCTTCTTATAGCGATACTGACCTTTGCCGCCATTCTTATATTGGCATGGAAACACGGACGCACGTGGTGTAATACCATTTGTCCGGTAGGTACGGTATTAGGATTTTTGAGCCGTTACTCTTTGTTCAAAGTCCGTATCGATACCGCAAAATGTAATGGTTGCGGACTTTGCGCTACCAAATGCAAAGCTGCCTGTATCCACAGCAAAGAACACGCTATTGACTATAGCCGCTGTGTAGACTGTTTCGACTGTCTCGGTGCCTGCAAACAGAAAGCGCTGGTTTACGCCCCTGCTTCAAAGGGACAACAACGTTCTTCCGCTACAGAAAAACAACCGGTGGCAACAGAATCATATTCCGTTGCTGCAGATTCTTCCAAACGTCGTTTTCTGCTTGCCGGACTGGCTACTGCCGGAGCAGCTCCCACGCTTCTTACGAAAGCGCAAGAGTCCATTGCGACGATGGAAGGCAAAAAGGCATACAAAAAAGAAAATCCTATTACTCCGCCGGGATCTGTCAGCCAGAAACGTTTCCAGCAACATTGTACATCATGCCACCTTTGTGTCAGCAAATGCCCGTCACATGTACTGAAGCCCGCTTTCATGGAATACGGTCTGGGGGGTGTGATGCAGCCAACGGTCAGTTTCGAAAAAGGATTCTGTAATTTCGACTGTACCGTATGCAGCGATGTCTGTCCCAACGGTGCCATCCCTCCGTTGACGGTAGAACAGAAACATCTCACTCAGATGGGCTATGTCGTCTTTATAGAAGAAAATTGCATTGTCCTCACTGACGGAACCAGTTGCGGAGCCTGTTCAGAGCATTGCCCTACGCAAGCCATTGCTATGGTACCCTACAAAGACGGACTGACTCTTCCCCACGTCAATACAGAGATCTGCGTCGGATGTGGCGGCTGCGAATACGTCTGCCCTGCCCGCCCGTTCCGTGCCGTATATATCGAAGGAAACCCTGTGCAGAAAGAAGCGAAACCTTTCAAAGAATCAGAAGAACATAAAGTTGAGATAGACGATTTCGGATTCTAGCCGCATCAGCCTAAATATGGATAGCTTTCAGAGGATTGTATACAATTCAAAAAAACTATCCATTATATTCCTCCTACTTTCAATAAATTCACTAAATTCGTGGCGAACTAAAGAAAGCAATTCATGGAGGTATTCACAAATAACTGGAATAGCCGGAAATATCAGATTGGCTATGCACTAAGCGGAGGATTTATTAAAGGATTTGCCCATTTGGGAGTCATGCAAGCTCTTTTGGAACATGATATTAAACCGGAAATCATCTCTGGAGTAAGTGCAGGGGCACTTGCAGGTGTCTTTTACGCGGACGGCAACGAGCCGCACAAAGTACTTGATTATTTCTCCGGACATAAATTCCAGGATTTAACCAAACTGGTGATTCCCAAGAAGGGACTATTTGACCTCTGTGAATTTATTGATTTTCTCCGGACTAACTTAAAAGCAAAAAATCTGGAAGAGCTACAACTTCCCCTGATTATCACAGCAACTGACCTCGATCACGGTCGCATGGTTCACTTTCATCGGGGAAGCATAGCGGAACGGGTCGCCGCTTCCTGCTGTATGCCTGTCATGTTTTCTCCGGTCAACATAGACGGCACTAACTATGTGGATGGAGGATTGATGATGAATCTTCCGGTCTCTACCCTGCGCAGGGTTTGCAATAAAGTCGTAGCTGTCAACGTAAGTCCCATCATGGCACAGGATTACAAAATGAATATTGTAAGCATTGCTATGCGCTCATTCCATTTCATGTTCCGCGCCAATACCTTTCCCGAAAGAGAAAAATGCGATTTATTAATCGAACCATACAACCTATACGGGTACAGTAACACCGAACTGGAAAAAGCTGAAGAAATCTTCGGGCAAGGCTATAATACAGCTAACGAAGTACTTAGTCAACTGTTGGAAGAAAAGGGGAAAATATGGAAATAATCTCCTATCCATCAGAAACAAGAATGAATACGAATATTAATAATCTACTCTATATGAATGACGAAAATAAAATAATTATCTACCAAGTATTCACCCGCCTGTTTGGAAATAACAACAACCACTGTGTCTACAATGGAGACATTGCCACCAATGGTTGCGGGAAAATGGCTGATTTCACGCTCAAAGCACTTGGTGAAATCAAGAAATTAGGTGCTACACATATATGGTATACAGGCATCATCGAGCATGCCACTCAAACGGACTATCGCCGTTATAATATCAGTCCGGATCATCCTGCTGTTGTAAAAGGAAAAGCGGGTTCTCCCTATGCTATCAAGGATTATTATGATGTAGATCCTGACTTGGCTAACGACGTGCAAGGACGTATGAAAGAATTTGAGAATCTGGTACATCGCACACATCGCACAGGTCTGAAAGTAATTATTGATTTTGTACCTAATCACGTAGCACGCCAATATCACTCGGATGCACAACCGGACGGTACGACCGAATTGGGAGCTAACGATGACTCCAGCCAATCTTTCAGCCCATATAATAATTTCTATTATATTCCGCAAGCGGAACTTCATGCCCAGTTTGATATGAAAGACGGTGCAGCAGAGCCTTACCGGGAATTCCCGGCGAAAGCTACCGGTAACAATCGTTTTGATGCTACTCCCAATATCACCGACTGGTATGAAACAGTGAAATTAAACTATGGAGTGGATTATCAGAATGGCGGTACCTGCCACTTCTCCCCGACTCCGGATACTTGGATAAAGATGCTGGACATTCTTCTTTTCTGGGCATCAAAAGACATTGACGGTTTCCGCTGCGACATGGCCGAAATGGTTCCTGTTGAATTCTGGGAATGGGCTATTCCTCAAGTAAAAGAGGCTTATCCTGAAATACTTTTCATCGCAGAGGTTTACAATCCAGGTGAATACCGTAACTATCTGTTCCGCGGCAAGTTTGATTACCTGTATGATAAGGTAGGGCTGTATGACACGTTACGCAATGTAGCTTGTGGATATGAATCTGCATCCGCTATCACTCATTGCTGGCAAAGTCTGAATGGAATAGAGAAAAAGATGCTCAACTTCCTGGAGAATCACGACGAGCAACGTATCGCTTCTGATTTCTTTGCCGGCAACCCGCGTAAAGGAATTCCCGCACTGATCGTTTCCGCCTGTATGAACACTAATCCTATGATGATCTACTTCGGTCAGGAGTTTGGAGAACTGGGCATGGATAGTGAAGGATTTAGCGGAAGGGACGGACGGACTACTATATTCGATTATTGGAGTGTAGACAGCATACGACGCTGGCGCAACGGAGGTAAATTTGACGGGAAGATGCTTACTGAAGAGCATAAACACCTCTACTCTATCTACCAAAAAGTACTGACGATTTGTAATGAAGAGCAGGCAATCAGCAAGGGAGTATTCTTTGATTTAATGTATGCCAATATAAACGGATGGCGTTTCAATGAGCATAAACAATATACTTTTATGCGAAAATATAAAAATGAGATTCTGTTTTTCATTATTAATTTCGACAGTCAACTGGTAGATGTTGCTATCAATGTGCCTTCACATGCTTTCGACTTTTTACAGATTCCTCAAATGGAATCTTATCAGGCCACTGATTTGATGACGGGCGCTAAAGAAGAAATTAGCCTATTACCTTATAAGCCCACGGATGTTTCAGTCGGAGGCTATAACGGAAAGATTTTAAAGATTACTTTTTAAGTAAAAAGACTAAGATCTGTATACTCTTCATCCCTCGGTCACTTATGAATGACCGGGGGATTATTTTATGCACATCACTCAAACAAATATTCTCAAAGGCTGTTTAGGTAGATAAATAATCCTCTAAACTCAAAGCTTATGAAGAAATTTATGATTTGTGCAATCGCATTGTTTCTGCTATTATCTACATCTGTCTTTGGAGATACCCCTCCCGGCAATGTACAGTCGACTTTCAAGAAAATGTATCCTAAAGCAAATGGCGTCGCCTGGTCACAAGACGACGGATATTATTGTGCCAACTTTGCAATGAACGGATTTACTAAAAATGTATGGTTCAACGTTCGGGGACAATGGGTGATGACGCAGACTGATCTTGTCAGTCTCGACCGGCTGACCCCAACAGTCTATAATGCCTTTGTATCCGGCCCATACGCAAATTGGGTGGTAGATAATGTGACAATGGTGGAGTTTCCCAAATGGCAGGCTATTATAGTAATTAAGGTAGGGCAAGATAATGTCGACATCAAATATCAGTTATTCTATACTCCACAAGGGGTATTGCTCAAAACGCGCAACGTTAGTGATATGTATGATATTCTCGGGCCAAGTACCTTTCTGGAAAACTAGGAACTGAATTATAGAATAGGGTAATAAACGAGAAAGCCCCCGCAGATATTCAATAATATTTGCGGGGGCTTCTTGATTTAAAGATAAAATTATTTTTTCTTTCTAAGTACTACAGCGGTACGGGCAGGAATATAGAGTTTCAGCCACTCTTTCTTTTCCTTCTTGTACAGCGGATCAGTAATAGTGAAGTGCACGACAGAGTCGTCTGCTAAACCATTTCCTCCAAATGCTACATCGTCGGTGTTCAGTATCACTTCATAAGCTCCCGGAGTTACCAGGAATCCATAATCAGTGAATGACTGCTTTGGATTAAAGTTAAAGACAAATATAAGGTCTTTCCGTTCGTATGCCAATACCTGATCGCCATCATTATGCCATATTTCCTGAACAGGTGTTGCCTGGAAATCTTTCACACTCTTGAGAACTTTCAGCATTTCTTTATCAAAATCACCCATATAGTGATAGGTCAGATTTTTGTTGTCCACCAAATCCCATTGGCGGCGGGCATATTTGCACGACCATCCGTTACCTTCACGCGGGAAGTCAATCCATTCGGGATGCCCGAATTCATTTCCCATAAAGTTCAGATAACCTCCGTTGATAGTCGAAGAGGTCAGCAGGCGGATCATTTTATGCAAAGCAATACCACGGTTGACAACATAATTTTCGTCTCCCTTCTGCATGTGCCAGTACATATCGGCATCAATCAGGCGGAAGATAATCGTCTTATCTCCTACTAATGCCTGGTCATGACTTTCTGCATACGAAATGGTCTTTTCATCCTGGCGACGGTTGGTTACTTCCCAGAACATGCTGGAAGGCTTCCAGTCTTCATCGATCTTTTCTTTGATTGTCTTGATCCAATAGTCCGGAATATTCATGGCCATACGATAATCGAAGCCGTAACCGCCATCTTCTACTTTGGCAGCCAGTCCCGGCATACCGGAAACTTCTTCGGCAATGGTTATCGCCTTCGGATTTACCTGATGAATCACTTCATTAGCCAGTGTCAGGTAACAAATCGCATTATCATCCTGATGACCGTTGAAATAATCTCCGTAGTTACAGAAAGCTTCACCCAGTCCATGGCTGTAATATAACATAGAAGTCACTCCATCAAAACGGAATCCGTCAAATTTATATTCTTCCAGCCAGTACTTGCAGTTTGACAACAGGAAGTGGATCACTTCATTCTTGCCATAATCAAAGCAGAGAGAGTCCCAAGCCGGATGTTCGCGACGAGCGCCCGGATAAAAATACTGATTCGGATCACCGGCAAAGTTTCCTAGTCCTTCTACTTCATTCTTCACTGCATGTGAATGAACGATGTCCATAATCACAGCAATACCCATCTCATGAGCAGCATCAATCAGCGCTTTCAGTTCGTCAGGCGTACCAAAGCGGGAGGAAGCAGCAAAGAAACTGGATTACTAAAATAAGTTAGTGGAACGGTAATCTTAAGAGGATAATGAAAAGAAGCATATTTTATTATTTTTGTTAAAAAGATGCTATATTATACTGGAATGTATTTTTAGGAGGATATTATAATGAAGTTCGAAAAAATTGATGTAACAAAAGCAAATGTAAATCCTTTTCAGAGAATTGGTCAGGACTGGATGCTCATTTCTGCAAAGAAAGAAGGCAAAGTAAATACAATGACAGCTTCCTGGGGAATGATGGGCGTTTTCTGGGGAAAAAATGTAGTGACAGTTGGTATTCGTCCACAGCGTTTTACAAAGGAATTTGTGGATGCAGGAGATACCTTTACACTGACATTTTTTGATGGTGAGCGCAAACAGGAGATGGGTTATCTTGGAAAGGTATCTGGAAGAGATGAAGATAAGATCAGCAAGGTAAATTTTCATGTAGTAGAGACAGAAGAGGGAGAGCCTACTTTTGAGGAAGGAACCATGGTATTTGTCTGCAAGAAGCTTATGGAAACACAGTTAAATCCAGAAGAATTCATTGATCCAGAAGTAGATGGAAGATGGTATCCGGAAAAGGATTATCATCATATGTATACAGCAGAAGTGGTTGCTGCATACCGTATTGAGAAATAAGCAAATTGGAGGTGTAGTCTATGTATTATGGCGGATATTATGGGATGTACTGGGACCCGACATATATTTTAGTTATAATCGGTATGGTGATTTGCCTGCTTGCGTCAGCAAGGGTAAAGTCCACTTATGCAAAGTTTAACAGAGTGAGGAGTCATTCGGGAATTACTGCGGCAGAAGCGGCAGAGAAAATCCTTCATGGAGCAGGAATTTATGATGTGGAGATTCGCCATATTTCCGGTGATTTAACAGATAATTATGACCCGTCAAACAGGGTGCTGAATTTATCTGATGCAACATTTCGTTCCAGTTCTGTAGCCGCAATTGGTGTAGCGGCACATGAATGCGGACATGCGATTCAGGATGCAGAAAGTTATGCACCACTTAAAATCCGTGGTGCGATTGTGCCAGTTGTAAACTTTGGTGCGACAATCTCCTGGCCGCTTATTTTAATCGGAATCGTGCTTGGAGGAAGCCGTACATTGATTATGCTTGGTGTGCTGTTATTTTCTCTTACAGTAATATTTCAGCTTGTCACATTACCAGTAGAGTTTAATGCTTCTTCAAGAGCATTAAAGATTCTTGGTAATTCGCATATTCTTTATGATGATGAGATTTCCGGAGCAAGAAAGGTTCTTACGGCAGCGGCACTTACTTATGTTGCAGCAGCGGCTTCTTCTATTTTACAGCTTCT
>ENA-OPCE01002251-OPCE01002251.1-human-gut-metagenome-genome-assembly--contig:-NODE-2251-length-10098-cov-3.270338_pt1 | contig 10098 bp, 9 predicted proteins | sample MGYA00241247_ERZ501474 | MGnify/ENA primary metagenome ERZ501474 (study PRJEB25962, sample SAMEA2042572) | human gut metagenome | biome: human gut; feature: human-associated habitat; material: faeces... | reverse complement strand
CTGCCGGTAACCTCTTTGTCGGTAAATATGTGGCAACCGACGGAACAAATGGTATCTTGAACTTTGGGCAATCGTTCTCTGCTTATCCTACTCATCTGAAAGGATATTATAAGTACCAGCCCGGAGTCATTGATAACTCTTCCATTGAATATAATTATTTAAAAGGAAGGACAGATACCTGCTCGATCTATATTGCCATTGGTGATTGGGATAGTCCGATTGAAATACGCACCAAACCTTCTAACCGGAAATTGTTTGATAAAAATGATAAGCATGTGATTGCTTATGCTGAATTTACATCGGGAACTCCTGTTGCCGTGTATAAGGAATTTGACTTGAAACTGGAATATAGGGCTACGAACAGAAAACCAACCTATATCGTCCTGGTATGTTCTGCAAGCAAATATGGTGATTTCTTTACTGGAGCGTCCGGTAGTGTGCTTTATGTGGATGAGTTTAGTCTGGAATACGATTATGATAACTGATTGGCTTTATAGCATATAACGAAGATAATCTGTTAGTGTCCGGTCATTTACCCATTATTCCTATAGGCCAATGGACTCATGCCAACATATCGTTTAAAGTATTTGCCGAAGAACGATGTGTTGGCAAAATTGAGTGAATCGGAAATTTCTTGAATAGAGAGTCTTGTCGATTTCAATTGTGATTTGGCATCCATGATGACCATGTGAGAAATAATTTCTATGCATGTGTTCCCAGTAACCTGTTTTACTATAGTACAGAGGTGGTTGTGTGTAATTTTTAGTTTCTCAGCATACCATGCTACATTGCGTGTCTGATTATAATTTTGCATCACTAGTTGAGTGAAATTCTTGTAAATCAGCTCATTTTTTGATAGATTCTCTGTTGTATTTTGCAGCCGGTTTTTATACATGGCGGCTATTCCTGCGTGTATGTTATTATATAGATGTGGAGTAATACTTTTGCGTGTTGTTTCGTCGAAAAAGGAATAAAGTTTTATTAAAAAATGAAGATATTCTTCCAATAGCTTGGCGCCCTCCGGTTTCAATGAGATGATCGGTCTTCCCAGTGTCACAAATAAGGTATCAATTGCTGCATGGTTTAAACTAGCCTGTTCTATATATTTGGATGAGAAGCCGCCGAAGTAAAGGACAGGCTCTCCATTTAGACTGTGTATCTGAATAATACTTCCCGGCATAATTGTTACGAAATCATTAGCGTGTACTGTGAAGTGGTTCAGATTGACTGAAGCTTCTATTTCTCCATCCATGCATAATACGAAAATCTCCGATTTTAATCGGCATGGAAAATTCGTGTACAAGTTGAGTAAATCCTTATTAATACCTGTACCAATGAGCCATTCTTCTGGCAAGTCTATTTTAGGTAATTCTTTATTCATCATGCATTCTCTTTATGCAAAGGTAACCGATTTTGGGAAATAGAAGTCTTTTTTATTTCCCCAAAAATATATTGGCTGGGGAAAAAATGGTGTTTTATAAAAGAAATATGGTGTTTTTCTTCAAAATGGAACAGAAACAAGAAAAATAGACCTTGTGTTATATTAAATTAGATTGTTATTTTGCAACGTGAAATTTGGGCATTGGTGCGATGGTATATCGCGCGTTTGCTAGTATTAATTAAAAAGAGAATTTAGAAATGAAAAAGAAATTATTTTATTATCTGTTTGCAGTATTGTGTACTGCGACATTGTTTACGTCTTGTAGTGATGATGACGATGAAGTGAAATATCCGATAGATACAGAATTGGCTGGAGGCTATGTTGGTAATCTGTCTGTGAATGTGGATGGTAATCAAATGGGAACTACCGAAAATCAAAAAATCACAATTTCACAGTCTAATAAGGGAACTAACCAAATTGCATTATCATTGAAGAATTTTACTTTTTTGGTAAATGTTGGTGATATTGAAGTTGATCCTTGCACTGTGAAAGCTATAGATGGTGGTTATGCTTTTGAAGGTCAACAGAATCTAGATTTGGTACAGCCACTTGGTAATTGCCCTGTTAGTATTTCTGGTACTGTGAAAGGTAGCAATATTAATATTGAAATAGGTGTAAAGGTTGGTGCTCCTTTAAATCAAAATGTAAAGGCTACTTTTGTTGGTCGTAAATTGACAGGTAGTGAAAGTTCGGAGGCTAAAATAATAAGTTTTATTTTGGACGATGATATTGTAACAGAACAACCTATTATTAATGAAGAGGAAGGAATAGTAACTTTTAAGGTTAGCGATGCTGCTGTTGATGACGATTTGTCTGGAATGATTCCTACTATTGTGGTATCATCGAAAGCTAAAATAACTCCAGCTTCAGGTGTTGCGCAGGATTTCTCGAATGGCAAAAAGGTGGAATATACTGTCACTGCTGAAGATGGTACAACTAAAAAATATTCAGTTTTTATAGCTGGATCTTCTGACTACTATTCTTTTGAGACCTGGAAGTCTTTAAATGATGGAGCTTTTGAAGAACCGGATGGGGGATGGGCTACTTCTAACACAGGTGTGTGGTTTATAAAGACTGTTTATCCTGATGTATATAATGGTGACTATCCCGTTGTTAAAAGTGAGGATGCTAAAGATGGTGCTGTTGGAGTGAAATTGATAACATTGGATACTAAAGGACAAGCAGGGGCTGATTGGGGTTTTATTAAAATACCAGCTATTCCTAAAGTGACTTCTGGTTCTTTATTTTTAGGGACATTTGAAACTGATATTCAGAATACATTGAATAGTACTAAGTTTGGTAATCCATATTATTCTAAACCTATTTCTGTACAATTCTCTTATAAATATACTCCGGGGGCAGTGTATTATACATGCCCTGATCCGGTAAAAGCTGAAGCAGTTACTGAAGATCCTAATACAACTGATGAATGTAGTGTAACTGCTGTTATTTATGAAGTGCCATATTGGGAGACGGTGGACCCTGATGATGCTAATAATAAAGCTTATGATAAACGATTGACTGGGGCAAATTTATATACTAATACAGATCAAGTTATAGCAATGGCAACATTCTCTAGTGGTGTCCAAGAAGATTATAAAGATATTACCCTTACTTTGAACTATGAGAAAGATTATGATCCTACTAAAAAGTATCGATTTGCTATTGTATTTTCTTCTAGTAAAAATGGTGATAAATTTAGTGGAGCACCTGGGAGTACTTTGATAGTGGACAATGTGAAAGTTGTAGCTGAAAAATAGTAGATATAGAATAAATATAATTTAGTTTTATTTCCCTTCACTCTTGTTCTTTATTATCATCTGAAGAATAAATGAGTGGAGGGATTTTTGTAGTTGTTGATAGTTATTCTAGGGTATGAAGTTTAAGGTGTAGATGAAGAATGTACCGTAATTAAATTATATGTTATGAGTGTTGGTCTATTGAGACGTCCATTTTTCTTAGACACTACTCCTGTATTTATTGATTTAGCCCATACATAAATGAAAAAACTACGAGAATTCTTCTCGTAGTTTTTTATTGACACAATATTTGGATCGTTTAATATAACAATATACTAAAATGCATATCCAAATCCTATATTCAAATAAATAGGATACATGGCAAATGAGATTGTATCAAAATCTTTTTTGAAAATATCATTCAACCCCCACGTTAAGTCGGCGTATACATTTAGATGTTTAAATGCTCTCCATTCACCGCCTAGTTGTAGTCCCCATTGGAATTTTCGGAGATTTTCGGAGAAATCATAGGTAGCTATGCTTTCCCCAGAGAAAACTACTCGTGAGCCAGTTTGGTCTGGGGTACGTAAATGACCGTCGTATACATGTCCGGAGAATCCCCTTTCGATGAGGTATGATATGTATGGGCCTGCAGACAATTTCCAACGGTTGCTTATCTTATAGTTAGCAACTACCGGAATTGTCAGATATGAATTTTTAACTTTGGTCTTTACTCCTCCTGTCCATAATCCTTGTAATTCTCCACCATTAGTATTAATAATTTTCATACCGTAATTTTTTACGGTAGCTTCGGTGGTCATATTCTTATTTTCAAGTCGTACTCCTACAGTCATCCCCCATTTGGGATCGAACCACTTAGTCGCATTACCTTCAATTGAAATTGCGATTCCTGGCGCATAACTATCAATTTTACGGATTTCTTTTGGTAGAGGTAATGGTGAAGTCCCACCAATACTGAAACCGGCCTTTATTCCATATTCCCATCCATGTAGATAAGACCAGATGATACCTTGATTTCTTTCTTCCTGTGCTTGAGCTGTGAATATGCTTACAAATAGCAGCACAACTATAATATTGATTGATTGATATTTTTTCATTGTATTAGTTTTTTTATTCTTTACAAATAAGTTCTAGCTCATCAACGTATAGAGTGCTACCGACAGCTCCTCTAAAATAGGCGCCATCTACGCTGGATGATAATACAATACCTAATTTATATTTACCGTTTTGTAGTTTCGTATCGTCAATTTCTCGTCCTTTTACTGATTCGAAATGTATAGTAAACTCATTCCATTCATCTGATTCAACAATATCTTCAGGTTCTATTCGTGCTAATAATACCAATTTATCAGAGTTAAATACGTTATCACCATTAAGCATGATAGAATTATTTTCTGCCTCATACATAACAGCATAAATATCACATTTGTCCCTTTTTCCGGTTTGTGGCTGTCCTTCTACAGAATAAACTTCCCCAGCTTTAAATTTATAATATCCTTTAAGTGCTATGGGATGTTTATAAAATTGAAAACCAAAGTTCGTTGCTTTTCTAGGATTTGTCAGTGCATTTTCTACTTCAAATGTCCCGATAAATAAATTTCCAGCAGCAATATACATTTTTACCATTGCACCAAAATCTCCAGTATTACGAGTTTCTAGCTTTACAGCCTTACCTTTAAAACCATTTGCAACTTGTACTGTTGGGTAATCTATTCTAGAATTAGCCATACCCGTTAATTTAAAACCGGGATTACCGCTTGACCATTGTAATACTTTAGATATTTCTTGTGAGGTTGCAGGTGTAAATTCGTAAAATGTATCGTATTCACTGGAGGTTGTCAGTAATTCTTCAAATTTGAAAAGGGTAGGTAATTCCGCTAAAATCACATTAACGGTATAAACAGGCTGCCATTGACCGTCTTCTGATGTAACAGTGAATTTACGGGAGTGCGGTTCTTCGCTGAAATCATAGGTAGATTCAGTATCTCCAGTTATTGGAGTATTTACTTTAATTGTAGCTCCTTGTGGAAGTGTAAATTCTAATTTTTGTTTGGAAAGGTCGGCTCCTTTATTTACATATACATTGATTACTTTAGAATCTGCATCGATATTTGCCAATTGCACATCATCGCCTGAACAAACATCAATGGCTGCTTCTGAATTTAATGCTTCATCCTGTATGCAGGAAGATATTGCACATGTAAAGATGAAATAGGCTATTAAAGTCTTAATTTTCATTTGATTTTCCTTTTTAGTTTACTAATTCAGTCTCTTTTATAAAACTTGGTTGCAAAGTTAAGTTTCTTTTTTGAAATGCAGTACTTCATCACTTAAGTAATTCAATAAAATTAGCGCCTTTTTAAAATTAATGTTATAAATGAATTATTCTTTTTTAAATCCCAGCACTGTTTTTATAATAAATCTAACTTCCTTGTTATAATCAGCTTGTACTGTTGCTTCATTTCTTTAGGCAAGAAAGAAATATCTATGAACTCTAACCATTTCTCGGCAACTTTGGTAAATTTAGAAAATAGGTTGTCTATGATCTTTTTCTCTAAACTGCAACTATTCATGGCAACTTCAAAATCAGAACGCTTGATTTTGCGTCTTTTTCCATTAAGTGTCAAAGCCAATTCTTCAGTGTCCTCCGGCATGAGGAGTGCCGTAGAGATCATGTCATATCCCGGGGTCAGTGAATAATAGCCTTTACGCTGACTATAAAGTGAAAAGTTTTTCAGATGCATATCCGCATTTCCGGTCAGCCATGAGAAAACGACTTGTTCCCAGAAATTTATTACGTCAAGTTTTGGCACAGAGGAATATTGCATAATTATCTTTGCTATCTTTTCATAAGAGCCCTTATATTTATACTCTGTGAGGCGTTCCGAGAGCTGGCACATATCCTCCATTGGCAACTTTTCACCCTTTGCGGTTCTATCTATGCGTTTAGTGATATAGGCCAATTCGCCATCGGCAAAACGAATCAATGAATGAGGGACAACGTTCACTTTAGCCAATTCGGCAAGATGCATCGTTAAATCCTCAACTTCAGGCATGTATTTAAATTGTTCCGTTTGCGGTTTGAGAATATAACGTCCCCATAAACCAACGATAGTAAAGCGTTGCGGTTGGTTGGGGGACGATGATATATCGAGAGACAATTTTGCTTGCACTCCTGTAAGTGTGGTTTGTGAGCGTATGACTTGTTCGGCAAGTTGCTTAATATCCGCTTTTGTATAAGGTAGGAGAGGAACTGTTTTGCTCCCAAATATTTTCTTTCCGCATTGAGGGTGAAAATCAGTTTCTCCCTCGCCAAGTTCCTGATAACAATATAGGCATCTGCTCATCATTATTCTTTATTTAAGATGGGAATCACACTAACTGCACCGATGCAATCTTTGCAACAGGCAAGCAGTAGTGACATACGGTCACGTCGATTTATCTTCCAACTTTTTTCAGCAATATCTAAAAGCCAGCCTTCAGGAATAAGACCATCAAAGAATGGGAATAATATTAGACTTGTATATGGCTTTTCCGAGATTGGCAGTGTGAGGCTGATAGATTCCGCATCGCTGGATTTAATGTAGGCTGTATCATATTGAAAGGTATAGCCATTTTCATCTTCTGTAAGCAATCCTGCCAACTGGTCTTGGTTGTATATGAGTGCTTGTCTCATAGCTTGTTGAATTTACTTATTGGTACAACACCCACTTCCGTTCCAAAGAGACTAAGCACTTGATTTACTTTATCAAGACGCAAAGTCTGTTTCCCCTGTTCGAGTTCGCGTACAAAACGTAACCCGACTCCTGATTTTTCGGACAGCTCTACTTGGGTCAAGTTATGTTCTTTACGCATTTGCTTGACGTATTCTGATAATGATTTATCGTTCATATTATACCCTTTTGGGTACAAAGATAATGTAATTTTTCTATTTTACACCCTTTAGGGTATAAATTTAGTTGTGGTTTTATGAATTATACCCTATGGGGTATAAGAAAACAGGTACTCCTTCTTCCTAAAGAAAGAGTACCTGTAGAGGAAAGTGATAGCAGATTATTCTTTCAAAGCCTCTTGTAAGTCAATACCCAGCGCTTTGGCAACTCCTGTTCCATATGCAGGATCGGCTTTGTAGCAGTTGCGCACATGACGTTGTTTGATAAACAATTCGGAGTCTCCCATGGCGCGAGCTGTATTTTCGAACAATAATTGTTGTTCTTCAGCTGGCATCAGTCGGAATAAGTCACCCGGTTGGCTATAATAGTCGTCATCATATTCCCGTTCATTGTAGTTGTAAACTTCACCGGTAACTTTAAGAGGCGGTTCTTTCATGTCAGGAGAATCCTGCCATTCGCCGTAACTGTTCGGTTCATACCCTTTGGTAGCACCGTAGTTACCGTCTACGCGCATAGCACCGTCACGATGATAGGCGTGGAAAGGACAACGAGGCTTGTTGACCGGGATTTGTTCAGCATTCACTCCAAGACGATAGCGCTGTGCATCACCATAAGAGAATAAACGACCTTGTAACATTTTGTCGGGAGACAGACCGATACCGTCTACAATATTCATCGGGTTGAAAGCAGCTTGTTCCACTTCAGCAAAATAATTTTCCGGGTTGCGGTTCAGTTCAAGGACACCAACATCTTGTAGAGGGAAATCTTTGTGCGGCCATACTTTAGTCAGGTCAAACGGGTTGATACGATAGTTGTCCGCTTCTTCCTCCGTCATTAACTGAATCTGGAATAACCATTTCGGATAATCGCCCTTTTCGATGCTCTCGAAGAGATCACGTTGATGAGATTCGCGATCTTTAGCAACTATTGCTTCTGCTTCCTGGTCTGTCAGATTCTTGATACCCTGCAAGGTACGCAGATGGAATTTAACCCAAATACGTTGATTTTCTGCATTGATAAAACTATAAGTATGACTGCCGAATCCGTGCATGTGGCGATATGAATAAGGAATACCACGCGGACTCATAGTGATAGTAACTTGATGTAATGCTTCCGGTAAAAGCGTCCAGAAGTCCCAGTTACTGTTCGGGCTACGCATATTTGTTTTCGGATCTCGTTTGATGGCATGATTCAGATCCGGAAATTTAAGCGGATCACGTAAGAAGAATACAGGAGTGTTGTTACCCACCAAATCCCAGTTACCTTCTTCCGTATAGAATTTCATAGCAAAACCACGGATGTCACGTTCTGCATCAGCAGCTCCACGTTCTCCGGCTACGGTGGAGAAACGGACAAAACATTCTGTTTGTTTTCCGACTTTACTGAAAATAGCAGCACGGGTGTACTTTGTAATGTCATGGGTGACAGTAAACGTACCGTAAGCTCCCGAACCTTTAGCGTGCATACGTCTTTCAGGAATTACTTCACGATCAAAATGGGCAAGTTTCTCTATAAGCCAGGGATCTTGTAACATTACAGGTCCGCGTTGACCTGCGGTTTGCGAGTTTTGATTGTCAGCGATAGGACGACCGTTCGCTGCAGTAAGTTTTTTCTTTTCCATAAATAGATTTTTTAGTCGGATACAAGTATAAGCAGACTGTTTCCTTTTATTCTTTCATCCGGGGTTTATAATATATAACAAAGATAGGCTTCTTTTGCTCGCTTGTCAAACAGATAATTTCTATCTAAAGATAGAGAATAACTATGAATTGTGTGTGTATTGTCTGCTATTTATTTTTCTACAAAGATTATTGTGCTGACACCCGGGTGTCGTACATCTTTTTATTGCATAAAAAAACTCCCGCACTTCCTTCACGGAAGACGGGAGCTTTTAAATAAACTATAGCTTATATATCTTTTGCTGATTATACGATACCTTGTGCCATCATTGCTTTAGCAACCTTCATGAATCCGGCTACGTTAGCACCCTTCACATAGTTTACGTATCCGTCAGCTTCTGTACCATACTGAACGCAAGCTTCGTGGATATTCTTCATGATGCTTTTCAGCTTTTCGTCTACTTCTTCAGCGCTCCAGCTTAATTTGATAGAGTTTTGAGTCATTTCAAGACCTGATACTGATACACCACCAGCGTTAGCAGCTTTACCCGGAGCGTAAAGGATTTTTGCATCCTGGAATACTTTGATAGCTTCTGGAGTAGAAGGCATGTTAGCTCCTTCAGATACAGCGATACAACCGTTTGCTACCAACTGACGAGCGTGGTCACCGTTCAATTCATTTTGAGTAGCAGAAGGAAGAGCGATATCACATTTTTGCCTGAACGTAAGCAGCGCGACCTGCACGAACTCGTCGCATTGATCCGCGAGGAGATCAGGGATGTCGTAATGATTATCCTTTACGGCAGTTATGCGAAGAACACCTACGTCGATCTGGACGAGCGGCACGATTTCGGGGTGCGCACCTACTACATGAGCGACTACGACCTGCTGGTCGTTACGCAGCGGCGGCTGGGTGTCAGGGAGGCGACGGTCAATGCACGGATCAAGGAGCGTTTTTCGGCCGGCAAGGGCGAGTTCCAGACCTATCCGCAGCTTATCAACGAAAGTTTCACCAAACTCAACCATGCGCTCTCCGAGGGGCGATACTTCTATGTCGAGATCGTAAATCAGGGCATCCTGCTCTATAATTCGGCGAAAGAGGAGCTGGCGACGCCGCGAAAGCTGGACTACAACGAATTGTCGAGAATGGCGCAGGAGTATTACAATAAAAAATTTACACGAGGAGAGAGATTTTTATATCATGCCCGGATAGATTACGACGACAAAGAATATGTTGAATGTTCATTCTTTTTGCATCAGGCAGCCGAGTATTTTATAAAGACGATCCCCTTGGTGTATAGTCTGTACGGCTACAAGGAGCACGACCTGCATTTCCTCTGCGAGCGGAGCAAGCCGTTCACGACGGAACTCGCGAACGTCTTTCC
>ENA-OPCE01002243-OPCE01002243.1-human-gut-metagenome-genome-assembly--contig:-NODE-2243-length-10139-cov-2.913031_pt1 | contig 10139 bp, 10 predicted proteins | sample MGYA00241247_ERZ501474 | MGnify/ENA primary metagenome ERZ501474 (study PRJEB25962, sample SAMEA2042572) | human gut metagenome | biome: human gut; feature: human-associated habitat; material: faeces... | reverse complement strand
CTTCGCCCAAATGGAAGATTGATCCTGCGGGATGTGACCAGTGACAATAAAGTATTGGTATGGCTGATGAATACACTGGAAATGCCTTTGGCAAATATATGTGGACATGGAGATGTCCGGGTTCCAACAAGAGATGTGGTCATGAAATGCTGTAGGAAAGCAGGATTAAAAGTAGAAAAATTTGAAATCCGTAAAGGTATGAGGATGCATTGCGTTGTAAGAAAACAATAGAAGAAGGCGATAGACAATGAAAAAAAAAGTGAATGTGACAGGTGTGCCGGAAACGATGGTACAGACTTTGTATGCAAGAGCAAAAGAAACAAAAAAGCAAAATGCCAAAATCAAGGATAAGATTGCAATAGAACTTGTGGAGAAGCTGGACTATAACTTTTCCAAAGCAGATAAGGATAAAGCCATGAATTATGGCGTAATTGCGAGAACAATCGTATTAGACCGGATGGTTAAGCAATATCTGGAGAAGCATGCAAATACAGTTGTTATAAATATTGCATGTGGACTGGATACCAGATGTTATCGGATGGAGAGAAAATATCTGCACTGGTACAATGTGGATCTGTCAGAAACGATGAAGATAAGGAGTCAGTTCCTTACCGAAACTGGTCCGGTATATCAGATTGCAAAGTCTGCAATGGATGAATCCTATGTAGATGATATCGATTATCATGGTGAGAATGTTCTGGTAATAATCGAAGGTCTTACAATGTATTTGTGTGAAAAGGATATTAGAAAAATGTTTTCTATTATTGAGAAATCATTCCAGAAGGTAACCGTAATGGTTGAAACCATGTCCCCTTTTGTTGTAAAACATGTGAAAGAAAAATCTATAGAGAGGAGCAATGCAAAATTCACATGGGGAGTTAAGAATGGAAAGGAACTGCAAAGAATCATACCGGCATTTTCTGTTCGACAGGAAGTCAGTCTGATTGAAGGAATGAAAGAGCTTATGCCGATTTATCATGTGATAGGAAAGTTTCCAATCGTTCGGAACATCTCAAATAAAATAATAGTTATGGAGAAACGTGGCTGATATTATACAAGCAGGAGCTGATATAGATGATGAAAAGACATTTTGATGTGGAATCAGATGGATTTTATGGTGCATACTGGAAATGCAAAACAGGTTCAGACTGTGCAATGATTGCAATGATCGGAGATGATCCGGAGGATTATCTGGCGCGTACATCCGTGAAATGGCTACATAAACTCGGTGTGAATGTGATGACAATGTCACCTGGAAAAAAAGATTATGGACATCATAATTATCCATTGGAACGTATAGAGAAAGCAATCAATTGGTTAAAAGCACATGGTGATCAGAAGATAGGAATTGTCGGGGCATCTACTACAGGAACACTTGCCTTAACTGCCGCTTCTTATTTTGAAGATATTACATTGACGATCGGTCTGACACCGAGTGACTTTATCTGGCAGGGATTTATGCAGGGCAAAAAGGATGGCTGTAAGGAATGGCCGATAGAGGGAGAATCTCTTTTTTCGTATAAAGGAGAACCACTTCCGTACATGCCTTTTTGCTATAAACATCCGGATTACTGGCATGTGATTGAAAAAGAAACAAAGCGAACCGGTGATATGATTAATTCAAGAAAACTGTTTGACGATTCGGAAAAGGCTCATCCAATCCAAGAAGACGAGATGATCAAGATTGAAAAGATCAATGGAACATTATTGCTGATTGGTGCGGAAGATGATGTGTTGTGGGATACTGCAAAATACATCCGCCGAATGAAGCAGCGTATAAAAGAACATCCGCATACATGCAGATTGGAGTCTGTAATTTATGAGCATGGAACCCATTTTGTTTTTCCAGAGAGCATGCTAAAGACAATGCTCCCGGTTGGATCCGGACTCTTTGTGAAACTGGCATTTCAGGCAGCAAGAAAACATCCGAAAGAATGTCGCAGAGCACGTCTGGATATTGACTGGCGGGTAAGAAATGCTGTTGCAAAATGGAAGAGAGTAGATAAATAAAAAATAGACAGAAGGTGGAAGTGTGGTATTTAAAACAACAGGAAATAAATCAAATTCAGTCATTCTGTTTTTCCATGCAATGGGAGTAACTGGGGAAAGCAGTATGCCGGTTGCAGAGAAAATGGCAGAAAAATATTATTGCATTATGCCAACATCGACTGTGTATTGCTCCGGACAGAGGTATCAAAGCAAAAGAGATGAGATACAACAGATTGATTTTTGGGGAACCATGGAATCAAAGAAATAGAACTTATAGTTGCATCTTCGATTGGAGCAGATCTCGCCATGGCATTCCTGACAGAGATAAAAATACCGGTAAAGCATGTTTTTTTTGATGGCGGGCAGTTTGCACAGATTGGAAAGGCAACACGCAGAATCATGGTTCCGTTCTTATATATAGCAATGAAAAGTTTATATTGGTCAAAAGGAAAGACACTAAAGAGAATCATGTGGTGTGACGATGATAAAATTAAACCTTATTTTATAGAGGCAGGAAAGAACTTGACGTATGGAAATCTGAGAAGACAGCTGACAGACAGTTTGGAAGATAAGCCATTTTCAGAACTGTTAGAAGAATTGCAGAAACATACATTCTGGGAATTTGGAAGTATAGAAGAACATTTTAAATACAGAAATGCAGTGATGCAGACTTATATATACGGTAACTTTCCGGTTTTTGAGGGATTCAACCATATGCAGTATCAAATTCAAAATTCGGAGGGATTTGCCAGAATGCTCGAAACAATTATTGAGACTGACCGATTACCGGAATTGGCATTTGCGATGTGGTATAGAGGAAAATAGTTATGAAAAATGCTTATGAGCTTGCTGAAAATATATTGAATTCCAAACCCGATAAGAATATAGAATTAAAATCATCAGATTCTTTTGCCAGTATTGAGTTATATGGTACATCAGCTTGCAAAAAGGTACAGGATACGGAATTCTGTGAATGTTTTTATTTGGAAAATGAGAGCGGTACAGGAATGATTACATTGTATCATGTGTTTCCAGGAATTGATCTGGTTTATAATGATATGCATATGGAGTATTGCAACAAGGAGCAAAAGCCGGCTTCCAGTGTGATGGAAATAAACTATTGCATGGAAGGCCGTTGCGAATGCGTGTTTGAACAAAATGAATATGGTTATATAGCGGCAGGAGACTTGTCATTTTGTTCTTTGAAAAAAACTGGGCATGTGTCAGAGTTTCCAACATCGCGTTATCATGGAATTACCATTACGCTTGATTTTTCCATGATTACAGACGAAATGAAAAGGATACTGCAATTATTGTCTGTAAATCTGGAAAAGATTAGTAACATTTCAAAAACACATAGTTTTACTATTATACGGGCAAATCAGTCAATAGAACATATCTTTTTGGAATTGTATAAAGTTCCTGAAGAAATCAGATATGGTTATATTCGTGTGAAAATTCTGGAACTATTATTAGTATTAACTGGATTTGATTTAAAGAAAAATAATTCTGAGCATGTATATTTTTCGGATGTACAGATTGATGCAATAAAGCAGGTTCATGCGTTTCTAAAGGGACACTATAGGGGGCATTATACGATTGAAGAATTGTCAGTGCGTTTTAAAATGTCACCAACTGTTTTGAAAAAATGCTTTAAGGGTGTATACGGAAATTCTGTGTACGCTTATATGAAAAAGTACAGGCTGCAGATGGCGGAACGCCTTTTAAAAGAAAATAAACTTACGATCGGGGAGATAGCATTACAAATTGGCTATCAGAATCCGAACAAATTTACATCTGCATTTCGTACAGAATACGGTATGACACCAACGGAATACCGTAAGAAAAAGACACAGGAAAGTCTGAATGGATAGAAAAAGAGTCTGTTTAGTAATTGAGATTCTATATGGAAATCTATAAAATATGCGTTGTGGTTAGAAAAATCTAACTGCAACGATTTTTAATTTAAGGAGGCATCTCATGAAGCAGAAAAAACTTTTAACATTATGTTTAACAGTTGCAACGTCATTTTCAATGTTAGTTGCTTGTAGTAACGCTACATTTGCAGAAAGTACAGGTACGGCAACTGTTACAGAAAGTACAAATACGACGGACAAGAAACAGAAAGCAGATGAAAATCAGGATGCTGCAAAACAACTTTTGATTGATTTGACGGGTTCATATCAGGAACTATGGCCGGTAATTCTTGATGAAAAATATTAGCAGATCTGGATTGATGATTGTACAGAGTTGGTTGGTGAGGAAAATGCGGAGGCAGCATATGATAAGTTAGCATCCATGGTTTCAGGAACAATTTATGGAGAAGAAGCAGTAGAAGCATACAAAGATGGCGATGGTGTTTATGACTGCTCTTTTAAAGAAGGTGTAAATAAGCTGGAATTTGATGGTTCTGATTCAGTGATCAAGGGATATGATTCAGAAGGAAAAGAAATCTTTTCCCATACATATCATTATGTTGGAATAGAAGAAGTACGTGGGTTATACGAATTTAAAAGTGACGATGCAGACTCAGGCGAATTTACTTATTTCTGCATAGCACCAGATACAAATGATACAACCTATCATATTGAATTGCGCTACGGCAGTGATTTGGAGGCACTTGGAAAATATGATGAAGGAGACTATGCATACTGGCTTGGCTCAGGTATTTCAACAGACTATGATCAGACAATGGTTGAGAACTGTATAGAACTTTTCTGCAAAGAAAATCTGTCTGAATAGAACAGACTTGTAAAACTGCAGAAAGCATCTGCGGAGTGGAAACTGAATACACGAGGAAAATAAAAAAATGAAACACCAAGACTTGACAAATTCCTGTAATGAGTTAAAATATAACAGTGCTATATAGCACTGTTATATTTTGAAAAGAAGTTTAGAGGATACGAAAAGAATGTCGACGAAAGCAGAAGATACACAGAAAAACATATTAGATACAGCCAGAAAACATTTTCTGAAAGATGGTTTGACAGGAGCATCTTTAAGAAATATTGTAAAAGATGCAGGGCTTACTACTGGCGCATTTTACAAATATTATCCGACGAAAGAGGCACTTTTTGATGCACTGACGGATCCTTATATGGAACATATTTATCAGATTTATGACCAGATCGTTGAGGAGTTTGAAAAGCTTTCTGCCAGTGATCAGACAAGGAATATGTCGGATACATCCAGTGATGGGATGGAGCAGATGGTTGATTATATCTATGATCATTATGATAATTTCAGATTATTGTTGAAATGCGGAGACAGTGGAAAATTTGAATTATTCATACACAATATGGTAGAGCGGGAAATGAAGTCCAGCCTGAATTATATGGAAAAGATGAAAGAGAATGGGGTGAAAATACCGATTGTAGAGGAAAACCTTATGCATATGATCTATACGGGATTTTTTTCATCAGTATTTCAGATTATTGAGCATGATATAGACAGGGAGACTGCAAAGAAAAATGTACATCAACTGAAAGAATTTAATACAGGTGGCTGGGAACGATTGTGGAATATTGAATTTCCAGTATAACTGATGCAGGAATTCTGAATAGGTTATGTGTGTTGCAGGTCCTGGATTTCTGAATAAAGTTCAGACAGGATAATAATATCAGGTGGTTGATGCCAGTAAACCACCTATTTTATTATATGATGGTTAGTGCGAACTAACAGAAGGCAAAACAATAAAACGAAACAATAAAACGAACGTAAGGAGTGAACAGATGTGAAAGAAAAAAAGAAGTCGGCAGTCAGCTGGATCCTGACGTGGGCCGGACAAAAAAGAATTGCCTATGTGTGGAGTGTGTTACTTGCAATAGGAAATGTGATTTTTAAGATTTTGCCGTATTTTATTATTGCAGATGTAGTAAAGCTGTTTTTAAATGGTGAAAAGGAGTTTGAAATATATCTTGCAAAAGCGGTTCTGATTGCATTATCGTTTATCATTGCAGAACTGCTTCATTCACTTTCGACAGCATTGTCACATAAAGCAACGTTTGCAGTACTTGCAAATATAAGAAAATCCTGCTGTGACAAGCTGGCGCGGGTACCTCTTGGTTATGTGAAAGACACACCCTCCGGTACATTTAAGAATATCATGGTGGAAAGAATCGACAGTATCGAGACAACACTGGCGCATATTGTCCCGGAATTCACGTCCAATCTGCTGGCACCGATTGTGATTTTGATTTATTTCTTCCTGACAGACTGGAGACTGGCACTCTGGTCATTGGTGCCGGTTATAGTGGGATTTCTTTCCTATTTTGGAATGATGCTGGATTATAAACCAAGCTTCGAGAGAACGGTTCAGACAACAAAAGATCTGAATGATGCGGCAGTGGAATATATTGATGGAATCGAAGTGATCAAGGCATTTGGAAAGACAGAAAGTTCTTATGCAAAATTTACAAAGGCGGCTATGGCTTATGCAGATTCCTTTATTTCCTGGATGAAACGGTGCTCGATCTTTCATGGACTGATGATGGTGGTCACACCTTATACGCTTCTTACGGTATTGCCGTTTGGGGTACATTATGTAGCCAATGGAACACTTGCGATTTCAGATTTTGTCATCTGCATTATTTTATCACTTGGAATCGTTGGACCGTTGATCACAGTGGGTTCCTATACAGATGATCTTGGCAAGATCGGAGTGATTGTTGGTGAAGTGGCAGGAATTCTGGAACAGCCGGAGCTTGAACGTCCAGAGAAAAGTAAAAGTGTTCCAAAAGATAACTCCGTTACTCTTGAAGATGTCAGATTTGGTTATCACGACAAAGAAATCCTGCACGGAGTAACTATGGAGCTGAAAGCAGGAACGGTAAATGCAATCGTAGGACCTTCCGGAAGCGGCAAGTCGACCATCGCAAAGCTGATTGCGTCCCTGTGGGATGTGGATTCCGGAAGCATCAAAATCGGTGGAGTTGATGTCAAAGAACTGGCATTTGCAGATTTTAATCGGAAAATTGCATATGTTGCACAGGACAATTATCTGTTTAATGAAACAGTCCGTGAAAATATCAGACAGGGAAATCCGGATGCTACAGATGAACAGATCATCGAGGTGACAAAGAAAAGTGGATGCTATGAATTTATCATGCAGTTGGAGAATGGATTTGATACGGTTGTAGGAGGTGCAGGAGGACATCTGTCAGGTGGCGAGAGGCAGCGTATCTCCATTGCAAGAGCAATGTTAAAGGATGCTCCGATCGTGATCCTTGATGAGGCAACTGCCTACACAGATCCGGAAAATGAGGCAATTCTGCAGAATTCTATCGCAAAACTGGTAGCAGGGAAGACCCTGATCGTAATAGCACACAGACTTTCTACTGTTAAGGACAGTGACCAGATCTTTGTTGTAAATGATGGAAATGTAACAGCACATGGCACACATGAGGAACTTCTGGTGTCATGCCCGCTTTATAAGGAAATGTGGGATGCCCATATTTCTGTAAAAGATACGGTGAAGGAGGGAGAATGATATGTTTGGGATTCTGGCAAAATTCTTTCGTTTTTCAGGCAGGGAAAATGGCAATAAATTTAAACTGTCGATAGTGATCGGACTCATAGAGGCTCTTGCCTCAGCAATGAAGATTCCGGCTATTATGTACATACTGATTGGTCTGCTGAGTGGGAAACCGACAGGAAAATATATTGGAGGCTCCGTTGCGATTATGGTTCTTGCAATTGTAGTCGACGTAATCTGCAAGAGATACTCTACAGTGCTTCAGACAGAGGGAGGATATAATGCAAGTGCTTTTATGAGAATCAAGATTGCAGAACATCTGCGATATCTGCCGATGGGGTATTTCAATTCCAATAGTATCGGGGAAATTTCTTCCATTACAACCAATACAATGGAAATACTTGGCGATGTGGCTGCGAGAGTGGTTATGCTGACAATGCAGGGAATTCTGGAAACATCAATGATCATTCTTATGCTGTTTATTTTTGACTGGAGAATCGGACTGATAGCTGCAGCAGGAGTACTTATTTTCTTTGGGGTCAATTCTGTGATGCAGAATGCGGGTAAAAAAGATTCAGAGCAAAAAGTGGTATGCGATACGGAGCTTGTAAACCAGATCATGGAGTATCTGCAGGGAATATCAGAAGTAAAATCATACAATCTGCTTGGAAAACAGGCGAAAAGATTAAATGATGCAAATGAAGCATGTGAAAAGATCAATACAAAGATGGAAATGCTGTTTGTGCCCTATCATTTTCTGCAAAGTGTGATAACCAAAATTACAGGTGCTGTGATCGTGGCTTGCAGTGCATATTTTTATATCAATGGAACTATGAGTGCGGTCTATGCGATCGGTATGACAATTTCAGCGTTTATGCTTTATGCCAGTCTGGAATGTGCAGGAAATTATTCATCTCTTTTACATGTGGTAAGCGTATGTGTAGATAAAGCAAATGCAATATTGGAGCTGGATACCATGGATATCGACGGTAAAGAAATACAGCCGGAAAATTACGATATCAGACTTTCTAATGTTTCGTTTTCTTATGACAAACGGAAGATCATTGATGATATATCGCTCTCTATTCCGCAGAAAACGACGACAGCAATCGTTGGACCATCCGGTGGAGGAAAATCAACACTTTGCAATCTGATTGCCAGGTTCTGGGATGTGGATTCCGGGGAAGTGACACTTGGAGGTGTGAATGTAAAAGACTACAGCATGAACAGTCTGATGAGTAATTTCTCATTTGTGTTTCAGTCGGTGTATTTGTTTGCAGACACCATTGAGAATAATATTAAATTCGGACGCCAGGATGCAAGTCATGAGGAAGTGGTGGAAGCGGCGAAGAAAGCATGTTGTCATGATTTCATCAGCAAACTTCCGAATGGATATGACACAGTGATCGGAGAAGGAGGAGCCACACTTTCCGGTGGTGAGAAACAGCGTATTTCGATAGCCAGAGCGATTATGAAGGATGCGCCAATCGTCATATTGGATGAAGCAACGGCAAATGTTGATCCGGAGAATGAAAAGGAGCTGATGGATGCAGTAGATGCACTTACAAAGGAAAAAACGATTATTATGATTGCCCACAGATTAAAAACAGTCAGACATGCAGACCAGATTGTGGTTGTTGAAAAAGGAAGAATTGCACAGCAGGGAACACATGAGCAATTAATGAAACAGGAAGGTATTTATAAGAGATTTGTGGATGCAAGGCAGCAGGCGGTAAGCTGGAAACTGGCGCACAAATAATTAGCATTCACCTCTTGATGATGGAAGACGGTCATTGCAGTTTATCCAACAATCTTAGCAAAAATGCAATCAGGCCATTTACTGTTACAGTTGGAACAGCTTGCCCCATGGAGCGAGACTGCGAAAACGAACTGTCAAAACTAAACTGGAGTAAAACGCTTGCATCTATCATTTTGGTGCAAGCGTAATTCATGAGTAATGTAGCAATATTTTGCGCTTACTGTCCATCTGTCTCTGTACCTGCACCCTCACCAATGGAGTCACCTACAATCAACACATTCACATCAAAGCCATCCAACAGCTTCTGATAAAAGCTATCCTCCGCCGCTTTTTGTTTCAAGGCTTCTTGTTTTTCCTGCTCCTCTTGATATAGCTTTTTATTAAGTGCCTGAAGCTCTGCGGATTTCTTATCCTCATCTACTTTGTTCATCCACAAAAGGACACCTAGCAGTGCTGCCAGTATAACAATTACAATTCCGTATATCAGATTTTTCCAGGAGTTACTGCGGTGCCCCCCCCCGCTTCTATGATGCATAAATATCATCCTCTCTTTTTTACTCAAATTCCAAATTCCATTATTTATTTTTTTTCAACAAACTTAATGCATATTTTTTTAGTGCTGAAAATTCCTTTGAACGCCCATAAACGATAAAAATAACTGCTATATAACATAACGCCGAAATAATCCCCTTTACTATCACGCCTATAAATCCGTCAAAATAAATAAATTGATTTATAATATCTACAAGTAAAATCACGCCTATTACAGAGCCAAGATATACCACATTATCTTTAAAATATTCTACCACTGACGATTTAAAGCCATATTTATACAATATTAAAGGCTCTATCCAAACACATGTTGATAACGAACTAATGGTAGTGCCTATTAAAACTCCTAGAATTCCTATTTTCTTT
>ENA-OPCE01002235-OPCE01002235.1-human-gut-metagenome-genome-assembly--contig:-NODE-2235-length-10169-cov-2.299980_pt1 | contig 10169 bp, 9 predicted proteins | sample MGYA00241247_ERZ501474 | MGnify/ENA primary metagenome ERZ501474 (study PRJEB25962, sample SAMEA2042572) | human gut metagenome | biome: human gut; feature: human-associated habitat; material: faeces... | reverse complement strand
GTATAGCGGCTGGCGGGTTCTGGTCAGGCAGATAAAATTGGTGTACCCATCCACAACAGGTTCCTTCTCGACCGCCGGGCGATTGCTCAAAATCGACCTCAGCGCCTCCTCGGCTGGTTTGCAGATTGGTATGGTTCGGTATCCTGCCTTGCTCTTGGGTGGGACGATATGTCGGACCCCGTGGGTATCTACAATCAGTTGTTTGTTGACTGTGATCTGCTTGTGATCAAAGTCAACATCATCCAGCGTCAGGCCGCACAATTCGCTGACCCGAAGCCCGGTATAGAGCAAAACGACATAAATATCATACTTGTTTCGGTATACCTTGTTCCCATACACATATCCCAGCCAGCTTGCTAACTGCTGTTCAGATGGCAGCTTTTTGACCGGCTTCTGCTGCTCCGGTATAACATCCCGCAGGTCAAATTTGCAGGGATTCACCTTCAAGATTCCATCATCCACCGCTACCTGAAACGCTTGGTCCATAAACGAAAGATAGTGCAGAATCGTTTCGTAACACAGCCCTTCGCTCTGCCATGTGATCAGCAATTTTTTCACATCCGACTTAGTACATCTTGAAATCGGCATATCCGATATCGGATAGCGGCTGATTTTCCTGAGGGTATAGGTATAGCGTTTCAGGGTGTTGACTTTGGCGAACAATTTAAGGTCAATGTAGCGCTGCAGCAGTGTCTTGACATCGATGAGAGATTCCTGATAATCGACCCCAGCCTTCTGCATCTCCGAAATTCTCGCTTCCTTCTCTCTCAATTCTGCGAGAGTCGGCGCGTAGACAGTCCTTCTTTGATTTCCGAGGGTGACATACCGGTACTGGTATCTCCCATCTTTTCGTTGGCTTTCCCCTGTCTTTAAAACACGGCCTTTGTTATCTTTCCGTTTTTCAGACATCATCAAAACTCCTTTCTTTTCACGGAAAGCCTTGATATGACGCTCCCATTATATCATCCCATACGAATAAAAGCAAATCCATATTCCATACAGGCGTTCCGGAAATTGATTGATTATTTTTTCTGTTTCTCCCCCATTGTTTCCAGGCAGTGCAGATGGACCATGCAGCTGATTGGAATGTCTAAACGAAGGAAGCTACGTCGCTTGGGTGGCTGCTGGGAGAAGAAAGTGTGTTTGATTTATTATTAACTTCTTGATTCATCTTTAATTTATCACCAAATTATTGGTTTGTCAATATTCAAAATTGATTTTTATAGTGCATTTTGATTTGACAACAATTCTTGTCATGTAGGCAAAAAATAAGGCGAAGCCTGCTGGCTTCGCCTTTTCGCAACATCAAGTTAGTTGACTTTTTGTTTGATAAATCGATTTTTTTGTTCGCCGGTCAACGGAATCTGAAAAGCCCGCACCCAATTGAGCACATCGTTTTCAAACATCATTCTTCTTTGGTCGGTCCCGTTGAAATCGCCGCTCTCAAGAAACCGCCGATACTCACCAGCAGCATAGATGTCTCGAAATGTTACATCCATCTTGTCTGTGCGGGAGCGTTGCAGCATATTGCGCAGCGCCTGTCCGTATGCAGGAATGGTTGTTTCGGTGTGCGTCTTAATCAACAAATCATTTTCCAGCAGAGGGATCTCCGTCACACTATCGGTTCGCAGATTGTATTTGTGGCGCTTCGCCCACAGATCTGATATTTGTGTAACAACGGGGCTAACCGGTATTGTCTTGCCCTGATAGTCGAGGCAGTTATCGTGCAACGCACTGTCCTTCAGGCCAAGCAGATCTCCCGGTTCCACGCCTGCGTAACACAGCAGACACATCATCACCAGACGGTTGGTCGCAACATTGTCTTCGATCCTGGGAGCGACAACGAGCAAAAAGTTGGTTAAGTCCTCTTCGCTTGCGAAGGAAACCTCCTTTAATTTTTCGGAGAAATCGATTGTTTTATAATCAATGCCGGACATCACGTTTGGACGAACTGAGGTTAAACCCTCGTTCCACAACTGCTCAACATAGTTTGTCAACGGGAGCAGGACTTTCTGGTAGATGGTCACCGTGCTGCGCTGCGGATTTGATTTCACGAAATCCCGCGCCTGCTGTTCTGACAGATCGCTGAAGAGCAACTGATGTTCCCGCTCATAGTCGTGGACTTGTTTGCAAAAGCGCGCCGATGGTGAAAAAATAATTTGCTGCGCTTTTTGAAGCAAGCTGTCAAAGGATTCTGACGCCCGATGTGTGATCGACAGGTCAAGCTGATACAATTTATCCACGATGCTTTGAAAGTCTGTTGGATTGTTTTCCAGTTGCTGAACCGCTTTTGATTCGTCGGACGCTGCCAGCAGGAGTATGGCAAACTCATCCTGTGTCAGTATCTGCGTAAGAGAATACAATTCCGTTTTATGATTCAGGTTTCGAAAATATTGCACCAGCTGCTGTGTTGTGATGGATCTATATTCCATTTCGTTCCCTCCTTTGCATTTTATTATATCAAACTGAATTTGAAAAATCAACTTTTTTGTGATAAAAGGCCACAACTTTACACTGTGGCCTCTTCAACAAAAGTTATCGACAGGTAACTATGTGTGTTTTTGATGCGTGCCAATACGCTATGATCTTTTCCGACACAGACCTGTGATATATTTTCCGGTTTGATGCTCAACCAATTGTCCTGAAAAGCGTTGGCTGTCTCAAAACATTGATCGTCATCCGGCGCATAGTCCATTCCATGCCGGATATTTGTCTCGATAGCGAGCCCTATTTCTGGACAGATCAATATACAGGTGAAAGGTGTGTGCGCCATGCGATTGAGTAAAGACTTGACTTCTGCGACCATTTCGCCATCCCCTTTATGAAATTTGTTTTTTTGTTTGCTTTTATTGTATTATATCACTAACAATCACAAAATTCAATAGGCGTTTTGCGCAAAGCTACCTTATTTTTGAATTATTTTTGCATAACGCAAATTTAAGATATGTTTTTAGTCGAAATTTGCTGCGCTTACTTGTCACAGATATTTTTGTATTTCTTCACCTTATCTGTGACGATGATATTCATTCTGTACACTTCTCAGAGATTCCTGGAGACATTTTTCTTTGTTTTGGGGAATGGTTTTCGCTTTGGTTCCAAAACGGCCACAGGATGCTCTCAGAGGGTTTTTGAAGCACTTGGCATTTTGGAGTTGAGAGTTGATTTTACTCGGCAGTCAGCTCCATCACCGCGTCCCTTCTGGCGATGATTCTGTCCATCTGCTCTGTGTCGTTAGCTTTGCTGGCAAGGAACAGGTCGTACTTATCTTCCTCGGTGAAATCGGAGAACTTGATTTCCGGATCAGCGGAGGAGTGGATCAGCGATTTCCCTTCATGCTCTGCACAGAACTTCTGGTAGCCCTCTGAATCGTCTACAAGGACGATTTCGTCCGGGAGGTCACCGGTACTGGATTCCATTTCCGGTTCGTCTACAGAAGGTTCTGGAGCTTCTGAGGAATCGAAAATCTGTTCTGCTCCCTGTTTAACCTGCGGCTCCTGTTCCGTCTGTGGTTCCTGCATCATGGCATCATGCTCTGCGTTTTCTGCAAAGTGTTTTCTGGCCTGAGCAAGATACTGTTCCAGCACCTTGACCCTGTTGATGAGGCTCTTTTCATCTGCGCTGTTTCTGGATGTTGTTGCCGCATAATCTTTTGCAGCGTTCTTCCCTGCGAAGATCTGGCTGACGATGTACTGGACTTCCCCGACGGTCACATCTGGATTCTTTTCCATCAGGCGGAACAAAGCTGCTGCAAAGTTGACATTGAGTGCCTTGACAGAGAGGTGATCGCAGCAACCCGGAATTGCATCTTCATCCGTACCCTGTGCCTTAAAGAAGTCCGGCATTTCAAAGAAGACATCAGACAGGAAATCGACCAGCCGGTTTGCTTCATCAACCTTCAGCATGATTTCCGGCTCACAGGCTTTGAGTCTCTTACAAAGTTCCGCAGCGGTGTTCTTGCCAGCCGGGATACCAGCAGCTGCAAGCAGGGAGTGCATGGCGATCAGCTCATTGTGGGCGGCGGTTGTAAAGGTGCGGTTGGTTTTGATCTCACGGAAAACCGGTTTGCCAGCCAGATCGACCACCGCATTGAACAGGGAGGACGGCAGACCGGCTCTGTGTTTGGTGGCGGCGGACATCTTGACACCCATGTTGCATCGCTGAATAAAGGCGTTCATGTCGTCCATGGTCATGCCATGAATGGTTTCGACCACAACCCTATAATCGGTAATTTCTTTCTTGTCCTCTGTACTGAGCTTGTCCGAGGAAAGAAGTTTCACAATCGAAGTGATGCGCTGCAAACCATCCAGCAGGTACTTTGCTTTGTCACACTCGCCGATGATGATAATTCCCATTGGGAAGTTGTGCAGGATGCTGTCAGCCAGCAGGTCAACATCACTTTCCTTCCAGACGTAAAGGCGCTGGCACTTTGGAATCTGGATGGTTCCTTTCTTATACCGGTTGATTAAGGTTTTGATGGTGACGGTTTCACTGGAGCGCTCAAACTGTTTTCCATCCTCAACCTCAATGAGTTCCTCTGGGATTAAGGAGACGGCCTCGGCAAAGGCTTCGTCTACGGTGGTTTCCTTTTCAATGGTGGTCATGTTGGTGTTTTCTGTAATGGTGTTATCCTCTTTGATTTCGGTTACGTCGTTGGTGATGTCGATGATATTCATGTTGGTTGTCATAACAAAATTCTCCTCTCAATTAAAGCGATGTGCGGATATAAAGTTCGTTTGGTTCCATACCGGCGGCGCGGATTCTCCTGCGCCCTTCTTCCTTCAGAGCTTCATGTTGCAGATAAAACGGCTTGAACCTTAGTTCCTCCGGCACCTTCCATTTTCCCATCAGCCATTCAGAACGTAGGTTCCAGAGAATGTCGCTCTGCAATTTGTTTTGCCTGCGTCGTTCTTCCATGATGGCCTTCATTTTAGCTGTTCTCTCCTGCTGAATCCTGTCCAACTTTTTGTTGACGAGATACCAGACGCCAAACACTGCGAGACATTGTAACAATACCAGCATAAGACCCCTCCTATTTCTTTAACAGATGTTCATTTTGAATCATCCATGCGTTATTCTTGGCGGATTGGTTTGCCCTGCTGACCAGGGTTTTGAGGTAAAGGTAAGCGAGTGCTGCTAAGATGAAAAAGATTCCCATAATATATCTCCTTTGCTATTTTGGATGAGGGGACGTTTCATCCCCTCATCTTTTTGTTCATCCTATATCAAGTAACGGACATTTTTGTCCGTTACTGATTGATGGGGCGTACACAATAGTCGAACAATTCATGGCAGCACTCGCAGCTGGTTTCGCTTCCGTTTTCCAGTTTGTCAACATGGCAGTTGTAACACTCATAGCGTTCGTTTGGCAGGCCATCGTTCACCAGATAAAGGTCATCGTACTGACCAAGTTCGCGGCCGCAGCAATCGCATTTTTTCATTTTGTTTCCTCTCCTTTAATCTCAAACCCCATGCACATTTCTTTTCGGTGCTCCTCGTCCATCCCTATATAACGCAGCGTGATGCCGGGGGCAGAATGGTTGTAACTTTTCATAAAGTCCATCAGGGCCATGTTGTCATTTTTGTGGTTGATAAAGGTGTGGTATCCCCACGTCTTTCGCAGGGTGTGCATGGCAACCGGATAGGTGACGCCAATTGCCTTTGCTGCCTTGCTCAAAATCTCTCTGGCCTGCCGTTCGGAAAGCTGATTTCCTTTGCGGGAGATAAACAGCGGTTCCTGCAACGACTGCACACAGCGGTGAGACAGGTAGAGCTTCAATGCTTCCTTTGCTCCATCGGGAATATAGACATTTTTGATCTTCCCTGTCTTCTGCTCCACAACGCCGTAGACGGTATCTCGAAACTCCTTGCCATCGTAGACATCTTTGATTTTGAGTTTGAGCAGGTCGCAGCTGCGCAGGGTTCCCAATTCAATGCCGACAATAAAGAGCGCATAGTCTCGGTAGCTTTGATTGGACAGGAAGTAAGTACAGAACTTATCGAAATCCTCTTTGCTTCGGATTGGCTGCATAGCTGTATGGTGGGCGCGGAGGTTTTTGGATTTGCCTGTACCCTTTAAGCTCTCGATCTGCTGATAGCTTTCTGACAGGGCAGCAGAGCCGTTTGTTAAGTAGATGACTTTTTCCATTCACCTTACTCCTTTTTTGTTGATTCTTTGTTTGTTTCATTATATCATTAAAAAATAGATTTATCAATAGTAAATTGATTTTTTTATTATAGGTTTCCTTCTAACATCAGAACGGAGCTGCTGTCGAACATGTAGTAGTCCTTGTTTGCCATCACCTTCTCATATTCTTTTTCACCCTGGAAGTCATCGACAACTGCCTGTTCCTCCTTGGTCATTGTCTGGTAGGATTTGGTTCCATAGCTCGGCGGAAGCCAGCATTTGTGCTGGGAACCGAAGATGTTGAATTTATCAAGCAGACGCTGATCTTTAAACTCAATGTGGCAGGTTCCTTTCTTATAGAAGGTGAGGTAAAAGTATTTGCAGCTGATCTTGCGGGACTGTTCGGTTTGTTCCGCATCCTTCAAAATCCATTCCAGATTTCTTGTGGTATCTTCCCCGCCGTCGAGGTAATCAAACACACGCTCCATGTCATGCAATTTTTTCACGACATCGTAGTCCGTCGGTTTGAATCCGCCCCAGGAATATTCCAAATTTCTCCAGCCACGCAGCGGGATGATAACCTTCTTGTTGATCTTGTAAGCGCTGTTTGTTTTCCAGCCGTTGTAGTAGTGAATGTTGTTGCTGCACTCCGACCAGTAATGCTTGTGAGAGAATTCATCGAACAAATCCACAATGGTTTCCTCGACACCCTTACACATCTGCTGGCTCATTTCAAGACGGATGGAATAGATATTCTAAAGGGAGAAATCATAGTCAACCAGCTCATTGATTTTCTGGTAATATTGGATTCTCAGGTCGGAGGTAAGCAGGCCGGAGAACTCTTTATTGTCCAACAGCGCCCGCCAGTATTTTCTTCTGATTGATTTCACGAAAGCATTTTTGCTTGCATCTTTACCATCGACCTTCAGAGACAAAATAGGTCTATAACTTTCAAAAGATTCGGACAGCATCGGAACCATCGCGTTAAACTCATCGATGAGCTGGAAGCCGGCCTTTAATTCAAACTCATAGGACTGCACAGCTGCTTTGATGACGTCATTAACCACAATCCCGCCGAAGCTGCTTTCGGTTTCCTCCTCTGGGATAACACTCTCCTTGCGCAGGTCTTGCAGGATTTTGGATTCCGGTTTCTTTGCTGGAATCTTGACCTTGACAATGGCAACCTCAACATCGGGTTTTCTTTCTGCGTCCCGGAAAGCGTTCTGCACATATTCGATGCTGGCATCGTACTCTTTGAGCTTGCGCACCAGATCCTTCCTGGTATTGGAATATGGATTTCGGATTGTCGATATCTGTAAGTAAGGGCTTGAGCTTCTTTTCTTTTCGATCGTAGTAGGAGAGATTACCGCCGGTAGGCAATACCCATAAAATACCGGTTTTGTCCTCAAATATCAGTTTACGGCTGTTACGTCCGTGTTTGATAACCTCATTTTGAGGGGTGAACAGGTGTTCTTTTTCATTGCTGTTGAGGTGGAGACGGACAATACCCGGATTGCGGGGAAATACCCAAACGTCTTTTTGCCGGTCTTGATATATCTGCTCCACATAGTTGGAGGGTTGGGTGGAAGTACGGATATCAATTTGTCGGAACATATTGTCATGGGCGGAAAACAGTATCAAACCATTATCCGTACCTAATGCCAGCGTGTCTGTTCCCAATGCGGCGATAGTGTTGATTCTGTTATGCGGACAAGGAATGTTTATAAACTTAAGTTTCTTTGTACGAAAGTTGTATTGAGCCAATTTGCCTTTATCGGCTACAAGGTAGATGTTTTCCTTGATTTGCGTGATATATTGGAATGGGAAGTCTGTATCTACGGCTTTACTTCCCACGATGGTAACGCCTTTGTTTGTTAATATCCATTCGTCTTCATCGGAGTCCTGGTAAACGGTGAATATATGTTCTCCTTTCAAATTCTGAGTGAATGTCGAATACTGGGTAATGCCTTCTCCTTTTTTACATAGCTGTTCGTCTGCTCTGTATGTATATCCGTTTTCACAAATAATCCAGGCTACTCCTTTTTTGAGCGATTGGATACGGACGACATGGTTGGAGTGTTTGGTGGCGTATTCAAGCGGCTGCAAGACATCGATGAACTTTTCCGCCTCTACATCAAACAGGCAGGCTTGCCCGTCGTAGGTGGGACACCAGATATCTCCGTACTTGCTTTCCATGATAGTACCCATGCGGTTACTGCCGAATGCGTACCGGTCTTCTTGGGAAGTCTTATAAGTTTTAAATGTATAACCGTCATACTTGCTCAGCCCATTCCATGTACTGAACCAGATAAGTCCGTTTCGGTCTTGCAACATACCCATAACATTACCTTGGGCAAGACCGTCATTAACGGAAAAGTGTTTCACCTGACACACCGGTTGTGCAATGACGGAAACAGTCGCAAGTAGTGAAAGGAGTAGGATGTAGAGTCGTTTCATGGTATTTACTTTAAAGCTAAAGCAAAAATAAGCAAATACCTTCAATTGAAAAATAAGAAGAAGTAATATGAATAGAAAATCCACCCTTTTGCCTATTTTTTACTCCGATAGGCGAGCTATGTACCTTCAATAATGAGTTTTAGTGAAGGTACATAGAGGATGCCATGTGTATTGGTCAAACCAAATCTCTTATTAGCGGTATGTCGTTTTCATCGATACCCAGTTTGATAAGGGTTTCTTTATCTTTGTCGAACATCTCAAGGAAAGTCTCCCGATTTCCGCTTTCCGAGGCGGCTTTCCCATATAATTCGGCGGCCTTTTCCATATTACCCAGTCGCAGCGCTACATGCCCCGCATTAAGATAATCTGTGGCAATAGGTTTTAAGGCGAGTACCTTTTCATAATATCTCATGGCCTGTTCGGATTTTCCGCTGACAAATGAGCACCAGCCTATGGCGCGCCATGCTTTGATGCAATCGTTCTCCATGAGATCCAGCTTGAAGAAACATTGCAAGGCTTCTTCGTAACGCTCCTGTTCGGCGAGACAACTGCCGATGAAGAATGTAACGTTTCTGTTTTCGGGCTGCATTGCCTCTACCTTTCTGTAATATTCCAGCGCCGATGCAAAATCGCGTAATTGGCGATAACAAGTGGCAAGGTGGCGGATGGTCCATATATGATCGGGCTTCAGCACATCCGCTTTTCGGTAAGCGCTGATGGCCTCTTTGTAGCGTTTCTCCTTTTGCAGGCAATAACCGGTCTTTTGGAAAATGTCTGCATCGGCATAATTCATATCTATTACTTCCTGATAGATGCCTAAAGCTTCTGCCGGATGCTCTTTGCGGAAATGAAAATCGGCTATGGTAACCAATAATTCCGGTTTGCGTAAAATATCTTTCAATGCAGGGATACGGTGCAACGCTATTTCCTCTTTGAAAATATCGCGGAATTCATGACGGCGCTGGCTGAGCTTGAAGAAACGGTATAAGTCATGAATATACTGGTTGCTGATAACATCCGGACGCTGTGCGTACTGTCTCAGGCCGGACGACTTGCTTTCGTCCATTAATTCGTTCAAGTCTTGCGATGTCATTTGGCTCAGCATCATATTACGTTGCGCCTGCGGGATATGCGCCATGGTGAAGCACAATGAGTACTTATCGCTATTGCAGAAAAAGCCTGATTGCAATATAAGCGATAGGATGGCATTGTCTCCTGTCGGTTTCAGCCCGAATTCCCGTATAATACCGGAGTGCTGCATATCGAACGGATAGAACCAGTTGTGCGGGTTTTGGAAGAACGGATAGCTCTTGAGCTGGGCGAATGTGCTCATATATACATCGGCGCCTTCCAGCTGCAGTTCGTTCATTTCACGTATCTTGTCACCCAAGCCGGATTCTTCGAATGCTTTTTCCCAATCCGGGTTACGGTCGTCTTCATCCATGTTTTCTTCGAAGCCGTACTTCATGTTACGCATGATACTTACGTTCTTCATCATCTCCGGGATGATTTCTTCACGCATCTTCTTGTCTATCTTCTCCGTCTCCTGACTGCGGAGCAGTTGGATGTAAACCCGGTTCAGTTGTTT
>ENA-OPCE01002234-OPCE01002234.1-human-gut-metagenome-genome-assembly--contig:-NODE-2234-length-10179-cov-4.054919_pt1 | contig 10179 bp, 5 predicted proteins | sample MGYA00241247_ERZ501474 | MGnify/ENA primary metagenome ERZ501474 (study PRJEB25962, sample SAMEA2042572) | human gut metagenome | biome: human gut; feature: human-associated habitat; material: faeces... | reverse complement strand
TCCCGCCCGGCAGCCAAATCCGCCAGCGCTTGAACCGTGGCTGCAATATCTGCCGAAGTGCCCAAGGGCGCTACGGAGCCACCACCGGCCAGCGCACTGCAAATCAGCGCACGAATGGCAAAGGACTTAGAAGGCGGCAGCTGCACGGTGCCTGCCAGCGGGGACGGCGTGATCTTTACTTGCATGCCCCACCTCCGAACATGGTTCGCAGGGTAGGCAGATCCACCGGATCAATAAAGCTGTCGCCGATCTTACGCAGCAGCACCAGTTTCATACCGTCTGCGGTGCGCTTTTTATCCGCCTGCATCGCGTCCACAATTTCATCAATAGAATGGGTATCCGCCACAGGCAGGTTGTATTTTTGAAGTAAGGCTGCAATACGGTCCGCCGTGCCCGGTTCCGTCAGCCCTGCGCCCTCTCCGGCACGAGCCGCCAGCACCATACCGATTCCCACAGCGGCGCCGTGCGTCACCGTTTGATAGTTCCATAATTTTTCAATGGCGTGACCAGCGGTATGCCCAAAGTTCAGCAGAGCGCGCTCGCCCGCTTCCTTTTCGTCATGCTCCACCACCACGCGCTTCATATCCACACAGGCATAGATAATCTCGTGAATACGATCTTTAGCACTGGCCTGCTCCAGCAGGGCAAACAGCTCCGTCGAGCGGATACAGCCGTACTTGATCACCTCGCCCATACCGTCACTAAAGAACACATCCGGCAGGGTACGCAGCACCTGCGGATCAATCAGCACCAAAATCGGCTGGTGAAAGGCGCCGCACAAATTCTTGCCCATAGGCAGATCCACGCCGGTTTTGCCACCCACGGAGGAGTCCACCTGCGCCAGCAGTGTCGTAGGTATCTGCACAAAATCAATGCCCCTCAAATAAATGGCAGCCGCAAATCCGGCCATATCGCCGCACACACCGCCGCCCAGCGCAACCACCAGGTCGCCCCGCGTCAGTCCCTCCCGGGCCATATAATTCACCATATTCAGCACGGTCTCCGGCTTCTTGGACGCCTCACCGGCGTCAAATACCAGGGTGCACACCTGAAAGTCTGCGCTCTCCAGCGCCTGCACCACCCGGTTGCCATACAGAGGGTACACATTGCTGTCGCTGATCAGGCAAATGCGCTTGGCGCCGGACACGCGACGCACCAGGTCACCGGCTTGCTCCAGCAGGCCATCGTCAATGAGAATATCATACGGTCTGCCGGTATGTACTGTGATCTTTTGCATCAGCCGATCTCCTCCTTAATCCGGTTGCCCTGTTCCATCAACGCCCGCAGTGCCGGCGCATCCTCCGCCTCAATGGCAGAGCGGAACTTTTGCAAATTGCCAACTAAGTCATCAATCTCGCGAATCAGCGGCTCCTTATTATCAATAAATAACTGGGCCCACATCTCTGCATTGATGCGAGCCACCCGGCTCACATCCCGATAGCTGCCGGCGCTGAAGCCTGCGTGCTGGGGTGCCAAAGGCGACAACACATACGAGCAGGCCAGCACATGGGCAATTTGAGAGGTAAAGGCAATCATCTCATCATGATGTTCCGGGGTGGTCACCACTGTGCGGGCGAAGCCCATATCCTCTGCCAAACCGATCAGGGCATCCACCTTGCGGCGGGGTGCGTCCACCGGGGTGCAAATAAAGGACGCGTTGTCAAACAAGTTGTTCAGGCTGTTGTCATAGCCGGATACCTCACGCCCGGCCATAGGGTGGGCACCGATAAAAGTAAATGGCAGATCCTTATGCGCTGCCATTTGGCGACAGATCTTGGTTTTGATCCCGCAGGAGTCCGTAACCACGCTGTCTTTCTTAAACAGGTCCTTGTGCTCCAAAATGAAGGGCACAATCGCCTCCGGATAAAAGTTAATTATGGTAATGTCTGCCTGGGGCAGCAGTTCCTCCAAAGAACCGGTGGCGTCAATGGCGCCGTCTGCCAAGGCGCGCTGCGCCACACTGGGCGTGCGGTTCCAACCCAGCACGCAATGTGCCGTGTTTTTCTTCAATGTTTTTGCCAGACTGGCACCGATCAGACCCAGCCCTAAAATCAATACTGTCATGAGAATTCCGTCTTTCCGTCCGAACCTACGGACCCAAAATCACAGATACTATAATAATATATTCCCTATCATAAGTCAAACGAAAAAGGCGAAAAGGCGCTCCTTTGGCTAAAAATGAACAGAAAAACGCCGCACCGAGTTGCCTCAGTGCGGCGCATTCATTTTAATTCCAGCGCTTATTTGCCGAATACATCGTACTCAGAATCGTCAAACAAGTCGTTGCCCTTGTTGTTTGAAGGGTCGGATGTCATAACCACATCCTCGGACTTAAGCTGGTACTTGCGAACGGTGATCACCGGTTCTTCATAACTTTTTCTCATCTTAAAGTCCCTCCTTCCTTAAAACTGCACGGTCTCGCTTACAGCCTTGTCAGCATACACGGTATAGGTCTTGCCGTTCAAGGTGTAGGTCACATAGGATCTGTAAGTCAGATCATAGGAACCGGACAGCGAAGTGGACTTGACGCTGACCACATACTGGCCGTAGTTATCATTTTCACCGGTGTGCTTGGAAGCCTTCAGACGCTTAATGCTGCTGTCGGTGCCGGCATTCTCCAGAGTCAGAGTCTTGCCGGCAGCGGTGGTGAACAGCATACCGTACTCCACAGCCTTGGCATTCTCCGGTAGAGCAAAGTTGCCGATCATGGAGAACTTGGTGCTGGCTTTTACGATGCCATCACGGGTGGAGGAGGTAGCACCGTTTGTATCATTATCCAGCACATTACAGGTCTCCTGGTCTTCTAAGATGGCTTGCCAATCGGAAAGAGTATACGCATCATACTCAGCATCTTCACAAGCACGCAGAGTCAAGGTGTTGCCGTAACCAACAATCACAAAGGTGCTGCGCTGAGCAGTTACTGTCTGGCCGGTACTGGGGTTCTCATAACTACCCTCAAGTTCGCCCAGATACTTCACCCAAATCTCAGCGCTTTCATCGGTATAAGTCACCAGATCATTGTAATTGAAAGTCTTATTGATAACAGGGTCTTGGTTTACATTCAAAACAGAGATATTAAATGTGGCAATGTTCGTCACATCGTACTGTGCGGTAATGGTGGTGTCACCGGTTACGTTAATCTTGGAACCGGCGGCTGCGCCGTAGTCATAACCGCTGAAGGTGTAGAATGCACAAGAGGGAGCGGTGGGCATGGTCACGGAGCCGCTGGTGTAAACCACATCAAACACATGACCGTTAATGCCGTTGACAAAAGTCACTACATAGTTAGCCGCGTCGCTGTCCGCCTTCTCTGTGGTCAGATACGTGTTGCCCTTAACCACAAAGCCGTAGCTGGGTGCGGTGGTCATATACTTGGGTGCGGTGGTCTGGGGAACCTGCACGGAGTTGTAGCTGTAGTACCAAGCATACTTGGCAGCGCCGGTCTCCGTTTCAATGTCATCATTGGTGCTGACGGTACCGTCACCGTTCACTTCAATGCGGGCACCGTAATTGTAAGTACCCAGCGGCTTATCGTTCAGGTACACAGTGTAGGTCATGGGCTGTAAGGACTCCAGCAGTGCCTGGATGTCAGCATTCAGGCTGTTCATGTCCTTGTAGGCAATACCCACAATGTCCTTGCCGTTGACCGTCACGGTCTTGTACAATTCAAAACCGGTAATGGCAGACAAATCATACGCATCGGAATCCTTGCCGTCCTTTGCCTTGGCCAGTGCAGCCTCTGCTGCGGACAGATCCAGAGTTGAAGCGGTAATGCTATATGCATTGACCTTTGCGGTCTCTGCATCGATCTCAGTCTGCTTGTCGCCCATGGTAGCGGCACGCTGATCTGCGTCGTAGTTGTAGTAAGTCAGACCCTTAATGAGCGCAGCCACGCCCTCCAAATCGCTGGCGGCATAGGTCTTGTCGGCCAAAGTCGTCAATTTGGCCACCGCTGCATCCAGCGCGGAGAAGTCGGCATTATCCATCTTGGAGCTGTACTGAGCGGTGTAAGTCACAGCACCGGTCACCAGCGTGGAATCGGTGATCTCCGGATCCCAACCGGTAAAGGTGTAAGAGTAGCCGCCTTTCTTATAGTCGGTTACATCAACCGTGTCGGCCTGCGCCTTCAGGTTTGCACCGTACTCCACATTCTTAATCGTCTTGGAGGTATCGTCTCCGTTGGCATCCTTATAGTTAAAGGTCAAGGTGAAGGTGTTTAGATCCAGAGCGTTGTAAGCACGCAGCAGCGTGGTGTATCTGGTCTTCGCCTCGGTAAGGATCTCGTCCGCGGTCATCGTGTTATACGCCATCTGGCCCTTAGCTTTTCTCAAAGCATCGGCAAACTTGGTCCAGGAAGCGTCGGTGTACTTGTTGCTGTCGGTCAGTGCGCTGCACTGGTCGATCAGGTCAAACAGATACGCAATATCTACTACCGTAGCGGTCACGCTGTAGTTCTGTACATCGTGGCGAAGTGTAGTCCAAGCGCTCATGGGCTGATAGCTCAGCCGGGTCACAGCACCCACATTGCCGGAAACGGTATAGATCTTTTTGTTGGGCAGCGTTGTGGTGGTCAACTTGGCGGGGGCGTTATCCTTCGCAACACTCATGGTATAAGCACCTGCATACGTGTTGCCGCCAAAGTTACCGCTGCCGCCCTTACCATGTATAAACAGAACATTCTGCGTACCCTGGTTGTTAGAAGCCTCGCTGGTGGCAATGTCCAGCACATTGGTGGACTTGTCATTAATTCGGTTACCGCTTGCATCCACTGCAAAGGCATCCGTCTTGTTATCTACCTCTACCGCGTACAGGTCCTTCAGTTCCCATGTTGCGGCAGTGGTACCGGAGGTCTTAATGGCGTTACCGGGCTTAATGTTCTTCTTGGTTACATATTCGTCCACATCGGTGTCTTTCAAACTGGGGGTCTGACCGGCACCTATGGCACGAGCCACCAACTCACCGGTATCTCCTTCACCTGTAACGGTATCGTTCAAATTGAAGAACAGAAGCTGGTGATCGTAATCACGCCAGGAGCCGAAGAACAGCATCATGTCGCCCAAATTAAAGGTGGTGGCTTCATGGCTGGGACGGATCATAACCGCATTGTTGGGGAAGCTGAAGCCCAGCGCCACAGAACCGTTGATCTGTGTATCGTTAACCATACTGCCGCTGGCACTCTTGGAGTTGGGCGAACCAACGATCAGGTGCTCCGCATTGGTAGCCACCGTGCCGTTGGGCAGCGCTGTGAAGGAGAATTCCAGTGCGTCATAAGCAGTCAGAATCTTCTCTAAAACCGCAGTGTAGTCAGCCAGCAGATGCTCCGGCGTGGTCATGTCTTTGCTGTCCAGTGCAGCCATCTCAAACTTTGCATCAGACACAGCCTGTACCAGCGCGTCGAAGTTTACATATTTGGAGCCGTCCAGTGCTTCATAAGAAGCCAAAATGCTGTTCCAGCTCACATAGTGTGTTCCGCTGGTAATGTGCAGATCATGATTGATCCGCAGGGCAGGAATGGCAGCCAATACCGCAGCGGTCTGATCCGCAACGATCTGGGTGTTCTCATCCGTCTTCTGCAATGCAGCAGAGGGAACGCCGTAGTTCTCCTCCGTGCCCCAAACAGCCTTCTTCGCATCGGCGACAGCACCGGTCAGGTTGGCATAGGTGTCCGGCGTAAAGTAGGTCTCATACGCCTCCAGGCCGTTTGCTTTGGTGATGGCTTCTACCAATGCGGTGGTATCTACTCTGGAATTCTGTGCTTCCTCCAGCAGAGCATCATAAGCCTGCTGCAGCTCTACTGCCAAAGGCGTTACGGTGCCGTTAGGCTGATAACCGCTCCCCACAGCCATAATGGCGGTGTAGGCAGCCTCATACGCGGACTTAAAGGCGTTCCAATTATCAGAAGAATAAACGCCGTTATCATTGCCGGCTGTGTAAGTGGCCTTGGTCAGGTCAATTACATTGCGCAACTGATCGTAAGAGTCATCATCTGCCGTCAGTGCACTCTGTGCGTTGGTCAGCGCCGTGCGGGCGTTGTCAATATCCGTAGCGCACTTGGACGCAGCATCTGCAGTGTTAGAAGCAAAATTGTATGCGGTGCTGTCGGACGGATTGACAGATGCCAAAGCGCTGGCAGCCACCAGCAGGCTGCGCATATCCGCAGCGTCATTACAATAGTTTTTAATATTAGAGATGGTGGACTTGGCAGTGGCCAAAGCCTCTTTCACCCCGGCATAGTTGATCACATAGCCGTAGTTGTGACCATCGTGTTTTTCCTGGCTACCGCCCTTATCACCGGCCAAGCACTGAGAAGCAGCAATGATGGCTGCGCGATTCTTATCGTGGTCATAAATGGTGAAGCGGGTATCGATGGTGGTCAGCGGGGCGCTGGGGGTACCGCTGTAAGTCACAAAACTGGAACCGGTGTTCTGCCTAGTGTTGTTTCTGCCGGCGGAATCACGAGTCCAATAAATGGGAGAATCGGAGCCGGAAGCAGCTGCTACGGTAGGAACCATTGTGCCGTCGGAAGTCATAAAGGGAATATTACCTTTCTGGTCCTTCTTCACCGTCCAATTTGCAACCGTCAACTCCGGATTGTTCACAGCCACAGCCGTAATACCACGAGGCTTAGCGGTGCTGCCGTTATTGAGCAAATACTCATTGCGGTACTCATAGCTGAACTGTACCGGTGCCCGCAACGGTGTGGTGCCGTCATACAGGAACACATAGTCGTTCATAACGATTTTGAACCACTGCTTGGCGCCGTCATCAACGTACCAAGAGCCAACCACATCGTTAGAGAAACGCAGATTGCCGCCGTAGTACAGCAGCCCGTTGGCATAATCGGAAGCCACAGTTGCACCGCTGGAGTCCGTTACGGTGGCATAGGTCACATCAGAGGAGAGCACCGTCTTCTGCATCTCCGTCGTTGCGGTGGTCAATGCCTGTGCAGCAGTTCTTAAATCCTGGGACGCGTCGCCGCCATAGACATACATATCCCGCGCTTGTTTGGCGGCCATATACTTGTCGTAAGCCGTGGCCATATCCGCATAAATCTTGCCGTCCATGGCAGATTCGTATGCGTTAATCGCATTGTCCAGGGTGATCAAGGCGTCCGACTTTGCAAGGGTGGGACCCTCAGCAAGAGCGGTGAGCGGCAGAGCCGTCAGCACCATGATCGCAGCCAAAAGCGCCGATAAAAAGCGCTTGCCCTTTCTTGTTTTCATAAATCTTTTCCTCCTTATTCTGCATTCTGCAACCGGCAGGTACGCCTCGGCGCCCTGTGCATCCGTCCGCCTTTCTGACCAAAAGGCCGACGGCAACGCGCCTAAAGACCCACCCAAATGCCAATTGAGAAAGAATTAACAATACAGGTGATGGGCATACTTCTGCCCATACATATATTACAAGACAATAATACCACTTATACCCCTGCAAGTCAAGGTGAATCCGTTGTTTTGAAGTCGTAAAAATTAACAGAATGTTCAAATTCCTTTTGTGCATAGTACACAAAACAAATGAGTAATTCGTGGATTTTGTCTAATAGCAGACAGCTGTCTAAAACCGCAATATGCTGTCTGTATATATGCTGTTGGAACAGGCTGCAAATTAAGCCGCCATCCTTTTTCTATCCTTATGCGCCTTCTGCAATCGCCTAAGGCACAGCAAGACAAAGCGCGTATGAATATAGATACAATACTATATACGGTAAGTTGCACTATATGCGGTGAGTTGCGGCTTCGATTATACATTTATGCACGCCAATTCTCGATTTATGCAGGATTTTCTTGTAATTTTATACAAATCTTCCTGTATATTTTGCCGTTTTTTGCATTTTTATACGAATTTTGCCAAATCGCTTGCAATTCCAACCGGGAGTTTATATAATGGGTACAGTTTTTGAAACAAGGAGCGTGCTAATTATGGCAAAAGAAATTAAAAAGGTCGTATTGGCTTACAGCGGCGGCCTGGATACATCCATCATCATTCCGTGGCTGAAAGAGCATTACAACAACTGCGAAGTGATCGCCGTGTCCGGCGATGTAGGTCAGGGCACCGAGCTGGACGGCCTGGAGGAAAAAGCGCTGAAAACCGGCGCCTCCAAGCTGTATGTGCTGGACCTGAAGGAGGACTATGTAAAGAACTACATCTTCCCCTGCTTAAAGGCCGGCGCAGCGTACGAGGAATATCTGCTGGGCACCAGCCACGCCCGTCCCTGCATTGCCAAGGGTCTGGCAGAGATCGCCATCAAAGAGGGTGCAGACGCCATCTGCCACGGCTGCACCGGCAAGGGAAACGACCAAGTGCGTTTTGAGCTGAGCTTAAAGGCGCTGGCACCGGAAATGCAGATCATCGCCCCCTGGCGTGAGTGGGACATTAAGAGCCGTGAAGAAGAGATCGAGTATGCAGAGGCGCACAACATTCCGCTGAAGATCAATCGGGAGACGAACTACTCTAAGGATAAAAATGTATGGCACCTGAGCCACGAGGGTCTGGATCTGGAGGATCCGGCCAACGAGCCCCAGTACCTGAAAGATGGTTTTCTGGAGCTGGGCGTTGCCCCGGAGAACGCACCGGACAAGCCCACCTACATCACCGTTCACTTTGAGAAGGGCGAGCCCACCGCCATTGACGGCGTAGAGATGAGCCCCCTGACCCTGGTGGAAAAGCTCAACGAGCTGGGCGGCAAGAACGGCATCGGTCTGTTGGATATTGTTGAGAACCGTTTGGTAGGCATGAAGAGCCGCGGTGTATATGAGACCCCCGGCGGCACCATTCTGTACAAGGCCCATCAAATGCTGGAAATGATCACCCTGGATCGGGACACTGCCCACTACAAGAAACTGGTGGCGGAGAAATACGGCGAGCTGGTATACAACGGCCTGTGGTTCTCTCCCCTGCGTGAGGCACTGGACGCATTTGTCAACAAGACCCAAGAAACCGTAACCGGCGATGTGAAGCTGAAGCTGTACAAGGGCAATGTAATGAACGCCGGAATCACTTCCCCTTACACCCTGTATGACGAGACCGTAGCCTCCTTTGGCGACGACGGCGGCGCATACAACCAGAAAGACGCTGCCGGGTTCATCAACCTGTTTGGTCTGCCGCTGAAAGTAAAAGCGCTGCTGGACCAAAAGCGGGAAGCAAACGAAGACTAATTGTCAAAAGTCAACGAATGACAGGGCGCACGGCCCACCGTGCGCCCTGATTTTTGCATTTTACAGAAAGCAGGAGATTATGGCACAATTATGGAAAGGCCGGTTCAAAAAGGAACTGGCAAAAGAAACCAACGATTTTAACGCCTCCATTCACTTTGACAGCCGCATGTATAAAGAGGACATTACCGGCAGTATGGCCCACGCCACCATGCTGGGGGCATGCGGGATTATCGAAAAGAGCGAAAGCGAAAAGATCGTGCAAGGGCTGAGCGAAATTTTAGCGGATATTGAAAGCGGCAAGCTGGCAATTGATCCGGGTGCGGAAGATATTCATACATTTGTTGAAGGTGAGTTGACCGCCCGCTTGGGCCAAACCGGCAAGCGGCTGCACACCGCCCGCTCCCGCAATGACCAGGTAGCGCTGGACATTCGTATGACCCTGAAAAAAGAGATCGACACCATTGCCGCAGACATAAAGGATCTGCTGGCGGTGCTGTGCAAAAAGGCGGAAGAAAACAAAGGTGTGATCCTGCCGGGCTACACCCATTTGCAGCGGGCGCAGCCCATTACCTTCGGCCATCATCTAATGGCCTATGCCGCCATGCTGTGCCGCGATCTGGATCGACTGGCAGATGTAAAAAAACGCATGAATGTGCTGCCCCTGGGCAGCGGCGCTCTGGCCGGCACCACCTACCCCATCGACCGGCGAATGGTAGCGGCGCAGCTGGGCTTTGACGATGTAAGCGCCAACAGCCTGGACGGGGTGTCTGACCGGGACTTTTGCATTGAGCTGGCGGCAGCACTCTCTCTGGTGATGGTGCACCTGTCCCGCTTTAGCGAGGAGATCATTATGTGGTGCTCCTGGGAATTTAAGTTTGTGGAACTGGACGACGCCTTTTCCACCGGCTCCAGCATCATGCCCCAGAAGAAGAACCCGGACATTGCCGAGCTGATTCGGGGCAAAAGCGGCCGGGTGTTCGGCGATTTGATGGCGCTGCTCTCCATGATGAAGGGCCTGCCCCTG
>ENA-OPCE01002228-OPCE01002228.1-human-gut-metagenome-genome-assembly--contig:-NODE-2228-length-10199-cov-2.798107_pt1 | contig 10199 bp, 3 predicted proteins | sample MGYA00241247_ERZ501474 | MGnify/ENA primary metagenome ERZ501474 (study PRJEB25962, sample SAMEA2042572) | human gut metagenome | biome: human gut; feature: human-associated habitat; material: faeces... | reverse complement strand
CATTCACGTTGACATTTCGTTCCCGTGTTGTGGAATAGTACTGATATTTTTTCAGAGTACCGTAAGAAACGCCAGTTTTTTCTTCCGTGATTCCTGCCGGGGCGTATTCTGTCATCATATTTTTTACCTGTTCCATATATGCAGTTGGATTCGTTTCATCAGAACCCGCACTGCTTTTTGAGAATGCTGTGATTTTTCCCAGCAGATAATCCTGAATCAGCTGGAGATCTGTACCGTTTACGCTGCCGCTCTGATCCACATCTGCTGCCAGACTTGCTGCATTGCCGGAGAATGCACTGGAAATGCCCTGCCGTGCCAGTGCCAGATCCATGCCGTTAATGACACCGTCTGCATTGACATCGCCCAGATGAAACGGCTTGGATTCCCCTGCACCGAGGATGGACGTTCCACCCACAGCACCGATCGCCTCGTCCAGATAGAAGTTATTTGTACTTTCTGCGGTTTCCACATACAGCACCATATTCGTGGCATCTGCTGGAATCTGATAGTTTTTGTTGGCAAGCTGTACCCACTCACCCTTGACGGCAGTTCCCTCTGCCACGGTGGCGTACTGTGCCTCGCCGTTGGCATCGGTATATGCCAGTTTCAGGAAAAACTGGTCAGTTGCATCGCCGTCAAAATATTCCACGTTCACGCTAAAGCTGTATTCTTTTCCCGGCACAAACACCTTGGGATTCAGTGTTCTTCCGGCACCATTCCACGCAGCCGTCCGGTTCTGCACCAACAATGCTTCACTGCCCACATAGGCAGTTCTGCCGCTGGTGAGAACATCAGCACTGCCTCTGCCTTCCCAGCTGTCTGTATCGCCCTCAAATGTGCTTTGGAAATACCAGCCGTATTCATTCGGTTCAATGGGTTTGTCATTGCCGCCGGGGTTGCTGCCGTCGGAAATCTTGCTCTCCACGGCCCAGTGCTGCGCCTCGGTCATGTTGGAGGGATTGAACTCCGTCAGACGGGCCAAAACCATCCACAGCTGCTGGCGGGTCACCGTGCTGCCGGGGGCGAACCGCTCGGCGCTGACACCGTTCATATAGCCGTTTTCATAGGCCCAGGTAATCTCCTCCACGGCCCAATAGTCCTCCGCCACGTCGGCAAAGGGCAGGTTCTCCTCTTTCTCCAGAGTGAATGTGGCCTCCACAGTGACCTTGCTGCCGGGCATGGTAAACGTGTACTTGTTGCCGCCCTTGCTCTGGAGCTTCACAGTGTCCCCGTCCTTGTCGGTGACAGTCAACTCGTCCAGCTCATAGCCATTGTCGGGCTTGACGGTGATGGTCACGGTATCGCCCTTGTCCGCCCGCTTGGGACTGACGGTGACGGTGCCGTGCTTGCTGTTCTCCACGCTGACGGTGTAATCACCGCTGCTGGAGGAAGAGGATCCGCCGCCGGAGGGAGCGGAATAAGTAATCGTGATCTTATCATCGCTCACGCTCATGCTGCAGCGGCTGCCCAGCGTGATCTTGTCCTTATCATAAGTGTGTCCATCGAGGTCAATGGTCACGCTCTTACCGGAGACAGAGATCTTCTCGTCACAATCCTGCGTCAAAACGATGGTATCGCCGGACTTCGCGGCGTTCACAGCCTCCTGCAGCGTGCCGTACTCGCTCTCACCGATCTTGGCGGCAACTGTCAGCTGGCCGTTGAGCACAAAGGTGCTGAAATGCTTAACATGCAGCACCGCGCAGCCATCCTCCACAGTGAAGCCGGAACCATTCAGATATCGCTCACGGGTGCCGTCATCCGCAATGTGCATGATCTCCTGGGGCTCCAAGTCCACCGGAATCGGCAGGCGGACCTCAATGAGGGTCTGGCCGTCCAGATAGTCGTTGGGAACGGCAATATTCTCCGCTTTGTCTTCGCCGTTGACTATGACCTTCGCCACAGGCTCTGCCTTATAGGAGACATACATCTTGTCCTCTGTGGTCAAATCCGCTTTATCGGCGGTCAGACTCACGGTGATCTCCACCACCACTTTGTCCTCGGGCTTCAGTTCTCCCTCCACCTGATTGATAATGGCATTCTGCGCGGACTCCGTCACCGCGTCAGAAACGCCGCTGACCTGCGCATTGTCGATGACCGCTTCGATCTTTTCCTTGTCTTCCGTCTTGATACTCTCGCTTACTTCAGTCTCCGTCTTCTCCGTGACAATGGGATCGACCTCCGTAGGCTTCGTGGTGGTCACCATGTAGGCGTAGCCCGTCTTGTCGGAAGCGACCACAAAGAGCTTGGGTTCCGCATTTTCCGGTACGTAATCGCTGGGATCAGAGGTGAAGTAGCCGCCGGTAACACTGATTTTGTCGGCAGCCCGGGTATCAATCTCAAAAGCGTCCTTTTTGCTGCCGGCAGAGAAGTTGCCTCCGCTGACTGTCAGCGCCGCAAGGTAGCTGACAATCTTGGTATTCTCATTTGTTGTCCACTGGCCGTCTACACGTTCCAAACGGTATACGGCAATCGCCGCATTGTTGCGGCTGGTCAGCGTACCGCCGGTGATATTCACGGTCATGGTCTGCCCCTCGCCCTGGTAACCGCCGCCGCGGGAAACAACAGACAGGGCCGCGCCATCATCGGTGCTGCCATCCCCCTGGGAAGCGGGCTTGGTGGGAAATTCCGTAAAGGGCAGCGTTGCGGTAATCACAGCATTTTCAGCAATGGTCAGCGTACCGGCGCCGCAATACTGCACGCCGTTCGGGCCGATCAGTTCTGCATCACCCTTGATCGTCAGGTCGCCTACCTGGGGATGATAGATGACATTTCCCTCAGTGGATTCCAGTCTGCCGCCGGTAATCACTGTCTCCGTATAGTCGGCAGAGCCATTTCCGGCAACCGCAAATGCGACCGCCTGTATCTCCCCGCCGTTGATCTCCACAGCGGTTTTGTTTGCCTCATTACCTGTACCAACTGTGTTGATACCATAGGTGCCTGTGTATTTGCCGCCGTCAATTACGGCCTTTGCTCCGTTCTGAATAAAGACGGCATAGTTACCGGAAACCGTACCGCTTTTGAAATACGCCTCAGTGCCCTGACCATTGACAACAACTGCAATATTGTTGCTGCCGGAGCCAGTATTCTGGATCTTGCCGTTCCCCTTGCTGTCCTGAACGGTCACACGGCTGGCTTCCAGCCACAGCGTATTGGTCGCGTTAGAACTTGTAAGCGTGCAGCCATTCAGATCCAGAGTGACCGCTTTGTTGATCGTAACTTTGTCGCTGCCAAGATCCACCTCTCTCAGCAGCGTGATGGTATCATTTTCTTTTGCTTCGGCGATGGCCTTGGCCAGCGTCTGATAATAGGTATCGCCGATTCTGACGGCAGCAAATCCCTCTTCGACCTTGCCCACAGTACCGTTGGCATCCTGTCCAAGACCCTCGGCCAGATACTCGCTCACATCGCTGGAGAACGTGCCGCCGGTGATGATTGCATCACCCTCTGTGTAACCGCTGACCGTACGAATATTTCCCTCAAACGTGCCGGCAGAAATCTCCAGCTTGCCGCCGCTCAATTCAATATCGCCGGTAATGGTGCCTGTGGTATGGATCTTCACCGTGGGAATCTCGTAACTGCCAAACTTGCAGGAATCAAAAGCCGTTTGGTTTTTATATGCCTTTATACTCGTATTTCCGATAAACTGAACAGTACCGCAGTTGTTGGAAATCGCATACTGACAGGGTGCGCTTGCCTGACTGGCATCAATCACCATATTCTCAAGCGTCAGGTTGCAATAGTTCTGCAGGCCGATCAGCAGGGTCTTCTGATTGGCAAAGATGATAGACCCGTTTTTCAGCGTCAGGGAACCACCCGTCAAGAACTGAAACGCGTTGGTTTCTGTACCGGAAGACCCCACCGTGCTTCCGCTGACCGTATAGGAGTGGGTATTGAAGTCGATCGTCAGGTTCTTTTTGGATGTATCGATCACAATTCCGTCGCCCTCTGTATCTTTGAGCAGCTTAATGACAGAATTGTTCGCAGCCGCTTCCACAGCCTCTGCCAGGGAGGTATACTGTTCCGCCCCCTCTGCGGTTGTGACCTCGGCAACCATCATCTCTTCCCGGGAGCCGACCTCGCCGTTGGCGTTCTGCACATAGCCCTCGGCCAGATACTGTTCATCGACTTTGCTGGAGAATGTGCCGCCAGTGATGTTCAATCCGCCCAAGGCTACATCTACCTTGTAGGCCGGAATTCCTTCAGGTGCGCTGAATTGACCGCCTCTGATTTGGAGAACCGCCTGTTCTTTCAGGCCCCCGTCGTTGCTGTTTCCAACCAGAACGGCAGTCTGCTTCCCCTCCGTCACAAATGTACCGTCATTTACAACAACCTGTACGGCACCGGCTTCTCCGGCCACATAAAGCGCATAGAATACAGCGCCATGCTTCTGGGCGCAATCTACCGTCTTATAGCTGCCGCCATTGACTTCCATTGTCCCAGCGGTCGCACTAAGGGCTCCCTGCGTGCCGGTCACAACAACGCTTCCCTCAGACGACGGCGTGATCGTCAGCTTGGCATCAGGATCGTTGTCCACGCCGCTGCGGACCGTATATCCCCAATTTTGGCTATCGCACCTGCTGCAAGACGTATTCGTAAAAATTCCGCCGGTAATCAGCGTTTCTCCGTTTACATCAACAGCGGGATAAACACTATTTGTAAAGCTTCCGCCGGTAATTGTCGTATTGGAGCCTTCAAAGCTGCGAACAATCGTTGCCCCACCGCTAAAAGTTCCGCCATTAATCACAGCCTTACCGCCATCCTGATTTCTCAGATGAACGGTCATGGCTTTATCAGCTATCTGAAATGTTCCGTTTTCCACAGTCAACGTGCCATAGTTATTGATGAAGCCCTTGTAGCTTGTCGCCTCAGTTGCATCAAAGGTACCGTCGCCTGTAATTGTAAGTGTGCCATTGTTTACGATCAAATTTTTACTGCTGTCCGAAAAGCCAATAGACAACGTCTCACCATTCATGTCTAAAATGATCGTCTTTCCGCTGTCAATGGTCACCTGATCTGACAATGCAATACTGCTCGTCAATTCAATCGTGCCGCTGCCCTGCACAGCGTCAACAGCAGCCTGCAGTGTTTCATACTGCTGACCGTCGACCTCTGCCACATACGAAGTGTCTGCCGCCGTCAGGGCTGCGTCGGACTCGCCTGCGGCCCCATCCTCAGAATTGCCTGTCAGGTCATCCGCAGGTCCCTCTGCCGGATCGTCCGGGATGTTCCCGCTGCCGGAATCCTGCTGCTCCAAAGGCGTCTCGGACGAAGGGGTCTCCTCCGCAAACGCCCCCACGGTCAGCAGACTCATCGTCATGACGACCGCCAACAGCAGAGCCAGCAGTTTCTTACCTGTTTTCATCTTTCTCGCTCCTTCTTCTGTTATTTTCGCCGGAAAACAAAGCTCCTTATTTCCGCAAAGCGGAAATAAAAACGGTATATACCGTTTTGGAGGACGCCGGTCTCTTACACCCCTATCATACTTCATGACTTCGCAGAAAACAAGCAAAAAATAAGACATAATATTATTTTTGAATCAAATTATTTTTAGCTGGATGAAGCCGGGGAAGCGCGCCGCCTCCCTCCGTCTCTCCATTGGAAACAGTGCGTATAGCGCATAGGTAATGCTTATATGCTTATGCAGGCTGTGGAGTGATAAACCCGCTCCTCAGCCGCCATATTTTTTAACGTAATATTTTTTCTGTCGTATTTAAAACCAGCAGTTTGAGAATGACACCGCGGTGCCATCTGTTATGTTGCTGTAAAAGGTATAAGCGACACGGAAAAGGGCCGGGTGGACTGGAACCGGAGCAAGAGACCATTCAAGGGCTTGAGCCCTAAGACAGCGCAAAGCATTCACCAGATCATCGTCTCGGCTATGAAGCCAACAAATGCTTATCACAGCAGCTCAGAATACGGCAAAACCACGCAAAAATTCTTCCAGATACCATCTAATTCTTTGAAGGCGCAGGAAACCCGGCTGATTTCTTTGGAAATCAGCCGGGAGAGAAGCGGAATGCAATACCAGGCGGTAGCCTGTGTCCACTTTGAAAAGGCAGAGAAAAAGGGGCAATGCCCACTGCTCAAGGTGCGGCAGAGATAAGCCCGAGATTTCCATCTATGAGCCGATGCTGTTTCAAACAGCTATAAAGCCAGGTTGGGTCTGCCAGACCAATTTGAGCTTGTTTTACATGGCCCCGTAAAAGGCAAAAAACGTCGCGGTACGAGAACACAGAGTCTCCTCCGGGCGGCATCGCGTCGGCCAACTGTGACGCAAAAAAGCAGAAAGCGTATGACAGCAGGCGTCAGGCCGGAAGCAGCATTCTATCCCGCCACGACGGGCAGAACGGCACTCCTTCCACGTACATATCCTGATTTTTTGTGCGCATTCCTAATTTTAGGAAAGTGACAGGCGCCGAAGCGCCTGCCCTTTTCTCGAAGCCGCAATCGCATTTCTGCCCGAATGCCCTGCAGTCTGCACGTAAGCCGCTTCCGGCTCATGCATTGACACGCGATGATGGCGGAAACCTGTACCCCATCAGTGGAGATGGGCTGATCCGTCCAGGTTACAACCGCTTTGGATACGGGAAATGCTGTCAAGATGCCCTCGGTATGCCCCGCGGGTAATAAACGTCGTATTCCATAAAATAGTGGAACAAAGTCTCTCATATAGAACAATATGCAGAAGGAATCCGGGAATAATTTTTGAGATTCTCTCACTTGTTGTCTCCGCGCCAGTCCCCATTGTAATCCAACCTGGCGGGAATATCGGCGTGCGTCAGGCAGGAGTCGTTCACATCCTGATAAATCGTTGGGGTCCAGTGTTCAGAGCGGTTCCCTCCCCCCACATCTTTTTACACGTCCGATACCATAAGAACTCCCTTTTCAATCCGAAAACGTATGGCAACATGAGGCTGATCCGGAGCATACTGACACGGTACTGCATCCGTAAAAAAGCATTCAACGCCAAACTGCGACAAAAGCTGAATAATTTTTTTGCTGGGGCAGTCATCTGTCCGATCATCCGAGACCGAGATAACGGCGTACCGTGGCCGCAGCATCTCCAGAAGTCGGGATGTCAAGGCGTCCCCGTGCCCATGGTGGGGCAGCTTTATGAGGGTGCAGGGCGGGAGCTGGTGCCGCTCCCAGCAGGAGGCATACACATCCCCCGGCAGCTCAATCTCCTGCCCGGCATAGGATAGCCGCAGGCGGATACTGGTGTTGTTGATAAAGCCGTCAAGCGCCTCCAGGTCCCCGCTGCTGCCCGCGCCAGAAAGGACGGCGTCCCAGATGGAAGCCTGCCGCAGCCGGAGTTCTTCATCCTCCAGAAAAACACCGGCAGACAATGTCTCCGTCAGCCGCCGGCAATCACAGGGCGTCCGGATCAGCCGGATCTCCGTCTTCTGGCTTCGCAGATGAGCCAGGGCTTTTACATAAATCCCCATAGAGGTCATCAGACACCGGGCGCCGGCTGGAGCTCCCGGCATTGCCGGGAGTGTGTGCCCCCACATCTCCTCCGGCGGGAGGTAGTTGGTCCAGAATTCCCGCACCCGGACCCCCGGCAGCAAATGAGTCAGTCCGCCGGCGTGGTCCAGGTGGAGGTGGGTCAGCACCAGCAGGTCCAGCTCCCGGATCCCCTCCCGGCGCAGGTAGTCCGCCGCAGTGATCCGCCGTCCGTCCGGTCGGGAGCGCCCGATGCGAGCGTCCCCGCAGTCCACCAGCATGGCGAAGGGTGTCTCCGTCTCCCGCAGCAGGATCGCGTCGCCATAGCCCACATTGATAAAGTCAACCAGCAGCATCCGCACCACCGCCTTTCAGCACGTGGAGCTTGCGAGTATCCAAACGAAGCTGCACATCCCCTGTCCGGGCGCCGGTGAGGTCCACATTGGCGTCATCAATGACAAAGACCTCCTCCCCTACCCGCACCCAGTAGCGGATCATACGACCCAGGAAGCTGTAATTTTCAATGGTGCCGCGCAGCGCCGTGCCCTCCGGGACAGTCTCTTCCAGCCCCATCAGGCTGATACCCTCCGGGCGGACCACCAGAGTCACCGGCTCGCCGCCCTGAAGGTCCGTGTCCTCGTCCACCCGGAGGCGCATACCCCTGTGGTCCACGGACAGGCTGCCGTCTGCCTCCCGATGGGCCGTACCCTCCAGGAAGTTCACCGTGCCGACGAAGTCCGCCACAAAGCGGGTGGCGGGGCGGAAGTAGATTTCCCAGGGGCTGCCGATCTGCTCGATGCGGCCCCTGCGCATCACGGCGATGATGTCTGACATGGACAAGGCTTCGTCCTGATCGTGGGTGACGTACACGGTGGTGATGCCTACGCTCTTCTGGGTGTGGCGGATGACGCTGCGCATCTCGACACGGAGCTTTGCGTCCAGATTGGAAAGCGGCTCATCCATGAGAAACAGCTTCTGATCCTTGACAATTGCACGTCCCAATGCCACTCTCTGCCGCTGACCGCCGGAAAGATTCTTCGGTTTCCGATAACGGTATTCCGAAAGTCCCAGAATATCGATTGCCCAGTCCACCTTCTTCTTGATTTCCGCTGCCGGTACCTTCATATTCTTCAAACCATAGGAAATGTTCTTTTCCACTGTCATGTGCGGATAGAGGGCGTAGTTCTGAAATACCATAGAGATGCCACGATCTCTCGGCAAAACTGCATTCATACGCTTTCCGTCAATGTAGAAGTCGCCGCTGGTGATTTCCTCAAATCCGGCAATCATACGAAGTGTGGTCGATTTTCCGCAGCCGGACGGGCCAACAAAGGCAATGAATTCACCTTCTTCAACGGAAAGACTGAAATCGGTTACGGAATTTTTATCTGCACCTGCATATTTCTTACAGATGTTCTTCATTTCAATAAAGCTCATAAGTTAACCCTCCTTGGAACCTGTGGAAACAACACCCTCTACAATCTGCTTGGAGAAAAGGGCATAGATGATAATAACCGGAATGGTAATCAGGGTGATGACAGCAAGCGTCTGTCCCATGGTTGTATTGTCGTTGGATGTGATAGAGTTCAAACCGATCTGAGCGGTCAGAAGATCGCTGGACGTGAACACCAGTGACGGCCAGAGGTAATCATTCCATACATTCAGGAATGTGAAAACACTGACAGTTGCAACGACCGTTTTGGACATCGGCAGCACCATTGTAAAGAAATACTTCACAGGATTGCAGTGATCCAGCTGTGCAGCCTCCCAGACATCATCGGGCAGGCTGACAAAAACCTGACGGAACAGGAATATATTAAACGGATTGACGATCATCGGAAGCACATAACCAAAAACGGTATTCAGCAGTCCCATTTTGGAAACGAACATAAAGTTGATGGTGATAATGGTTTCTGTCGGAATGATCATCAGCATCATGATGATCGCCAGCCATCTGTCACGAAACGGGAACTTGATCTTCGCCAAGGCATAGCCTGCCAGGCCGTTGACGATCACACCAGCCACGATCATGATTGCTGCATAGAACAGTGTATTCGCCATAAACCGGAGGAATCTTGTGTTGAACAAAATTTCCTTATAGTTATCGAAAAATCCCTTTCCCGGTGCGGGCGGAATAAATGCACTGACGGAATTCATATCTGCTGTGATCGCAGCGTCCGGTTTAAACGAATTTGCAATCATCCAAATGACTGGAAACAGAAAGAATAAGGACAGCACCAGCATTACTGCAACAAGGATTCCATTAGCGATTTTTTGCTTTTTTGTTTTCATGTTTCTCCTCCTTGTCCTTTGTCAAAAATGTTTGAATCATAGTGAGTATGACAACGAATACAGTAAAGACGATCGCCATTGCCGAAGCAAGTCCAATTTCCCAGTTTACCGTACCGGTTTCGTAAATATCATAGACAATGGTATAGGTCGAATGAGACGGACCGCCGCCGGTCATTACCATCGGCTGCACGATCATACGGAATGCACCAATGGTTACTGTGATAAAGACAAATACACAAAGCGGCTTCAGTTCCGGCAGTGTGATATTCTTGAATTTGCTCCAGCCGCTGGCGTGATCCATTTCCGCAGCCTCATAGAGTGCCGGATTGATTGCCTGTAATCCGCCGAGGAATATGATCATCTGATAACCGACACCCTGCCAGACACTCATCAGTGCAATGGAAGGCAGTGCCTGACTGGCACCGTAGATAAACGGCTGTGCATCAATGCCAAAGTGAGAGAGA
>ENA-OPCE01002227-OPCE01002227.1-human-gut-metagenome-genome-assembly--contig:-NODE-2227-length-10202-cov-4.047305_pt1 | contig 10202 bp, 9 predicted proteins | sample MGYA00241247_ERZ501474 | MGnify/ENA primary metagenome ERZ501474 (study PRJEB25962, sample SAMEA2042572) | human gut metagenome | biome: human gut; feature: human-associated habitat; material: faeces... | reverse complement strand
AAATGTACGGCGGTTTTCTGCCGGATGGAGTGAAGAAGGGATAACGCGGGTACGGCCCGCATAAATATATCTAAAAAAAGAGTATGGCTAACAAGATTCCCCGCGTCCCGGTGCGGGAACAGAATCCCCGAGTAAGGGCGACGAACTTCGACGAAGTTTGTTACGGATACGACCTGAACGAAGCGCAGCTTGAGGCTTCGCGTTGCTTGAACTGCAAGAAGCCCCAGTGCATGGCGCATTGTCCGGTTTCCATCAAAATACCGAATTTCATTACCAAGGTGCTGGCCGGTGACCTGGCCGGTGCCGCAGCGGTCATTGCCGAGGACTCTTCGCTGCCCTCGGTGTGCGGCCGTGTCTGTCCGCAGGAGAGCCAGTGCGAGATGCACTGCGTCCGTGGCAAGAAGGGCGATCCCGTGGGTATCGGCCGTCTGGAGCGCTTTGTGGCCGACTGGCACAACGCCCACAGCACCGAGGCTCCTGAAAAGCCCCAGTCCAACGGTCACAAGGTGGCCGTGGTTGGCTCCGGCCCTGCGGGCCTGACCTGCGCCGGCGATCTGGCCAAGAAAGGCTATGAGGTCACCGTGTATGAGGCTCTGCATCTGGCCGGCGGCGTGCTGGTGTACGGCATCCCCGAGTTCCGTCTGCCCAAGAGCATCGTGCAGAAGGAAGTGGATGGCCTGAAGGCCATGGGTGTGAAGGTGGAGACCAACATCGTGGTAGGCCGCACCATCACCATCGACGAGTTGATGGAGGAGAACGGCTTCGAGGCCGTGTTCGTTGGCTCCGGCGCCGGTCTGCCCATGTTCATGCACATTCCCGGTGAGAACCTGAAGGGTGTGTATTCCGCCAACGAATTCCTGACCCGTATCAACCTGATGAAGGCCTATCGTGAGGACTCCGATACCCCCATCATGGATCTGAAGGGCAAGAAGGTGGCCGTGGTAGGCGGCGGCAACGTGGCTATGGACGCCGCCCGCTGCTCCAAGCGTCTGGGTGCTGATGTGTACGTGGTGTACCGCCGTGGTATGGAGGAGCTGCCCGCCCGTCACGAGGAGGTGGAGCACGCCATCGAGGAGGGCGTGATCTTCAAGACCCTCAATAACCCCGTTCAGATCAACGGCGACGAGCAGGACTGCGTCAAGTCCATGACCTGCGTGGAGATGGAGCTGGGTGAGCCCGATGCCTCCGGCCGCCGTCGTCCCGTGGAGAAGAAGGGCAGCGAGTTCGAGCTGGATGTGGACGCTGTCATCATGTCTCTGGGCACCCCCCCCAACCCCCTGATCAAGTCCACCACCAAGGGCCTGGAGGTCAACAAGAAGGGCGGTATCATCGTCAACGAGGATGGTCTCACCTCCCGTCAGGGCGTGTATGCCGGCGGCGATGCCGTTACCGGTGCTGCCACCGTCATTCTGGCTATGGGTGCCGGTAAGCTGGGCGCCAAGTCCATCGACGAGTATCTGAGCAACAAGTAAGCGAGAGTTTACATAAAAAGCAAGGACTGTCCCAAGGGAGAGGCTTCGTAAGGAAGTCCTCTCCCTTTGGCTTTTGTAATCGGCCGGAATGATTGGATCGTAGGTAAAATCAATCATATTGAAGGATTACAAAATGGACAAGTACATTTATAACGAGAAAAACGGGCTTTGGTATGAAGTGCAGGGCAATTACTATCTTCCCTGCCTGAAACTGCCCGAAGAAAGAACGGCGTATATCGGCGTATGGGGACAGCGGCATTTGCGGCATCTAGTATCACAGGGTATGTTACTACATTCTGCTGACAAGCGGCAAGCTGAACGATTACCTTGCCGACCTAAACGAGCAGGCAGAGGAACTGTTCTCTCGGCTGGTAAAACAACTTGCCGAAAAGGAAGGCGTAACGGAAGCACTCAAAGCGGAAAACCAAATGCTGTGGGTGCAGAAAATGAACAGCATCCGCAGCGCCGCTATGGAGGTTGTTTCAAACGATTTGATTTACGCATAACAAGCTATCGGAAAGGCTGCTGTCGCAGACGGCGGCTTTTCTTTTTCGGGAAGTATTCAAGAAGTCATAAAGTTCCGTGAGTAATGGAAGAAGGCAATACTTTGAGAAAAAAGAGAGTAATATTCTAAAAACTACTTGAGATTTCGGGAAAAATCTGCTATAATGCTGTTGTATATCTATGGGGTAGGGGAATTTATATCCTTTTTGCCTTAGAAATCATGGAAGGAGGACTTGACTATGGCAAATGGAAATGCGCCGATTATTATCGGCTCGGCTCGGCAGGAGCATAGCGCCGTTTTTTCAGCGTGTCAAGTCTTATTTCATACAATTTATAACGAACCAGTTGCCGGAGACAGGGCGCATTGTGCCTTGGCTTCGGCTTTTGCGTTTGCCGGAAGGGTGGTGGTTTGATATTGAAGTCCTAACCACGACCGGCAAATCTATCTTTTCCGGTTAAACCTCCTGTCTTCTCCGGCGTGTCCGCTGTCGGAGAAAGTAAAAATAGCGGATAGAATTATTTGGGAGGAATGAAAATGAAGAAAAAACTATTTGCAATCCTACTCAGCATTGTAATGGTAGTTGGATTGCTACCGACCGTAGCCTTTGCTGCGGAAAACTACGATTTGTATGTAAACGGCGAGCAATTTACAAGTGAAAAGCTTTCCATCACCTGTGGAGAGGGAACCGCAAGCTACGACCCGAATACAAAGACCCTTACGCTTAACAATGCCACAATTACAAACGGCGGCAAAAGCGATGAAAGTCCTAAGTACGGTATCAGAGTAGTCGGAGACACCGATTTAACGATCAAGCTTTCCGGCACAAACAGCATTACTTTAGATAACGGCGGCGGAATTTTTGCAGACGGTAGCAGTGATAATTACAATATTATCGGTGACGGTAAGCTTACAATCAATGTAAAATGGGATGCACTCTATACGCTTAATGGCAACATCAGCATATCCGAAGGTGCAAAGCTTGATATAACTTCTGCCCAGGGCTGCGGAATTACTTCTTATAATAAAGGAATACTTTCCATTGACGGCGCAAAGGTTGCGGTTTCTTCCTATTACACTGCTGCAAGCGCCAGGGAACTGGAAATCAAAAACAACAGTGAGGTTGTTTTGATCGCAAGCGCGGATCAATTTAACGCAGTGTATATGGGCGATGAAAACGGCGCGGGCAAAATTGAAATTATCAACTCCAAGGTGGAAGCAACAAGCTATTATCCCGCTTTGTTTACCGAAGGCGATCTGACGGTTAACGGCGGCGAGGTAAAATGCACCTCTACTGCGGACGGCGCAATATGGACAAGAGGCGATATTCTGATCAAGGGCGGCGCCAAAGTAACCACTTACAGTGAATACCCCATGGGCGGTAACGGATCTTTCACCGTAGAAGAAGCAGAGATTGATGCAAAGAATACGAATGAGAATAATATCCCTGCAATTTTCGATGAAAGTGTGCCTGTGATTGCCGATGGCTATCATCTGAACTATGCAAAAGCCGTAGACTCGGAAGGAACAGAAATTGACCTGCTTTCCAGCGGTACTCAGTACTTTGCACTTTATAAAAATGTTCATTTTATCACAAAGGCTGTCTATCCGGTTTCTTTCGTTGTAACGCCGGACGGTCTGACCAATGTTGTTGTTAAAGTGAATGGTCAGGAGGTTACCGGCACTGTCAGTTTGGAAGCAGGAACTTACCCTGTTGAAGTAACAGCCGATAACTGCAAAGCATACACCGGCAATATAACGATCACCGCCGATGCGGCAACGCATACGCAGACGATTGCAATGACTTATTTACCTGCCGACTACACTAAGGTTGACGAAGCCATTGCTAAGGCAAATGCACTGAACACGGACGAGTACAAGGACTTCACTGCCGTGGAAGCTGCCGTCAATGCTGTTGTCCGAGACAAAAACATTACTGAGCAGAGCGAGGTAGATGCAATGGCGAAGGCTATTGAAGATGCCATTGCTGCCCTGCAATACAAGGATGCAGATTACACAAAGGTAGATGCAGCCATTGCCAAAGCGAACGCTTTGAAGAAGGATGACTACAAGGATTTCTCCGGTGTAGAAGCTGCCGTCAATGCTGTTGTCCGTGACAAGAATATCACTGAACAGAGCGAAGTGGATGCAATGGCAAAGGCTATCGAAGATGCGATTGCTGCTCTTGAGAAAAAACCTGCCAGCACCAAGCCGGGAACATCTGATAAGAGTCCGCAGACCGGCGATACAAGCAACGTTGCACTGTGGATCGCCCTGTTGTTCGTCAGCGGCGGTGCAGCCATTGGCGCAACGGTTGTCAGCAGGAAGAAAAAGTACAACAGATAATTGAATAGCGTTCCCTTATTTTGGAGGAATAAAAATGAAGAAGAAAATTCTAAGCCTTCTGCTTGCGTTGTGCCTTGTGATGGCACTTGTTCCGATGACAGCGTTTGCTGAAGGAACTTCAGTAGATAATTGGGACGGTACGGCAGATATAAGCTGGTACACCGACCATAAGACGGATACTGAATACCATTTCACCACTGCCGAACAGTTGGCCGGTTTAGCGCAGTTAGTCAATGACAAAACTGCATCTGTATCATTTGAAGGGAAAACGATTTACTTAGATAATGACCTCGACTTATCCGGCTGCCAGTGGACCCCCATTGGAAATGGCAGCAACTTTGGCAGATATTTTGCTGGTACTTTTGATGGGCAGTATCACAAAATCACGAATTTGCATCATCACTCTACTGGTGACGAACTTATTCGAAACGGACTATTCGGAGTTGTTTCTGACGGTGGTACATTAAAGAATTTACTTGTTATAGACGCTGATATTGCCTCAAATGATGGTTCGTTACTTGCCGGCATTTTGGCAGATTGGGTCGATGGCGGCACAGTTGAAAACTGCTATACAAGCGGAAAGATAGAAAACAATGTTGGCGACAAGTTCGTTGGTGGGCTGATTGGTCAATGCACTTGGAGTACACAGGTAAAAGGCTGCGGCTCAGACGCCACGGTTATCAGTACAGAATCCGATGAAGATCATGTTGATACCGTTGGCGGGCTGATTGGTCAGTGGGAAAACTCTGCGGACAGCTCGTCGATTACCGATTGTTGGTTTGGCGGTTCTGTTTCCTGCAAAAATATCTATTCAGCTGTAGGTGGTATTCTCGGTGCAAACTTTGAAAACTTCTCTGGGAACAGGCCTGGCGTAATAATCAAAAATTGCATAGTTGCAACAAAAAACATCACTGGCGTTGAGCCTGGCAATATCACTTGGATTACAGCTGTTGTAAAGCCCCATGTTACCGACTGCATTTGGCCGGATACCCCTCCTGATGGTGTAACGCTTGATGAAGAAACATATCCTGATAATAAAGGCAATTACTTAGCCGTTGCTAAGCTGGTGGTTGATTGGGATGCAGGTACTGCGGGTGCCGACCCGACCTTTGACCAGTCATCGTGCGGCACTGCTGTCTCCAACTTCACCTCCGCAGATGTCCTTGCTGGCTTGCAAACCAATGCCGGTACGGGCGTTGAATGGGTTGCCGGAATCGGTCATCCAACTTTTGTGTGGGATGACAATAACATCCCCGCTGATTACACAGCTGTCGATGCAGCCATCGCAAGGGCAACGGCTCTTGATAGCAGCCTTTATAAAAATTATTCTGCGGTAGAAGATTCCATTAACTCTGTTGACCGAGCAAAAAGTAAAGCCCAGCAAACAGAGGTAGATGCAATGGCAAAAGCTATCGAGGATGCCATTGCTGCCCTGCAATACAAGGACGCTGATTATACTAAGGTAGATGCAGCCATTGCCAAAGCAAATGCCCTGAACAAGAATGACTACAAGGATTTCTCCGGTGTGGAAGCTGCTGTCAAGGCTGTTGTCCGTGGTAAAAATATTACGGAGCAATCTGAAGTAGACAAGATGGCAAAGGCTATCGAAGATGCCATTGCTGCTCTTGAGAAAAAACCTGCCAGCACCAAGCCGGGAACATCCGATAAGAGTCCGCAGACCGGCGATACAAGCAACCTTGCTTTGTGGATGGCCCTGTTGTTCGTCAGCGGCGGTGCAGCCATTGGCACAACGGTTGTCAGCAGAAAGAAAAAGCGTAGCGTAAAGTAAAATCAAATGTTTAACCCAAGGGCGGCTGTCGGAAACGGCAGCCGTCTTTCCTGTCACAATATACCGAAAAAGATTGACGAGCAAGTGTTCTGTATGATATAATCTATATGCTCTCATTAGAGGGCCACAACTGAATATCTGAGTGAAACACAAGGCAGCCGCCGAAAGAGATTGCGGCTGCGCTGTTCCTGTTGCAGCGTCTGCCTGCGGGACGGAAAAAGCAGACACTGAAGGTTTCTGAATTTCAGAGCCGGTACATAGTTTCATCAAAGATAGAGCGAGAGATCATCTCCCGCTGATTTGATGTGCTGTGTACCGACTCTTTTTATCGTTATAGCCGTCGTTCACAAAAAGTTTACAAAAATTCTTTTGTGCAAACGGAAAAAAAGTTCCCAGTTGATTATTGAGGGGGTTAATTTCCGGCCCTTCTCGCTGCCTACCAATTGAGGGGCAAATTGAAAACTGAATGACCGTCCGAATGGGATATGATTCTGCCACGACCTCCCCGATGGGGGCAAGCAGAACAACGCTGCGGTGAGATTCCGGGGCAGGGATAGAAAAACGATATTCGGAGAAAACGGCAAAATATTTGAAAAACAGTTCCGTTTTACACCCGTGATTTCTCCTATTTGTGAGGAAGTCGTTTGACGGTCAAGACTGTAATTTTTCGCAGATTTCTTTTTGTGGGAGCGCCAAACGGCCTCCGCATCGTCTGCGGCATTTCTATTAGAAAATCCGTGAATTCTGCCGGTCTTGAACAGGACTTTTTCCGGCAAAAACAGGCCTTTTACTCATGTTGTGATTACCGGTACCATGACCCAAAATGCGATTACGATTAAAGTGGATGGGGGAAAAACGGACTTTTCAATGTGGACATTCAAATGAGCAGCGGCTCTGCAATCAAAACGACAGGGCAGGGTGCGGTAACGCTGGAATTGAATGGCACAAATATAGCGAAAAGCAATACCGGCGGTGCCGGTATTCAGAAGATGAATACAGATTGGCTCGTTATTCAGGATAATAGCACGCCTGACGGCAGCTTGACTGCCGCAGGAGGGGACTACACGGCAGACATCGGAGGCAGTTAAGAGGTGCCGATACAAATACCTTTTCTTCCATTGGATGTACCTCCATATCTTCTGGGCCTTGATCCGACCCTGTATTTCGGCAGGTTCCACCTGTCAAAATACATATTACAACTTGCCAAAATAAAAAAGTTGGGAAAAGCTCTTGACAAAATCGAACAAAATGATATAATAAACAAGTCGCCGGTTGAGGGACTCATTTGCGAGTGTGCTGGAATAGGCAGACAGGCAAGCTTGAGGTGCTTGTGTTCGATTGGACGTGTGGGTTCAAGTCCCATCACTCGCACCATCCCTCTCCTGCGGTGAAAAAAAGAAGAACGGATATGCGCGAGTGGTGGAATTGGCAGACTCGCTAGATTCAGGTTCTAGTGCTCATTACGGGCGTGCGGGTTCAAGTCCCGCCTCGCGCACCATATCGAGTGGTCATAAGGGATTTCACTTATGACCACTCGATTTTTCTATTCCGATACGATTTGATGCAGGGAGCAGGCAAGTGGTCTGCTCCTTTTCGTTATGCTGTTTTCGGCTCTGTGAGGTATTCGACAGCGACTCCTTGGCGGGTATCCGCTTTGTAATGCGGATGCCTCGGCACTGCCGGGATCTCCACATAGCCAACAAAGCGGTAGTAGATCACGATCCGCTGGGTACGATTCTTGCCGATCCCCTCCGTTTCAAACACATCAATGTGGTCGATCAGCTCTCGCAGCAGCGGCGCTGTCAGGTAATCCATCTGCATAAACCGCCGCACAGCAAGGATGAAGCTCTCCCGCTGCTGTTGCTGCTTTCCGGATTCGGACAGCTTCTTGCGAAGGGCGGTGATCTTACTTTTCAGCGCCATTCGCTCCACCTCATATTTATGGGACAGCTGCATAAACCACTCATCACTGACCTTTCGTGGCGTTGTCCTCATAGAGTTTTTCATAGAGCCGGGAAACGGTGTCGTTCCGGGTCATCGCCTTTTGCAGTTCCTCCTCACAGCGCTTTTGTTCCCTTAAAAGTTCCTTGTCGCTCTTTCTGGCCAGCAGTTCGGCAAAGGCATCTTCGTCGCTCAGATATTCTACCACCTACACCAAGGGCGGCTCCATCATTTCCGCTTATCCGGAGGAGGCCACCGTACTCATGCGGGCCAGCAGCGAGGACAACTTCTACAAGGCCGGCTGGTGGAACGGCATCGACGATCCTGAGGCGGGCCTGAAGGGCCACGCCCTGGCTATCGACTATCAGGCCAACGGGCTGGATATGACGGTGTTCTGCACCAGCATCACCAACAAGGCCCACCGGACCGACGACTACCGTCTGGCTACCAACGCCATTTACAGTAAGCTCCTGGGTACCGATTTCACCGTGGAGTCCGACGAGCCCCCTGAGCCCACCCCCAACCCGGATACCAAGCCCGATACCGGCAAGGATACCCAGTCTCCGGAGACCGGCGACGGCATGACCGTTACCGTGTGGGTCATGGCAGCGACCCTGTCTGTGGCCGCTGTGCTGGTGCTCTCCGCCAAGAAGCGTGAGGATCGATTTTCTTCCCAAATAGCCACATAACCTGAAAACAGCCCCCTCCGCCTTACAGGCGGAGGAGACTGTTTTTTCGGCGGGTTGCCGGAAATGGGAAAATGTGGTATGATACTAAAAAACATTTTCCCCGGAGGTGCGTTATGACCCAACTGCAAGGCTTTTTTGAGAAGAACTTCACCCTGTCCCCGGATTATTGCGGGGCATCGGCCCGGATGTCACCGCTGGCGGCCTTCACCATGTTTCAGGCCATTGCCGCAGAGCACGCCGAGCGCATCGGCGTAGGCGGCGCAGCCATGGCGCAACGTGGCGCCTTCTGGCTGACTCTCCACAGTCGGGTGGACTTTTTTCAATGGCCTGCTCTGGCGCAGGAGGTGACGGCGGCCACATGGCCGGAGCACTGCGAGGGGAGATCCCTGCGCTGCTTCCGCAGCTACAGCCTGCGGCAGGGAGATCAGCTGCTGGCGCTGGGTCGCACCCAGTGGGCGGTGCTGGGGGAGAAGGGGCGGCTCATTCCCTTTGCCCAGTCTGGCTTCCCGGAGGATTTCCCCTTTGTGGAGCGGGAGGGCATCACGGAGGCCCCCGCCCGGTTCCGGGACGACCTGCTGCCGGAGGAGCTGGTGCAGCGGCATACGGTGCGCTCCACGGACATCGACATGGGCCGCCACATGAACAATGTGGCCTATGTGCGTCTGTTGCTGGACTGCTTCCCGGCCAGCGTGCTGGGAGCCATTGCCGGTGTAAAGGAGGTTGAACCCTTCGCATGAAAAATTTTGCAAAACGTGTGAGCGCTCTGGTGCTGGCCCTTGTGGTGGGCGCAGCGGCCCTGTGCCCGGCGGCCCTTGCCGCCGCCAGCCTGCCGGACCTGCCCAAAGACGAATGTGTGGTGGATGATGCCAACATCCTGAGCGACAGCACTACCCAGACCATCGTTGATCTGAACAACCAGCTGCAGTCCAGCTGCAACGGAGCACAGATCGACGTACTGACTGTAGATTATACGGGCAATTATTCCACTGAGGATTATGCAACACAGGCCTTCAACGCCTGGGGCATTGGCTCGGCTTCCGAGAACAACGGTGTGCTGATCCTGCTGGTGATGGAATCGCCCATCTACGAGGACGGCGATTACTACGTGACCTACGGCGACGGCTTCCGCAACACCACGCTGGAAAGTCAGGCCAGTGCCCTCGCTCAGACCATGGAAGGTGATTTTGTTAACCGCGATTACAGCGATGCAGTAATCACCTGTGCCAACAATGTGGCCGACACCATTGCAAGTGTTTATGGGGTAAATCTGAACAATGGCAGCTACGACGATGGCAGCTATGCCCAGCCGGACGACGGCCCCACCACCTTTGGGGATATCGTTCTGGGTATCGTGATCCTGTTCATGTCCCTGATGGTGATGCTGATCATCGTACTGTTCGTGTTCCGGGTGTTCGTTGCACCCATCGGCCATGCAGTGGGCTGGAACTGGGGTCCCTTCGCAT
>ENA-OPCE01002225-OPCE01002225.1-human-gut-metagenome-genome-assembly--contig:-NODE-2225-length-10216-cov-2.625332_pt1 | contig 10216 bp, 7 predicted proteins | sample MGYA00241247_ERZ501474 | MGnify/ENA primary metagenome ERZ501474 (study PRJEB25962, sample SAMEA2042572) | human gut metagenome | biome: human gut; feature: human-associated habitat; material: faeces... | reverse complement strand
GGCCGGCTGCCTGCTTCACCTCCAGGACGCACTCGCCCTCCTCCACCACGGTGCCGGCGTACAGCGCCCCTCCGGGACGCTTGGCCACAGGGACGGACTCGCCTGTGAGGGAGACTTGATTGACGGTGATCTCACCCTCCGCCACCACGCCGTCCAGAGGGATGACGCCCCCGGCCCGGACCACAACCAGATCGCCGGGCTTCACTTGTCCAATGGAGACCAGTACCTCGTCGTTCCCGTTTTTCAGCCACACCCGGTCTACGTGAAGGGACAAACTCTCCGCCAGGTCGGCCACAGACTTCTTCCTTGTCCAGTCTTCCAGCAGCTCCCCGATCTCCAGCAGGAACATGACGGTGCCGGCGGTGCCAAAGTCCCGGCGGCAGGCCGAAATCCCGATGGACAGGGCATCCAGCAGCTCCACCTTGATCTGACGCCGTCCCAGACAGCGAAGGCCCTTGCGCAGGAAAGGCGCCATGTGCCAAATCACCCGGGCAATCCGCAGCGGCGCAGGCAGGAACAGGGTGGCCGCCGCCTTTACTGCCACCTTACCCACCAGTTTCTCCTGGAACTCCCGGTTCATAGCCCGGGTGCTGTGATCGGGGAGGGCGACAGACGCTTCTGCCCCGGCCCAGGTGAACGCGCCGAGTGCGGAGAGAACCGTTTCCCGCTCCCCTGTAAAGGTCACGATGAGACAGCCTGTGCGCTCATGGACAGCGGCTTCCCGGACCCAGGGCTGGCCCTTCAGCCAGGTCTCCAGCAGGTCGGCCTGACGCAAGGTCAGGTTTTTCTGCCGGAGGCGCAGACGTAGCCGCCCCCGGCTCTCGTGTACGATGGTTGCTCGCATACAGGTACTCCTTCCTATGAAAAAGGGAGCCGCTTTCCGGCTCCCTTCCGCAGCTTTTAAGCCTCCTGACCCTCCACCTGGGTTTCGGCCTCCTTGGAGGCCCGGGCCTCATTGATGTCTTTGGCGGAGGCCACAATGTCGGCGGCGTTCTCTTGGACGGCGGTGACCGTCTCCATCACGCTGTCCTTCATCCGCAGGCCGGCGGCGGTGATGTGGATGTAGGCATTCTTGGCATCCTTGCTGGTCAGCAGCTTCACGCCGGCAGAGCCGAACAGAGCACCGCCCACAAAGCAGGCCAGTCTGACGTAATGCTTCATCATAGGATTCTTCCTTTCCGTGATTGGTTATTTGCGTTTGTAACCTGTGATCATCACCATGATCATGCAGATCACGGCGCCCCAGGCCCAGAAGCGATGTTGTTTCATCAAGATCTCCTCCTGTCTGGAAACAAGCCCGTCTCTTCGCGTATTAAAGTATTATAGCAGATGAAACGCCCGGTGTATCACCAAAACAGACGATGTTGTGCCGGTTCAGACATCCTTCCGGTACTTGGCCGGCGTCATACCGTACTGCCGGCGGAAGGCGGCGGTGAACTGGCTGGCACTGCCATATCCGACTGACTGAGCCACCCCCAGAACACTGAGGGAGGAGTCCCGCAGCAGCTCTGCCGCCCGTTCCATCCGCCGCTGCCGCAGCCAGGCGTGGACCGGCAGGCCGTACAGACGGCGGAAAGCATCCTTGAATGTTGTGGCGGAGAGCATGGCCATGCGGCTCAGGGCTGGGATGGTCAGGGGATCGGCCAGGTGATCCTCCATATAACGGCGCGTCTTTCCTAAAACCCGGACTACCTCCCGATCCAGTGCCGGGGCCGGGAGGACATTCGGCGCATTTCCCTCTGGGGCGGAGAGCAGATAGAGCAGCTCTGCCGATTTCCACACGCACCAGCGGGCCTGCTCGCTCTGGGGCAGGCAGTCCAGGTTGGCAAAGACCGCCCGGCTCCAGGTGCTGGGCCCCTCTACGGCACAGCCGTTCCGGCTGGCCATCCATCGCCGTACCTGCTCTGTGTCCAGAGAGAGGCCCCCCAGCAGCGCACACAGGGCCTCCAGGCTGTCCCGGGCGCTGCGGGCGTCCACTGCTACCAGGACTCCCTCCAGGGAGGTGCCGGCCTTGGCGGCGGACAGGCTGGAGGCGTCCGTGAGAAGAAGCACCTGCCGGGCACCTGCCGTCAGGGCCGATCCGTCCCGCCGGGTCAGTGTTACCGTCCCGGCAACACAGAACAAGGCCTCGAAATGCAGAGGCTCCAGTCGAAGGGGCAGGGGGAGAGGGCTCTTTTCCAGAGAGAACAGGCAGGCCCGGACGCCGGGCATCACCTGCGACCAGTCTCCACGGTCCGCCAGAACCTCTGCCAGCATCCGTCTGCCTCCTCTCTCTGCTGATCTGTGTCCCGGCCGCTTACCGGCCGAACAGCCCCTTCTTCCCCCAGGGCTCTTTCCGAATCTCCCCTGCGTCATAGCCGGTGGCCCGGATGGCTTCCCGCAGGGCTGCCTCATCCAACTCTGTTTCTGCGATCACCGTGGTCTCCTTTTTGCTCCGGGACGAGGTGACTTTCTTCACCGGAAAGGCTCTGCGCACCGCGTCGTTCACATGGCTCTCACACATGCCGCACATCATACCTGTCACCCGCACAGTATATTTCCACATATTCTGCCGCCTCCACTGCTGCTTCTATTAGTTAACGCTAACCACAGGACAATCTTCTCCTGTCAGGGGAATTGTCCAGATAATATCAGTCTGGTTTCCCATGCAAATTGGTTAGGCATATCTAACCAAAAACATTATAGAGCCGCATCTTCTGGTTTGTCAAGCCCCGGGACCGCGCAAGCATTGGCACCCGGCATGGTATTCCGGCAGGGGCCTCTTAAAACCGGCTACGACCGTCTGGCAAACGGTACGCAAAGTGGCTGCTTTGAGAGAGGGGCGACCATACAAAAGCATTTGAACGGCGTGGCGCTCGAAAGAGGGGAAATTACGGATGTGCCTGCCTTTTATCGGCGTGTTGATTCCGTTTGCAGGAACCGCTTTCCGGCCTGCACCTTACTTTGGCCGGTGTCGGAGCAACGGCTCCCCCGCCTCCGCCAAAAGAGCCGGCAGGTGAAAGGGCCCCACACCCATCTACGATGCTCCGCCACGATGGCGCTGGATGCATGGTGCCGGGCTAACAAGGAACATGCCCGGAACGAAGGACTTTCCTGCTCTCGACGGCCCTGCAGATTCTGAGCCGTGTTTCAGCCTGCGGCCCGATCTCCAGTTCTGCAGACGACGGCAGAATCTCCTGGTCCTGCCGGGCTGACGTCTCTTCCAGCTCTGATAAATTCGTCCTCGACTATCTGTCTCTTGCAGTTTGGCCTCTTTACCATGGCTGAAAATAGCGATTGCAGTCCTCTTGGGCCTGCTTCAGCGCTTCTTCTGGGGAACATACCCCCAAAACTGCCTGCTGGACATGGGCCGCCAGAATGGTCTCTAGTTGCAGCTCGCTGAAGTTCTGGTAGTAAGTGCTGTTGCTGCGGCGCTGCGCTGTGGGAAAGCTCTTTCGCGCAGTGGAGAGCCAGGGGTATTGCTCGCTGATATCGCGGTTGCTGTATGCGGAACGGCAGGGAGACAGGCCGCCCAGCATCGTGAAGACCGGTGCCACCAAGTCTGCATACAGCCACTCCAAAAACTTGCAGGCAGCCGCAGGGCAGGTGCAGCTCTGGGCGATCCCGATCACGCCGCCGCCCAAAAGCGGCTTTCCGCCAGGGACGGGGGCAAAGCCCAGCTTACCAGCAATTCGGGACATCTGAGAGTTCAGAATGTGGGAGGCATAGTTGATAAACACCACAGTCATGGCGGCCGTTCCATCGGCAAAGCCCTCCAGAGCATTCTTCCAGAAATCATAGATCGTCCGGTCCGAATAAGAATATGTCTCCCGGTAGTTTTCCAGCGCACGCAGCGCCTCCGGCGTATCCAGGGTGATCCGGCCCTGACTATCCAGGAGACGTCCGTTCTCCGCAAAAAGGCGGGGCATGAATTCGCTGGGGCTTACGACAACATTGCCGATGGCTACCGTTGAACCGTACTGTGTGGGGGAGGCGGCATTGCAGCCTCTGGTAAAGAAAGACGCGACACGGTTATAGTCGCGGAAGGTCTTGGGGACAGCAAGCTCTTCCCGGAAGTCCTCATAATACATCCGCTTATATGTGGGGTCGGTGAACAGATCCCGCCGGTAAAACAGCAGTTGGATGCTGGGATCATAGGGAACACAGCAGCGGTTGCCGTGGGCGGTGGTAAAATGCTGCCCCAGCTCCGGAATGGCTTTAGCCAGCAGCCCGTCCCAATCAAAGGGGATCTGGGCAAGGGGACGGTATACCTCCTCTCCAAGCTCATCCAGCCAGGCTACATCCATGCGGATCAAATCATACTGGCTGCGGGCGGGAGACTGGACCACCCGGTAGACATCCCGCAGAGAGGGCAGGACCGTCAGCTCCAGGTGGATGCCGGCGGTTTTCTCGAGATGCGGCGCCAGCCTGGCCAAAGCGGTGGTCGAGGGGGAGGCCATGGTCAGTATTCGTAAAGTTTGAGAATGCAGATGGCCCGGCACCATCTGCGCAGTGCGGAATCCGTCATTTTCCATACGGAGCTTTCCGGGCAGGGCTTTTCCCTGCTCCAGGCGGGCCAGCAGCTGTTTCACAATCCGGTGGGCAAGTTGCTTGTAGTCCAGTTCATAAACTGAGGTCTCCGGATCCGTCACAGCGGCCTTTGTGGCCAGCGTAACAAAACGAGGCAGCGGCGCCTGACTGGAGTAGGCGCAGGCTGCCCGGACGGCATCCTCTCTGCGGCGATCCGAGCATATCATATAATCATACGCCTGGCCGCCGTCAAAAAACGCAAAGGCCCGCAGGCCGATCTGATAATTGCGGCAGTCCAGAAAGTTGACGGCTTCCTTATTCTGGCAGTGCGTACGGACACCCCTGATAAACAGAGCAGCATCCGGCAGCTCCGCGGCCTCTGTAAAGACGCCGATTCGGGCAGCACCTTGAGAGCAGACATAGTCCGCAATCTCCCGGCCAGCCCGCTCAGGATCAAAACCTGCGTACATCACATCCGGCTGTTCCGGACCTTCCCGCTGCAAAAAAACCAGCGGCAGGTGCGGAGCTTCGGCCCGGTAGTGGGACAATGCATCCGTCAGGCAGGTACTGGTAATGATCGCGCTGAAACGGGCGTTCAATGCTTCCGTCAGCAGGGACAGTTCTCTGCTCTCCATAGAACGGGTGGAATAGAGCTGTACAGAATATCCTCTCTGTGAAAACTCGCTTTGAAAGACCTCATACATAGCCGCCCAGTGGGTGTACTCGATCCCCGGAAGCATAACCGCGATTGCCCGGTCCTTTCCCAGCCGCAGACTTTGGGCCTTGGCATTGACCTTATAGCCCAGCTTTTCCGCCGCCTGCCAGACCAAACGAATCTTTTCTACACTGACATTTCCGCGGCCGTTGATGACATTGGATACGGTTCCGTGGGAGACACCGGCCTCCCTTGCAATATCTTTGATAGTAGGCATCCCGGCGCCTCCTTCCGCTGATCTGTTTTTATTGTACTATGTGAGTTTGTTCCTGGCAAGAGCACTTCTCGCCAAAACGAAATAGTAAAATTGAACAGAATAAGGACTTATATTCTATATGTTTTGTAAGAAACGTGTAAATAGTACTGAAAAAATCCAAAAAAGAAATTGACACGTTCCAATTTTGGTGGTACGGTAACAATAGAAACTCGCAATTCTCAGCTTCGATTTTTCAATTTTGGATGAAAAGGAGATGTCATTGATGAAGAAGTTTCTCAGCCTAGCACTTTCTGTTTTGATGCTTCTGTCGCTGCTGGCCGGGTGCGGCGGTGGTTCCTCCACAGACGACGGCGCCCAGCAGAACGGAGGCAGCGAGACGGCGGAGACCGGTGGAAAACTGGTCGTGTACTCCGCGCTGAACGAGGACAACACCATTGCGATGGCGGAGCAGTTTGAAAAGGACACCGGCATTGAGGTCGAGTACATCTCCCTGGGCGGCGGCGACGCTGTGGCCCGCGTCCAGGCGGAAATGAGCAACCCACAGGCGGATTTCCTGGTGGGCGGCTCCGTGGACCTGTACGGCTCCCTGGCGGAGGCTGGGGCGCTGCTGGAATACGACTCCCCCAACAACGATGACCTGGATGCGCGCTTCAATGACCCCAATCATCTCTGGCAGGGCTGGTACATGGGCGTTTTGAGCATCATCATCAACGAGGAGCGATTCCAGGAGGAACTGGCCTCTCAGGGCCTGGCGGAGCCCGCCACCTGGGACGATCTGCTGGATCCGGCCTATGACGATGTATTTGTCTGGGCCAATCCCACTACTGCGGGCGGTGCCTACATCGCCACCGCCTGCCAGATTTTCCGCCTGGGTGAAGACGCCGCCTGGGATTACCTGAAGGCGCTGGACCAGAACGTCCACCACTATTATCAGGGTGCCGGGGACGTCATCAGCCCCGTGGCAACCGGCGAGTTCATCGCCTCCATCGCCTGGGCCCACGACAGCTTCAAGACCCAGCAGGAGGGCTACCCCCTCAAGCTCATCATTCCGGAGCAGACCGCCTATGAGATTGGCGGCGCGGCCATCATCAACGGCGGCCCCAACACAGAGAATGCCAAGATCTTCATGGACTGGCTGCTGACCAAGGAGGCCCAGGAGCTGAACGTGGAGTCCTCCTACCGCTATCCCGTCCGCACAGACGTGGCTGCACCCGAGGGCCTGCCGGCGCTGGAGGATGTGGATCTGGTGGACTACGACCGGGACCAGGCCACCGCGATGCGGGAGTCCGTCCTGGAAAAGTTTGAGGCGGAAATCATGGCAAACCGCACCTAACCGGTAGCAGGAAAGTGCCTGCCTGCAAGAGCAGGCAGGCACTTTTGCAATTTACAATTACGGAGCTGGAAGGAGGAGTCCCTATGGTCGCGGGCACGTCCGCACGGGAATCCGTCAAAGAAATGAAGCGGTTGAAAAATGAACCGCTCCTGCTGCTGGTCATCATCGCCATTATCCTGTTTGTGGGAATATTTGTGATCTATCCAGTGGTCAAGGTCATCCTGTTCCCCGATGGGGGGACCTATCTGGAGCTGTTCAACCGGCCCCGCTGGCTCACCGCCATCAAAAACAGCCTGTTCATGACCCTGGTCTCCACCATCTCCTGCACGGCGGTGGCATTTCTGTTCGCCTATGTCATCGCCCGCCTGGATGTGCCCTGCAAAGGGCTGTTCCGATTTATTACACTGCTTCCCATTGTCTCTCCGCCCTTTATCGTGGCGCTGAGCTATATCCTGCTCTTCGGCGTCCAGGGGATCATCACAAAAGGCCTGCTGGGACTCCATGTGGATATCTATGGCCGCCTGGGACTGTGGATCGTCCAGACTGTCACCTTCTTCCCCTACGCCTACTCGGTGATCTACGGCGTGATGAAGGGCATCTCCACCAATCTGGAGTATGCAGCCTACAACATGGGCGCGACCCGGTGGCAGGTGTTCCGGGATGTGTTCTGGCCCCTGTGCCGCCCCGGCGTGGCCGGCGGCGCCCTCATCGCGGCCATCAACGTCCTGACGGATTTCGGCAACCCCATCATGATCGGCGGCGATCTGGCCCTGCTGCCCACGGAGGCGTATATGCAGATCAACGGCTGGTACGACATGAGTACAGCTTCCGTCCTGGCGGTGGCACTGCTGATCCCGGCCGTGGCGCTGTTCCTGGTGAACCGCTTCTGGGTGGGCAGGCGGTCCTATGTTACCATTACCGGCAAGGAGATTTCGCTAAATCCCTTTCCGGTCCCCAAGTGGGTGAAGTGGACCCTGTTCACGCTGACCATGCTGATCTCCCTGTTCGTCCTTCTGGTGTACGGCACCCTTTTCTACGGGGCCTTCACCAAGACCTGGGGATATGACTGGTCCTTCACCTGGGAGAACCTGCAGTACGTGTTCCTGAAAGGGGAACAGATCTGGAACTCCATCAAATACGGCCTCCTGGCGTCTTTAGGCGCCGCGCTGCTGGCCATGGTCCTGGCCTACATCGTACAGAAGAAGCAGGTAGGCCTCAACAAGTTTCTGGACTTCCTGGCCATCCTGCCCGGTGCCATTCCCGGTATGTTTCTGGGCATCGGATTTGTGCTGGCGTTCAACGGCGGCTGGCTGTCCCTGACGGGGACGGGCGCCATCATGGTGCTGGCGCTGCTGTTCTGGAATCTGCCCACCTGTTACAGTGCGGCAACAGCAGGCCTGCAGCAGATCGGCGCCTCGGTGGAGGACGCGGCCCTGAATCTGGGAGCCAACAGCTTCCGCTCTTTCAAGGATGTCATCATTCCGCTGCTGAAGGCGCCGTTTCTCTCGGGCTTCGTGCTGTCCTTCCTGCGGTCGGTTACCTGCCTCAGCGTGGTGATCTTCCTCTACGCGCCCTCCACCACCGTGGGCACCATCTCTGTGATGGTCCTCGTGCAGAGCGGACAGTGGGGCGAGGCGGCGGCGTTTACTGTGGTGCTCATCACCATCGCGTTTACCGTGCTGCGGCTGGCTCAGTGGCTCCTGGGCCGCCAGGGCATCAAGCTGGAACTGTAAAGGGAGGCGGAACGTATGGATGCTTATATTGAATTTCGGAACGTCGTCAAGAAGTTCGACGACTTTGTGGCCCTGGACCATGTGTCCTTACAGATCCCAAAGGGGGCGTTCGTGACGCTGCTGGGCCCCTCCGGCTGCGGCAAGACCACCCTGATGCGCCAGCTGGCGGGGTTTTCCGAGCCGGAGGAGGGCGACGTCCTGGTGGACGGCAAGCGGATGAACGGGTTGCCGCCCTTCAAGCGCAATACGCCGCTGGTGTTCCAGGAGTATGCGCTGTTTCCCCACATGACCGTATTTCAGAACATCGCCTATGGCCTGAAAGTGCTGGGCATCAGCAAAAGCGAGCAGAAGGAGCGGGTGATGGCGGCGCTTTCGCTGGTCCGTCTGGCCGGCTTTGAGCGGCGCATGCCTTCCCAGCTTTCCGGCGGTCAGCGGCAGCGCGTAGCCATCGCACGGGCGGTGGTTCTCCAGCCCAAGGTGCTTTTGCTGGATGAGCCGCTGGGCGCGCTGGATCTCAAGCTGCGACAGGAGATGCAGCAGGAGCTCAAAAGCCTGCAGCAGAAGCTGGGCATCACCTTCGTCTACATTACGCACGATCAGGAGGAGGCGCTCAACATGTCCTCCCGCATCGTGATTCTCAACGCCGGCCATATCGAGCAAATCGGTACCCCGGAGGAGATCTACGAACACCCGCGCACACTGTTCGCAGCGGATTTTATCGGGCAGAACAACCTGCTGCTGGGTACGGTCACGTCCGTAACGCCGGAGGGCCTTACGCTGGAGGTAAACGGCGTGTCGCTTCCCGCACTGCCAAACGACTTCTTTTCACCCGCCGTGGGCGAGCGCGCAGCACTGTGCCTGCGTCCCCAGCGCATCCGCTATGGCCGCGAGCCGCAGCACCGGATGGCGCTCAAGGGCATCATTCGCAGCAAGGAGTATGTGGGAGGGATGCAGCATACGCAGATCGCCCTTAACGACGCGCTGCTGCTCAACGCCGTCACCCAGTCCGCCGAGCTGGACAGCTTTCCCGTAGGCAGCGAGGTGTACGTAGGCTGGAATCAGCGGCATGCGCCGCTCGTGCCGTGCACTTCCAAGGAGGCGGTATGATGGATGCCTCCCAGAAGCAGGACCTGCGCTTTTCGAGGCTGCTCAAGCTGCCCATGTATCTGTGGAGCATCGTGTTCGTGTTCGTGGCGCTGCTCTATGTCATCGGTCTGAGTTTCCTCAGCCGGGGCGAGATCATGGGCGTAACGGGAGAAGTCACGCTGAGCAATTATGCGCGCCTGGCTTCCCCGGACTATGTCAAGGTCCTTTTGCAAAGCCTCAAGCTGGCGGCACTGACCACGGCCATCTGCATCGTGGTGGGGTATCCCTTCGGCTACCTGATGGCGCGGCTGTCGCCGGTGGCGCGGTCGGTGGTGATGCTGTTGATCATCGTGCCGTTCTGGACCAACGCGCTCATTCGCATCTACGGCTGGCGCATATTGCTCATGGGCAACGGTCCTATCAATACCGTGCTGATGAATCTGGGGCTGATCCAGGAGCCGCTCAAACTGCTCTATACGGATGGCGCGGTGCTGTTGGGGATGGTCTATGCGCTGATACCCTTCATGATCCTGCCCACCTTCACCACGGTGGATAAGCTGGATTTTTCTGTGGTAGAAGCCGCGCGTGATTTGGGCGCAAGCCCCCTGCACGCCTTTTTCACC
>ENA-OPCE01002216-OPCE01002216.1-human-gut-metagenome-genome-assembly--contig:-NODE-2216-length-10255-cov-2.128333_pt1 | contig 10255 bp, 8 predicted proteins | sample MGYA00241247_ERZ501474 | MGnify/ENA primary metagenome ERZ501474 (study PRJEB25962, sample SAMEA2042572) | human gut metagenome | biome: human gut; feature: human-associated habitat; material: faeces... | reverse complement strand
TCATCGAACTTAACTACAGGCTTTTCAATAAACTGCTCTTTTACAGCGATTCTGGCTAAGTTATATTTCTGAGGTTCCTGACCATTTACAGCAACTGCCAGCTGAACTATTAACCAACTTCTGTCTTCAGAATTCGAAAACCCATATACAGCATTACCGAGAGCAAATGCGTTCAAACTCTCTATACTAATGCTATGACCATTCAGAGTCATTTCTACGTTAACACCTGTTGGAACCTTCACATAAACAAACCTTTCCTGTGGAATATCTCTAATCCAGTACAGATTTGATCCATTCCACTCAGTATCAGCATTATCGGTAACTTTAATTACCGGAACAGAAATTTCAAGTTCTCCGTTTTCATATGGAATATTGATGCATGTATCACCAGGAGTAATTGGGTATTCTCGAACACCATCATTTCCAATAGCAACCCTTACTCTTGCTTCACAATAATCTTCATCTGAGAAATAATATGCTCTATTAAAACGATAGTTAAGTGAGCGAATTATCTTCAGATTTCTTCTAAGTAATAAACGATTACTAGAGAGATCCATTAAGCGTAATGACACATCATCAGTGCCTAACTTGCCAATCTCAACTTTATATATTCTTGTCCCTTCCTTTTCTTCATATAACAAAGTATCAAAATTGACAAAATCAGTGTTTATTGCAAGTCGATATTTTTTTTCTTTTTCACGTTCAGAAGAAGCTATATATATGATTTCTTTTCCAGAAACAACACTATAACGAACACCATTCTTAACATATTCAGCTAAGTAACTACCACTTGGAACCATGATACGAAGTTCTCCGTTATTCTGAACATTATCAAGGGCAACAAGTTCGCCATCTATTTTAATTACGAAATTCTTCTGAAGATCAGCGTAATATCCCTTAATGTACGGACTTTCTTTGATGGTAGATACTTCTGCACCGTTAATATCTGCCACTGCCATTTTAGGTACAAAAAGAGAATAGCCACCTGTTTCACAGCTACTTACATCCTTCTCTGACTTCTCCTTAAAAATCAGACAACCTCTATATAACACTTTTTCAGAGTTGTAAATTTCAGTATCATCACAAGTAATAATGATCTGTGGATCAAATTTATTAGAACCAGAGCGTCTAAGATATTCTTCTAGATTTAACACAAATCCGCTCATTGTTTTTCCGAGTTCATTACCATAAAAACTCAGCGTTCTTTGTTCAACCATGTTACCTTCATGACATACTGTAAGCCGTAACGACGAAAACTCATTATGTGCAAGTCGAACATCAGGAAACACAATTCTAACCTCAGTTTCATTATGCAACTGATAGATGGGTCGAATCCGGGTATAATCAATTGCAATGGCTCGCCTTTCACGAGTTGTTTCTTTTTTCCTTACAGTAGTAATACCTTGAAGTTTTTTAGCCATCCACTCATCACAAAGTTGTTCCTCATAGGTAGTGGCAGCCAGGTTCGTGTGATTCACTAAACTATCAATTCTCTTTATCAATGATGTAACCAACCGCGTTGCATATTTCGGACGATATACAATTAGCTTGATAATACCTTCTCTGAAGTAGTAAACCTTAGAACTGATTTCAATATCTTCATCAGATGTTTCATCAGATATATTCATCTTATTTCGAAGTGACAACACCATGCGTGCAATCATCGGGTCATCCTCAATATACTGCCAGTTAAGATTCGTTTTGTAAAAATCGAATAAGAAATCACAGAAATACAACCATGACCTCTTAGTTGAAAACGCATGAGCAACAATGGTGGACTTAAATTGGTTACCGCTGGCATTTGTTACAAACCATCTATTGTTACGAATCAACGCATTTTTTATGCAACTACACAACAGATTTCTTAATTGACCACTCTCATCACGATATCCAAACTGTGCAGTAATATATCGCCAAAATCTAGATTCACCCTCAGTATCCCAGCCTTTGGCATAGTTAATTACTGCAAGTGCAATCTGCATTTCGACCTTCGGACTAGGTTTTACTGATGAAGAATTTAATAATTGACCAACATATTTCTTACTGTTCTGATACAGAATATCCAGCTGTTTTTCTGAAAGAATTCGGCTGCCTAAAAGAGGTGTATCAGCAAATAGTTTTTCAATATAATCCGTTCCCGTTTCATGAATCTGCATATCTGGCTCAACAATATTAAAATCCTCGGCAGTAAAATCAAGTACAGAATTTTCTTTATTTCCAATCGCACTAAAACCATAAAATGCTATAAACTCTTCAGTATTATAAGGACTTCTCGAAATATATGATCTAATCCACTGGTTATCAGGAGTAGCTGGAATATAAGTCTGCCCATTAATTGTATTTTCCTCAAAAAATGCAATTATACGATCATCCGTAATGGAAACACTTGCTGAACAAAACGGAAGTCCAAAAAGGAACTGCGAATATGCGTCCAAAGAAAGATCTCGTGCATTCGCAAGAGTCCTAAACTTTAAAGAGTCATTTGGCATAAAATACTGCTTTTTTAGAATAAATACCTTTTTCCCAAGTGTATCCAACACAGCACATTCAGTCTCGGTAAATCTATGTAGATTCTGTATTTTTATACGCACCTGTAACGCTTCGGGTAAATCAGCGAGGAAAAAACATTTGATATCCTCGGCAGATATAATCAGATACGCACAGTCATCCTTCATATTATTAACATCATCTTTTTCAAAGAAAAACAGCCTCTCATTAATCATTCTGGTAATAACAATTCGTTCTTCGGATAGAAGTTCTTTATTACACCAATGTCCTTTGTTCACTTTTTTTGCAAGTTTATTGTAAATTGACTGTCTAGAAAGACTGTACCATTCACTGAGCCAGGATATTTTAAGACCATAGTTTTCCTGCAAAGTCTTAACAAGTGCTATATCCATCTCTCGCTTATCATACACCTGACTTTTGGGATTATCCCTATCCACTTCACTGTTTGAAACAAAATAAGCTTCTCCCTTTTCGCATAGTAGTTCTAACTGCTCCTGAAGTTGCTGTGCAGAGGTTGCCCCCATATTTCGCATATGTCGTATCACTTCTGGTGTCAGTGCCAGTGCCTGTTCGATTGTTTCAATACCCTCATTCTGAAAAGAGTGATAGATTCGTACAGAAATATGCAAGTCGCTTGCCGGACGGGAAAGAATCTCTTCCGAAAGACAAGGACTTTGAGCTACCCTACATTCCGCAGAAACAGAGTGTTCCTTAACTTTGGGATACCCTCGAACAAAAGCTGAAATCCCATCCTGAGAAATCTTATCTAACATCTCATCAATTTCAGTAAAACTTTTTGCTCCCATATTACGTATAGATGATAAGGACTCATAATTCTCGATAAGCAAATAAAGCGTATGGAAACCCGCACGCATCAAGCAGTTGAAGGTCCTTGTAGATAGCTTTAGCTCTGCTATCGATATAGCTTTGTATTCTTCATTGTTTGTAATTTTCATCTCTTTATACCTCAATAATTCATCCGGTTTATTTAACTCATTTCACCATTTTTCCATAACATAGGACAATATTTCAGCTATCGCAGAGAAATCATCTTTCATCAAATTCGTTCTTTTCCTAAGTTGGTAATAGTTCACATATATGCTATTTACCTTAATAACGTACCAATTAAATGGAAAATCTTGTAATTAAGTATATCATGCATTTATCTATTTTGGAAGAATTTTGAGATTTACGTATTAAAATAACAATTTTTTTGTAGAAAAAGTCTTACGACTTTAAGCCAACTTATAAGCTAACACTAAAAAATACTAAAACAAGCCAATAAAATAAGAGAACTGGAATCCGTTGTATTTCAAAGATTCTAGTTCTCTATATTTTCTGATAACCCCCCTTATCCTTTTTTATATATGACGCCAAATTTATCAAACTATTTTTTCTAGTCAGTTTAATTTATCAAATACAATATTCCTGCTCAAGTACAATGTTGCCACTGCTTCCAGGATCTCTCTGTAATGGTCATAAAATCGCATAAAAAGTCCCAAATTATCGCAGGTACTGAAATCATCATCATACAATGCATCCAGAACTTTTTCACTGGTAGATACATCTGTCACACCTGTTTCGATACATTTCAAAATCTCTGCGCTAGAGAGCAGCGTTTGCTTTGACAAATGGATTACTTTCTGCTGCATCTGGTCATAGGATTCTTTTTGAAAAACAAGTTTTGCTGCGGATTAATGTTTTCAACTGCTCACGGCTGTTTTCTCGCAAAATATCAAATGCAGAAACGCTTTTACTTTTGTAGAAAAACTGCTTGTGATAGGAACCACATAAAGGTTTGCAAGAAGTTGATATAAAGCCTCATCGCCCTTTATCGCTTTCGCACTGGCAACTAGGTTTCTCCCTTCCATTCGCTGCAAAGTATTTTCAAAAGTATTTGGATCAACGCCGGATTTCTCTGCTTTTCTTTTATAACTTTCTTCCAGTTCCTCTTTTGTCAGGATGTTCCAGATCAGGCTGGACCAAAGGACCATCTCTTCTATGGTCAAAGCACATTCTTTGATCCCAACAGTAACAATGGGTATTTTTTTGCCATTTGGCTGAACCTCTATATGATATCTTCCAACTGCCGCATATAACTGAATCATGTTTTCTTCCTCCTTTATTTATCTGATACAAAATCGAGTATATCAACTACAACAAATTTCGTTATTTTCCTAAGTCCGCGAAAAATGCCTTATCCTTCTTCAGATACTTTACAGCTCTGCAAATGCAAGCAGCGATATAATTAGGCTTTACCTGATACATTTTTGCGATTTCCGCACCACTATACCCTTTCAGTTTCAGTTCCAAGGCTTCAATTCCGCATTTTGCCACACCTTGATATCGTTCCTTTGATAAGCGAAGTGCATCCAGCGCTGCTTGATCCTCTATCCTCTCTTCCGGTGTCTGCTCTGATGACACCAGTGCCTGTTCTTCCGCAATATCTGTCAATTTTGCTTTTTGTTTGTTTACAATACTGCGCAGATGATTATAAATCTCATTGCGTACCACGGAAAAAGCATAGGTTTGAAAAGACGCATCGCTTCCACTGCGATATGTCACTGCTGCTTTACATAGACCAATACTGCCAATCTGATAAATGTCATCATACCCCATCCCATCCACAGACTCATTGAGCATAACATGTTTGCTGATGACTTTTTGTACCACTGACAAATTTTCTTCTACCATTTTTCTTTGTTCTGCATTCAAATGTATATTCATTCTTTTTCCCTCCTGTTCCTTTATTATATTGTTCCAATAACGCCTGGCTTTTCTCCATGAGTCGTTGACACATATATTCAGAGAAATTTCCGATATGAGCTTGCTCTCCTGTCATAAAAAATTGATCTCTCATCCAACGATAGGCATCTTTTCGGCTCATTATGCCTCTTTTCCAAATCTCATCAAAGACATGATGGGCATGGATTCTTAAATTGCGTAATTCTCCATTGGCTAACGTCCCTTTTGGTTCATTGCTATTTGGCAATACGCCTACATAAGCATCACAAGATGGATAGTTTGAGCAAACATAGACCTTCTTTTCCAAAGCATTTTTCCCGTATACAAAACTGGCATCACGCAGCATCACTGTTGCACCGCAGTATGGACATCTCATCTGTTTATTATTCTTTTTTGTCTTCATACGAATCACCTCAATCTTTGTAAATCCTTCTTACTAAAATTGTAGGAAAATAAAATGACAAAATCTACAAATCTGAAAAATCAGTGGCTTAAATTTGTACCAACATTATGTAAACAAATAAAGTCTGAAACAATTTAACTTGCAAAAACTTCTACTTCTACACAAAATTCTTGAAACAAAAAAAGAGCAGAACCTGATTTAGATTCTGCTCTTTGTATCCACTTTTTTCTCATTTCACATATGTTTTTAAAATATGCAGCCTATCCTGCAACATCTTGTATTCCTTTTCTTTTCCTGCAAACCACGCTGGATCGATTTCTGTTATCTGATTCATACCTATTTTTTTCACAGCCTCCACCGCGGCTTCTTTTTGAGAAATATGCAGCGGTAAAACTGTCTGACATCTGGCTCCTTCTATAGTATCATACGCTTGGAAAGACTGGTTAAAATCCATCAACGGATGCAAAGAAAGTGGTTTGTTTTTTTGATTGTCGATTAAAAATCCCCAGTTGCCCCAATGTCTATCTACATTACCAACAAGATAATCCAGTATGTTCATCATATAAAAAGAATAGGCATCCAGCTTCAAAATATATTTCATTGGATCAATATCTTTATTTACCGCATAGATTTCAAATGCCTCCATTGATACCATGCTGTAATCCACCGACGTAATGATCCTGCTTTTGGAAACTTTCTGTCCGTCAAACATACTTTCCTCATAGAGCACCTGTCTGCAGTCAAAACAGCGGCAGATCTTACTTGCGAGGATTTCATTTTCCACAACTTCTCTTCCACCATCTTTATAAAGCTGGAAATGATCATTTTTTCTAATCCATGCTTTCGGGAAACATCCATTCGTAGAAAGATCCTTTGCAAATTCATTTTCCAAATGCTCATTATGGACAGTAAGCTGTTTTCCCTTTAAAGAAACATCTACCAAAGCATTGTCCAAATGATTCTCATAAAGGTTCACTTCGTCAAAGGAGATTTTTTCTTTTTTCTGGCGTACCCAATAAATATCTGTCAAGGACAGGCATCTGTATGTCAATGCGATTCCCGCACGTTCTTTATCTGTAAATGCCTGAGAAGCACCAATACTGTTTAAAATTGCTTTCGCATACTGACGGTCCAAAGTCAATATCCTGCTTGCACACCAATGATAGAAATTTGTGATATTATTTACCAATGTATCAATATCATTCTCTGTTTCTTCAAGATACAGGCTAAAGGGCATAAAACTTTTATAATATATTTTGCAGTGCCCCTGTGTATCGATCCAGGCAACCTTCCGATTTCCATGCATGATTTCATATACTGTTTTCACCCTTTACACCACCTCGTATAGTATCTTTAGATACCATTATTCTTATATAAAATTTAATAGTTACTTTGTTCAATAGGCTTCATTAAACCCATGATATAATTGTCCCAGTGTCAATCAGGCAAAAGTTCTAGTCACCCCTGTTGAACTCCCAGAGAGTTACTTCACCAAAAGTCTGTTCCCCTGACATGGAAGTTAGCTTCAAACCGCTGGCTGTTTGCTTAAGTGATTGGACAACCATCTTGCAGTGTGGTTTCGCATCTGTCCATCTTAAGCTGGATTCTTATATGCGAGGGTGTTGATGCTCCATGGTCATGGGTTTACCAAGCCGATTGAACACTTTAATCCCAAACGAAAGAAGGTGATTTTATGAACCCACTTTACGTCGGTATTGATGTGAGCAGCAAAAACAATGTCATTTATCTGATGCTCCCTAATGGTGACAAGCATAGTTCTTTTTCACTTGCAAACTCACATGATGGATCTACTCAACTTGTAAAACGAATCTTTACAGCAATGACTTCTAACAACATCGACTCCGTTCTGATTGGACTGGAAGCAACTTCTGTCTATGGCGACAATCTAGTATACTTTCTAAAAGAAGATACAACTCTCGCATCCTTCGATAGAAAAATCCATGTCTTGAATCCAAAGCAGGTCAATAAATTCAAGGAATCTTATAACGACTTGCCTAAGAATGATTATGTAGATGCTTTCGTTATTGCTGATTGCTTGCGTTTTGGCAGAATTAACAAAGAGGTCTATATGGATGACTACCGCTATAAAGCCCTCCAGAACCTTACCAGAGCACGTTATTTCGCTGTTACAAACCTTACCAAAGAAAAACAACGATTTATAAACGTGCTATTTAAGAAGTATTCTACCATGACGCAGGAAAAGGTATTTTCCGATACCTTCAGCACCACCGCCCTTGCTGTCTACGAAAAATTTGAATCCGCAGAAACACTGGCAAAGGTGGACTTACAAGAACTGACTGCATTTATTATGGAAAAAGGGAAGAACCGTTTCCCTGATCCGGATGCAGTAGCCAAAGCCCTCCAGAAAGCTGCCAGAAGCTCCTATCGTTTGCCTAAAACCGTGAATGATTCTGTAAATCAGGTGCTTGCTATCTCCATAACATCAATCAGAGCATTGGAATCCCAAATCAAAGCATTTGATAAAGCTATCACAAAGCAAATGGAACTTTTGCCCAATGTTTTGATATCCATTCCCGGTATTGGTCCGGTACTTTCTGCTGGAATTATGGCTGAGATCGGAGACATCAACCGTTTTCAAAATCAGGCTGCCCTTGCTAAATATGCAGGCCTTGCATGGCAGCAGCACCAATCAGGCGACTTTGAAGCCCAAACAACAAGAATGATTCATTCCGGCAACCGATTCTTAAAGTATTATCTGTGTGAAGCAGCATTTTCTCTTGTAAGATGCGACAAGGAATACAGCCGCTTTTACCACCTCAAATATAAAGAGGTAAACAGATTTCAACACAAACGTGCCCTCGCATTAACTGCTCGTAAATTTGTGCGGTTAGTCTTTGCACTGCTCAAAGACAATCGTTTATATCGTCCGGCAGAATAGATTTTTCTATCTGCCGATACACTAACCCTGCTCATTTTTCAAAAATACGATTTGCAGGGCTTAGGTGGGTGTTTTTGTCTTTTTGAAACATAGCTGAAAGTATATCTTTCAATATTGTTTTTATCTTGACATATCACCGCTGGACTTTTAATCTTACAACTGTAATATATATTATAATTTCTACTTTGTCATAAGTCAATTTGAAAAAGTCCATAGAAATGTGTTTGATATGTTTTTATCAAAAAATATATGCCAATATGCCTTTTAAGATTGTAGGCATATGGTATAAAAATGCTGAAATTACAAGGTTTTGTAAGATTTCAACTCGAAATCAAAAGTGAAATTTACCAATTTTTTGATGGACAAACGTGTGCAAATGTGTTATATTGTTGGCGGATGGTATTCGGAAAGAAGCTGTACCGCAATTACTTTATTTTTTATAATGATTCAGGATCGTATTGAAGACAAGCGATACCGGAAATGACAGATTTTTTATGCCATCACTACCCGGAGAGGAGTGAAGGGCATGAAAGTTGGTTTTATTGGTGCAGGGAAAGTCGGTTTTTCCCTGGGAAAATATTTGAAGACCCATGGTGTAAATGTAGTGGGTTATTACAGCAAAACACCAGAATCAGCCAAATCAGCAGCAGATTTTACAGAAACAAAAGTCTATGACGCCATTGCTGACATTGTGCAGGATAGCGACACACTTTTTGTGACAGTACCGGATGGGCAAATTTGTATGGTTTGGGATAGCATAAAAAATCTGGATATAAAAAATAAAAATATTTGTCATTGCAGCGGTTCGATTTCATCAACCGTTTTTTTTGATGGTGAAAACCTCGGTGCAAATATCTATTCGGTACATCCCCTATATGCAATAAGTGATAAGTGCGAATCATGGAAACACTTGAATAAGGCTTATTTTACTGTGGAGGGTTCGGCAGAGAATCTAGATGAGATTAAGAGTATCTTTGAGCGAGCAGGAAATAAGGTAATCGCAATGGGAGCGGAAAATAAATCTCTTTACCACTGCGGTGCAGTAGTTGTAAGCAATCTCGTAAACGGACTTTTTCAAGTGGGGGCTGAAATGCTTGTAAAATGCGGCTTTGATAAAAAAGATGCAAAGAAAGCCTTAGTGCCTTTGTTTACTGGAAATGCCGACACATTGGCAGAAAAAGGGGTTGCGGCTCACAGGTCCTGTTGAGCGAAATGATTTGTCGACTATCACAAAACACATTGAAGCTATTAAGGCAGCATGGATAAACGAGTCTGAGGAAAAGGTGGGATATGAGATGATATATCTTTTGCTTTCAGAAAAGCTTCTCAGTATTGCACAGGAAAAACATTTAGACAGTGACTATTTGAAGATGACGGAGGTAATTAAAAATGAAAAACACAGTATCCACTTTTAAAGAACAGAAGGTTAAGGGCGATAAGATTACAATGCTGACAGCCTATGACTATTCGACAGCTAAATTGATGGATCAGTCAGGTATTAACGGTATTCTCGTTGGAGATTCTCTTGGCATGGTTATGCTCGGATACGAAAATACTTTGCCGGTAACAATGGAAGATATGATTCACCATACAAGAGCAGTTACAAGAGGTGCCAAAGATGCCTTAGTAGTTGGAGATATGCCGTTTATGTCATATCAAGTTTCAGTTGAAGAGGCCAT
>ENA-OPCE01002205-OPCE01002205.1-human-gut-metagenome-genome-assembly--contig:-NODE-2205-length-10292-cov-2.481098_pt1 | contig 10292 bp, 7 predicted proteins | sample MGYA00241247_ERZ501474 | MGnify/ENA primary metagenome ERZ501474 (study PRJEB25962, sample SAMEA2042572) | human gut metagenome | biome: human gut; feature: human-associated habitat; material: faeces... | reverse complement strand
TTATGCGCTCGCATCCAAACCTTGCTCCGAGGCCACATATGTGGGGTATATCCTCTTTTTGAGGGCGTCTTCCTTGCCTGCGGCAAATCAAAGTTTATTCCGAAACGAATTCCGCTGTCTGGTCGAGCATATTTATCTTCACTTTTCCCTTTTTGCCATCAACTTTAGCGAATGGAATCACCTCATATTTTGCTTTCTCCATGCACTTACCAGGGTCATCTGCCGGTTCTTCGTTGAGAAAGATTTTTTCAGCTCCGCCACTTAACTGGCGCTTAATATTTTTTACCATGAGACGGTCATAACGCTCACAGGCTTTTTCTGCTTTTTTCTGGTTTTCAGGATCTGAGAAATATTCTTTTGTCCATTCTTCTAAGTTTGCAATTTCAATCATCTTGTACACTTCTCCTTTGATTTTTATGTCTGATTATCTTTTATTATAAGATAAATTTTACAGACAATATAGGAATAATACCATTTATTTATAGAAATATTACAGATTCTATTGTGAATCATGGAAAGACAAAAAATCAGTGTCATATTTCCCTATTTTATGAAAGGATTATCCAAGAGTGAATGGAACTGGTTTGCTATAATGAGAATAATTATTGATATTGTAGAAAACTGTGATGGAATGTTTTTTTAACATACTCTGGAGCAGGAGTACTGCGAATTGGGATAATTACGATGAATAGGAAAACTTATTAGGAAAATTTCATTAAAAAACTCATTGTAGATGGCAGTATTTACAGGAATGTTTTTTCAAACACGCTCTAGCGTGAAGTAGCTGTGGTGAGTTGTGATGAAGGAATGAAAGGAAAATCAGGAGGAGGTTATGTAATGGCAGACAAAATTTGCAGTAGTGCGGACAAGGTGCTGGAGGTATTTCTTGAGAATGCACCGATGGATACTTCCCATCATCGGATGGTGAAACAGCAGAACAAATGTGGTTATGGATTACAGGGAGTATGTTGTAGATTGTGCTCTAATGGTCCATGCCGACTGTCTCCGTCAAAACCAAAAGGAGTGTGTGGAGCAGATGCGGATACGATTGCGTGCAGAAATTTCTTAAGACAGGTGGCTGCTGGCTCAGGATGTTACACGCATGTTGTTGAAAATACCGCAAGAAGATTAAAAGAGCTGGCGCAGGAATTACAGGCAGAAGGCAAGAAACCAAAGTATAAGGATTCCGTTGCGAAACTTGCAAAGATTTTACAGATTAACTGTTGTGGTAACTGCGGACCGGACTGCCATAACAGTTGTGCGAAAACAGCAGAGATGATTGCAGATGCAGTTCTTGCAGACATCAGAAAGCCATATGATGAGAAGATGACACTCATGAAAAATATTGCTCTTCCAAAGCGTTATGAACTGTGGGAGAAACTTGGAATTTTACCAGGCGGAGCAAAAGACGAGATTTTTAATGCGGTTGTAAAGACATCGACAAACTTGAATTCAGATCCGATGGACATGTTGTTACAGTGCTTACGTTTAGGCATTTCTACAGGTAATTATGGGCTGATTCTTACAAATCTCATGAACGATATTATTATGGGGCCACCACAGATTAGTATGGATCCGGTTGGTTTCCGTATCATTGATCCAGAGTATATTAATATTATGATTACAGGTCATCAGCAGTCCATGTTTGCCGATTTAGAAGAAAAGCTGGAGTCAGAGATTGTGCAGAAGTCAGCACAGCTTGTCGGTGCAAAGGGAATACGCATTGTAGGATGTACTTGTGTGGGCCAGGATTATCAGGCACGTTCTGGATGCTATAAAGATGTGTATTGTGGACATGCAGGTAATAACTATACGAGTGAAGCCGTGTTGATGACAGGCTGTGTGGATTTGGTTGTTTCCGAATTTAACTGTACGATTCCGGGAATCGAGCCAATCTGTGAACAGTTAGATATTAAGATGCTTTGTCTTGATGATGTGGCAAAAAAGGCAAATGCAGAATTATTACCATACACAGCAGAAGAAAAAGAAAAGATTACAAGTCAGATTATCGCAGATGCTCTATGTGGATTTAAAAACAGAAAAGAAAAATTATATGGAACCGCTCCGGCAGAAGGAGAAAAGCGTGTCAATGTCATGGCACAGCATGGTTTTGACAAATCTATTACCGGTTTATCAGAAGATACTTTAGTAGCTGCTTTAGGTGGAACTTTACAGCCGCTTATTGATGCGATTGTTGCAGGAAAGATTAAAGGAATTGCTGCAATTGTTGGATGTTCTAACTTAAGAGCAAAAGGGCATGATGTATTTACCGTAGAGCTTGCAAAAGAATTAATTAAGAAAGATATTCTTGTATTATCCGCCGGCTGTACCTGTGGTGGATTAGAAAACTGCGGACTTATGACAATGGAAGCCGTAGAGCTTTGTGGAGAAGGATTGAAAGAAATATGTACAGCACTTGGTGTTCCACCAGTACTTAACTTTGGTCCATGTCTTGCGATTGGACGAATTGAGATGGCTGCCTGTGCATTAGCAAAAGAACTGAATGTGGATCTGCCACAGCTTCCGGTTGTTATTAGTGCACCGCAGTGGCTTGAAGAGCAGGCTTTAGCAGATGGAGCATATGCACTTGCACTTGGCTTCCCTCTGCATCTGGCATTATCACCATTTGTAACAGGAAGTCAGGTGGCAGTGAATGTTCTCACAGAAGGGTTAAAGGATTTAACTGGAGGCCAGCTTATCATTGAGACGGAAGTTGAAGATGCGGCACAGAAATTTGAGGAAATTATCAAAGAAAAAAGAATCGGTCTTGGAATTGATAAAGGGGGAGATGCCGTATGTTAATGAACCGAACAACTCCTTTCATGGTTCCGGTAGATGAGGGAAATCCTGCGATTATCAAGGATGAAGCGTTGTGCAGCCAGTGCGGGCATTGCTTTGCTATTTGCGAAGAAGAAATCGGTGTGGCAGCAAAGTATCTTTTGAATCCTCGCGAAACCTATCAATGTATCGGCTGTGGACAGTGCAGCGCAAACTGTCCGGAAAAAGCGATTATTGGCAAGCCACATTATAAGATTGTAAAAGAACTTATCAAAGATCCAGATAAAATCGTTGTTTTTTCTACATCCCCATCCGTAAGAGTTGGATTTGCAGACGGATTTGGAAAAGAACCGGGAACCTTTGCACAGGATGAAATGGTTGGTGCATTGAGAGCATTAGGTGCGGATTATGTATTTGATGTTACTTTTTCTGCTGACCTTACGATTATGGAAGAGGGCTCAGAGTTACTGTCCCGTATTTTAAAAGGAACAGGACCACTTCCACAGTTTACAAGCTGCTGTCCAGCATGGGTAAAATATATGGAGAACTTCCATCCAGATAAAACGGCACATCTTTCTTCTGCAAAAAGTCCGATTGGAATGCAGGGGGCAGTGATTAAGACTTATTTTGCACATAAAAAACACATTGACCCGGAAAAGATTATTTCTGTGGCAGTCACCCCTTGTACTGCCAAAAAGGCAGAAATCGCAAGAGAGGAATTATGTGATGCAGGAAAGCTTCTTAATATAGAAGAAATGCGTGACAATGATTATGTGATTACGACAAAAGAACTGGTACAGTGGTGTCAGGAGGAAGGACTTGATTTAGATAAGATTACTCCTTCTAAGTTTGACAGTGTCTTAGGAGAAGGAACCGGGGCCGGAATGATCTTCGGAAATACCGGCGGTGTTATGGAAGCGGCACTTCGAACCGTTTACAGAGTATTAGAAGGAAAAGAAGCTCCGGCAGATTTCTATCAGCTTCGTCCAGTAAGAGGATTAAGCAATCGAAAAGAAGCAGAAGTAACAATCGCTGGAAAGAAGCTTCGGGTTTGTATTCTTTATGGAACGGCTGCAGCGGAGAAATTCCTTGCAGAGGATATGAATGGTTATCATTTTGTAGAAGTTATGACCTGTCCAGGAGGCTGCATCAGTGGAGCGGGACAGCCGGATTGCGGAAGTGTTCCAGTATCCGATGTCGTAAGAAAGAAGAGAATACAGTCACTTTATCAGGCAGATGAGCAGGCAGAACGCAGAAACTCCATGGATAATCCGGAAATTGGAACAATATATCACGAATTTTTCAAAGAGCCATTAAGCATGCTTTCAGAAAAACTTTTACATACTACTTATAAAGGAAAATAAGACAAACAATGTGTAGAATAATTCAAAAATAAGAATTGGATATTACAACTAAAAAATCAATGTAAAATGAGAATTTCTTGCCTATATTTTCTTGGCAAGTATACCAATTTGTTTCATATCGACAGATGTAATTCGTTGCTGTTGCAATAAAATGTAGCAGCAACGTTTCTTTTTGTTGTGCAAACTGTATAAATGTAAAAAATATCCGATTGATAATTGCCAAATACTGACACGGATATTACTAATTGTTGCTTATTTTTTCCTGTATAATGCAAGACAGATGAAAGCTCAGTAGTGGTTGATTTACAGGATTTATAGGATAATTTTTTGAGTTATCATCTCTCAAACATTTTCATTGCACATTTTTATGTGTCAGTAAGAAGGAGGAAAATTGTAATGATTGCAAAAGGATTTACAGAACCAACCGCACGTATCAAAGCCTTAAAAGCAGAAGTTGTTAACGCAGTACCAGAAGTAGAGCCATATAGAGCCGTACTTATTACAGAGTCTTACAAAGAGACAGAGGGTATGCCAGCAGTTATGAGAAGAGCAAAAGCTAACGAGAAGATTTTTAACAATCTTCCAGTTGTAATTCGTGACAACGAATTAATCGTAGGTGCTCTTTCCGTAAAACCTCGTTCTACAAACCTTTGTCCAGAGTTCTCATTTGACTGGGTAGAAAAAGAGTTCAAGACAATGGCAACTCGTATGTGTGACCCATTCGTAATTACTGAAGAAACAGCAGATATCCTTCACGAAGTATTCAAATACTGGAAAGGTAAAACTACCAGCGAATTAGCTACTTCCTACATGAGCCAGGATTGTCTTGACTGCCAGGCTGGTGGAGTATTTACAGTTGGTAACTACTACTTCGGTGGTATCGGACACGTGTGTGTTGATTACGGTAAAGTATTAAAAATCGGTTTCAAGGGCGTTATTGCAGAAGTTGTTGAAGCAATGAACAAACTTGATGCAAATGATCCGGAATGTCTGCAGAAGAGAGCATTCTATGAAGCAGTTATTATTTCTTACAATGCAGCTATTAACTTTGCTAAGAGATACAGCAAAAAAGCAGCAGAGATGGCAGCTACATGTACAGATCCAGTAAGAAAAGCTGAATTACTTCAGATTTCCAAGAACTGTGACCGTGTTCCAGAAAACGGAGCTACAAACTTCTATGAAGCTTGTCAGTCTTTCTGGTTTGTACAGGCATTAGTACAGATTGAAGCTAACGGACATTCCATTTCTCCAGGACGTTTTGACCAGTATATGTGGCCATACTTAGAAGCAGACAAGAGCATTTCTAAAGAATTCGCTCAGGAATTACTCGACTGCCTCTTCGTATTATTAAACCATGTAAACAAAACTCGTGATGATGTATCTGATCAGGCATTTGCAGGATACGCAGTATTCCAGAACTTTGGTGTTGGTGGACAGACAGAAGATGGCCTTGATGCTACAAACCCAGTTTCTTATATGTGTATGGATGCAGCAGCTCACGTTAGATTACCTGCACCATCATTCTCCGTTCGTATTCATAACCAGACACCGGATGAGTTCTTATTAAGAGCTTGTGAGCTTGCAAGACTTGGTACTGGTGTTCCAGCTATGTACAATGATGAAGCAATAATTCCTGCATTATGTAACAGAGGATTAACTCTTGCAGATGCTCGTAATTACTGTATCATCGGTTGTGTAGAACCTCAGTGTCCACACAAGACAGACGGATGGCATGACGCAGCATTCTTTAACGTTGCTAAGGTATTTGATATCGCTATTCATGGTGGTAAGAACCGTGATGGCAAACAGTTAGGACCTGTTACAAAACCTATGCCAGAATGGAAATCCATGGATGATTTATATGAAGCATATGAAACTCAGATTGAGTACTTCGTATCTAAATTAGTTGAGGCAGATAACGCTGTTGATATCGCTCATAAAGAAAGAGCACCATTACCATTTATGTCCGCATTAGTTGATGACTGTATCGGAAGAGGTAAAACAGTTATGGAAGGTGGAGCTATCTACAACTTCACAGGACCTCAGGCATTTGGTAACGTAGATACAGGTGATGCTATCTATTGTATCAAGAAACATGTATTTGAAGACAAAGACTTAACAATGCAGCAGATTTACGATGCTATGGAACACAACTTCGGTGCTGAGCTTGGTGCTGGATGTTACGATGGACCATTCGTAAGATTAAGTACAGATTCTGCAGAACCTGCAGCAGCAGCTATGGAAAGTGTTTCCGTATCTTCTGAAGATAGCATGGAATCTATCATCAACGCAGTTGTTCAGAAGATTCTTGCAGAAAAAGGATCTAACTTAAGTATGAGCGTAGATACAAAATCTGAAGCTTGCACAAGCTGCAGCGATGCTCAGAGAGCTGAATACGACAGAATCAGACATATCCTCGACGCAACACCTTGCTTCGGTAACGATATTGATGAAGTTGATATGTGTGCTCGTAAAGCTACACAGGTTTACTCTCACGAAGTTGAGAAATACAAAAACCCACGTGGAGGCCAGTATCAGGCAGGATGTTACCCAGTATCTGCTAATGTATTATTTGGTAAAGACGTACAGGCTCTTCCAGATGGACGTTATAGCAACGCACCTCTTGCAGATGGTGTTTCCCCTCGTCAGGGTCATGACGTTAAGGGACCTACAGCTGCAGGTAACTCCGTAGCTAAACTTGACCAGTTAAATATCTCTAATGGTACATTATACAACCAGAAATTCTTACCTTCTGCAGTAGCAGGTGATCAGGGACTTCTGAACTTCGCAGCAGTTGTTCGTAACTACTTCGATAAGAAGGGTATGCATGTACAGTTCAACGTAATTGATAGAGAAACATTACTTGATGCTCAGGCACATCCAGAAAACTACAAAGACTTAGTAGTACGTGTAGCTGGTTACTCCGCTCACTGGACAGTACTTGCTAAGGAAGTACAGGATGATATCATTGCTCGTACAGAACAGCATTTCTAAAATAGTAGATTTTTGAAATAAACTGGAGGAAGTACCTATGAGTAATATGGAACCAAGCTGCGATACAAGTAAAAAAGGGCTTGTCTTTAATATACAGAGATTCTCTGTAAATGACGGTCCGGGTGTAAGAACGATTGCCTTTTTAAATGGCTGTCCTCTTCGCTGCAAATGGTGCTGTAACCCTGAATCGCAGGAATTAAAACCAGTCGTCATGTTTAAAGCACAAAACTGTGTCGGCTGTGGAAATTGTGAGGTTGTGTGTCCAACTGGTGCTTCTAATTTAAACGTTCCAGGAAAAATTGATCATACAAAATGTATTGCATGCGGAAAATGTATTGATGTCTGCTATCATAGGGCTCTTGAGATGTCCGGTAAGTGGATGACAGTAGAGGAACTGATGGGAGAACTTTACAAAGACCGTGTTATTTACAGAAAGTCCGGAGGCGGTATTACCGTCTCCGGAGGTGAAGCAATGGTACAGCACGAATTTCTTTTAGAGCTGTTAAAGGCTTGTAAGTCATTCGGCTGGACCACTGCGATTGAAACAACTGGTATGGCTTCTGAGGAAGTAATCAAAGAGATTGTTCCGTGGCTTGATGTGGTCATGATGGATATTAAGCATATTGACCCAGAAGTACATAAAGAGTATACTGGTGTAAGTAACGAGCAAATACTTAAAAATGCATTACTGATTTCTAGTCTTGCAAAGAAGATGATCATTCGTGTTCCGGTTATTCCAGGATTTAATGCAAGTCCGAATGTAATTGCGGCAATTGCAAAGTTTACAACCTATCTGCATAATGTAAATGAGTTACATCTTTTACCTTATCATGATCTTGGAAGTAACAAGTATGGAATGCTCGGCAAGGAATATGAACTTGCCGATGTACAGAAGCCGGAAAATGAATTCATGGAAGAATTAAAAGCAATAGTAGAAAAAGAAGGATTAACCTGTAAAATCGGAGGATAAATCGATACAGGCAGTCCGCGGTATCCCTTATATATACCAAAATGGTACAGGAGGTTCACAATGAACAAAGACATAACATTATTAACTTCTGAATCTGTTACAGAGGGACATCCGGATAAAGTATGCGATATGATTTCCGACGCTTTACTGGATGCTTATTTAGAGGAAGACCCATCTGCCCATGTGGCATTGGAAACAATGGCTTCAGAAGACACGGTTTTCATTGCTGGTGAAGTTGCTTCTTTCGCAAAGGTTGATGTTAAAAATAAGGCAAGAGAAGTCATCTGTGAAATAGGATATGACAGTAAAGAAAAAGGAATAGATGGAAAAGAATGTCTAATTATTACCAATATTGGTGTACAGTCACCTGATATCGCTCAGGGAGTTACACAGTGTAACGGAACTATTGGAGCGGGAGATCAGGGAATGATGTATGGATATGCTTGTGATGATACAGAGGAACTTATGCCACTGTCGATTTCACTGGCACATAAACTTAGTAAACGACTTACACAGGTAAGAAAAGAAGGAATCCTTCCATACCTCTATCCAGATGGAAAGTCACAGGTTACAGTAGCATATAATAATCAGGGAGAAATCCTTGGTGTTACAGATGTTGTAATTTCTGCACAGCATAATGCAGAAGTTTCTGTACAAAAGCTTCGAATGGATATTGAGGAGCATGTTATAAGAGAAGTAATTCCTAAAGAATTGCTTTTACCGGATGTAAAGATACATATCAATCCTACAGGACGATTCGTAGTTGGTGGTCCTGCCGGAGATGTAGGTCTTACCGGAAGAAAGATTATTGTAGATACTTATGGTGGAATTGCCAGACATGGAGGCGGAGCATTCTCAGGAAAAGACCCGACAAAGGTTGACCGTTCCGCAGCGTACATGGCAAGATATGCCGCAAAGAATGTGGTTGCTGCCGGATTTTGTAAGAAGTGCGAGATTAATCTTGCCTATGCAATCGGTATCCCACAGCCAGTATCTATAAAGATAGATACCTTTGGTACAGAAGAAATACCAAAGGAAATTATTGAAGACACCGTAAATGAAGTATTTGATTTCAGTGTGGCAGGTATTATAAACAGCCTATCTCTCACTAAGGTGAAATATAAACCAGTCGCAGCATACGGACACTTTGGAAGAACAGATCTTGATCTTCCGTGGGAACGGTTAGATAAAGTGAATATTCTTCAGGAAAAAGCAGTTGCCCGTGTGGCAGAAGAAATCTACAAAAACCGTTAACAAATATTAAATACAACAATCATTACACTTTTTAATAATTATAGAAACTATTCAAAGTCAGATGGTTTCAGCGACTGAGACTTTAGAATAGTGAAATAGCTAAGGGGTCATTCAAGCGCATAATTGTTCTGAAATAATCGGTCTCAACACTCTCACAAATAGATTATGAAATAACAATAAGCTTGATCCACATAAAGGGGGCTGTCGCAAGGTGACAGTCCCCTGATTTAATTTTTGGAACAACAGACGGTAGTAAGAACATAGATGATTAAATCAGGGGATTTCTATGCGAGCCGCTTTGAAGAAGAAATATTCATCTTGCATAAATGGTAATTAATAGTTAAAATATAATTATATGATAGAAGTAAGTAACCATGCAGGTAAAAGCGTTATGATGTGGATGCAGGCTTGCAAAGTGGTTGTGAATATTACTATTATAATTTTAGAAGGAGGATTTTTAAAATGGTAAGAAAAGCAAATATCATTCAGAAACAGGAACTTGGCGGTGGAAAAGGTTGTGCAGAGGTGCATGAGATTGTTCCAGAGAAAGATTTATATGGACATGGAAAGTTATATGCAAAGGTTGTTTTAAAACCGAATTCCAGTGTTGGCTGGCATCGTCATGTTGGTGAAACAGAACCATATTATATCTTAGAGGGTGAGGGAATTTTCGTAGATGATGATGGAAGCCGTACAAAGGTAGGTCCTGGAGATGTATGTACAATTCTTCCGGGACAGTGCCATGCGATTGAGAATGCATCATCATGTAAGGATCTTGCATTTATGGCTTTGATTCATAAAGACTGATTCGCTTGATTTTTTATTAAGGGAGACGAACCCCCGAAGAGAACCCTACCCTATATTTGTGACTCTATCGCTGCGGGTTGAATGTTCGCTTAATGGCTCACATTCAATCCTCGCTCTAAGGCCAC
>ENA-OPCE01002204-OPCE01002204.1-human-gut-metagenome-genome-assembly--contig:-NODE-2204-length-10297-cov-15.412322_pt1 | contig 10297 bp, 9 predicted proteins | sample MGYA00241247_ERZ501474 | MGnify/ENA primary metagenome ERZ501474 (study PRJEB25962, sample SAMEA2042572) | human gut metagenome | biome: human gut; feature: human-associated habitat; material: faeces... | reverse complement strand
TTCCGCCAGCTGCTGGATCAGCATATGGAGGAAGGCAGAATGCTTACCTGCTTACGGGCAGTCCTTGATTTCACCAACGCCGGCTGGCGGTATTTATGTGACAGCCTGAATTAAATTGGCAAAGAAAATGGGCGGTGCGGTCGCCCATTTCTTTCGAACATCAGTTAGAGATAGCTAACCGATAGAAAAGAGTTTGCGATGATAGAGTTTGAATTTGAATTCCAATATGCGGAGGCAAAGCTGCCCATCCTCCGACAGGTCGGCGGCGGCATCCCGGCGGGACGCTGCGTGGTGCTCTGCGGAGGCAGTGGATGCGGAAAATCCACGCTGCTGCGGTGCATCAACGGACTAATCCCACAATTTTACGAGGGAGAGCTAAAAGGCTTTTGCCGCCTGAACGGGCAGGACACCGCCGGGATGAGCATCGGCGAGATCGGCGAGCTGGCAGCATCGGTATTTCAGGATCCGCGAAGTCAGTTTTTTACTGTGAACAGTTCCAATGAAGTGGCCTTCGGTCTTGAAAATCACGGTCTGCCGCAAGATAAAATCCGACGGCGGGTAGATGAGGCCTTCCGGATCTTTCATCTGGAGCGGCTGAAGGATCGCAATGTCTACGAGTTGTCCAGCGGTGAACGGCAGCTCATCTCCATCTTGTCCGCGTGGGCAATGGACACAGATATTTTTCTGCTGGACGAACCCACGGCCAATCTGGACTTCGCAGCCACGCAGCAGTTAAAAGAGATTCTGCTTGCCCTGAAAAAGCAGGGCAAAACGCTGTTGCTCAGCGAGCACCGACTCTACTATCTTGCCGACATTGCCGACGAATTTTGGGTCATGGCAGACGGCGAGATCAAAGGAAAATATACTGCCACAGAGGCAAAGGCGTTCTCGGCGGAGCAGAGACAAACACTTTCTCTGCGCACGCTCGACCTTGCGGAGATTACCGTGCCGGAGAAAGAGCCGCTGCCGAAAACCGCGCCGACGGTGCTTGCCGTCTCAGATGTCCGCTATACATACGGTAGGAAGGCCGGAGATACCCTCTCTGGTGTCAGCTTTTCCGTCCGTGAGCATGAGATCGTCGGCCTTGTGGGCGCAAACGGCTGCGGCAAAACGACCATCGGCAAGCTGATTGCAGGGCTTTACCGCCCCTCCGGCGGCAGGATAATGCTTTTCGGAAAGCCGCAAAATCCAAAGCAGCTGCAAAAGCAAGTGCTGTTCATCCTTCAGGAGGCGGAGTTCCAGTTCTTCACCAACTCCGTCCTGCACGAACTGCAATACGGCCATGCGGTGACACCGGCGTTTGAAGCAAAAACGGAAGCGCTGCTGAAAAGTATGGATCTATGGGACTGCCGCGACCGGCATCCCTTTTCCCTCTCCGGCGGGCAGATGCAGCGTCTGACGCTGATGATAGCGTATCTATCCGACAAGCCAATCGTCATACTGGACGAGCCGACAGCAGGACAGGACGCGGGAAGTCTGGAGCGGTGCGCGGCGCTGATCCGGGAGATGCGGAAGGAAAAGACTGTTCTCATCATCACCCACGACCCTGAGCTAATTGCAGGTGTGTGTGACCGCTGCATCGGGCTGTCGGATGGACGTGCAGAAGCAGAATTACCCGTTCATTCGGAACGAGATTTGCAAGCAACCCAGCGATATATGGAGGGCTTTCATCCTTCCGATGCTCCGGCAAAAAAACAGCATAAAGAACGATTCCACCCGGAAACGAAGCTGCTTTACTGGCTGACCCTGCTGGTCGTAATCTCCACATCCAACAACCACTTGGTTTATGCCGCATATGCGGCACTGATCCTGCTGACCGCAGCGGACGGCTGGCTCGGAACGGCGCTGGCAGGCGGGATGAGCTTTGGGCTGCTGTGGGCGGCAAACGCTCTGCTGCCGGGCACGGTGTTTTCCTTTATGTTAGTGCTGTTCCCGCGGATCATTGCTATCGGCATTTCCATGTGGACGCTGATTGGGCGAAATGAAGCCAGCCGCACCTTGGCGGCGCTGCGCAATCTGCACCTGCCGGAGCGATTTATCATGATCGTGGCGGTGATCTTTCGCTTTTTCCCGGTGTTGTCCGGGGATATGAAGCTGCTGCGGCAATCCATCCGGACGCGGGGCGCGTTTGTGACACCATGGCAAAAGCTGCGTGCGCTGCCATCCTATATCGAAATACTGACCGTGCCGATGGCTTTGCGTGTCATCCGCATCGCCGAGACGCTTTCCGCCTCCGCCGAAACACGGGGCATCGACTTAAAGCGCCGCAAGAGCAATTATCTGTCGCTTCGGTTCTCTGCGTGGGATGTTGTGTTCTGTGTCCTGCTGGCAGCATCGATCGCCGCCGGCCTTATCCTGTGATCGCCGTCTCTGCGACGTTCAACCATATTCCATTCAAAAAGGTGTCTTTACCATGAGTACTGCAACCGCCAACAAGCTGAAAACCAAGGACATCATCACCGTTGTCCTGCTGGCTCTGATCAATGTGGTCATTTTCTTCGCCAGCTCCGTCCTGTACGCAACGCCCATTACCATCATTCTGATGCCGGTATTTTTCGCCCTGCTGGAGGGCGTCGTCTACTTCATCATCGGCACGAAGGTGAAAAAGCCCGATGCGATCCTCATTTACAGCATTGTCCGCGCCATTATGGGCGGATATCTGCCGTACATCATCCTCTTTATTCTCTCCGGTGTCATTGCCGAGCTGCTGCTGCGGAAGATGGGCTACGGCAATGCGAAGGTGCTGACCGTCAGCTATGTCATCAATCAGGTGCTGGCCGCATTCGGCAGCACTATCATTCCCTACGCCATCGCAGCCAAGGCTATGGCAGATCAGATGGTCACCGATGGCCGTCAGGACACCATCCTTGCCGCATCCCAGATGCTGCAGTCCTGGGTGTCTGTGGCGCTGGTCGCGGGTGTGATCGTGGCCGCTCTGATCGGTGCAGCTATCGGCAAGGGCATCGTGAAGAAGCATCTGGCGGCGTAAGGGGGCACGATTCATGAACAGAACCTCTGCGCAAAAACGCTCCGCCGCCTCGTGGCTGGCAGAGCTGGCAAAAGGGCGGTACGGCGAGTACGCTTTGAGCGTCCTTACGGCGCTGCTGGGCGTCGCCTGCTCGCTTATTCCGTATTTCATCATCATCCGGCTCATCACCGCACTGGTAAACGGCACGGCGGAGCTGACGTACTGCCTGACGCTCTGCGCGTGGATGGCGGGCTTCTGGGTGCTGCGCTATGTACTGCACAGCGTGTCCACGTCCCTCTCCCATCACGCCACCTTCCATGTGCTGGCGGGTATCCGCACACGGCTGCTGGATAAGCTGGCGACGCTGCCCCTTGGCACAGTGCTGGACCATTCCTCCGGCTCCTATAAGAACATTATCGTCGAGCGGGTGGATTCCATCGAGACCACCTTGGCCCACTTGCTGCCGGAAATGACTGCCAACATTGTGGGTGCCTTGGCGGTGCTGGTGCTGCTGTTTATGGAGGACTGGCGCATGGGGCTTTCCATGCTGATCGTTGTGCCCCTGGGCATTGGCTGCTTCATGTCCATGTTCGGCGGCTACGAAGAAAAATTCCAGCGCACCGTCACCGCCACAAAAGCACTGAACGACACCGCCGTGGAATACATCAACGGCATCGAGGTCATCAAGGCTTTCAGTCAGTCCGGAACCAGCTACGCAAAGTTCGTCTCCGCCGCAAAGGAAGGTGCGGACTGCTTTATTGACTGGATGCGGGGCAGTTTGTTCGGCCAGGTGGCGGGCATGGCGATATTTCCCTCTACGCTGCTGGGCATTCTGCCGGTGGGGTGCATGCTCTATATGCACGGCACACTGCCGGCAGAGACATTCCTGTCGATCATTGTCCTCTCCTTTGGTGTTATGCAGCCGCTGATCACCGCTTTCTCCTACACCGACGACATTGCACAGGTCAAAATCATAGTCGGCGAGGTGGCGGAGGTGCTGTCCGGTGAGGATATGCAGCGCCCGGAAAACGCGGAAAAGCTGCCGACCGATAACGCCATCCAACTGAAGGATGTCCGCTTTGCCTATCGCGACAAGGAGGTACTGCACGGAATCAATCTGCGCATCGCCCCGGGGACGGTCAATGCATTGGCCGGGCCTTCCGGCAGCGGAAAATCCACCATCGCCCGGCTCATCGCCTCCCTTTGGGACGTGAAGGACGGCTCTATCGAGCTGGGCGGCGTGGACATTCGCACGTTGCCGCTGGCGGAGTGCACGAAGCGCATCGCCTATGTATCGCAGGACAACTACCTTTTTGATCTCTCAGTCATGGACAATATCCGTATGGGCAAAAAGGGCGCGACCGACGAGGAAGTCATCGACGCCGCGAAGAAATGCGGCTGCCATGCGTTTATCATGGGGCTTGAAAACGGCTACCAGACCGTGTGCGGCGCGTCGGGTGGACATCTGTCCGGCGGCGAACGGCAGCGCATCTCCATTGCCCGGGCCATGCTGAAGGACGCGCCCATCGTCATTTTAGATGAGGCTACCTCCTTCACTGACCCGGAAAACGAGGCGGTCATCCAGTCGGCACTGGCAAGGCTGGTGCGGGGCAAGACGCTGCTGGTCATCGCCCACCGGCTGTCTACCATCGCCGATGCCGATCAGATCATTGTTGTCAATCAAGGCAAGATCGAAGCCACCGGCACACAGGCGGAGCTTCTTGCCTCCTGCCCGCTTTATCAAACCATGTGGGAAGCCCACATCAGCGTTAAAGACGACAGGGAGGTGGCGTAATGCTCAAGACACTGAAAAAATTTTTTGCCTTCTGCGGGGTGGACAACCGCAAGCTGTTTATGGCATCCATCTGGCTGGGCGTGGTCAGCGTCATCTGCTCCGCCATGCGTATTCCTGCCACTGCCATTGTCATTCAGGCGCTGCTGCAACAGAATGTCACCATGGCGACACTCTGGACGAGCCTTGGTATCATCGTCGCTTCTCTGATTGTGACCATCGCCATCAACATGAAGGCCACCATGCTCCAGACCCGAGCAGGCTACCGCGCCTGCGCCAACAAGCGGATTGAGATTGCAGAGCATCTGCGGTACCTGCCTATGGGCTGGTTCAACGACAACAGTCTCGGCGAGGTCACCTCCGTCACCACCAACACCATGGAGAACATGGCCAACATTGCCACACGGGTGGTCATGGTCACAACGAGGGGCTTCCTGACCTCCGGCATCGTCGCAGCGATGATGTTCCTCTTTGACTGGCGTATGGGGCTTATCACGCTGGCGGGACTGGTGCTGTTCTTCGCCGTCAACGCCGCCATGCAGCGGGCGGAGCAGGCCCTTTCCCAGCGGAAGTTCAATGCCGACGAGCGGCTTGTGTCCAAGGTGCTGGAATATGTGCAGGGTATCGCCGAGGTCAAGAACTTCGACCTGACCCACGATTCCGCCACGCAGGTACACGGGGCGGTGGAGGAAGCCCGCAAGGCTTCCTTTGCCATGGAGATCCCGTCGGTACTTTATATGCTGGCGCAGTTTGTTGTCAACAAGCTCACCGGTGTCGCCGTCTGCGCGGCCGCCATCGTCTTTTACTTCAGCGGAACGATGGAGCTGACAAACTGCCTTTTGATGCTGATCTGCTCCTTCATCCTCTTTGAACAGCTGGACAGCGCCGGGAGCTTTTCGGCTTTGTTCCGCTCCATCGACATCGGCGTGGACAAGGCAAATGCCATCCTGCGTGTGGAGCCCATGGATATTGATGGGAAGGATCTGTCGCCGGAACGGGAGGACATCACCCTGTCCCATGTGGATTTCTCCTATGACAGCAAGCCCATCCTGCACGATGTGTCCCTGACCATCCCGGAGAAAACGACTGTTGCTATCGTCGGCCCCTCCGGCTCCGGCAAGACCACGCTGTGCAATCTCATGGCGCGGTTCTGGGACGTGCAGTCCGGCAGTGTGTGCCTCGGCGGACGGGATGTGCGGGAATACAGCTACGACAGCCTCATCCGCAATTTCTCCTTTGTGTTCCAGCGGGTCTATCTGTTCTCTGACACCATCGCCAACAATATCCGCTTCGGAAAGCCGAATGCCTCCATGGAGGAGGTGCAGGCCGCGGCGAAAAAAGCACGCTGCTGCGACTTTATCATGGCGCTGCCGGAGGGCTTTGACACCGTCATCGGCGAGGCAGGCAGCTCGCTTTCCGGCGGCGAGCGCCAGCGCATTTCCATCGCCCGGGCGATTATGAAGGATGCGCCTATCATCATTCTGGACGAGGCCACTGCCAATGTTGACCCCGAAAATGAAAAGGAGCTGATGGAGGCCGTTGCGGAATTGACCCACGATAAGACGGTCATCATGATCGCCCACCGGCTGAAAACCGTGCGCAACGCCGATATGATATTCGTTGTCGATCACGGCGAGATCGTTCAGCAGGGCACCCATGACGAGCTGGTGGCTGTTGACGGGCTCTACCGCCGCTTCGTGGTGGAGCGCCAGCAGGCAGCGGGATGGAAGGTCTGAAGCGGCGCAATCTGAAACGCTAAACGGAGAAGCTCGTATCAGTCAACAGCCGATATGAGCTTCTCCGTTTATTCTCTGTTTCCGGTAATAAAGTAGTCGCAATACTCTCCGCCATTGGCCAGCGTCTGTTTTCTTTGCAGCACGCCGTGCTGAAAGCGTGATCATCACTTCATCAAGTTCGCAGAACAACGGCATGAGTTCGGAAACACCGAGTTTCTCCGTGTAAATGCAAATCGGGCAGCGGGTAATGCGGTAGTAACAGGCACCCTCATACGGCTGCCCGACAAAATCCACCTTGAAGGAGGTCGGGTATTTCGCTTCCTTTTCGGGCGTGTACCATTTGGCGTATTTGACAACGCTCTTTTTGTTCTCCGCCTTGCCCTTGTCGGTATTCAAGTCGGTCTTTGCAAAATACCACTTGATATGATAGAGTGAGCGGCGCATCATTTCCTGCACGGCCGTTGGCGGAATTTTCTTTTCGCTTGCCACATAGGGCGCAACGAAGGCAAGGGCGAACAACTCGTTGTATGCCATAGGGTTATCGTCACCGATGTCGTCTGCTTTCTCGACAAGCTCACGATAGACCTTTTTGCTCTTTTTCATAATGTCGGCGGCATATTCCCTGCCGTACTTCTCTGCCAGAACCTTTTTCATCGGGCTTTTGAACATCCAGAAATAAAAACCGTTGTATTTCATATCACTTTTCCTCCCGTGATTTATTTACAGGCTTAAGAAACGCAGCCCAGCCGCCGAAGTGATAGACCATCGTCGCGTCCATATATAGCCCGGCAGTCTTGCGGTCGGTACATTCTGCCATGCTCCGGCGGTAGCTGTCAAACTGTGCGGAGATCAGCTTTCGCTGATGCCGTTGCCGCTCTACTTTCTTCCCACCAGCAATGTTGAACCGCGAAGCATCAGGCGTTTGGCCTCCTTCGGCGTCATGAATCTGCCGTCGGTCGTGTCGATCAGTTTCACGCGCTCATAGCCCATATCCCTGAGCTTTTGGACAAACGTCTGCATGTCGCCGTATCTACGGGGCGACATCAGGTCGTGGATGGCAAACGTTCCGCCCTTTTTCAGCACGCGCAGCGTTTCCAGCAGAAGCTGCTGCTTGTCCTTTCCCGTGATATTATGATAGACATAGTTGCTGGTCACCGCGTCGAAGCTCTCGTCGGGGAAATCCAGCTTTACGGCGTTCCCGCGCCGGAACGAAGCGTTCTTCACGCCCTCCACAGCGGCGTTTTTTTCGCACAGCGGCAGGCTGAGGGAGGCGTATTCCTTACCCCAGCGGTCAATGCCGACCATTTTCCCCTGCGGATTGCGCTTTGCGCAGGCAATGGTAAGCGCACCGCTGCCGCAGCCGATATCCAGTCCCACGCCGCCCTCCGGCAGCGTGATATGTCCGCCGTGCCGTCAATGATCTGCTTTGAGAGCTTGCGCTCGCCGTCATAGGAAAAGCTCCGATAGGCATACGCGCACCACTGAGTGTACTTTGCACAGACGGCAAAGGCGATGCCGAATACCACGCCCAGCACGACGCGCAGCTTTCCGCTCACACCGATGCCGAATACGACGAAAACGAGCAGCAGCGCAAGCGATAGTGCTGTTCCCGCGATGAGCGAAAACATCATTCCCTTGGGAATCCAGTTTTTGTAGTCAGGTTTCATATTCAAGACTCCTTTTTTATTGAGTGTGACTTCTCTCATAAACCGCAGCCGCGATGCACCAGATCACGATTGCGCTGTTCGTGCTGCTTTGGCTCATTACGGACATCCATGTGGCGGCGGGCACCTGCATGGTCTGTGCAATATCAGGAACAGCAACCAGCAGAAGATTCCATGTGACCGGATGGAAAACGAGCATCCACCTGGGATAACGGGTTTTACCGGCAAGCAGCATCACGAAATGGATCCCAAAAAACAATAGCATCGGAACATACATGGGGAGAATTGCGGGGAGCATGTCATCTTGATAGGCTGTGACCGCCACGATGGCAGCTTCTTCTCCGATGCGCGGGCCCAGATAGGTGGTGAACCACGCCATGGTAGCCACCCAGGTGTGGATAGTCAGCGCCACCGCAACGGTGAAAATTCCGCACAGATACTGAATGATCTTTGTTTTTCTGTACTTTGTATCAATGTCCGCATTCAGTGCTTTTACCGCAAAGTAATAGAGAAAGCCCCCAATCGCTCCCAGTCCAACGGTAAGCACGGGCCTCCACAGCCCATAAGAGCCAGACAGATAACAGGCTCTGTTGAAAAGGCTGGTGTCGGTTTTCTGAAGCGGAACGCAGCTCAGCAGCCAGTCCCCGGCAGCCATCAGAACTGCTCCGATCGCACCGAGAATGTACCATCGAATCAGCTTTTTCGGTTTCTCCGTCTTCATCTTTTTTGCCTCCGATTGCAGTTCATGATTCTGCTTTTCATTTGGGCAATTTCCAACTTCTTAGAAAATCAAATGGACAATACCGCCGACAATTGCCGCTCCCGCAACCCAGATCAGCGCCAGTATGCTTCGCTTTTTCAGCACCTGCCTCCAGGTCTGCACGAACGGCGCATCTTCAAGCCCTGGCAGCACCCAAAACTGGCTGTGCCCGACCCATAGCTTGTCGATTACAACGCCGTCATAGATATTCATAACCTCAAGAAACAGCAGCGCCTGCCAATAGGCCTCACCAAAGGAGGAAGCCCCGTTCCACAAACCGATGATCAGCACAAGAGCAGCAAGCATCACGATAAAGAACGGTATCATAAAGCATTTTCGTTTCCGGTTCATCGTATTGCGGTCGATCAGTCCCAGTTCGATGGCGCGATCCTGCACCTCCTTGGGATAAAAGTACAGTCCATTGACAGCACCGCCGATCACAGCGATTTTTACCATTGCGGTAAACAGCAGACAATAAAGCAGCAGTTGCAGTACGATCATTGTTTTTCTCCTCTCAGTCTGCGTGCAAATCGGGCATATGCTCCCATTTCCTTCGTCTTCCATCGTGGTTCATACAAAACAAGAAAGTATGCCAGAAATGCCATGTACCGAATCGTTTGATTTCCATTTCAATATGCCACCCACTATTATCTGACCTTCATGCAAAAATCGCAGCGGTCATCGCCGCGCCCCAGCGTCATGCTTCTCTCCCAGATCAGCTTCGGATGCAGCCCGGCGTAGCTGATGTCGTCACTGTCGCAAAAGCAGCGACACAGCTCCGGGCAGCCGTATTCTGCGCAGGTGTCGTGATATGGACATTTTACCATATCCACACGCCATATACCGTTGCCGACCTGCAACTCCTTTGGGTCAAAGCCCGCCGCTGGACCGAAGACGCTCCGTGTGGACTTAACAAAAACGCCGGGAACAAGGCGGTAAAGCCCCGGTATGAGCAGCAGGGTGGCAAGCTGTTTGTGACTCGTTCTCGCCAGCCGCTCCACATAGCCGTGAACGATTTGCAGCGCCTCCTCTTTCGGCATGACCCGCTGCAAGGTTTCGTAGGCCGCAATGCCCGGTAAGATCTGCCGCTTGAGGTGGTATTGCTTCTCCTTGCTTGCATCTGCATTTTCAGCCAGCAGCGCATTCAACCGCGTATCAAAAAAGGCATTCAGCTCCTTGGCGTGCGAGGAAAAGCGCTGTGCCGCAGTCTCCCGAAAATCACGGGAGAGATAGGTTTCCTTCATCGTCCGGCCTCCGTCTCAGGCTTCACGAAGCCCTTCTTTTTATACCCGCAGTCGCAGTATGGGCCGCCGGAGGCGAGCGTGTACTGCCGCACAAAATCGGTTACGCCGCCCGCCTCGCTCATGGTGTAGTCCA
>ENA-OPCE01002193-OPCE01002193.1-human-gut-metagenome-genome-assembly--contig:-NODE-2193-length-10356-cov-2.962140_pt1 | contig 10356 bp, 10 predicted proteins | sample MGYA00241247_ERZ501474 | MGnify/ENA primary metagenome ERZ501474 (study PRJEB25962, sample SAMEA2042572) | human gut metagenome | biome: human gut; feature: human-associated habitat; material: faeces... | reverse complement strand
GCGGGCACCAGCAACGGCTGTGCATTGCCCGGGCACTGGCAGTGGAGCCGGATGTGCTGCTGATGGACGAACCCACCTCTGCCCTGGACCCTATTTCCACCGCCAAAATTGAGGAGCTGGCGCTGGAGCTGAAAAAGAAGTACACCATCGCCATTGTAACCCACAATATGCAGCAGGCTGCCCGGATCAGCGACCAAACCGCTTTTTTTCTGCTGGGAGAGATGGTGGAGTGCGCCCCGACCAAGACGCTGTTTGACACCCCCACCGACCCCCGCACCCGGGACTACATTACCGGTCGCTTCGGATAAAATCAAAAATCACAAAAGGCCGTATGTACCTTTTCGTACACACGGCCTGTTCTTTATCCAATGATTATGCTTTTTGTTATGCCTTTTTCTTTTGGAACAGACGGGCAAAAACCTTAATGACCTCAGAAAGGACGATGACGGAGAATGCCAGAGCAAACAGCTTGCCCCACATGGTGATCCCCAGGGGTACGGTGCCAAAGAACGCACCGGCAAACTGGATGATCAGCACTTGCAGCACAAAGGTGCAGCCCACGACCAACAGCATCAGCTTGTTCTTAAACAGGTGGCAAAAGATACTCTCACTGTGCAGTTCCCGGCAGTTAAAGGCGTTAAACAGCTGAAACAGCACAAATAGGGTGAACAGCACGGTGGTCATCTCGCCCCGGGCAGCACCCAGGAAATTCAGCTTGTATTGCAGCAGGAACACCACGCTCATATACACGCCGGTGGCGGTGATCCGCGCCAGCATACCCTTGGAGATAATATTTTCGCTGCGGTTGGTGGGGCGGCGGCGCATCAGGTCACTGTATCCCGGCTCCAGTCCCAAGGTCAGGGCCGGCGGGCCGTCCATAATAATATTGATCCACAGCAGCTGCAAGGCGGTAAAGGGCGCCGGCAGCCCCATCAGAACAGACACAAATACGCAAATCACAGAGGCAATATTCACCGTCAGCTGGAAGCTGATGAACCGCTTAAAGTTCTCATAAATATTGCGGCCCCATTCCACGGCCTTAACGATGGTGGCAAAGGAGTCGTCCAACAGCACAATATCGCTGGCTTCCTTGGACACCTCCGTGCCGGAAATGCCCATGGCGATCCCCACATCGGCGTTCTTCAGCGCCGGTGCGTCGTTGATCCCGTCGCCGGTGACGGCCACCACATCGCCCCGTGCTTTCAGCAGCTTCACCACCCGCATTTTCACCGTAGGGGTGCTGCGAGCAATCACGCTGATCTTGGGCAGCATTTTTTGCAGCTGGCGGTCGCTCATTTCTTCCACTTCTTTGGCTTCCAGCGCCACACAACCGTCCGCCAGCAGATCCAGTTCCTTGGCAATGGCGGTGGCGGTAACGATATTGTCGCCGGTCAGAATCTTCACCCCCACCCCGGCGCTGCGGCAGGCGGCCACAGCGTCGTACACATCGCTGCGCAGCGGGTCCGCAATGGCCACAAAGCCATCAAAGACCATACCGCTTTCCATTCGGCGATGAGCCTCCTTTGCAGAGAAGTCCTCCATCTCCGCCAACTCCTTATGGGCAAAGGCAATCACCCGCATGGCTTGCTCCTCTGCCTGCACCAGCACCCGGCGCAGTTCCGCCAGGCGGTCAGGTTGCAAGGCACACATATCCAGCACGCACTCCGGACTGCCCTTTACATAAGAGAGAATGCGCCCGTCCACATTGGAAATGGTGGTCATGTGCTTGAGCTCAGACGAGAAAGGAAACGCGCACAGCCGGGTGTGGTCCTCCCGCTCCCGACGGTAGGTGTTGCCGGTGTCTGCCTGCTCAAAGAACCGCAGCATGGCACACTCCGTGGGATTGCCGATAAAGCCGCCGTCCGGTGCCAAGTCTGCCGTGGTGTTCAGGCAGATATTATGGGTCAGGTATTCGTTTTGCAGCGCTGCCGCTTCTTTATGCCACCGGGTGTCATAAAAGGCACGCACGGTCATCTTGTTTTCCGTTAAAGTACCGGTCTTGTCCGAGCAGATCACACTGATGCAGCCGATGGTCTCCGAGGCGATCATCTTCTTTACCAAAGCGTTTTGCTTACTTAGCTTAATAATATTGATAGACAGAGACACCGCCACAATGGTGGGCAGCCCCTCCGGCACCGCCGCCACAATCAGCACGATACTGGTGATGAACGCCTCCATCACCGCCTCCAAATGCAGGCCACCGTGGAGGGCAAAGGAAATCAGCTGAGCCGCAAACACAATGCCCGCTGCAATCACGCCAAGAACGGTAATGGTCTTGCCCAGGCGGGCCAGCTTCTCCTGCAAGGGGGTGCTGCTTTTTTCTGCATTGCCCAGCTCGCCGGCAATCTTGCCAAATTCCGTAGCGTCGCCCACCGCCGTCACCAGCAGCCGTCCGTTCCCCTCGGTAACGAATGTGCCGCTATAAAGCATATTGGCCCGCTCCGCCAGGGGCGTTTTTTCGTCCGTAAGCACCAGTTCGCTGTCTTTCTTCACCGGAAAGCTCTCGCCGGTAAGGGCGGATTCATCCACCCGCAGAGCGGTGCTCTCCAGCAGTCGCCCGTCCGCCGGCACCTTGTCTCCGGCAGACAGCAACACCACATCGCCCACCGCCAGATGGGCGCTTTGCAGGGTAACGGTTTGGCCGTCCCGCACCGCGCGCACGGTCATATCCGCGTTGATTTTGGACAGGGCCTCAAACGCCTTGGCGCTGCGCCCCTCCATCACTACGCTGATCACCACGGACAAAGCAATGGCCACGAACACGCCCACGCACTCCAAAAAGTCCGCCTCGCCGCCGGTAACCTGGCGCACAATGTTCACCGCCAGGGCGATCAGCCCGGCTGCAATAAGCATTAAGAGCATAGGCTCCGTGGCTGCATCCCAAAGGCGCTTCAGCAGCGAGTCCGGCTTGCGTCGGGGGAGGGCGTTCTCGCCGTACTGTTCTTTGTTTTTCTGTGCCTGCGCTTCTGTCAGCCCCCGGTTCGCATCTGCACCGTAGGTTGCCAGCAGCTCCGTTTTTTCTGCGGTAAATGCCTGCATAGAAAGTCCTCCTGCTTCATTTTTACAAAGAAAAAGACCTACCGCCGTTGCCGTGCGTTAGGTCTTTTTGGGTAAAAAATAAAAGACTGCTGCACGAAAAACAGGCGTGCAAGAGTCTCGTTCATTAAGACAAGCCAGACCCGGCACAGCGCCGCAGTCAGTTTGTTGACTTGCCACACGCCCACGGCGTGCAAACTACTCCCTCAAGCGGGTACTTCTTTTGTGACAAAAGCATACCACCCGGCCGCTTGGTTAGTCAAGAATAACTTGGATGTTAGACAAAATCACCACCCGTCACCTAAAAGCACCAACCTCTTGCCATTTCTTCTCCGATATGGTATATAGAAGGTGAGACACGGCATATCAAATCGCATTTTCACCCCCAAGCCTCCCTCCTTTACAAGGGCGGCAAAACAGAGGACTCTATTTTCCCATGGAGGTCACGGTATGAAAATCAAAAACACAAAAACGGACATTCTGTTAAACATAGCGGCGGTGGCCTGCCTGGCAGCCGTTACCCTGTACCTGCTGGTGCGCTGGTCGCAAATTCCCATGACCATTCCCGGGCACTATACTGCCGACGGCCAAATAGACAGCTGGACCGCCCGCACCACCCTGTGGCAGCTGCCGGTGCTGGGGTGGGTGCTGTATGTGCTGATCACGATTTTAGAGCAGTTCCCCGGGATTTGGAACACCGGCGTGACCGTAACGGAGGAGAACCGCACCGCCGTCTACCGCACATTAAAGACCATGATCGGCTGGGTAAAGCTGGCGGTGAGTGCCCTGCTCTCTTTGGTGGCGCTGGCCTCCCTGGGCAATGGATATAAGATTTTTCTTGTACTGGCCGCCGTGGGTCTGCTGGCCACCTTTGGGCTGGTAATCTACTTTGTCCGCCGCCTGTTGCAGTTGAAGTAAGCAGCCTATTTTTACCGACAGATTGCAATACACAAAATTCCTCCGGCAATGCCGCCACCTAACCGGTGCCCGTTAGGCGTTGGCAGCGTAGCTGACTGGGGGATTTTCGTCTTTCGTATCCATCAAAAAAAGCACCCCCGCCGGGGTGCTTTTTCTATACCTATTATTTTATTCTTAATGCGCATCCGCCAGCACAGCGTGGGCGCACTTTATGCCGTCCACGGCGGCGGACACAATGCCACCGGCGTAACCGGCGCCCTCACCGCAGGGGTACACCCCCCGCAGATTGCACTGGCAAAATTCGTCCCGCAAAATCCGCACGCTGCTGGAGGAGCGGGTTTCCGGCGCAGTAAGCACCGCGTCCGGCAGGGCAAAACCGTGGAGCCGCTTGTCCATCTCCGTAATGGCCGCCTGCATGGTGGTGCGCACCTTGTCCGGCAAACAGTACCGCAGGTTGGTAAGCGTGACCCCGGTAGGGCAGGTCGGCTGCACATTGCCCAGCGCCCGACTTTCCCGATCCGCTAAGAAATCGCCCACCAGCTGCGCCGGTGCACGGTAATCGCCCCCGCCCAGGGCAAAGGCGTTTTGCTCAATCTCTCGCTGATAATACATCCCCGCCAGCGGATGCTCCGAGGGGAAGTCCACCGGATCAATACCCACTAGCAGCGCCGAGTTGGCATTCTCGCCGTCCCGGGCCAGGGTGCTCATGCCGTTGACGATCACGCCGCCCTTTTCGCTGGCGGCAGCCACCACCGTGCCCCCCGGGCACATACAAAAAGTATACGCCCCTCGCTGGTGCAGACCGTGGCAGCTGAGCTTGTAATCCGCAGCCCCCAGCTTAGGGTGACCGGCAAAAGCGCCGTACTGGGCCTTGTCAATGAGCTTTTGGGGGTGCTCAATGCGGGCGCCCACACTAAAGGGCTTTTGGATAATTTGCGCGCCGTTTTTATAAAGCATTTCCACCGTGTCCCGGGCACTGTGGCCGATGGCCAGGATCACCGCATCCGTCTCCATATCCACCGTTTGACCCAAATGGCTGTAAGTGATCCCATGGATAAAACCGTTGGCTAAGATCAAATTCTCCAGCCGACATTCCAGGCGCACCTCGCCCCCCAGGCGCTCAATTTTTTTGCGAATATTCTGCACCACCACAGCCAGTCGGTCCGTGCCGATATGGGGCTTTGCGGCGTATAAAATCTCCTCCGGCGCACCGGCCTCATACAGTTCTTGCAGCACCTGGCGAATAAAGGGGCTTTTAATGCCGGTGGTCAACTTGCCGTCAGAAAAAGTACCGGCACCGCCCTCGCCGAACTGCACATTGCTCTCCTCGTTGAGAATATGCTGCTGCCAAAAGGCGTTCACATCCTGCTGGCGGCGCTGAATATCCTTGCCTCGCTCCAACACAATGGGGCGCAGTCCTGCCTCAGCCAAGATCAGGCCGGCAAACATACCCGCCGGACCGAAACCAACCACCACCGGGCGAAAAGCGGACTGCCGCCGGTTCACCGGCAGGGTGTACTTGTATTCTTCCGCCGCCTTGGCCTTCGGTGAGCGGCAGCGGCGCAGCACCTGGGTTTCGTCCAGCCCCAGGGTCACATCTACCGTATAAGAGAAGTGCACATCGTCCTTTTTGCGGGCGTCCACACTCTTTTTAAAAATCGTCAGTTTTTCAATATATTTGGGATCGGTGCGCAGCACCTTGCCCGCCTTTTTGCGCAGCAGGCTCTCGTCCTCATCCAATTCCAGACGCAACTCACTTACTCGTATCATTCCGCTTCTCCACCATCTGCCCGGCGGCCGCCAGACCGCTATAAAAGGCAAAATTCAAATTATAACCGCCGCAGGGCTGCTGCTCGTCCAGCACCTCGCCCACAATATACAGCCCGGGCACCCGCCGAGAGGCAAAGCCCTCCAATTCCGTCCGGGGCACACCGCCGCCGGTGATCTGGGCAAAGGCGTAGCCCTTGGTGCCGGTAACGATCAGCTGCCAGTGCTTGGCGATCTGCACCAGCCGAGCCGGGTCGCCCGCCGCCTGTTTTTCCAAAATCTCTGTCACCTCTGCGCTGAGGATCCCTCGCAGGGAGCCGAATTGCCGCAGGTAAGACAAGAGCTGATTTTCGCTCCACTCCGGGACCAAATCCAGCACTGCGCAGCACTTTTGCGGCCGGGGGCGGGCAAAGTTCTGCCCCACCGCCCAGCTTACATCCATCACCGCAATGCCGGACAAACCGTAATCGGTAAACAGCACCTCGCCCTGACTCTCCGCCACGGTTTCACCGTCCAAAGTGACGGCTACTGCCGCTCGGGTGCGCTGCCCCTTGAGCTTGCGAGGGTATTTGCTGGAGGAGGTCAGCTGCACCAGCGCCGGATACAGGGGCGTACAGCTGTGGCCCAGATCTTGCAGCAGGGCATAGCCGCTGCCATCGCTGCCCAGTGCCGGCTGTGCCTGCCCGCCGCAGGCCACCACCACCTTGTCGCCGGCAAAGACGCCCTTATCCGTTTGCACCGTAAAGCCGGGGATGATCTTTTCCACCCGGCAGCCGGTAACCAAGCGCACGCCCAAGGAGCGGCAGGCGTCCAGCAGCAAATTTTGCACCGTGGCTGCCCGCAGGCTGTAAGGATATACACGCCCCAAATCCTCCTGCCGGGTCATCAAACCGAGAGAGGCAAAGAAATTCAGCACCGCCCGGCTGTGGGGCGCCTGCATATTGGTCAAATTGCACCGGCCGTTGCCGGTAGCCAGCAGCTTTTTGCCCGGCTGCTCCAGCCGCTCCAGCACCGTGACCTGCACCGCCGGGTCCAGTTGCCGCAGCCGTATGGCACAGCACAATCCCGCCGCGCCGCCGCCCACGATCAGTACCTGCATATCTTCGCCTCCCTTATATAGAATATACATATCATAATATATTCCGCCGCCAAATGCAAACAATTCTTGCGCCGTCTCGCATGAAAGCGGCTTTTATTTTGATTTCCCCCTTGACGAACGGGTGCGGTTGTGGTATAGTGTTTGTACCTCGGTAAGTGGGGTTTTATTTTTTGCCCATTTTTAGGTGCGCATTGCGTGGCGCAACGAGGGAGATTCACACACAATCGAAATACAACGGAGGTGCTTATTAATGAGAGTTAAGATTACCTTAGCTTGCACAGAGTGCAAACAGCGCAACTACAACACAATGAAGAACAAGAAGAATACGCCCGACAGACTTGAGATGAACAAGTACTGCCGTTTCTGCAAAAAGCATACCTTGCACAGAGAAACGAAATAACAGGAGGACTGACAATGGCTGACGAAAAGAAAGCGTCTGCAAAGCCGGAAAAGAGCAGCAAGCCTGCCAAAAAGTCCGACGCCAAGGCAGATAAGTCAAAGGCAAAAAAAGCCAAGAAAAATCCGTTCAAATCCATTGGTTCATTCTTCAAAAGCGTAAAATCAGAGGGTAAAAAAGTCGTTTGGTCAGACGGTAAGAACGTGCTCAAGAACACCCTGACCGTACTGGTAGTCGTGATCATCGTCGGCGTGTGCATTTATTTGGTAGACACCGGCCTGACCCTGGGTATGAAGGGCATTAAGAGCCTGAAGACCGACAGTGAGACCACCACCGCTGCCAGCGAAACCACCACCCAGAAAACCACTTCGGCGGCTTTGGCTGAGGCCACCACCGAACAGACCACCAAATAAAGACCCGAACGCACGCAGGGGCAGCGCCCCCATTCGGATCACAGCAATTTACGGAGGTTCTGTTTAGTATGGAAGAAGCAAAATGGTATGTTGCCCACACCTTTTCCGGTTATGAGAACAAGGTAGCCAGCAACATTGAGACCGTGGTAGAGAACCGCAACCTGCACGATTGGATTCAGGATGTGGTCGTCCCTACCGAGACGGTGGTAGAGATCAAAGATGACGGCACCAAGAAGGAAGTGGAGCGCAAGATCTTCCCCGGCTATGTGCTCATCAAAATGGTGATGAACGACGACAGCTGGTATGTGGTGCGCAACACCCGCGGCTGCACCGGCTTTGTAGGTCCGGAGAGCAAGCCTGTTCCCTTAACAGAGGAAGAGGTGCGCAAGCTGGGCGTGGAGAAGGTCACCGTAGAGGTACACTACGCCGTAGGCGATCTGGTCAATGTGATCGACGGCCCGCTGGAGGGCTTCTCCGGCACTGTGGACGCCATCGACATTCCCAACAACAGCGCACAGGTCACCGTTTCCATGTTTGGGCGCGAAACATCAGTTGATTTTGAGCTTGACCAGCTTGAAAAGGTCAAAGACTAACATTCGGTAATACGCGGCTTGCCGCTGATTATCACCGCTTTTTGCGGTGCGTGGGAGGAGCGCACAGCGCCCCGCCAATGACCACAATTTAGGAGGAAAATTATTATGGCACAGAAGGTAGTAGGTTTAATTAAACTTCAGATCCCGGCCGGTAAGGCGACCCCTGCCCCCCCGGTTGGCCCGGCTCTCGGTCAGCACGGTGTAAACATCGTGGCTTTTACCAAGGACTTTAACGAGAGAACCAAGAACGACGCCGGCCTGATCATTCCCGTAGTGATCACCGTTTATGAAGATCGTTCTTTCACTTTCATCACCAAGACCCCGCCCGCAGCCGTTCTCATCAAGAAGGCTTGCGGCATTGACAAGGCTTCCGGCGTTCCCAACAAGAACAAGGTAGCCACCATCACCAAGGAGCAGGTCCAGAAGATCGCTGAGACCAAAATGCCCGACCTGAACGCAGCTTCTTTGGAGGCCGCTATGTCCATGATCGCCGGCACTGCTCGCAGCATGGGTATTGTAGTAGAAGACTGAGTCCCTTGTGGGAGGAAAGATCCGATTAACCACTGGAGGTAATTTGTAATGAAACACGGAAAGAAATATGTGGACGGCGCCAAGCTGGTAGACCGCTCCAATCTGTATGATAGCGCTGAGGCACTTGACCTGGCTGTTAAGACCGCCACAGCTAAATTTGACGAAACCATTGAGGCTCACATTCGCCTGGGCGTTGACTCCCGTCACGCTGATCAGCAGGTGCGTGGCGCTGTGGTGCTGCCCAACGGCACCGGCAAAACCGTGCGCGTGGCTGTATTTGCCAAGGGCGACCTGGCTAAGGCTGCTACCGAGGCCGGCGCTGACATCGTTGGCGATGCTGACCTGGTAGAGAAGATCCAGGGCGGCTGGATGGACTTTGATGTGGCCGTTGCCAGCCCGGATATGATGGGCTTCGTTGGTCGTTTGGGTAAAGTGCTGGGCCCCCGCGGTCTGATGCCCAATGCCAAGACCGGCACCGTGACCTTCGACGTCGCCACTGCCGTTAAGGAACTCAAGGCCGGGCGTGTCGACTTCAAGGTCGACAAGGCTGGCGTGCTCCACGCCCCCCTCGGCAAGGTTTCCTTCGGTCCCGAAAAGATCCTTGGCAACCTCAAGGCTCTCGTCGAGACCGTGAACCGCCTGAAGCCTTCCGCGGCCAAGGGCACCTATATGAAGAACATGGCTGTCTCCACCACGATGGGCCCCGGCTTTAAGGTGGACATGACCTTGATCAAAAAGTTCATCGAAGGCTAACCCCTTTGAGAACAAAAACGGTCCGCTAGGACCGTTTTTGGCAATGGATTGGGAATTCGAGTCGAAGACGGCAGGCGGGGAAACCCTCAATCATGCCTGCTCAGACGCTTTCTTTGGCTCGGCTTTCCACTGCGAAGATTTTGAACGAATCTTCGAGCAACCCCTAACGTGAAGGAGATTCACGTGAATAGATCTGAAAAAGCTGCCCTGATTGCGCAGATTAAGGCGAAAGCCGACGCTGCCTCTTTTGTGGTAGTGACAGATTTCAAGGGGATGACGGTGGAAGAGCTGACGCGGCTCCGTGCGAAACTCTATGAGTGCGGCGGCGAGTATCTCGTCGTCAAGAACACGTTGGCCCGCATCGCCCTCACCGATGGTATGCATGATTCCGTTAAGGACATGTTCAAGGAAAACTGCGGCATCGCCCTGACCTCTCAGGATCCGGTGGCGGTCGCCAAGGCGGTTTCCGAATTTGCCAAGACCAGCAAGCTGTTTACTGTTCGCCACGCCAGCCTCGAAGGCAAGATGCTCTCCGCCGCCCAGGTGGACGCTCTCGCCAAGCTGCCCGGAAAGCAGGAACTCCTTGGTCAGGTCCTCGGCACCATGAACGCCGTGCCTACCAATTTCGTCTCCCTGTTCGCCAACATGGTTCGTCCTCTTATGTACGCCCTCAAGGCGATCGAAGAGAAAAAGGCTGCCTAGGCAACCCGTTAAACACCCAAGCCAAAGTCTCAAAGGAGCAATCCCATGGCCGTTACCAAAGAAGAAGTTGTTGAATTTATCGCTAACATGACCGTGCTCGAACTCTCCGAATTCATCAAGGAACTCGAAGAAAAGTTCGGCGTGTCC
>ENA-OPCE01002188-OPCE01002188.1-human-gut-metagenome-genome-assembly--contig:-NODE-2188-length-10372-cov-3.529805_pt1 | contig 10372 bp, 6 predicted proteins | sample MGYA00241247_ERZ501474 | MGnify/ENA primary metagenome ERZ501474 (study PRJEB25962, sample SAMEA2042572) | human gut metagenome | biome: human gut; feature: human-associated habitat; material: faeces... | reverse complement strand
CGCAGGCCGCCAAAGTGCCGAGGGACATCGCAGCGATAGCCGCCATCGCGACTGCTGACTTGACTGTACGATTCATCATCGAACCTTTCTCTTTCATCGTCGACCCGGCCATCCCCGGTCAGGACAGGTACGCTAACACGCACCTTTATGACTATCGACATGCACTATTGTGCAACGGTTTGCTTCTTTTTGCAAACGATAGCAATATCGGCGCGTCATAAATCATCATTTTCAGGCCATTGTCAACAAATATCCCATTAATTCGGTCATTTTTGCCTCATTATCGCAATGCAAGCGTTCGCAATCATGAGAGCGCTAACATATCTTTCATGGCAATCGATTGCCACTTATACCCATCAAAAAAAACAACACGCCGACGCTATCGTTTGCAAATCATTTATCGACATACCGCAATTCCCGCCACAAACAATAAAGGCCCGCCCGCAGTAGCAGGCAGGCCGGCGTAATCACAGCGCAACCGGGGCTAGGCGTTCCACCGTTCGATGACGTTATCTCCCTTATAGACGCTGAGCACCGAGTAGTGCGCCGTATCCAAACGCAGCAACCGCGCGAAATGCGGGTCCACGCCCAGCCATTGCGAGGTGAGGATGCGCAGGATGTGCGCATGAGCCACCAACAGCACATTATGGCCGTCTTTCAGCAGCGGCGTAATCTCATCGATGGCGCTCTTGGCGCGTACCGCTGCTTCTTCCAGCGTCTCGCCAGGCCCGGCATGGACCGGCACCTGCTCGCCCGAAGGTAAGGTCTCGACCCAATCGCCCTCCAGCGTGGGCGTCAGCGAGCGCGGCCCGTCACGCCACACATCCCATTCAAAACCGCTGGCCTCACTCACCTGCTGGCGCGTACGCCCCTCGGCTCGGCCGTAATCCCATTCAGCGATGCCGTCCAACACACCGTGGTCCGCAAAACCGGCCAGTTCAGCGGTTTGGCACGCCCGCTTCAGCGGACTGGAAAACACACAGCCCTGGCTGAATCCTTCGGGGAAAGCTTCGCGCAGGCGCCTTCCGGCATCCGCTGCCTGCTGCTCGCCGACCGCGGTCAACGGGATGTTCGTGCGCCCGGTATGCTGCCCGGATTCGCTCCACACGGTCTGGCCGTGGCGCAGCAACACCAAAAATCCGTTGCCGCCACGAGAGTTCTCGACGGCAACGGTGCCGTTCACGTTCTGTTCGCTCATGCCTCCACTCTAGTCTGCGCTCGTTCATGACTCCACCATTAACGCCCATCTTTTGCGCTGAGATGATTGAGATGCTATTAGACTGAGAGTCATGAGCGACGAAACGAACACCGACTTCCCCTCCAGCGCCGACCGGTCGACAGCCTGCACCGCATCGACGAGAAGGTCAACAGGCTGCGCGAGGACCGGCTCAACGACCCTGATTCTCTGGGCGACAAGCTCATCAAGTCGGCAGTCCCAGCGCTGGCAGGCTTGGTTGCCGGCAAAGCATTCCAGATGATATGGGACAAGGGCACAAGCAAACGCAATCTGCGCAAGGGACTGGCGGCAGACGCGCCGCAAAGTCTGGCAATGAGTCTGGCATCCGCCGTTTCGGCCGCACTCGGCGCAGTGGTTTCGCAGCTGTCGGATCGGGGCTCCAAGGCGTTCGTCGACCACCGCCATCGCAAGCCCAGCCGCTAATCCCCCGGTTGGATGATGGTTTCTGTTGGCTGACTGATGACTCATCGCTGGAATTTCGTCAAGGAACCATCAGTCAATCGACAGGAACCATCAGTCCAGCACAGTTCCGCCACACAATATCGGCATTTCACTGTGAGGTAATCCACCGTGGCGTCCGGCGTCTGCCGTGCGACAATAAAGCCATGGTTACCAACGCAACAATCGAGGCTCTTCTGGGCCGCCGCTCCATCCGTAAGTTCAAGGACGAGGCCATCGACGACGATACCCGCGCCACGCTCGAAACCGTCGCCCAACATGCCGCGTCCAGCCAGTTCCTTAACGACTGGTCCGCCATCCGTATCACCGACCCGGCCACCAAAGCCAAGCTCGCCGAATTCGGCCATCAGCCGTATATCGCCACTGCGCCGTTGCTGTACGTGTTCGTCATCGACGAGCACCGCAACGCACGCATCGCCGAACGCAAGGGTATCGATCCCGCTTCCGACGAATTCCATCTCAAGTACAGCTATCGCTTCACCCAAGCTCAGAACGACGCAGTGCTGGCCCTGCACGCCATGGAGACCGCCGCCTATTCGCTGGGACTGGGCTGCGTGATTCTCGGCTCTCTGCTCAACAACATCCCCGGCCTTATCGACGTGCTGAATCTGCCGGAATACACGTATCCGGTGCTGGGTCTGGCCATCGGCAAGCCCGATCAGAACCCGACCGTCAAGCCGCGCATGCCGCGCACGATGCAGTTCTTCGAGAACACCTACCCGGCTGACGCCGATGGCGTACTCGACCAGCTGCCCGCCTTCGACGAGGAAGTTCACCGGTACTACGATCTGCGCCAAGCCGACCGTCCGGTGGACGCCTTCAGCGATCAGGTCGCCACGATCAGTCGGCAGGATGTCAGCCATCAGACACTGCTCGACAAGGCCGCCGCTCAGGGCTTCCGTCTGGATCAGTGAGACCAGAACCAACGAGATAGCCTCGGATAGGCTCGTCACTGAGTCGTCTCGGTCTCAGCACTGCGACGACTCAGTTCCAACACCTCAACATTTCATCACCGGATACCGGCAAAATTGCACAACCATCCCGCCGGTGTCGCACCATCAACAAACGTTCACATATCAGTCCCATTATGCGGACAACCAACGGCCAGTTTTGCAAGAAAACCCGCCAAACCAGCAGTATTCGCACCAGTGGTGGGAATAGACTGCATGTGGCCGCAATGATTACGAACCGGAAAAGAGGGACTGGATGCGGACGGTTTGGCAAGTCTTTCTACGCGATTGCAGACGTATCTTACGCAATCCCGTTGCCGTTGTGGTGACGCTCGGCGTAGCAATGCTGCCCTCGCTGTACGCATGGTTCAACATTCTCGCCAACTGGGATCCCTATTCAGCCACCGGCAATCTGCAAGTGGCCGTAGCCAATGAAGACCAAGGCACCACCAACGATCTGGTCGGCCATCTCGATGCGGGCCGGCAGGTCGTCAAGAAACTCAAGCAGAACGACGAACTCGGCTGGCGCTTCGTAGACAATGAGGAACAGGCCGTCCACGGCGTGGAGCCCGGCGGATACTATGCAGCCATCGTGCTGCCCAAGGATTTCAGCACCAGCCTGGTCGAATCGGTGACCGGAACCTCCAAACAGCCGAAAATCAAGTATTACGTCAACGAGAAGAAGAACGCGATCGCGCCGAAAATCACCGACACCGGCGCCACCACCATCGATGAGCAGATCAACTCCGCCTTCGTCACCACGGTAGCCACCACCGTTGCCTCGGCCGTTTCCGAAGCGGGAGACGATCTCGACCAAGTCACCGGCAAAGTCCAGCACGATACGATCGATGATCTCAATACGGTGATGTCCACGCTGAACACCGTTCAGGATTCACTCACCGACTTACAGGACACGCTGGCCCAATCAGACACGATTCTCGCCGACGCCAAACAGACCACCGCCTCACTCAAGCAGACCGTCGCGGCCGCGCAGAATGCCTCCCGCCAGTCCGGCACACTGTTGGCGGAAACACAGGCCGGGTCACAAGCCTTCTCCACCACACTGGTCGGCGCGCTCGACACCAGTTCAGCACAACTCTCCGGACTGGCCGTTCACGTCAACAACGCCGCCGGCAGCATCACCGGCTCCTTCAACAGCGCGCAGAACTCCGTCGACACCATCACCAACACACTTTCGGCCCCACTGAATGCCACCCAAACGTCAATCAGCGATCTGAAAGACGCGCTGACCAAAGCCGGCATCGGCAAAGACACCACCGACCCAGTCGGCCAGAACATCTGGAAACAAATCGATGCGCTCGACTCATTGATCAGCAAACAGCAGACACAGCTCAACACCTTCCATACCGACACCACACAGTTCATCAACTCCGGTAAAGACGCCACCACGAATCTTTCCGGAGCCATGACCAACACCACCACCGGCGGCATCGCGGCGCTGAATACCGCGCGCGGCTCGCTGACCGGCACCGTAATGCCGTCGCTCACCTCATCATTGAACAGTTTCGCCGCCCTGAATGGCACACTGGATGGCACGTTGACTTCGTTATCCGGCACCTTGGATCAGGCCGACGGACTGTTCGACCAGCTTGTCGATACCCTGAACCAAACAAAAACCACCATCAGCAGCACGCAGGATTCGCTGCGCCAGGTGGCCAGCGATGTCGCCACCGTACGCACCGATATCGCCACGCTCGATAGTTCCGCCGCTTACCAGAAAATCCGGGATACGCTGCATCTGGATGACAAGGGATTCGGCGACTTCATGGGCAATCCCGTCACCCTGACCACGAAAGTCGTGTATGCCACCGACAATTACGGGTCCGCAGTCACCCCGTTCTACACGAATCTGGCACTGTGGGTAGGCGGTTTCGTGCTAATCGCCATCTACAAGCTTGAGGTCGACCGCGAGGGCATTCGCCGTATCACCGCTACGCAAGCATATCTTGGCCGCTGGCTGCTGCTGGTCACCATCGGATTCCTGCAAGCCGTCATCGCCACCATCGGCGATCTGGTGCTTGGCATCCAATGCGAGCATCCGCTGCTGTTCATCTTGGCCGGAATCTTCTGTTCGTTCGTATACATCAACATTATTTACGCACTGGCCGTGGCGTTCCGCCATATCGGCAAAGCCATCGCCGTAATTCTGGTCATTGTGCAGATACCCGGCGCCTCCGGCCTGTATCCGATTGAAATGATGCCGAACTTCTTCCGCGAACTGCACCCGTGGCTGCCCTTTACCTACGGCATCAACGCGATGCGCGGCCCGATTGCCGGCCTGTACGCGAACCATTACTGGCTCGACATGCTGCACCTGTTCTGGTATCTGCCGGCGGCACTCTTCGTGGGACTTGTCATACGCCGGTATGCGATGAACCTGAACGCGCTGTTCGACCGTCGTTTGGGAGATACCGACCTGATGATCACCGAGCACAACAGCATGGTGAACGAACAGGTGAGCTTGAACTCCGTATTCCGCACGGTGTCCGACAGCAAGGAACTGCGCGATATCATCGCCCATCGCGCGCACCGGTTCTTCGCACGGTATCCAAAGATGATCGTTGCCGGTCTGGCATTGCTGACCGTACTCCCGTTCGTATTCCTGGTGCTGCTGTTCGTCACCCAAGAGAAAATCGCCATGCTGACCTCTTGGATTCTGTCGATTATTCTTATCGACGCCTATCTCATTGTGGTTGAATACGCACGCGAAGCCTACGCCATGCAGCTTGGCGTCAGCGCCATGAGTGCCGACGAGTTCCGCAATGTGATGCTCAACGGATATGTGTGGCGGCGTTTCCACGGCCACGGACGTCACGAAGCGGCGATGGACAGCAATCCGGATATCGGCGAAACCACTGAACGACTCACACTGTTCGGCGATCAGGCCGCCGAGCCGACTGCGCACACCGCACAGTTCGAGCAGTCCGGTCAGTCTGGGCAGTCTGGGCAAGGAGGCGCACGATGAAGCTTATCTGGAAAATATTCGTACGTGACGTGCGCCAAGCCACCCGCAATGTGATCGCCGTAATCGTGGCTATGGGATTGGTGATTGTGCCGGCACTGTACGCCTGGTACAACATCGCCGCCAGCTGGGACCCGTACGGCAACACCAAGGCCTTGAAGGTCGCCGTGGCAAACGTGGATAAGGGCTATAAGTCCGATCTGATGCCGATCACCATCAACGTCGGCGAAACCGTGACCAATACGCTCAGGGCCAATCATGACCTTGACTGGCAGTTTGTGGATCGTGCTAAGGCCATCGATGGCGTGAACTCAGGCGAATACTATGCCGCGCTGATTATTCCAAAGAGCTTCAGCTCCGATATGATGACGCTGTTTTCACCGAAGATCAAGCACGCCAAGCTCGAATACTATCTCAATGAGAAAATCAATCCGATCGCTCCGCATATCACCGACCAGGGTGCTACCACCGTGGCCACGACCATCGACCAGACATTTGTGAAGACCTTGGCGAGCGTGGCGCTGGATTTGGTTTCCAACGTGGCCGATTACGCGCAAAGCCCGCAAATGGAGCAGTACGTCAACAACGCCACCAGTCATATTGCCACCATGTCGTCTCGTTTGACCGGCACTGCGTCGCAGATGGATTCCTATGCCAATCTGCTCGGGGCCGCCAACAGCATCATTGATTCCACCGATAAGCTGCTGGGATCAACAGGCTCAGCTGCGGCCACAACCAAAAAGGCGTTGAAACAGACCCGCAACGGCGTCTCCAGCCTCGACAAGGCATTGTCCGGAGCCACCGATGGCGTCGGTACGGCATTGCAGCAGGCCGGTTCATCCTACGACACCATTGCCAAGCAAATCGATGCCGCTTTTGCCGATGTGGGCTCACAATCCTCACAGATATCAAACAAGCTAACCGATATGCAATCCAAAGTGGAGGCTCAGGCCGACAGCTTTGGAAAGTATGCCGCCGCTTTACGAGATCTCGCCAAACAAGCGGCTTCACTGCCCGTGGGCGGAGATACCGTTGCCGCTCAACTGAACGCGGCTGCAGACCAAGCCACAAAGGCGCAGCAGAGCATGCAGCAAGCCGCCACCGCGTTGGGCGATGCGGCCACGCACATAGCAAACGGTACTGCCGATGCCGATACAGCGCGTCGAGATCTGAAATCACAAATCGCTGCCGCCAAACAATCGATTACTCAGGCTTCAGACACGTACAAGAGCACGCTGAAACCGCAACTGAACAATCTGACCTCGTCCATGGACGAAGTGACCACGCAGGCAAGTTCCGTAATCGACGGGCTTGCATCGACCGTAAGCAGCGTGTCAGGTCTTTCTGGCGGCGTTTCAGACAGCCTGACGGACATCCAGTCGGCCTTGACTGACGCAGCTAGCGCTTTGACCCGTTCGGCGAAGAAACTCGACAACTTGTCTTCCCAACTCGCCTCTATCACCAATGGCGGCACCATCGACCTGTCTGCGATTTCCTCTGCGAAGCCCGATGCCATTGCTTCCATGCTGGCGGCACCCGTAGCGGTCGACCGCATCGCGCTCTATCCCGTTGCCAACTATGGTTCCGCGATGGCTCCGTTCTACACGATTTTGTCTATTTGGGTCGGTGCGATCATTCTGGTCGCCATGTTGAAAGTATCGATTTCCGACCATGAGAAGGCTCGTATCTTAGGGTTGGGCAATGATCTGCCGCTCGGTTCGGAAGTGGGTCTTCGCGAGGCCATGATTGCCGGGCGGATTGCCGGACCGGCCGCCGCGTTGGATGTGCTGAAGAAGCCGCGTGCCGAGGCTCCCGGCAATGCGCGGCAGTTCGGTTTACGCTTGCACCACGAATATTTCGGCCGATACATGATTTTCGGTTTCCTTGCTTTGCTGCAAGGTACGCTGGTGTGCCTGGGCGATATGTTCTATCTCGGCGTGCAGTGTGAGCATCCGATTCAGTTCTTGATGGTCGGGTGGTTGTCTGCACTGGTGTTCTCGAATATTGTGTATACGCTGACCCTGTCGTTCGGTGATATCGGCAAAGCCATTGCCGTAGTACTGCTGGTTATGCAGGTAGCCGGTTCCGGCGGCACATTCCCCATTGAAACACTGCCGACGTTCTTCCAGGTCGTTTCTAAATGGCTACTGTTCCCCTATGCGGTGGATGCGATGCATTCGGCCATGGCAGGCTCATTCGGCATGGAATACTGGGTTTCCATGGGCAAACTGGCACTGTTCCTTGTCCCCTCATTGCTGTTGGGACTTATGTTGCGCAAGCCGGTAATTCGCTTCAACGATTGGGTTATCCGCAACCTTGAAAACACCAAGGTGATGTAAGTGTTGGACGAAGTGTGTCCGAGCGCCCTGAACGCTTAGCAGCCTACGACCTGACGTGTTTGGACCGTAACCTGTCTCAGACACGGCGTTGGCGAGGCCTGTGGAGCTTCTGACGCTAACGTCTACGTGGCTTGTAGCCCTTTTTACGACTGTGTGGCTTGAGTTGCTGGTTCAGCGGTACATGCCGGTAACTGGATTGCGGATCGCGATGCGTGAGATGCCAGCATCCGCAAAATTCGCAACGGTACACCCATAGCTCAACTCCGCGCTCGATTAGGCTTTGATCAGCGGCACGCTGAACCTGCGCCTTATCGTGATACATGATTTTATTCGACGTAGCGCAACGTTTAGGGGTGAAGTAATGCATAGCAGAAGCCAGTGTAGAGCGACCCCATAACCAAGCCAGTGGCGGATTCTAGTGGTGGTTGCAACACCTGAGGTTTGAGCGGCCTTCCATGGTCACGTTGTCGGTTGTTGAGGTTATCACGCGGCGTCGAGCAGTTCGATGATCTTCTCGCTTGGTTTCATGAACCCGAGGGTTTTGCGTGGCCGGTCGTTGAGTTCCTCGGCGACCGCGTCGAGGTAGTCCTCCGGGTAGACGGATAGGTCGGTGCCCTTGGGGAAGTACTGGCGCAGGAGCCCGTTGGTGTTCTCGTTGGTGCCGCGCTGCCACGGGGAGTGCGGGTCGCAGAAGTAGACGGCCATGTCCAGCGAGGCGCCGATCCGTTTGTGCAGGGCGAGTTCCGCTCCCTGGTCCCAGGTCAGGCTGTTGCGCAGGAGTTTGGGCAGGTGCTGCATCTTGTCGATGATGGCCTGCTGGACGTGTTCGGCGTCGTGCCCGTCGGGCAGGTGCAGCAGGATCGTGAACCTGGTGGTGCGCTCGACGAGCGTGCCGATGGCGCTTTTGTTGCGGCTGCCGGTGATGAGATCGCCCTCCCAGTGGCCCGGGACCGCCCGGTCCTCGATCTCCGGGGGTCGCTCCGAGATCATGGCCATGGGTTCGCGGAAACGGGGTTTGCGGCCTTGGCCGCCTTGGGGTCTGCGGGCGGTTCGCCCCTGCCTCATGGCGCGTTTCAGCTCCTGCTTGAGTTCGCCCCTGGCCTGCAGGTAGATGGCCTGGTAGATCGTCTCGACGCTCGCGTGCATATCCCCATTATCCGGGAAGTCCAGCCTCAGCCGGTTGGCTATCTGCTCCGGGCTCCAATGCCTGCGCAACCCGGCGGCGATCTCGTCCCACAGTCGCGTGCCCTCGGCCGCCTTGCGCGGTTTGGGGCGTTTGAGCCGGCCCGCGGCCTTCTGCTGGGCGCGGTAAGGCTCGTAACCGCCGGACTCGGGATTCCTGTTGCGCTCGACCTCGCGGCTGACCGTGCCGGGGTCGCGGCCCAGCAGGCGGGCGATGGCGCGGATCGAATCGCCCAGACGCAGACGGTCCGCGATCTGGATGCGCTCCTCCTGGCTCAGGTAGCGCGGATGGAGGGTCTTGGGTTTGTCCATGGTGGAACGATACCAGTCCACCAGGGGTTTCTCGTTCCTTCCCGTGGCGCGCGTCCTGCCGTTGCGCCACGCCTTGCCGGTGCGTTTCGAGACGCCGACCGCGTGCGCGGCCTGGGTGAAGTTCATGCCTTCCTCGTCCAGCAGGCGCACGTACTCGGCGCGTCTCGCCTCGCACATCAGCTTCCTCGTCGGATATTCGACGCCGTTGAACGTCCAACGGTGTTCCCCGCCACGGTCTTCGTTTCGGTGGCTTCTGGTCACCTGACCCTCCTTGCGGTAGGTCAGGTGTTGCAACGATCACTAGAACCCGCCCCTCACCTTGTGCCTGTCATCACACGATCTTGGGCATGGGGGTGGTGAGGCTGGTGGTCAGGTTGACGTGGACCAGACCGGCACCGGCATGCACCTCGACCTTCTTCAGGGTCACGGTGCGCTCTTCTTCGGGGGCACGGTCGTTGTCGGTCATGGTCGCCGGGGACTTGACCGCCACGAACGCCAGATCGTCCAGCGAGATGCCTGCGCTCTGGCACAGTTCCATGGCCTCGGACACGGACTCGGTGAAGCCCGGCTTGTAAATCACGCGCTCGGCCGGTACGCCGTAGGCGTTCTCGGCCACCCACTTCACGTTCTCCAGCAGGGCCATGCCCTTGTGGCTGTCATGCTTGGACGGCATCGACGTGTTGGACAGCACATCGACGAATGCGTCGATCTGGTCGCTCAGGCCTTCGCCGCCGTCGCGATACAGGTTGCCGATGATGGGGTCGCGCAGCTCCAGACGGGCCGCGGTCTCGCGCAGTTCGGGAATCTGATCGTCCTCGCCGTCCCACAGGTTCACCAGCGGGAACGCCGGAATGTCGAGCTTCTCCAAGCGGTCCACGTGGAACGGGTAGCGCCACGCCAGCTCCGGGTC
>ENA-OPCE01002185-OPCE01002185.1-human-gut-metagenome-genome-assembly--contig:-NODE-2185-length-10383-cov-6.082301_pt1 | contig 10383 bp, 9 predicted proteins | sample MGYA00241247_ERZ501474 | MGnify/ENA primary metagenome ERZ501474 (study PRJEB25962, sample SAMEA2042572) | human gut metagenome | biome: human gut; feature: human-associated habitat; material: faeces... | reverse complement strand
GTGGCCCAATGGGGAACAAATGGGGAAAGTGTACAAAAAGGAAATGCGCCATACCGTTGTGTGTGAGCGGTATAGCGCATGGGTATAATGAAAATATATTTTGTCGAATGGGGAAACGGCGGGCAGCTATGGGGTGTTATTCAGCCGTCTTGCATTTTCGATGGCCTTGTCGATGGCTTTACGGAAATTCCGGTTCTCTTCTGTCGCCCCTTTGCCGCAGACATCGCTGCGGTGTTTGTCATAATAGGACTTGGATATGCCGCAATGCTTCAGGAACCCTTCCGCCCAAAGTCTGCCGCGTTCACGCGGCCTGATGGCCTGTGACACGGAGAACACCATGTAGCAGACACGCAGGTTTTCTTTCGGACGGACGGTAACGGGGCGTGAGGTCGGCTTCAGGTTCATGAAATTAACGAAGTCGCTTCCCGATGCAAACTCAAATTGGCAGTCATTGCATACTTCGTAGATGAACAGGCACAGGGCAAGGTCAACGGTGTCCATCCATAAGGCCGTTTCCTGCAACAGACTTGCACGGCTCATGGCTTGCCCTCCTTCATCCGGTTGATGTCAGACAGGATGCTTCCGGCGATACCATGCAGGCGTTCCACCAGCACGTCAATAAACATCGGCTTGAAACAATATACGCAGAAATACCTGTCGCGCTCCTGCTGCCACTCGTTATATAAATGGTCGGTTTGTGCATGAGCCGTGTCGTACTCCGCTTTCTTGGCATCGCATTCAACAGATAACTTCATGTATTCCTCCGAATCCAACGGCAGGAAGTCCAGACGGTTGTTCAGTGCCGAATATTTGCGCCAGAGTTCAGTGGAGGCGGCTTTCGCTTCCTCGTACCGGAGTTCAAACGGTTTCAGATATTCTTCAAAAAGGGCTTCAAAGTTCACAACCTGCAATGATGTTTTGTCTAGGGACAGATATGTTTCACTCTCCGAAAAAAGGGCGGAAGAAAATTTCAGAAGCTGTTCTGCGTCCTTCTCCGCCAATGATTCCGCTTCTTCTACAACCGTGTTCGTGTCACAGAAGTCCCGGTAAAACAGGGATAACAGCAAGGCTTGGGCAAAAGAGAATGCACCTTGCTCGCAAGTGGAAAGAAGCATGTTCACTTCGTGTAGCCGTTGTGAAATATTTGATAGCGTACAACTCATATTCATAGAAACATTGTCATATATGCCGGAAGATACAGTATGTCTTCTTCCTTACGCATATCTTTCGTATAAATCAGATATTTGTTTTTTATCCGGACTGAAAATTTTCTGCAAAAGGCATCCAAGGAAGCATGTGCCTTATAACCGGATGATTTCACTTCGATGGGACTTACCTTGTCGGCTTCGGCTATCAGAAAATCCACTTCGTAGTTATGCTTTCCGCTTTCTGTGGGAAATGTGTAATAGTACAACTCATGTCCGGCGGCTTTCAACATCTGGGCGATGACATTCTCATAGACATACCCTAAATCCGCACTCAGTTTGTCACTGAGAAGTTTATGATAAATCGTGTTGTCGGTGAATTTCTTGTCCCAAAACGCAAGAGTGACGAACAGCCCCGTGTCGCCAGCGAACATCTTGTATTTGTCCGGGGCTTGATGCAATGCCATTCCGGCACCCGGATCATTGGCATGATAAGCCATGTTGACCACCATTGATTCCTTGATTTCTGAAATGATTTCAGCCAGTTCGGAACTGCGTTTGCCATCTGTCGCGCTCCATGCCAGATACCTGTTGGCGTTACTTGTCAGCTGTGCCGGAATCTGATGGAACATCTTGGAAGCGTTGCCGGTCGGATCTATTTTATTGAAATCATCTTCATACAATGTTATGATGGAACGTTTCACACTGTCTACCTTTTCAAGATTATTGGTGTCAAGGTAGGAAGCCACAGCCTGCGGCATACCGCCGATAAGCATATACAAGCGGAAATCACGCATCAACTTACGGTTCGTGGCATCACCCAAAGAAGTCCTGTTGTGGAAACAGCCTTGGAGCAAATTTATCGTTGCGGTATCTCCCAATGCCCACTTGAACTCTTCATAATCCATCGGATACATGTGAAGTTTGACTTCCTCGCTTGGGATAAGAATATCCTTGACGTTCTTGCGGATTGAAATCAGCGAACCTGTTTCAATATAATCATATCTTCCGTCTTTTACAAGATACTTGATGGCCTGCCTTGCTTTAGGCGCGAGTTGGACTTCATCGAAGATAATGACGGACTTGCGTTCTCTCAGTTCTATACCGTACTCCAATTGCAGCCGCATGAAAATACGGTTAAGGTCAGATACGTCATTGAACAAGTCGCGAATTTCGGAGGAACATGCGGCAAAATCCACCAATATATGAGTGTCATATTCGTTTGTCGCAAACTCTTCGGCAACGGTGGACTTACCGACACGCCTTGCGCCCTGTATCAGCACGGCTGTTCTGCCTTCATCTGTCCGCTTCCATCGCAGAAGCTCATCGTAAATTTTCCTTTTGAATATCATAAATTGACTTTTATTGTCGGCAAAGATAATACGTATAACACTAATCTCAAAATGTATTCAGTTAAAAATGACATTAATCTCAATTTGTTTAAGTTTAACACATAAATCTCAAAATTATTATTGCGCAATATTACATTAATCTCGTTTTCTAAATAATTCCAAGGCTCTCTTGTTCTAATAACAGAATTAATCTTTGGCTTCCTCCTGCTCAAACATCTTGTCCACCATATCCACCGCTTCGATTTTCTTGCTGTCAACAATTTTGGCGTAAATTTGCGTAGTACGCACATCGGCGTGTCCCATCAACTTGCAAGTGGTATAAAGGTCGGCTCCCACGGTCATCATCATTGTTCCAAATGTATGACGGCTGGTGTGATAGGTGATTTTCTTGTCAATGCCCGCCTTTTCCACCCATTGCCTGAGTATTTTGTTGGTGGTCATGCGTGACGGAAGTGTTGCAAAAACAAGAGTCTCATCGCTATCGTCCGCTTTTCGCTCGGGCATCCATTTTACAGCACTTTGCGAGAGCGGCGTATAAATGGGCGCGGATGTCTTCTGTTGCACCTTGCCAATCATATACCTGCCGTCATTGCATATGATGTCTTTCCAACAAAGAGTTTCCATGTCGCTCAGGCGCAGCCCACAGTAACATGAGAACAGATAGGCTTGCTTGACAGTTTTGTTGCGGCATTCCGTAGCGATAAGAAGTTTCACCTCCTCAATAGTGAGGAACTGGCGTTTAGACTCTGGCTTCTTAACCCGCTCCGAAGCGGATAACAACATGAAAGGATTCTCGTCCAGCCACTCTGCCCTGACCGCAGCGTTCAAGGCTATGGAGAGTTGGGAGATATATCCTACGACTGAACCTTGTTCCAAAGTTTTCCCTTGCCTGCCTTTGTATGTATGCTGTATCCAGTCTATGAAGCCGAGAGCCCATGTCTTGTCGATGTTGCCCATTTTTGTGTCCTTGCCATATTGATTGATGACTTTGATGACACTTCTCAATTTTTCTATCTGCTTTATGCCTTTGCGCTCCTGAATGGCATAGAACTTTTCCAGCCAGTCGGCTAGTGTAAGTTTCTGCCACGCTGATTTGTTCTTTATTCCGGCTTTGGCGTTTGTAATGTCAATGATACGCTGCGATTTTATTGTTTCAACCGCCGCACGGGTGGCGCGGTTCTGCTCTCTTACCATTGCATTGATTTCCGGCAAATGATACATCTTCAAAAATTCATAACTACGCTTGCCATTCACATAGATGTCAAGGTAATATGATTCGGAACCGTCGGCAAGTCTCTTTGTGCGTACCCTTACAGGCTCTTTTAACTTGTTTGATTTCTTGTTTGCTGCCATATCTAAAATACTTTATCTATCAATGAAACCGCTTCCTCTTTTTTCTTGTCTATAATTTTGGCATAGATTTGTGTGGGACGCACATCGGCATGTCCCATCATCTTGCTTGCTGTATAAAGGTCAACTCCGGCAGTTATCAGCATCGTTCCATAAGTATGACGGCTCAAATGAAAATGCAGATGTTTGTCTAATCCGGCATCTTCCGCCCATTTCTGCAAATGCTTTCTGATAGTCGTATAGGAAGGCAAGGCAAATATGGGTGCATCCTGCTCTCTGCTTTCTGGGAGCCATGACAACGCTTTTGCGGGGAGTGGAAGCGATATGGGTTTGGAGTTTTTCTGCATTACCACTGATATGAAATGCCGTCCTCCATTGACGGATATGTCACTCCATCGCAATCCCATGACATCACCCACACGCAGACCGCAATAACAAGCGAACAGAAATGCCCGGCGTATGTTATCCTTCTTATATGGGGTATTTTCCAATTTGTTGATTTCTTCAAACGTCAAAAACTCACGCTTGCCTTCCGGCTGCCGTATCTTCTCGTGGTCGCTCAACAATTTCCACGGGTTATTTTTTATATAGCCCTTTTGACATGCTCTTGACAGAATGATGCCGAGATACCAGAAATAGGAAAATGCGGTTGACTGTGCAATCACTTTCCCCTGCGGATTTAGGTATTCGGATTGCAGCCATACACCGTAATCAACACAGAATTTCTTGTCTATGTCACAAAGCCTCGAATTGGGGCGGAATAACTCGAAGTTGGTGCGGGATGCCCTTAATTTCAGGTGGCCGGAACGTCCGCGCTGTTTATATTCGTCTATCAACAGTTCTATGAAGTCGAACAGCAACACCTTGGACTTATCCTTCTCCGCTTCCTCCTGCGCCTTGCCATTAACCATATTCTCGGTTTTCGCAAGAATAATCTCTTCCGCTTGACGGAGTGTCCTTGCATTTTCGCGTTTTGCCTTGGCCGAAGTTTCCGGTACGAGGTATAACTTGAGAAACTCGTATTCATGCTTACCACCAACTGAATGGTCTATAAAAAGGGATTCACGGCCGTCCGCAAGTTTTCTTCTGCGTAGTTTGAATGGAGTTTTATCTACTTTTGTTTTCTTTCTTCTACCCATTGTGCTTCAGTTATCTGTACTCTGATGCAAAGATAGGAAATATCTTTGATGTAAGTATCAAAACGGGTAACAAAAATGAGTAGGATATAGTCAAATATAGAATTTAATTGAAGTATATGAGAAAAACGGACCAATTATACAATATATTGATATATAGGAATATACATTCTTTATTTGGTTAATGATTGGTTGTTTATTCCTTTTAATTATTGGTGTTTATCTTTTTCCCATTTATATCATATCCTGCCAAGTCTACTCTTGTTTGCAGTAAATGATAATGCGAGTATTTCTTGTACAGGATTTTATCAATTTTATCTTGGTCAGATTTGGCTCCCTTAAATGTTGCATCATAATGAGAAACAAGTACCATTCTATTTTTGGACTTTGCTAGCTCGTCAATTACACCAATTAAAGAATCAAGTCCTCCGGAAAATAGACTTATTTTCTTATGAGATTTACGATAGTCATTTGAATAAACCTTTTTTGTATTTACAAATAGGGGCGTTACATCTCGTTGTATAAATGATATTTGCCAATAATCTCCTGTTAAAAAAGACAGAAGTTGTTCTAATTCATTCTTACCTCCGTTGAATAAATCTGGTGATTCAACAGGAAATTCGACTTCAATTTCACGAGACCATCCATTGACTGAAAAACTCTTTCTTGGCAGAAGAATATCAATCCCATAAACAAAACAGCCTATTAAAAAAACGTCAAATCCGATTCCGTTTTTCTTCCTCGTAAATTTATATAAATTCTGAAAATCAATATTCAATAGAACCTGAATGTCTTCATTATCTTCATTTTTATATCCAAGTTTTATTTCCGAAAACTTGCCTTTTCGAGCTTTTGGTATCGTAATATTAACTTTCATAATTCTCAAATGCTTTAAGTGTATCTTCAAAAATATTCTTTACCAGCTCATCACCTTCTTTATCAGTCCAACTAATCTTACTAATATCTCGTTTTCGAGCAATATTCTTCACCTTTTCAACAAGGAATTTTTTTAGTTGAATGTAAAAGTTAGATGTTGCTGCTTTTCCTTTTTCTTCAATGAGTTTCTCGTAAAAATCAATAGACAGATGCTCATAAATATAATAAGCATAGTACTTTATCAAAAGCTCCTCGATACCATATTCTTCTATCTTTTCCTCAAAATTCTTCGCTAACTCTTCGAAATCTTTTGCTTCGCTACCTATTTCTTCAAGCAATTGTCTTTCGGCTGCTTTAGCAGCAGTTTCATCTAACGAGGATGCAACGCCTGCACAATACTCCAATAAATAATTTATAGCTTCATTTGGCTTAGTGCTATCAGTTACATCAAAACCAATACCTGATAGAGCAAGCCTAAATCCTTTAGTTTTTACGTCGCTTAAAAAGCCTCCTAATTTTTGTGCTGTTCTTATACCCGCTCGACCTCCGATTTTGGATTTTCCCCTCCCTCCAAAATTTGAGCCACCTAAGAATTTCGCAAAATTAGAAGTAACATTACTTAAACTATTATTGGAAATAGTTCCAGTCTCGCATGCTCTCGTTACGCTACCGCTTAGCTGTGACCAATTGGGATGACCTTTAGCCCCTTCATAAGATTTCGATGTTCCCATTATATTTTTCCTTTTTGTTTAATTTCTACAAATTGGTTGAATTCAGCATGAGTTCCTGTAAACTCCTTTAAAGATTCAATTACCGCAGGTGGTAATTTCCTTCCTGCACTTGTAAGAGCTTCAACATAAACAGATTTACAGTCAAATCCCGCTCTTAATGCGATATTAAATAGTTCGTAATACCTGTTTTTATCAGGTTCTGTAATTATTCGTTGTTTCAACAGACTGAAGAATGCACTTTGATAATTTCCGTTCAAAACCTTTAGTTCTTCATTAAGGATTTTAATCGTTAACTTTTCTGCCATACCATCTGGCTCTAACTTTGTCATCAATGATTTAACTACTGGCGGAACTAATAGGTTACTTTGCATGGATGACAATTTATCTCTTGAAATCCAATAATAGTCCCGAAGGTCAATTTTGGAAAGCAACGGTTCACTACTCATCCAATTAACAATTTTGGGTTTATTCCATTCTTTTAAATCGTCCGTGAAAGTTAATTGTCCATCGCCTTTCTTACAGCAAATTTCTTCCAGTTTTTCTAATTGAGTAGCAATACCTTGATTGGATATTTGCCAATTGTATAATATTTCAAAAAGTTTTGGTTCTGCGTATTCCAAAATCATTAGTTTGGCTAATATATCATCTCTGAAATCTTTTATATGAGCAACTGTAGCTAATTTCTTTCTTAGCATAAACGTATTTAGGAAACGTTTAATTTGCCGAGGGTTTCCATATAAACTTTCCGAAATAATAGGCGATAACTTTGCAATTAGCGAAACATTCTGTTCCAATCTTTCTGTTTTACTTGCATCTCCTACAGCATCTTTGACCTTAGCAAAATCAAATACAGAATACCTTTCTTCCTCTCTGAATTTCTTAAAAGCTTCCAATACTTTATTAAAGTCATCTGCTGACACCAAGTCATTTTCACAAAAAAGTAGTGTAATATATGTTTCCACTTCGGAATCGGATAGTTTAGGCAGATTGTAGGGTATTTGAATTAATTTTTCAAGATAGTCATTCACAATCCTGTCATTTGTGTTCTCGGCATTTGTGTCAATGATTTTATCCTTATATCTGTATTCAATTGCATGTCTAACAATTCTTGGGTCTGCTCCTATTACAAATGCAGTATTTTTTACATTTAAAAATAATTTTATTGCTTCAAGGTTATCAATAATTCTATCAGGCAAGCATCTATCGAGATCGTCTATAATGATGACAAGTTTATCTATCTTAGACTTTTTCAATAATTCTTCAAAATCATCTCGGAATTTACGTACTACATCAAAATTATCAGTATCTTCGGATTCCTTCACGAATTGTTTTAGAAATCCTTCTGTATCATGTCCTTTTATTTTTGCTACTAATTCATTCGGGTTTTCTGCTGCATCTTTTAAGCCATTTACCAGTTGAGGAATAAGGCTTAAACCTCCTGTCATGTAAGCAGCGGCAGCAGGTAGGGCAATGTTTTTTATCCCAAATCCGATAACTCGCATCCACTTAACAGACTTGAATAGTTTTTTTATATCATCTTTTATTTCTGCACCAAACTTTTTTTCGTCTTCAAATTCTTTTAATATCGTTTCAAGCAAAGCGGCTTTTGCATCATCATATCCTTCAAAAACCCATCCATTAAAGTAGAGACATGCTGTTTTGGGTTCTTTTTCTATTTCCTTTTTGAGTACTTCCAATATGCTTGATTTACCACTTCCCCAATCTCCAAATAGGCCGATTGTAAGCGGTAGCATTTTCTCATCCTTGATAAGTTCCTTTATTAGGTTTGCATGTACATCGAAACCTAAAAAATCTTTGTCTGTTGTGTTATCTGTCCACATATAAAGTTTATTTTTTTGTTAAAACAAGTAAATCTTTCACGTCTATTTTAAAGATTTCTGCAATTTCAACTAACGTTTCAAGCGAAGGTTGCGTTTTATTCCTACACTAACATGAAATGGTTGTAGTGTTCAGGTTCATGTTCTTTGCAAGCCATTTGTTAGCTACCAGCTTCTCTGCTAGCTCCGCTTTAAACCTATTTAATTGTCTTTGTTTCCATTCTGAATTTACTTAATATGCAAATTTATTAAAATATCTTAGCTATACAAAATTATTATTTATCAGTTTTTCAACAAAATAAAAACGGTGTTACACAAGCAGATTCCTTGTCACTGTTAAACTGACAAAAGCGATTCTCGGACAATCGGATATTTCCCCTATGGGGCTTCCACCCTTTCCAACGGCTGGGAAGCCATGAGGGGAAAACAACCGAAGTTGGATAGAAAATAACTTTTGGTACAATATAAACCTAAAATTCAGTCAACTTAATCTTGGGCGTCGTTTCTTCTTTTTCTTGGGTTTTAGTGGCGGTTGTTCATTCATTGGATTGATATCCGTAGCCGATGGAAGTATGGAGAATAAGGAAGATAAACTATCACTATCGCTTGATTTACTTACAGAATTATTGGTTGATTGTTTTACTATTGTATTGATTTGCTGTAGTATTGAAGTGTCTGAAAATGTTTTTAAATTTGTATTTGTTTGCGCTTTTACATTCTCATCTGTTTGCATATCTACAATCTTTTTCTTTTCGCCAATAAAATCTTCTTTTTGGGTTGTTGGTTCCTGTTCCTGCATCCGCAATTTATCCGTTATAGTTCCGTTTTTCATGGTGTTGCAATATTCAAACGCTTCGGATAGTTGTCTATTATAACTGAATAATTTATCAAAGCCTTTCTCTGTATTTTGAAATAAGGCATTACGGTCGAAACCACCTATAATGGAGCCTTTTAGGGTATTACGGTGATTGGTTAGCGGGCTTATCTTGACTTTGTTCGATTGGTCTTTCCGGCTCACAACCAAATGACAGTGCATATTTAGTTCATTATCTGAACGACTACGGTTAAAATGAATCTTTCCATAAAATTTTATATCCGAAGCGGATAGTTCTTTGTTGAAGTTTTTGGCATATTCAGGAATAAACACTTCACGGATATAGCGTTTCATGGCTTCGGCTTGTTCCTGCTCTGTATTACCCATTACTCGGAGTTCCTTTTCCGATGGGCTGACATGGATAGCATAAAACTTAGCGTCCGTTTTTAGGAGTTGTCCGATATTACTATCTATATCTTTTATAACCTTTGACTTATATATGTTATCATCTGTCAGGTTGAAAAAAACTTCAGTATAGATACCTTTCTCCATCCGTTCCAAATCCTCATGTTCCAAATAATTTGCTAGTTGTCGGCTACTACCAGCATTATTATATGTTCCGCTTGATGGCGGAGCAAAATCTATGTGCATAATCCTATATATTTATCAGATTGCTGATTTCGGCTTTTAGATTCTCTTTCCTTTTGCTATCCATCACCCCGCAAGCAGAAAGTTCCGAATAGAGTTGTATAAGGTGAAGTAGTTTTTTATAATCCCGTTGGTATATTTGATAGAGTGCATTAATCTGTTTGGACTGATTATTTATAACATCGGCATGATTGCCGAACTGCTCACTTAACTTTTTAAGTACGGCTGTTTGTTTCTCCTGACTGGCTTCCAGTTGAGAGAGAATAAGAGTTTCCAAAGTTTTGCCAATAACATCGAAACGCAAAGCGATTGAATTTGTTACACGTATCATTGGATTCAGTTGCTCTTCCTCATAGTGACGGATAAAGCGGATAATATCATCCTGCCTCTTATTTATTTTCGATAGTTCCGACTTTACTGATTCAGGGGCTTCGGATGGGTTGATATGTGCCTTATCTATATACCCGAATGCCAACTTTACAACTTCACTTTT
>ENA-OPCE01002175-OPCE01002175.1-human-gut-metagenome-genome-assembly--contig:-NODE-2175-length-10416-cov-3.074800_pt1 | contig 10416 bp, 6 predicted proteins | sample MGYA00241247_ERZ501474 | MGnify/ENA primary metagenome ERZ501474 (study PRJEB25962, sample SAMEA2042572) | human gut metagenome | biome: human gut; feature: human-associated habitat; material: faeces... | reverse complement strand
GGGTTGTAACGCACGTTCTGCAGCAGAACGACATCGCCGTCGCCCATTGCGGCGACCTTGGCCTGGGCATCCTCACCATAGGTGTCTTCAGCCAGCGGGACCTCGATGCCGAGCAGCTCGCCGAGACGAGCAGCGACCGGGGCAAGGGACAGTTCCGGAACGACCTTGCCCTTCGGACGGCCGAGGTGAGCCATCAGAATGACCTTCGCGCCTTCTTCGCGCAGGGCCTTGATGGTCGGCAGAGCAGCCTTGATTCGACCGTCATCGGTGATGGTGGTGCCGTCCAGCGGAACATTGAAATCAGCGCGAACCAGAACGCGCTTGCCCTTGAGATCTCCAAGGTCCTTGAGTGTCTTCATGAATATCCTTTCCTTGACGAATCGCACGTCAAAGTGGCCAATTTTGCCACTTTGCATATTACAGGCATTCCGGAACAAAACACCGCATTCGTCTACTGACTGAATGCGGTGTTTTGTCACATCGTTGTCGCGTTTTGCCGAATAGGCATGGCAAATCGGATTGTCGGGTTACTTGCCTTCGGCTGCGCGAGCCTTCTCCGTCTTCTCGGCAAGTTGAAGCAGTCGGCGAATTCGGCCGGCAATCGCATCCTTGGTGATTTGCGGTTCGGCGATCTTGCCGAGCTCCTCGAGGCTCTTGTCCACGTGATCGATGCGCAGCTGGCCGGCCTGACGGAGGTTGTCCGGAATGTTATCGCCGAGTACTTCGAAAGCATGCTGCACTTTTTCGCTGGCTTCGGCGGCGGCCTTGGCGGAACGGCGCATATTGGCGTCATCGAAGTTGGCCAGACGGTTGGCTTTGCCCCGAGCTTCGCCGTCGGAACGCTTTCCGGTCCACTCGCGTGCGGAGCGCGGCGCACCCATAAGAATGAGCATACGTTCGATGGCGTCGGGATCGCGCAGGGTGACGCGTTCGGAGCTGCGTAGCTTACGCGGCTTGGCGGTGATGCCCAGACGCCGTGCGGTGGAGACCAGTGCCAGAGCGGCCTCATGGTTCGGGCACACGATTTCAAGATAGCTGGCCTTGCCTGGATCGGACAGACGTCCGTTGGCGAGGAACGCGCCGCGCCATGCGGACTTGATCTGCGCGATTTTGCCGTTGATGATATCGCTTGGAAGACCAAGCACCATGTTCTTGGTGTAACGGCTGTACAGGCCGGTCTGCAGCACGAGCGCCGTACTGCCCTTCGGCACGCGAATCACATAACGCTGCACGGTGCCGGTTGGCGTCTGCCTAGAGACAGGAGTAAGCGTGGCTTCATGACCATACAGGTTCTTGATGGTGTCCTGCAGCCAAGCAGCCGCATCTTGGGAGTCGAGCTGCACCTGCACGAGAATGTGGTGATCCACCGAGTGCAAACCATTGCCGAATCGAATCATCGCTGTCGCCTGCGCCTTTTTGGCGATCGGCAGTTCGTTATCGATTGCGGCCAGCTCGCTTTTGACGTCATCCAGAAGAGCCAAGAGCCAACCTCCTACCTTGCTGTTCTTCCCTAAATTTCAGGCGAGTCGCGGAATCATTCCGCACTGCCACGGCTTACTGTGATACCGAATATCTTGGACAATCACAGCCAGGTTTCTTTACATATGGACACTATTCTCTCATAATACGGTCATTTTTCCGCTGACCGCTTATCAAGCTCGCGTGCGGAAACGGAAACCGACAACCCCCTCGCACGCAGTCGCTTAGCCAAAGCCTCACTCATCGCGACAGAACGATGCTGGCCTCCGGTGCAACCAATCGCAATAGTCACATAATGCTTATCTTCCTGCGCATATCCTTCAATCGCAATCGAAAGCGCCTTTTCATACGAGTCGAGGAAGTCCGCGGCCCCTTCGCTGGAAAGTACGTAATCACTCACCTCTTTGTCGCGTCCGGTCAGCGAGCGAAGCCTGGGAACCCAAAATGGATTCGGCAGGAATCTCACGTCGGCCACAAAGTCGGCGTCGATGGGAATACCGTATTTGAAACCGAAACTGAAGATGTGCACGGAAACCGTGGTCGGACCGGATCCGAGCATGGCCTCATATAATTTCGTGGACAGCTGATGGATACTCAATGATGACGTGTCGATAACGATGTCCGCACGTTCTTTGAGATTCTCAAGCAGATCTCGTTCCTCGAGAATGCCGTCAATCAGTCGATTGCCCTGCTGCAACGGATGAGGCCTGCGTACGGATTCATATCGTTTGATCAGCACCTCGTTGCTGGCATCAAGGAACAGGATACGCGTTTTCACACCAAGATCGTCCAGATGGCTGAGCACCGCGGACAGGTCATCGAAATAGTCGCGGGAACGCACGTCGACAACAGCGGCGAGTTTGTGAATATTGGATCCCGTGGTCATCATGTCCACCAAGGGCACCAGCAGTTTTGGAGGCATGTTGTCAACCACATACCAACCCATGTCTTCAATGCTGTCGGCAGCATGCGAACGGCCCGCACCGCTCATGCCGGTGATCAGCAATACTTCAAAACCTTCAGCCGGCGAAGGGGCGCTGGCATGCGTGCCATTCGCCTGTACGTCGATGTCTTTCTGTGCCATCACAGAGCCTCCTCAAGCGCGATGCGCATGGCTTGTTCCAAACGCGCGGTGCAATCCTGATCAACCATACCGCTCGGCGGATCGTCATCCCAGATTCCCGTCATCAACCAGACCTGCACCATGGCCTGATACAACAGCATCTGCTCGCCGCCAATGGCGATTCCTCCCTGTTGGCGCCATGCCTGCATCAGCTTGGTAGGGCGTGGGTCATATACGACGTCGAGCAATGTTCCATGCATGCGCACACCTGGCATTCTCAATGATTCGGCAATACCGTCCGCAGCCAATCCGGGAATGGTGTTTATCGCCACATCAGCCTGGCGCAACGCTTCGATGGCGTGGTCCATGCCGACAATGCTGATCGGCTGTTCCGATGGCATATACCGTTCGGCAAGTGGCTTGAGATCGGCGTTCTTCTCAGGATGGCGAGCCACAACGATGACATGTCCGATCGCAGACATCTCCACGCATGCCGCTAACGCCGACGTTGCGGTGTTGCCGTTGCCGATGATCACGGCCGTTCCCGAACGGTCCGTCTTCGGCGTTATCGCACGTGTCTGATACGAGTGTTCGAAAGCGAGTTCGATGCCGCGTACGTCCGTGTTATATAGCCTGATGAAGGGGATGTTCGAATTGCCATTGACGCAGGTTTTGGTCCAATCAAACACCGCGGTATTGGCAACCATAAGCTCTTTGGCCCATGTATTGCACGGTGTTCCGTATGGCTGGATCGTTTTCTTCAATGGCATGGTCAGGCTGAGTCCCGACCAGGTCGGATCAAGCGATTCAAGAAAGCCCTCAAGATCAGGCTCGCCCACCTCATGCTTGTCGTACGACCAGTCGTCAAGATGCAACGCGTGATAAGCGGCATTGTGCAGCACCGGAGACAATGAATGTGCGATGGGCTTGCCCAGAACCGCGCACCGGTGGTTGACCTCGGTCATATTCCCTCCCTATATATTCACCGTCATCATGCTAGCAATCCGATTGTCTTTTTTCGCTACCCAATCTTATTCCATTTCATCTTTCGGACTATTCGACGAAATGGCATTTTCCGTCGACGGTTGCCCGTCGTGGGCGTGCAACGCTTGGTAAATGGCTGCGGCTTTGGCTTTTCCGACGCCTTTGACCTGCTCGAAATCCTCGACATCCGCCTCACGCATGGCACGAACCGAGCCGAAATGGCTCAGTAGGCGCTTCTGGTATGCCTCGCCGACGCCTGGAATATCGTCCAAGGCGGAACGCAACGCGCCTTTCCTTCTGGTCTGACGATGATAGGTGATGGCAAAACGATGCGATTCGTCGCGGACGCGTTGCAGTAGATACATGCCTTCGGATTGACGTTTGAGAATGATCGGATAGTCGTCATCCGGCACCCACACCTCTTCCAAACGTTTTGCCAATCCGCACACGGCCACGTCATCCACACCGCAATCCTCAAGCGCCTTCGCGGCCGCCATGACCTGCGGTTTGCCGCCATCGACCACCACCAGATTAGGCTTGTATGCGAAATGATGCCGATTGGTGTTCTGCTGGACAGTCGGTTCATGAGTCTGGTCACCATGCTCGGATGCCCGACGTTCATTATCCATGCTTTCGCCGGAGTCACCGGCGATATTGCCATGTTGGAATCGTCGCGTCAGCGTCTCGTACAATGCGCTCAAATCGTCGAGTGCACCCTGTCCGTCCGCTCCGCGAATGGCGAAACGACGATATTCGGACTTTTTGGCAATCGCGTCCTCGAATACCACCATGGAAGCGACCTGGAACGCTCCGCCGACGGTATTGGAAATGTCGTAGCATTCGATGCGCAATGGAGCCTGTTCAAGTCCCAAAGCCTTGGCAACATCATTCATGGCTGTGCTGCGGGCGCCCATATCGCTGATGCGACTCATCTTGCTGCGCTGCATTGCCTGCTTGGCATTATCGTTGGCACGGTCCAGAAGCTGTCTCTTATCCCCTCTGCTGGCCACGCGAATGCTCACGGCACCACCGCGCAATCCGCTAAGCCATGATTCAAGCTCTTCACGCCGGGCCGGCTCGATGGGAACAATCACCTCGCGCGGCACCGGAGAGATAGGAGCCAACAAATCCGCACGACCGGTCTGATCCTGCCGCTCGTTACGTTCCCTGGTAGCTTGCGCGCGTGCCACCGCATCGGTCGCCGTCACGATTTGCGTCGATCCGATGGCATTGCGTTGTTCGGTGACAACAGTCGACTGCGAAGCCCTAATCGTCTCCCCTGCGGTTTCCGAATACACCTGCACAATAAGGTCGGCAATCAGCTCCTCATCCGTCACATCCTCAACCCGTTCCACACTCCAATTGCGTTCACCTCGGATGGAACCGGCACGCACGTAAAACGCGTGCACGGAAGCTTCCAGCTCGTCCGAATCGACGCCGAAGAAATCCGCATCGACATCGGAATCGAACACCACGGCATTCTGCTCAACCACTGTGGATAGCATCTGGATCTGATCGCGCAACCGAGCCGCTTTCTCGAACTCCAACTCGTCGCTGGCCTCCTTCATTTCACGCGTGAGCTGTGCGATATACGATTTGCCGATGCGACCGGTTAATACGCCAATAAGCTGTTCGCACATCTTCCGGTGTTCCTCGACGCTGATACGTCCAATGCAAGGGGCCGAACATTTGCCGATGGACGCAAGCAAACATGGACGATGAGTGATTTCCGCCTTATGATAAACGTTCTGCGAACAGGTGCGCACAGGAAAAGTCTTGAGGAGACGGTCGAGACTGTGACGCAGATCCCATACTTTGGCGTACGGGCCGAAATATCTTGTATCGCGGCGTTTGCGGCTTCTGGTCACCCACACCCGCGGCACGCGTTCACCGGATGAGATCGCCAGATACGGATAGGTTTTGTCGTCGCGGAACACAACGTTGAATCGTGGGTCAAACTCTTTGATCCACGTGTATTCCAACGTCAATGACTCAAGTTCGGTACCAACGACCGTCCATTCCAGGTCACGGGCCGTCAATACCATGGTTTGAGTGCGGGGATGCAGCTGATACAACGGTTGGAAATAATTGGTCAAACGGTTGCGCAGGTTTTTCGCCTTGCCTACGTAAATGACCCTGCCTTCACCATCTCGCCACTTGTATACGCCCGGCTGCGCCGGAATGTCGGATGTTTTCGGACGAAACAGGTCACGTGAATCCCCCAGCAGAGGCGCGCCGTTCTTGTTTACGTCTTTGCCGGGAGAATCATCACCACCGACACTGAAACCGTCGCCGTTCAACTGTTCGGCGGTTTTGCGCCAAACCTCCTGGCTGTGCCGCTCGATGGGTGCGCTCACAGCATGCCCTTAAGGAACTTGCCGGTCCAAGACTGTTCGCATTGAGCCACCTGTTCCGGCGTACCTTCGGTAACGATGGTGCCGCCTCCGTCACCGCCTTCCGGCCCAAGGTCGATGATCCAATCGGCCGACTTGACCACATCGAGATTGTGTTCAATGACAATAACGGTATTGCCCTTATCCACCAATCCCTGCAAGACAAGCAGCAGTTTGCGCACATCTTCAAAATGCAAACCCGTGGTAGGTTCGTCAAGAATATACACGGTTTTGCCCGTAGACCTTCGCTGCAATTCGGTCGCAAGCTTCACACGCTGCGATTCGCCGCCGGAAAGCGTTGGAGCAGGCTGTCCGAGTCGGATATACCCAAGTCCGACCTGCACAAGCGTGTCGAGATAGCGGGAGATGGAGGGATACGCTTTGAAGAACTGGGCAGCCTCTTCGATCGGCATGCCAAGCACGTCGGCAACGGATTTGCCATTGTATTTCACCTCCAACGTTTCGCGGTTGTAGCGTTTGCCATGGCATTCCTCACAGTCCACATACACGTCCGGCAGGAAGTTCATTTCGATCTTCAAAGTGCCGTCGCCATGGCATGCTTCGCACCGGCCACCCTTGACATTGAACGAGAACCGCCCCGGACCGTATCCACGGACTTGCGCTTCAGGGGTTTTGGCGAACAGCGTGCGGATCTTATCCCATACTCCGGTATAGGTGGCCGGATTGGAACGCGGAGTGCGTCCGATCGGATTCTGGTCAACGTGGATCACTTTGTCGCACTGGCCCACACCTTCCACACGGGTATGCTTGCCGGGCACGATGCGCGCACCGTTGAGTTTGTCGGCAAGCACCGGGTACAGAATCTGATTGACCAAAGTGGATTTACCGGAACCCGAAACACCCGTCACGCAAGTGAATACTCCCAGTGGGAAGTTGACCGTCAAATCCTTCAGATTGTTTTCGCGGGCTCCAACCACGCGCAACTGCTTGGTCTTACGTACTTTGCGACGGGACTGCGGGACCTCGATCTTTCGGCGGCCGGCAATGTAGTCGCCCGTAACCGAACGCGGAGCGTCAACGAGCTTTTTCGCGGGACCGGAATAGATCACTTCGCCGCCATGCTCGCCAGCTCCAGGTCCGATGTCAATAACCCAATCAGCGTTTTTGATAGTGTCTTCGTCATGCTCCACAACGATCAGCGTGTTGCCAAGATCGCGCAGATGATGCAGAGTGGTGATCAGCCGCTCATTGTCACGCTGGTGCAAACCGATGGATGGTTCGTCGAGCACATACATCACGCCCACCAAACCGGAACCGATCTGGGTCGCCAAACGAATACGTTGCGCCTCGCCGCCAGACAAGGTTTTGGCGGCACGAGACAGTGTCAGATAGTTCAGTCCGACGTCGTTGAGGAATCCAAGACGGGCACGAATCTCCTTCAACACCTCGCCGGCGATCTGCGCGGCCGACCCTTCAAGCTGCAAGCCGTCCATCCATGCGAGGCTTGTCTCAGCGGACATGTCGCACACATCGGCAATGGATTCCCCGCCAACGGTCACCGCCAGCACTTCCGGACGAAGCCTACGGCCTTGGCATGCCTGACAAGGTACTTCACGCATATACGATTCGTAATACTGCTTCATCTGATCGGAGTCGGTCTCGTCATGCCTACGCATCAGCGTACGCACCACGCCTTCGAAACCGGTGGAATATTCGCGCATACGACCCCAACGGTTACGATACGAGACCTGCACCTTGAAATCACGCCCATACATAATGGCTTGACGGGCCTCTTCCGGAAGATCCTTCCAAGGGGTGTCGAGATCGAAACCCATCTCATCGCCGAGCCCCTCAAGCACATGGCGATAATATTCGCCGGTGCCTTTGGTCATGCCCCACGGTTCGATGGCGTTCTCATTCAGTGTCTTGCTGGGATCGGGAATCACCAGTTCCGGATCAATCTCCAGCTTGTATCCGATGCCCGTGCATACCGGGCAGGCACCGTACGGGGCGTTGAACGAGAACGTGCGCGGCTCAATCTCATCAAGTTCAAGCTGATGCCCGTTCGGGCATGCGCGTTTTTCGGAAAAAGGCTTACGGCGGTCAGGATCCTTCTCATCCAAATCCACAAAATCGGCCACCACGATACCCTTGGCGAGCTTCAATGCGGTTTCAATGGAATCGGTCAGACGCTGACGGATGCCGTCCTTGACCACCAGTCGATCCACCACCACTTCGATGGTGTGCTTTTTCTGCTTGGTGAGTTTGATGTCGTCGGACAGCTGCTTCATTTCGCCGTCAATCAGCGCTCGTGCGTAGCCGTCGCCCCGCAAGAGTTCAAGCAGATCCTCGAACTCGCCCTTACGCCCACGGACGACCGGCGCGAGAATCTGGAATCGTGTGCGCTCCGGATACTGCAGCAACGCGTCCACCATCTGTTGCGGCGTCTGTGCGCTGACCAACGCGCCGCATTCCGGGCAATGCGGAATGCCAGTGCGGGCAAACAGCAATCTCAGATAATCGTAAATCTCGGTAATCGTGCCGACAGTCGAACGTGGATTGCGGTTCGTGGTCTTCTGATCGATCGACACCGCAGGGCTCAAACCTTCGATGAAATCGACGTCGGGCTTGTCCATTTGCCCCAGGAACTGCCTTGCGTACGCCGACAGCGACTCCACATATCTGCGTTGGCCTTCGGCGAATAACGTATCGAAGGCGAGCGAGGATTTGCCAGAACCCGACAGTCCGGTGAACACCACCATGCGATTGCGCGGAAACTCAAGATCCACGTTCTTCAGATTATGCTCGCGAGCGCCTTGGATGGTGATTTTGAGGTCGTTGGGCAGGTGCTTGAGGTCGGCTGTAAGTGAACCGTTTTTCGTTTTGAGAGGGGCTTTTTTGATTTCTCTTGCGAGGAATGCGTCGCTGGTGAGAACGCGTTCGACTATGACGTCGCCGTTTGCTGCGTTGTTGCGTTTGGTTGCCACGGCTTGCCTCCGCTGGTGGTTGTTCTTTGTTCTAGTTGTTTAGGATACCTCATTTTCGTTATGATTTCGAACAGGTGTTCTATTTGTGGTGTGTTGTGTTCCATTGGTGTTGGTTGTGGAGTATTGTCATTGCGTCGTTGATGGGGATGCGTTCTTGTTCGATTCGTAGGTAGGTTGTGTTTTTCCCGGTGCAGAGTTGTTCGTATAAGTTTCTTTCGTGTTGTGTGAGTCCTGGTGTTGGTTTGGGGTCGCGTGTTTTGAGGGGTTGTTTTTTGGTGTCGAGTTTGGTGCCGTATGGTTCGTATGTTTTGTATGCTGTGCTGTCCATGAGTATGGAGTCGCAGGTGATGCCGGTTTGTCGTAGTTCGGAGAGTATTTCGAGGCCGTCTGCGTCTATGTCTCCCCAGTAGATGATGTGGGGTGTGGTTGTGATCCAAGGTAGTAGTGTTTTGATTCGGGTTGCCGCGTGTCCGCTGCCGAATATGCAGATGGCGTGTTCTGTTGTGGGTATGGCTTGGTAGGTGTCTTTGTTTTCCACGATGATGATGTGGGTGATGTCGTGTGGCGCGCCGTCTGTCCATGGTTGTGTCACGATGAGGTCTGGTTGGTTGTGGTGTTGTGTGTCGAGGAGTCGGAGTCGGATTTCTCCGTGGCGGTCGTTGAGGGCTAGTTGTTCTCGTTTGAGGAGTTTGCAGATTGCTTTGCAGCGGTTTGATGTTGTTTTGCCTAGCCATTTTGCGCTGAATCCGGGGATGGGGACCATGCGTGGGGTCATGTTTTCGGTGTTGTGGTTGGCGAAGTAGTGTGCGGCTTGTATGACGAGGTTAAAGTCGGTGTCGTCGTGGTTTTTGAGGATTTTGGCGATGTTTATGGAGGTGTTGGAGTCGAGGTTGAATTGGTTGGTGATGGTGTGTGCGCGTTGGTGTTCGCGTTGGTAGAGTTTGCGTGTTTGTGGTGTGGTGATGTTGAGGGCCGTGTTGAGGTCGGGTATGGTTACCGAGTCGATGAGTTGGCTGGTTTGTCGGACGATTCCGTTGGAGATGATTTTGGTTTTTTCGCTGGTTTCGCAGTGGTGTTGTTGTGCCCAGTTGCGGATGGCTTCGTCTTGGGCGCGGATGTGCGTGTAATGGGCTTCGAGTTCGGCTTGTTTGGGTAGTCGGATGGTTTTGCGCAATGGCCAGGAGGTGTTGGCGTCATACATGTGCTTGGTGAGATAGTCGGTGACGTATCCGTTGAGTTGGCTGTGGATGTCGCTGTTGGTGGTGCTTCTGGCCGTTGCCATGGGTTATGCCTCCGTTGTTGGTTTCGCGGGTGCGGTGGTGGGCTGTGTTTCGTCCTGTGTGATGGTTTCGCTGTCGAGTTCCTGTAGGTATGAGTTGCCGGTGGATGGGTCTTTGTATGCGACGTATGCTCTGTTGGCGACGTTGAGGATTTCCGCGGTTTTGCTTTCCGGGGCGGAGACGATGATTTGGAAGCCGAGTCGGGGTAGTACGGCGAGCGCGCGTTTGGTGTAGCGGCCGTCGGCTTTGATGAGTGCTTCGTCGAGGAA
>ENA-OPCE01002174-OPCE01002174.1-human-gut-metagenome-genome-assembly--contig:-NODE-2174-length-10416-cov-3.369559_pt1 | contig 10416 bp, 8 predicted proteins | sample MGYA00241247_ERZ501474 | MGnify/ENA primary metagenome ERZ501474 (study PRJEB25962, sample SAMEA2042572) | human gut metagenome | biome: human gut; feature: human-associated habitat; material: faeces... | reverse complement strand
CGGGCTGCTTCTGGGCTACCTGAATGATCAGGGCAAAGCCCGGCGCAAGGCAGCTGCCGACAAAGAGGAAAAGAAACAAATTCGCAAAAAATATGACGCCAAGAAGCGCGCGGTGGTCACCGTGGCGGTACTGGGCGTCTTTGGGTTGTTAATAGCCTTAAAATATGTAAATTTCCTGGGAGAGAGCGCCTATGGCATTGCCGGGCTGTTTGGCAGCAAGAGCGCCTATCAGCCGGTGCAAATTCTGCTGCCCCTGGGCATTTCTTACTATACCCTGTGTGCGGTCAGCTATGTGGTGGATGTGTACAGAGGTAAGTACAAGCCGGAGCGTAACTTCTTCAAACTGGCGCTGTTTCTCAGCTTTTTCCCCCAAATGACGGAGGGCCCTATCGGCAAGTATGAGATCATGATGCCCCGGTTGGTGGAGGGCCACAGCTTTGACTTTGAGCGAGACGCCCAAGCGGTGATGCGCATCTTTTGGGGTATGTTTAAGAAGATGGTCATTGCCGACCGAGCCAACCTGTTTGTTACCGGTGTGTTTGACAACGGCGACCAGGCCGGGTCTATGGTGCTGCTGGGCACCCTGCTTTATACTGTGCAGATCTACTGCGAATTCTCCGGCTGTATGGATATTGTGTGCGCCACCGGCCAGCTGTTTGGGGTGGAGATGCAAGAGAACTTCCGTCGCCCTATTTTCTCCAAAACCATCAACGAATTTTGGCAGCGGTGGCACATTACCCTGGGCGCGTGGATCAAGGAGTATGTGTTCTTCTCCGTGTCCCTGTCCAAGGGGCTGATGAATTTAAGTAAGCATACCAGAAAAAAATTAAACGATTATTTTGCCAACCTGGTGCCCATGACCTTTGCGCTGTTTTGTGTGTGGTTCTTTAACGGCATTTGGCACGGCGCCAGTTGGAAGTATGTACTCTACGGGCTGTATTATTACATCTTAATGATGATCGGTATGTACCTGCGCCCGATGTCGGACAAGCTGCTGCACGCACTGCATATTGCGCCGGAGAGTAAGGGCTTTGCCCTGTTCCAGATGGTGCGTACTTTTTTGATTGTGAATGTGGGCATGATGTTGTTCCGCTGCCACACGATTTCCCAGTGGGGCCAGAGTCTGGCGCGTATCTTTACGGATTTTGACGGCGCTTGCTTAACCAACGGTACGGTGCTTTCTTTAGGCAACGACTGGCAGGATTTCCTGATTATGGGCATTGGCGTGCTGGTGGTAGGCATTGTAGAGGTGCTGCAAGAGAAGGGCCACACCATTCGCTCGGAGCTGGCTCGCCGCCCGGTGGTGCTGCGGTATGCGGTGTTCTTGGCGCTGATTATCGGTGTGATTGTCTTTGGCGCTTATGGTACCGGCTATGAAACGGTAGCGCCTATTTACGGTCAATTCTAAGGAGGGGTGCATGATGACTGCAAAGACCAAGTTGATATTGAAAAATTGCACCCGCCTGGTGTCCTTTATTTTGATTTTGCTGCTTTTGCTCTACGGTGTTTCCTTTCTGTTGGAGCCGAAGAACAATGATGACGCAGCCGGGTTCGTGAACCCCAACGCCAGCGGCTATCTGTCGCTGGAGAAGGACACGCTGGATGTGTTTATTGTAGGCAACAGTGATGCTTACAGCGGCTTTTCGCCTATGGAAATGTGGAAAAACTACGGCTTTACCTCTTATATCAGCGGTACCGGTAAGCAGCTGATCGGCGAGTCTGTTCGCGCGGTGGAGGAGTGCCTGAAAACCCAAAAGCCCAAGGTGGTGATCCTGGAAACGGATCAGCTGTATACCAACTCCAACTCTGTTCAGGTGATTGCCCGGGATGTGCGTAAGCAGATACTCAACCAGTTCAGCGTGCTGGAGTACCACGATCGGTGGAAGCAGTTTGACCCCAAGACGGCGGTTAAGCGCAAGTCCTACTCTGCCCGCTTTGCCTCCAAGGGACAGTTTGTGTCCGGTGCCAAGGTGCCGTATCGGGGCAAGGAATATATCAAAAAGACCAAAAAGCGGGACGAGATCAATCCGCTGTTTGTGCGCAAGCTGGACGAGCTGAATGCGCTGTGCAAAAAGAACGGCGCCCAGTTGATTTTGGTGCAGGTGCCGTCCCAAACCACCTGGACTTATGCCCGCCACAATGCGGTGAATGATTATGCCAAGAAAAACGGCATTCCGTTCCTGGATATGGATCTGAAACGCAAGGAGATCGGCTTTAGCTGGAAAACGGACAGCCGGGACGCCGGCAACCACCTGAACTGCTACGGCGCCAAAAAAGTATCGCTCTATGTGGGGCAGTACATTAAGGACCATGTGCAGCTGGAGGATAAGCGGCAAAATACGGCCTACGCCGGGTGGAACGATGACTACACCACCTACATCAAGCACCTGAAAGAGGGCGGCGATGTGGAAAAACGCAAGGGCCCTACGGCAGGGCAAAACAACAACCCTGTGCCCAACAACCGGCCTAAGAAAGAACAGCCCCATACCGGCGCCCCTTACAATCCCTCCGCTCAAGCTGTTTCTAAGCAATAAAGATACAAAGACTGTCGCAGTGCTTATGCTGCGGCAGCTTTTTTGTTTTGCCGACCAAACTTTACCGGTTCTTTAGATTTCCTTTGCGTTGCTTTTAAGAATATGTGGTTAAATGTGTACAACGGGTTTTCCGTTGGGGATTTTTGTGGTACAATGGAGCAAGCACTTTGTATCACTTGAGGGAGATGAGAGCAATGTTTACGGTATTGGTGTGCGATGATGATGCGGCGATCTTAGAGTCTCTGCGCATTTATCTTAGCCAGGAGGGCTATCGGGTGCTGTGTGCCCGGGACGGTCTGGAGGCGCTGGAGCAAGTACAAGGGGAGGAGATCCACTGTATGGTGCTGGACATTATGATGCCTCGGCTGGACGGACTGAAAACCACATTAAAGCTGCGGGAGAAGTATAACTTCCCCATTATTCTGCTGTCGGCCAAAAGCGAGGACACGGACAAGATCGCCGGTCTGGGCTTTGGCGCCGATGATTATGTGACCAAGCCCTTCAACCCGCTGGAGTTGACCGCTCGGGTCAAGAGCCAAATTCGCCGCTATGTGCGTCTTGGCAGCCTGGAGGTGCGGGAGAGCCAGCTGGTCACCGGCGGCCTGGTGCTGGATACGGATACTAAGGAAGTGACGGTAGACGGCGACCCGGTACGGCTGACTGCCCGGGAGTATAAGATAGGTCGTGTCCTCTCCAGCGCCCAGATCTATGAAGCGGTGTGGAACGAACCGGCCTACGGCACGGAAAAGACCGTGACGGTGCACATTCGCAACATTCGTGAAAAGATTGAGATCAACCCCAAGGAGCCCAAATACTTAAAGGTGGTGTATGGACTTGGATACAAAGTGGAAAAGTGTTAGAGAAAGCAGATGGTTTAAGGCGCTGTGCGTGGCGCTCTCTATGGTGCTGGCCTTTAGCTCGGTGGCACTGCTGAGCGCCGTGATGCGGGTCAGCGGTCTGTATAACGATGATGCATTTACCGATCCGTCCGTAGCGAAAAAGGGAAGTCTGGTACAGACTACGATTTTTAAAGCGGAGCTGGATGCGATCGTCAATGAGATCACGCTGCTGGCGGGGCAAAAGCAGCTGCAACAAAAGGCGGCTGCCCTGAAGAAAGCCAAGGCGGACAGCGTGGCGGCCGCACTGGAGCAATATAAGAAGGACCAGGCCACGGCCATTCGCAAAACGCTGGTGTTCTATGCCGGGCTGAAAAATGAAGATATTTCAAGTATCGGCAAGGATATACCCAACTATAAAGTGCCCACAAAGACCATAAAGAAAGTGGTGGCAGAGGATCGGGACGCACCGGGGCTGATTCGGGATTTGCAACAGATTGTCAACGGCACCCGGGCGGGGGAGGATTATCTGCCCTATTTGCAGCTGGCAAATTGGCTGCACAGTTCGGGCGGCGTGGAGTATTATGGCGATATGTCGGAAGAGCCGGATGACCTAATCCGCTATTACACGTTCGATTTTACGGTGGATGGCCAAACGGTATCGGCGGATATGTACGATGATGATCTGACCTTGGGCGAGACGATCAAATCGGCTGAGACCCACATCAAAAAGCTCTATGACAAAGCGGTGGTGAAACGATTTCAATTCGCTGCCGACGAGCAGCAGAAGATGCGCCAAAATTTGCAAGAGCTGCAATGTCTACAATTCTATGCCAAGGACAATATCACCGGTCAGGTGGTCAGCCAGTTGTCCGAGGGTCAAACGCCGGCTATGCTGAAAGACGCGCCGGTGTACTATTCCAAGACCAAAGCGGGGGAGAACCTGCGGGGCACGGATTACGGTGCCGGCAATGCCAGATCGGACGCTGCACAGTACCTAATGGACGGGAATATGAGCATTTATGTGGGCATAGACCCCACTGTGGCCGGCGGCAACGATACACTTCCGGACTTTGTGGAATTGAATGCCTTGTGCACCCGTATGCAAAATATGAATACCGTGGCAATGACCGTGGCGGCTGTTTGCCTGGCGGTGCTGGCCCTTGCCTTTTTGGTGTTGGCGTGCCTGGGCTGCGGGCGCCGTGCCGGTACGGATGGTGTGCGCCTGCTGTGGATGGATTATATTCCCTTGGAATTGCACACGGCGATCATCGCCGCAGCAATTGCTGGGCTGGGTGTGGTGCTGTTCGGTAATTTGTTTAATGACCTGTCCAATTATTATGGCTATCAGCTCAACACCCTGTATTACGGCGGACTGTTCTTAGCGGCCTGCGGCGCTTTGGGCGCGGTGGCCTGGGGACTGTATGCAGAGTTGACCCTGTCTTTTGTGCGCCTTTGCAAGTCTGAGAAACACTTGTATAAGGGCACGCTGCTGTATTATATTTGCTTGGGAATTTGGCGTCTGTTGTGCAAACTGCACCGGTTCAACCGGCGTGTGATCCGGGGGCTGGCCTATACCCCGCGGCACTTTAAGCGCAATATGGTCTTTTGCGCCGTAGGCTATCTGCTGATCAATATCGTATTGGTGGTGCTGTTTGCATCGTTTCTGAATGGAGAGGCGCCGGTGGTCGGTGTGATCAGCGGCTTGGTAGGCCTGGGCTTTAACGGTTTTTGCGTGGGCTATGCGCTGCGCTTCTTGTTCCAGTTGGATCGGGTGATTGAGGCCGCAGCCAACCGCACGGATGTGGAGGCGGCACATCTCCACCCGGCACTGGCCGCCATGGCCGGCAGCCTGCGTTATACCAATCAGGAACTGCACAATGCCGTGGATCAGGCAGTGCGGGACGAACGGCTGAAAACGGAGCTGATCACCAATGTGTCCCACGACTTAAAGACCCCGATTACTTCCATTATTACTTATACGGACCTGCTGTCCAAGTGCCCCCAGTCGGACGAAAAAGCCAAAGAATATATGGCTGTTTTGACGGAAAAGAGCACCAAGCTGGCACGGCTGGTGGAGGATTTGATTGAGGCGTCCAAGCTGTCCTCCGGCAACATCACCCTGCACCCTATGGTGCTGGATCTGGGCGAACTGACCGCCCAGGCGATCGGGGAGTACCAAAAGGAATTTGAGGAGAACCGGCTGCAACTGGTGCTGGATCCGGATTTGCCTCGGGTACAGGCGTTTGCCGACGGTTCCAAAACCTACCGAGTGTTGGAAAATCTGCTGCAAAATGCCAAGAAGTATTCTGCCGTGGACTCTCGGGTGTATGTGCGGGTGTATAAGCAAGGGGATTTCGGCGTGTTTGAGATCAAGAATATCTCTGCCCAGCCGCTGAATATCTCGCCCCAGGAGCTGACCCAGCGGTTTGTGCGGGGCGACGCTTCCCGCACCAAGGAGGGCAACGGTCTGGGCCTAAGCATTGCCCAGGAGCTGTGCAGCGCCCAGCAAGGGAAGTTAGAGCTGCTCATTGACGGCGATTTGTTTAAGGCTCGGGTGTATTTGCCGCAGCCGAAGAACGCCCTGCCGCAGGACACAGCGGAATAACGCCATAGAGAACAAAAGACAGTTACCCGTTTTTGGGTAACTGCCTTTCTTTTTTCGCTTGTATTTACTTTTCGCTTTGACCTTTCGGCTTCATGGCGTTGTAAGAGGTGCGCACCGCATCATCGCTGATGTTGCAGCCCAGTTCGTACAGGGGCACCTTGGCAAAGATGGTCTCCAGCATATCAAACAGCCGCTCCATGGCGTTGGGACCCAGCTTGCGCACCGTTTGGGAGAAAATGTTGAACACTGCCTTTTTAGTGTCTGCCGGGTGGATAAAATTCTCTTCCGCCCGCTCGAGAAAGCAAATGCCCGCCAGGGGAACCATGCCCGGGGTGGAGTAATCATATTTGCCGCTCCAGGGGGTGCCGCAGGCATACACCCGGTCGCCTACCAGGCGAATGGCCGGTTTGTCGTCATTGAGCATATACGCCCGGTTGCCAAAGTGCTTGAGCCACAGGGCGGTGTGGGTGGATTTGCCGGTGCCGCTGTCTGCGGAAAAAGCGTAGGCCGCGCCGTCTACCACCACGCAGCTGGAGTGAAGCAAAATACCCCGGAACTTCAGCAGCTGGGTGTAAAAATCCGAGCCGGTGAGCATATAGTACCAGTCGTCCCGGTTCATCTCCGGGTGCTCGGCCATAGCGTCCGTTACCCGCTGTTCCGTCACATCAATGGTAATGTCCGCCGTCTGCCCTACTTGGTCCTTGCACAGGTAGGGACGGGCTTGCTTTTCTGTTCTGCCGGTGGGGTGCTTGATCTCCACCACCAGCCCGGCAATATCGTAAAACGGCATAGTCGCACCTCAATTCTACCCATTAGTATATAAGAAAAAGTACCTACCGTCAAGGCAAAATCTACCTGCATTTTTTGCCGCCCCGGCTCTTGACAAACAGTCAAAATCGGTGTATGCTATGTCATAGAACAAATGTTCGATAACAGAAAAGGAGCCGTAGGGAATGGAGCGCACCGTTTTGCATGTGGATTGCAACAAGTTTTATGCCTCGGTGGAGTGCCTGCACCGCCCGGAGCTGCGAGACAAGCCGGTGGCGGTGGGCGGCAGCACAGAGAGCCGCCACGGAATTATCCTGACGAAAAACGAGATTGCCTCCCGCTACGGCTTGGTGGCGGGGGAGCCGCTGTGGCAGGCGCGGCAAAAGTGCCCGCAGTTGGTGGTGGTACCGCCGAACTTCCCGCTGTATATGCGCTTTTCCAAGATGGCACGGCGGATCTATGAGGATTACAGCGACTATATTGAGCCTTTCGGGCTGGACGAGAACTGGCTGGATGTGACCGGCGATGACCGCACCGGGGAACAGATCGCCCAGGAAATTCGCCGTCGGGTAAAGGCGGAACTGGGCATTACCGTCAGCGTGGGGGTCAGTTTTAACAAGATCTTTGCCAAATTGGGTTCGGATTATAAAAAGCCGGACGCGGTGACGGTTATCAGCCGGGAAAACTACCGCCGGGTGGTGTGGCCCCTGCCGTGCAGTGATCTTTTGTGCGTCGGCCCGGCCACCACCCGCAAGCTGAACGCTTACGGCGTTTATACCATCGGCGAGTTGGCGGCGGCTCGGTCGGATTTTTTGCAAGGTCTGCTGGGCCAGAACGGGCTGATGCTCCGTGCCTTTGCCCGGGGGGAAGACACTTCGCCGGTGCAGCATATGGATGCCAAGGCAGCGGTCAAGAGTGTGGGCAATTCCACCACCACGCCCCGGGATCTGGTGGATGATACGGATGTAAAGGTGGTCTTTACCGTGCTGGCAGAGAGTGTGGCCCGCCGTATGCGGGAGCAGGGACTGCAAGGGCGCACGGTGTGCATCTCCTTGCGGGATAAGAATTTGCAAACCTTTACCCGGCGACACAAGCTGGCCGCCGCCACCGATGTGAGCACGGAGATTTTGCAGGCGGCTATGGCGCTGTTTTGTGCCAATTATCACTGGGGCGCACCCTTGCGCAGCATTGGATTGTCGGTGACGGACTTTGAGCTGGAACCCTGTGTGCAGTTTGATTTGGCCCATACCCAGGAGCAGCGGGAGCGGGCAGCCAAGCTGGAGCGCACGGTGGATGATTTGAAGCGCCGCTTTGGCAACTACTGTATTCAGCGGGCCAGTTTGCTGGGGGATACCGGGCTGTCCCGTTTTAATCCCCACGATGACCATACCATACACCCCGTTGGATTTTTAACCGGAAAGGAACAGGCAGGATGAAAAACTATGTGCGCGTGCTGGCGCTGTATAATGAGGAGGGCGATATTCGCCCGGTAAAGATGGAGTGGGAGGAGCGATGGCTGGATGTGGACCGTGTGCTGGATATTCGCCCGGCGGCGTCTCTGCGTTCCGGGGGCGCCGGACTGCGCTACACCTGCAGCATTGCCGGTGTGCCCACTTATTTGTTTTTAGAGGAGACAAAATGGTTTTTTGAACTTGCAAAATAGAATCGGATAGCGTATAATGTGCCTATGAAGAAGATTAAAGAATTATTTATCAAGTACAAAGAAATCATTATGTATCTCATCTTCGGCGTGGCCACCACAGGTGTGAACTGGGTGGTGTACAGTCTGCTGATGAAGGCGGTGCTGGTGCATGCCCCCGGCAGCGACGATGTGAAGATGACGGTAAGCAATGTGATTGCCTGGATTGCTGCGGTGATCTTTGCCTTTATCACCAACAAGCTGTGGGTGTTTGAGAGCAAAAGCTGGGTACCCAAGGTGGCGGCGCGGGAGTTTGTGTCCTTTGTGGTCTCTCGACTGGCGACCGGCGTGATCGAGTGGTTCGGCCCATTGCTGCTGTTTAAGATCGGGCTGGATCAGGACCTGTTTGGGGTCAAGGGCTTTGTAGCCAAGATTGTTTGCTCCGTGCTGGTGGTGATCCTCAACTATGTGTTCTCCAAGCTCTTGGTATTCACCAAAAAGAAAAAGAGTGCGGACGCACCGGCAAATCCAAACGAAAAATAGGCAATGCGTATAAGAAAAGAGTGCTGCGGCGCTCTTTTTTTGTTGGCTTTAGAATTGCAAGGCGCAGTCGTTTGTGGTAAAATAATGAACGGAAATTTTAGATTGCGAGGTATTTTCGTATGGCAAGAACATATCAAGAGATGACAAAAGACGAATTGCTCCGGGAGCAGGAGAGCCTGCTGGCTCGGTACAAGGACTTTCAGGCCAAGGGACTGCAGCTGGATATGAGCAGAGGTAAGCCCTGCAAAGAGCAGTTGGATCTGTCCGTGGGTATGAATGATGTGAAGGACTATGTGTCCGGCGGTGTGGATGTGCGCAACTACGGCATTTTGGACGGTATTGCCAGCTGTAAGCAGCTGTTTGCCGAGCTGCTGGAGGTGCCGGCCGAGAATGTGATCATCGGCCCCAACGAGAGTCTGACTTTGATGTTTGATTTTATCTGCCAGTGCTACACCCATGGCATCGGCGGTAAACCCTGGAGCCAGGAAAAGGAAGTGAAGATCCTGTGCCCGGTGCCCGGCTATGATCGCCACTTTACCGTGTGCCAGTATTTTGGGCTGCAAATGGTGAATGTGCCGATGAACGCCGACGGACCGGATATGGACACCATTGAAGAACTGGTAAAGGATCCCAGCGTGAAGGGTATGTTCTGCGTGCCCAAGTATTCCAACCCCACCGGCATCACTTTCTCCGATGCAGTGGTGCGCCGTATTGCAGCACTTCGCCCGGCGGCAGAGGACTTCCGCATTGTGTGGGACAACGCCTATTGCGTGCATGATCTGGACGAGGACGGCGATAAGCTGCTGAATATTTTTGATGTGCTGCCGGAATACGGCAATGAGGATTTGGTCATAGAGGTGGCCTCTACTTCTAAGATCACTTTCCCCGGTGCAGGCGTGTCCTGCCTGGTGGCCAGCAAGAAAAATTTGGATCTGATCCGTCAGCGCCTGACGGTGCAGACCATCAGCTATGACAAGATGAATCAGCACCGCCATGTGGAATTCTTCAAGAATGCGGACGGCGTGCGTGCCCACATGAAGAAACATGCGGCAATTTTGAAGCCTAAGTTTGATATTGTACTGGATCGCCTGAACAAGGAGTTAACCGGCCTGGGGATTGCCAGCTGGTTCTCCCCTAAGGGCGGTTACTTTATCAGCCTGGATGTGCTGCCCGGCACCGCCAAGCGCGTGGGCGAGCTGATCAGCGTGCATGTCATTCCCCGGCCGCACGACGATGTGGAGGCCATCCTTCCCAAGCTGTAAGCCGCGAGGCGTCCCATCATAAGGAGGACAGGGCTATGAAAAAGATCATCAACGCACCGGAGCGCTTTATTCCCGAAATGCTGGAGGGCATCTATGCCGCGCATCCCGACGAATTGATGTGCGTGGGCGGCGACCTTCATTGCCTTGTTTCCAAACGGAAGCATGCGGGCAAGGTGGGTATCGCCACCGGCGGCGGTTCGGGCCACCTCCCGCTGTTTCTGGGATA
>ENA-OPCE01002160-OPCE01002160.1-human-gut-metagenome-genome-assembly--contig:-NODE-2160-length-10463-cov-3.044581_pt1 | contig 10463 bp, 5 predicted proteins | sample MGYA00241247_ERZ501474 | MGnify/ENA primary metagenome ERZ501474 (study PRJEB25962, sample SAMEA2042572) | human gut metagenome | biome: human gut; feature: human-associated habitat; material: faeces... | reverse complement strand
GGATGCTGCGGTGTCCATAAGCGAGGTTTCAAATCGCTGATCGTATAGGTTTCCATGCGCTCCTCATCTGCATTGAGATTCAGTTTCCGTATGGATAACCCCGAATAGAGTACAGCACCGGTTTCTTTGTCGATGATATCCGTATAAAGGTCGAACTGTTTCTTTTTACTACCGTGGTTCTTTAGGGTTACATCGAAGGTAGCGCCATTCAAGGTCGGTTTGATAAAGACATCTTCCACTTTTACGGGATCGGTAATCGTCAGTTTTACCGGTTGCCAGATTCCGGCAGGTTCGTCACCATAAAAACCATGAGGAATTTCTTTCAGCAGAGCATCTTTGTTCACTTCCACTTTGGCATCTTCCTGTTCACTTTCACGTACGGAAGAATAGAAGAAATCGATGGCATTTGCCGATTCCGATGCGCTTCCATCCATTTTGCGTATCACTTTTACGGTAATCAGGTTCTTACCGGGTTTCAGCAAACGGCTGCCGTCTACCTGAATTTCACCGAACATGCCGAGATGTGAAGTGGCTAATGTTCCGTTGATATAGATTTCGGCAATTTTGGAGACTGCATCGAAGGTCAGCGTCATATTCTTGCCTTCCACATTGGCAGGCAGTTCCAGCCATTGACGGTACCAGGCATATTTCACCCGGCGATAATCGAATGTATAGTTTTCACAGCGGTCGGTTTCCTGTTGGTAGTAGGTGTCCGACACACCTTTGGGTTGTGCACCGGTAGGAGAGGGCATCGTTTCGCCATGCAGCCAGATGCGGATAGGTGTCCAAAAGTTAGGAACGGACATGATGTGCCAGTCCTGGTCGTTCGTTTGTACCGAAACAGCCTTATCCTTGTTGTCCAGTTGATAGTCCGGCATAAAGAGCCAGTTGCCATCCAGCGTGATGTCTGTGCGGCTGCCGGTGAGCGCTGCCAGTTTGGCGGAAGTATAGGAAGCCCGTTCCTGGCGGCGTTTGTTTTCTTTCTCCGTAGGAGTGGGCTTCTTTTGATATTCTGCCACTTTCACGTTTTTCAGTGCATCGTCTGCCATCGGAGTAACGGTGAGGTCGTCAAATTCAGTTTCTATCCATCCTCCACCCAGAGCAACTTCACCCGATGGTACCAGGTCGGCATTCTTGTCTACAAGATCAATATGCGGTTGTTTCTCGTCGTTGAGGAATATGCGGATACGGTTGCCGCAAACTTCTACTTTTACACGATACCACTCTCCCGGCACAGGATGGAAACCTAACGGGCGGACTCCCATAAATTCGTCCGTACCCATATATCCGGTGCGCATCAGGTAAAGATCATCTTGCAGTCCGCCTTTGATACCTACCACATAACGGTCGAAACGGTTGTAATTGCGGAAGCTCGCCCATATCTGCACCTGTTCGGCATTTTTAGGGGCACGGGCTTTGAAAGAAAAGGAGTAGTTTTTCCATTCGGGATGACCGAATACGGCATAAGCGCCTTTCGAACGGAATACATTGTCGGCAATACTGCATGTTCCCCGACCCACCACTTTCAGTGTTTCTCCGGCATTGGAGAAGTCGTTTGTCCATGTAGCATTGCTTTGTGCTTGTCCGTTCATGCAGAAGACGCTGCACGCACAAGCCAGAAATACTTTGCTGATTCTATTCATGATATTACAAGTTAATAATGATTTTGGTATAAAAGTACGGTTCGACAATAAATATTAGAATGAAGTACCGCTTAATGTACACTTAATATGTGCTTAATTGTCTCTGCTCTTGTTTTTCGTTGATTAATTTTGTATCTTTATAGGTTTCTCGTCTTTTTTATATAGATAGTCACTTTATAAAGTGACAATTGTCAGCTTATAAGGTGACATTTATCACTTTACAAGGTGATAATAGTCACATAGCAAGGTGACAACTACCTGACTGCATAAACTCTTGCAGTTTACTGCACTCAAAATTCTTATTCTATGCAGTGGAAATCCTTATTGTATACATTGAAAAAAATATCTTGCAGTGAGTTTGATGTAAAAGGTTACATGAAATATAAAAGAGCCATGCCGGAATTCGAGGTCTGTAACAGACTTGCGATTTCACGGCATGGTTGTTTGATAGCATCTCTATTCAGAGTAATCTTCATTACTCTGGTTTGTACAGAGATTAAGATTTACCCCTCAACGATTCTGAAGAACAGGTTCTGATTTGAGAAGTCGGTATTATAATCAATCTTTATTTGAAAATTGGTCGTTGTCGGAACTAACTTTAATTTGAATGTCTGTTCGTCACTATCAATCTCCAAACCGGCAGTAGTCTCATTGCCTTGTGGCTGGAACTTTAATTCACACCTTCTTTTGCCAAAGTATTTCTTTGCATAATCGGTTATCACAAGTTTATTTGTGGCAAAATCATATTTTATTAATACAGGAAGATTCTTTCCGGTAAGATTTTTAGGACCGCCGTAAACATCCCATGAACAACCGTTTACCCAGAAATTGTGATTCTTGAAGTAGTCTCCGAATTTATACACTTTGCCTACTTCCAAATCTGACAATTTCTTCTTTTCCGGGTCGCCCGTTATTTCAGATACTTTGATTTCATAATCTGTACTGATGACTCCCGTTGCGTTTGGCTGTTTGTCAAGCCCCATGTAGATTGTGTTTTCACCCGGCTGGCGAACCGGGTCTTTGATGTACCACTGTTCATTTCCGTTAGAGGTAGTTTCTCCCTTACCGGCATTGAATGTCCAAGAGAGTTTGACACCATTATTGGCTTCTGTCATATCACTCACTTTCTTGTCGTTGAAGTTGAAGTTATACAGAGCCCATACCGGACTTAATGTTAAAGTATAGTTGTCGGCATTCCATTGGAAGTTAGTACCCCATTTTTCTTTTACTTTGTCATTCTGGTCGTCTCTATTCAATGTGATTTTGAAATCAGCGTCAGCAGGTTTGAAATTATACAAGGTAGTGCGCAAATCCAACTCGTTGAAGTGGTAACCCAGTTCTTCATCATACACACCAGGGATTGCCAATTTCTTGCCTAATATACGTATATTCTGATTCGGGTCAGTATCCGGATGGTCAATACCGGCTTTTACATACATTTGAATAGCCAGTTCCTCTTTTGCGGTCGGAGCTTCCACTACATACTTCGTACCTACATTTCCTACATACAATCCCACTTCTTTCTCATTGAGAGTGAAAGGAGCTTTGTCTGTTCCTTCATCATTCATTGCGAACAGGTTAGCGCCTTCTATGCCATCAGCTTGAGGGCCTACCAACAGATAACTGGTCTTTTGGGCGGCATCGTAGTAAAGGCATACTTCACCATTAGCTAACTCAGTGTCTTGTGTAATCGTTGCAAGGTTGGTAGTCATCGGGATAGCTTCCCAATTGCCGCCATTGGCTTGAGTACCCAGTTTCCATGCTTTGGACGCAGTGACACCAAGATTTTCCATTGTTGTTTGGGCATTCTGCACAATGAAGGCTTTTGTACCTTTGTACAGACTTTCAATGTCACTCAACGATACTGTTGTACTTCTCAATTCGATACCGTTCTTAGCGGTCGCTTCATCCTGTGAGTAAATCAATACTTCTTTAGAGAATTCCTCTTCGGCAACGGTATAAGTTATTCTGACTTTACCCGACCTGTTAGCAGCTTTGGCAGTTAATACACCTTTATCAGTAACTTCGAATGTATTGTTCGGGTTTTCTGTCAACTCATAAGTGGTTGCAACTGCGAGTTCACTGAATCCCAGTTCGTCCACAAACTTCACTTCTTCGTTTTCACCGAATCCCCAGCCTATTGTCCTGGTAAGGTCTAGACTTTCGGTGCTGACGAATTTCAAGGATTCCGAGTTCTGATAAACCGTACGTGTCTCACGATAAGCGAACACGCCGTTGTTGGCACTGTAGGAAGTCGGTTTCACCACGAAGTAGTTGGAACTTGTAGTCGTCTTGTCCAATGTGATTTCCAGTACTGCACCGTAGTAAGGAGCCGTCATGTTACTTGGAGTCAACTCTACGCTCAAGATGCCGTTTTCGTCTAACTTCTTAGTTGTATTTACTAACAGTTGGGGCGCTTCCGCACGTGTCAGCTTCAATTCGTGAATATCCGCGCACTGGAAGTCGGCTTCGGACAAATCAATGTCTTTAGGTAGAATCTTGAACTTGGCGGTAGCTGTATGGGCAGTAACCACTTTGCCTTGCGTATTGGTGTAGCTGGCTGCTTCCAGGAATTCATCTTCTTCGAACACGAATTGTTTTTGGAAGAGAATGGAACTGATACCGCTGAAACCGCCACCTTGTACGGGAAGAATATAGTTTTCGCCGTATATATAGACGGAAAGTGTTTTATTCTCTTTGTTCTCTGCCAAAATCGGTGTATCCTTGTCTGCGGTGATAGTGGTTTGCACCAGTCCTTCCGTTTTCTGGATGTAGATATAACCGTTGCTCTTGTCATAATACAGTTGGTCTTTGTCTGTTCCGGGAATTTCCTGTTCGGTACCGAATGTCAACACTTTATACCAGCCCGCACCTTTGTCTTTGGTATATCTCCATGTGCCTTCTTCCACCTTGAACTGGTAGAAAGGGGTGGCTTTATTGGAAGCCTGTACATACAACTCGTCTCCATTGCTCAATACGATGGTATATTGCGACTGGTCTTCACTGGGATACCAGCTTTGTACGGTCAGGTTAGCATTCAACGCAGCTTCAATCTTTTCTTTGAATCTGTCCATGTCGGACTCAACGGTTGTGATGCGGTTGTTCAGACCTTCGATATCCGAGTCGTAATCCTTACAGGAAACAACTCCTGTTCCTAATGAAAACAACAGTGTTCCATAGAGAAAACTGTTTAATACTCTTTTGTTCATCATAGGTAAATTTTTAGTTTGGTACATATTTTACTATTCTAATTTCTTTATTTCTCTGCGATAATCTCTGCATAGTTCAGGCTGATCTCACCTTCGGTCACTATCAGGTTGAAGTCGGCATATCCACGTGCGTCACGAGAGTAAACGGCTACTTCGGTTTCTTCCCATGCGCCGCCTGTGGCAGGGAGACTTACGCTTTGGGTCATTGTGTCGCCAATTTGGCAACGTACGCTGGCTGCGTTATTGCTGGAGTAGCGGAAGCGGATAGTGGATGTTCCGGTTCGGAAAGGTATTTCTTTCCATCTCAATGTGTTCAAGCTGCCGGAAGTGAGGTTGGCGTGCCAACCACCGTTGTACTTCGTGTCGTTGCAGTATTTCACCACGCCCTGCTCGGGAGCATTGTTCATTTCTGTTTCCATCAACAGCGTTTCTATCTTATTGCCCGAAACCGAACCGTTGAAACAATAGTCGCAGGCTTCCGCTTCCAATTTCTGTCTGGTCGGGAAAGGACGGTTGCTGTACTTGCGGAGCAGGTTGATGCGTTGGTTGGGATAGTCGTAGTAGATTTTATCCGAACTGCGCCACCAGGCTGCGTTTTCGGCAAGGTCGGTAAATCCTTCCAGAAATACGAGATCAGGTTTTTTGGCTAAGAACGATTCCATCATCTTGGTTGCGTAGCGACCGTGGTCGGCATCGATAAACTGCCAGTTCGGACGGGCGAGGTCACCTTGCACGAAGCCCGGGCATCCGCTGCCTACACTGAAACCCTTGAAGTTGTAGGCGGAGATATAGGTGTTGTAGATTAAGTTCTCGTTGTACACTTCTTCTGACATATCCATAGTGGGAACGGCAAACCAGTTGTGAATACCGTCCAGATAGGGGCAGTTCACCAATGAGAAGTCGCGGTCGGTCCATTCGCGCTGGATGATAAGGAATGGGCGCACGCCGAACGTACTGTTGAAATCGTCGCTGATGCACTTCAGGATATAGCTCAACTTGCCGTTGTAAGCATCCGATTTTGTTTCATCAAGCCCGGTCGTACTTTTGTATTTTGCCGGGTCTTTCTTCATCAGCTCGCTAAGGTAACTGTCCTGCAGGAAGCCGTTAGGATTCCAGAACAGGATAACCGGGCGTCCGTCTATCTCGAACCAGTAGTCGCGTGGTACGTTTTCGAACGAGGGTTTCAGGTTGGCATCCCAGATGTAGTAGTACACTTCCTTGCGGAAATCGTTGTCCGCACCTTTCATATCCTCTTTTTCGGGGTCGAGGAACAGTAACGGATAGTGTGAACCTTCTACACGGCTGCCGTTCTTGAACGGCTTGTTGTCATAACCGTAGCCTTTGTGCGCGTTGCGCGCAGCCGACCATGAAGCAGGCGTATCGTCGAAGATGGCGATTTTAAACTCGTGTTCCACACCTTTGCGCTTGATAGCTGCCATCAGGTCATGGAGTTTGTCCGGGCGTCCGTGGTCAATGTCCTTGTTGGCTTCGCCGCGACAGTTCATTGCAACATAATCCTGACCACTGTAAGCGATTTCCTCTACAAAGTTATCCCACCAGTCGGCTTCGGTAATCGGGCCGGGATAAGGTTGGTCGTCCTGTGCTTCCGGGTAAGCAGAAGCAACGTAGCGGCAGAATAATGAACGGTTGTGCATGGTGGAAACGTCGGTGCTGGGCTTGTCCATCTTCTGGCGCAAGTTGCCTTCGAATCCTGCCAGTGTACCTATTTTGTAAGAACGTACGATTTCCTGTTCCGTTCCCTGTCCGCCTTCAGAACCCGGACCGTCCGGACCGTCATTCGGATTGTCGTCCGAGCACGTCCAGCAGAAAGCGCCCAAGCCCAGCAGACAAATGTATTTCCAATATTTATTTTTCATATTCTTTCTATCATTAAAAAGTTAACATTCTTAGTTTTTCTTGAATTGCTGCCGGGTGATGTCCAGGTAAGTCCTGCCATATCCGTTGCCGTATCCTTCTACTGTCGGCTCGATGAAAGAGTCGAAGTTGTACTTGTTGTAGGAGTCGATAAGAATTAACCGGTTACGTCCGGCATTCATCTTGGCTACGTTGCACATGGTACGGTAGGTGGCGGCGTCTTTCTTCACAATCGGAGTGTTACCGATGGAACCGCGACCGTCCTGCACCAGTTTGTTCCATGCCGGACCGACGCAAGGTACGAACTCCATACTGCCGTCACCGAAAGCGGGCAATGCTGTTTCACGGTTGTACTTCCAGTTCTGGTCTATCATCTGCGGGTACATATAGGAACGGCTCATCTCTGACTGGTCGTACATATTGCGGCTGGCTACGGCGTCTACGCAACCTTCCATGTAGAAGTATTGGTAACGCATCTGGTTGCACCATACATCAGCACTTTCCACCATGATGTAAATGTCGTAACCGGTAGCTTCTTTCACTGCTTTGCGGATACCATCATACATTGCTTTGGATTCTTGCGCGTAGATTTCGCCTGTCTTGTTCTTGATGTAAACCACCGGGCGCGTGCCACCAAGCTTGTAGTAACGGTCGTCGGAGAAGTAACAGCCTATTTTGCTGAAGAAATTGTTCAGTAGTTGTTGGCGGGTGTAGGTGACACCGTCATATACCTTTCCGGCTGCCGTTTCGATGCAGTTGCTTGAAGAAAGGGTAGGAGGCAGGTCGACAATGTTGTTCCAGTTGACCGAAATTACTATTTTCATTGTTTTCAAGTCTACGAAGTCTACTCCCGGTTGACCGAGGTGTGGCATCGGCAGGCGTTTGCCGCCTCTGCCGGAGCGTCCCAGCATCATTGTGACGAACAGTGAATCTCCCTGATTGATTTCTGTACCGGGACCCTTGCCCAGGTCAGCACCTACTTCGGGCAGGATTATAAAGTTCGCTCCTGCTTCGATACAGTCGTCTACATGCTGCTGTACCATTGGTATCATGCGATAGCTCTGGCTTCCTGCGTCCGGTTGCAGATAGCCGTCCTTTTGTGATTCGGGCATTACTTGCGGTGTCAGGTTGTTGTAGTTGTTCTTGGTGCTCAGTTCCTTGTCGGTCAGCGTCAGAAGTTCCCAACGGGTGAAATTAGCGTCACCATTCGGTCTGGTGGTAATGTCATTCCCCTTGTAGTAGAAGATGCCCACCTGATAATCTTCGGTGACGGGAATTTCCGGAATCTCGTAGTTCAGGAAGTAGTCATCGACGCTCGGACCTTCTTCCTTGCTGCATGCTGCAAGAAGTAGTAAGGCTGCGGAGCATCCGGTAATGTATTTCATTAGTTTCATAACTGTCTATCTGTTTATTATATTATTTATTATCTTCTATGCGTACCCACTTGATACTTGCCGCCAGACGTTCTTCTCCTTGCAGGGAAGCGTATTCGGGATAGTCTTCGAGTACATTTTCGACAAACTCTTCAATTGTGTCGCCATACCAATGGGCTACCATTTCGTTGTTATACATCAACTGACCACCTTTCCAACGTTCGTACAAGCCTTCCTGGTTGTATGGACCGCCGATACCCAACGGAGTGAAGAAATTGTCATTATAGTTGCCGTCGGAACGGGGTACGAGCGAAGTGGATTGCAACATACGGCAGGCTTCACGGTAATAGTTCATGTTCCAGTTACGTTCGTCCGTAGGATATTGCAGGCGTTCGGGCACAGGGTCGAACTGGTTGGCACCATAGGTTCCGTAGTTGTTCGGAGTTCCGTTGTAGAAGATAGGCGGATATTGCATCACACGTGTTCTGCGTTCCAGTGTCCATCCGGCGAATCCGTTGAAGTAGTCGGCGATGTAACGTTGCTTCCATACCTGTTCCAGATTGTTCTTGTAACCGCCTTTTCCGTTGATGTCGGCTTTATAGAAGGCACGGTAGTCGCGGCATCCTAGTCCGTTGGTGTTCCATTTGATACCGTTGCGTTCGATATATTCGGATACTCCGCTGGTGACGCCATACTCGTTCATGGAAGCACTGATGCCGTTGTAGTAGTATTGTTCGGCACTCTGCGGTAATGCCACGTTCAATCCCCATTCGTCTTTGCGCAACTGGATTTCGGAGAGCATGAAGTTTACGTCCGCCCATGTCAGCAGTTTCACTGTAGCATCCTGCTTGATGAAGTCACGATGAATCAGGGCGTATGTATACCCCTCGATGCTGACAGAAGCTGTGGAGTAAAGGCTCTGAAGGTTGTTGTTATGCTCATCCTTGCCTACAATCCATCCGGTTGGAGTCTGTTTCAATTCGAAGCGGGGGAGGAACGGTATTCTATAGGACACCTGGATATATTTCTGCTCTGCTACGGACCATAGGGAATCTCTTACTACCGCACGGTAGTCACCACTCTCGTTGATACGTGATGTTTGCGCGTACTTGCTCAGACGAGGATCTTTGTAGGAACGCATATAGCAGAAGAAGTATTCGTTCATTGCCGGGTATGTCAGGCCGCCTATCTCTGTTTCCAGCTTCGTACCCAAGTCGAACTCTTTCAGGATACGGTTGTAATATAAGGATACGTCGGCATTGGGGTCGGTTCCGTAGCGTCCGGCTGCGTTGTCGCTGTTGGAACTGAACAGGTAGTTGCGGTTGTTTTCGTTCAACGCTTTTTCTATCTGCTCGCGTGCCATGGAGATGGCTTCGGGGCTTTTCTTCATGTTCATCATGCGGATAGCCACGTCCAGACGCAGGGTATTGGCAAACTTGCGCCATTTTTCAATGTCGCTGTCACCGCCGGCAGTGCTCTTCCGATCTGGTCTTTCAGCATTTTCGTTCCGTTCGGGTCGAAAGTTTCCACTGCCTGGTCCAGCCAGCGGAGTATTTGCATATATGCTTCGGCTTCGCTGTTGTAGTAATATACGTTTCCGTAAGTCTCTTTGCAGGCAGAATCCAAAGGGATAGGTCCCCAAGTTCCGGTCAGTACGGAGTAGAGGTAGGCTTTCCAAGTGGTCAGTATCGCCCAGTAGTTGCCGTTGGTATCCCGGTCATATTTTTGTTCCATGATGGCTACGTCGCCCAGGACTTTCTTGTAGAAGTTATAGAATCTGTCGCCTACGTTGTCCGAACTTTGCGGGCTTGTCCAGGAAACTACGTAACGTGCCATGTAGGCGTAGTAGTTATAGTTCATTTCGGATAATACGTCCAGGGATTTGTAGATAGTGCCCGGAAATATCTTCTGAATGTCAATCTCATCCAAATATAGCTTGTTGGGGTTTTGGTTGGTTGCGTCGAAACTATCCACGCAAGATGTCGCCAGTCCCAATAGGGCTGCAGTGCATAGTGTATATAAGTACTTTTTCATCGTCATCGCTGTTAAAAAGTTATTTTAAAATCGAAACCGTAACTGGAAGTTGGCAGGTTGAAGCCTCGTTCCAAACCTTGTTGGATTCCCATGGAAGAAGTGGCTTCCGGGTCAATTCCTTTCGGCGTTTTCTGATGAAGAATAGCTACGTTCCTACCTACGGCGGAAACTCTCATGGATTGTATGAAACCTATCTTTCTCAGCCAGTTCTTGGGAATGTTGTACCCTAAAGAAATTTCTTTCAGTTTCACGTAAGAAGCGTCGTACAAATAAAGTTCGCCGTTTTTACCGCTGTCGTTGGTCCAATAGTCAATCGGCTTAATCCAAGC
>ENA-OPCE01002157-OPCE01002157.1-human-gut-metagenome-genome-assembly--contig:-NODE-2157-length-10471-cov-2.586598_pt1 | contig 10471 bp, 10 predicted proteins | sample MGYA00241247_ERZ501474 | MGnify/ENA primary metagenome ERZ501474 (study PRJEB25962, sample SAMEA2042572) | human gut metagenome | biome: human gut; feature: human-associated habitat; material: faeces... | reverse complement strand
CCGCCCTGATTGCCAACACCAAAGGCGACGGCAAGGAGGGCGACGAGTTCTGGACCAGTGCGACTCGTTCGCAGACGGTAAAAAGTCTGCGCACGAGCAACGGTTTTCCGTTGTTCGGAGAACCGGTAGTTTGATAGGTGGAATGACGGGGTAACGCCCTGAAACGCCTACCCTTGATGGGCGTGCATTAGCTGTAATGGCTGGTGTACGAAGCCCCATGACAAAGGCTGAGAGTAACCGTAACCACTGCCTAAAGTGGTCGAAAGCGGTCTGGAGGCAGACTGTGTTACCTATAAGCCGAGAGTCTATAAGATACCTATGGTTAGAATGTTCGCTTTGGCGGGCGGACTGACGAACCTGCGAATGTACAGGTCTAAAAGAAGACCACGCAGAAATGTGTGGGTGCGTTAATGCGCAGTCGGTGTGGTTTAGTAGAAATTGATCCTACGAACGACCATGCTGTGTTACAGGCACAGGCAAGCCGACAGGTCTATAGCAGGAACCTATGGGTATGTATGAACAGATAGAACTATCGGAACGAGGAAAGGCAGCAGATTCCGCAAGGAATAGTCTGACGAAAAACAATAAGCAGACGAACTGCTGCTGAAAAGTAGTGGTCGAACCTATGATGTGCTTGCGTTATGTGAGCTACGGAGGAATGGCCACAAGTCGGTTGAGATAAGCAGGCATTATTCAATCCAACATAAGGATTCGAGTAAGACCAAAAGGGTCACTTTCGTAAAAGGAGGTGATGCCTTATGCCAAAGAAAAGCAAAAATCTATGTGTAGACGATCTACGGCACGCCGAGTATTACGGTAATTCAGATACGCTGGAAGTCGTTGAAGGCATCCTCTCACTCTCTTCAAAGTAGTTTTTATGCTCAAAAAAGGATAGTGGGAGAAGCTCTAATGCATTTTCTGCAAGAGAAGCCTCTACGAGGACAACTGTATCTTCTGTCATGTTGGACAGATTGATATATGCGGGTTCGATGTTGTTCCTATTAGTCTGCAAAAAATAGACAAGAGCTGTTATATCAACGTACTGCGCAGGATCTGAGTCAAGTAAATCTTTTATCATGCCGAATACAAAGGCATATACTTCATGTTCAGCCTGAATTATTCGCAGTTCATTTAGATTGCGGTAGGTATACAAAACGAAATGATTCATTTAGCTCCTCCATAGTTTGCTTAGCCAAATGCCTACTCGATTCCACCAATGAAGTTTCGAGGTGGATGGCTTTCCCAAGTTAAACGTCACATCCTGAATGATTGCCAGTGTATCGATAAAGTGATACTTAGCATCTCCTGTCTTAGCAGGAGCACTGCGAGGGGCATCATGGGTGTTGCTCTTGATTATCTTGCTAGCATCTTCAGTTTGTTGCTCTTTGCGAACACCTGCCTCCTGAAAATAGGTAAAAGTATTTGATGTAATAAAGTCTTCACTTACAATTCCCTTGTATATTCCAACAACGGAGACATGGCCAATAAGCAAATCGTTGATGCTATACTTGTTTTCAAATTCAGACTGCATTTCCATTGGGATTTTTATGATGATCTCATGAGGATACGGTTTCGTTTGCTCATCATATACAGTACCCTTGAGAATATAAGCATAATCCTGAAGCATGGAACCAATTAAGTTGTTAAGCTCCATTCCTTCGACTCTCATGCCTTTTAGGGCATCGCGACGCAAAATTAAGAATTGACGCAGACTCTCCTCATCCAACAATTCAAAGCGAACTAGATCGATTTTTACAAGATCACCTTCAGCCGAAGTTTCCAGTATAGATGTGGTGGTGCATTGATCAATAACCCTTCGCAGCAGAATGGATTTAGTCGTCTTTACATCCAAACTTTCCACAACCTTCGATGATGAAGAGGATGTTTCGCGTGCATCCGCAGAAATGGATGCTTTGATGCCTGCCAAAAATCTCTTTGTTCCTTCGGCTGAGATTGAAGATGTAAAGCCGTAGTGCTCTTCAAAGCTACTTGATTTGTCTCTTTCAATTTTAGTAAGGATCACGTTGTTGATCATCATTGCAATCTCGTAAACCTTGCTAAAATTCAGATAATAGATGTTGAAATCACGCGACTTTGTATTTGTGTCTTGCATTACCATTACTCCCTTATCACATCGTTCACCCGAAGGTGCTCTGCAAAGCAGATTCCCATGCATGCAACTTGCGCAAGTGAATAGCTATACGTTTTTATGTGTATCTCTTGTAGAAAAGAGCCATACACATATTATATAGCTATATAGATGTTTTGTAAAATACTAAAGCCAAAGCGACGGTTGAGCGCATTGCAGAAATCGAACGCAGCCGCAGTCCGGAGTTTTGTGTTGAGATCGGACCGTTGCTTAACTATTATCCCGTTGAAGAATATCATTAGAATTACCTCGAAAATAATCCCTTAGGCTATTGCCATATTCCCAGAGAAGAGATCGAACTGTTCTCTACCCTTAGCATTGATCCCGACGATTATCAGAAACCCACTGAAGAGGCCATCCGTGACAAACTGACGGCAGAGCAGTATTATGTCACGCAGGAAAGCGGTACGGAGTATCCGTTCCGAAACGAATTCTGGAATCAGTTTGAGAAAGGCATTTATGTGGACATCGTTACCGGCGAGCCGCTGTTCTCTTCCACCGACAAGTTTGAAAGCAGCTGCGGCTGGCCCGCATTCTCCAAGCCTATCGAGGAGCCGTCCATTGTAGAGCTGGTGGACACCACCCATGGAATGGTGCGAACCGAGGTAAGAAGCCGCGCGGGCAATACGCATCTTGGCCACGTGTTTGAGAATGACACGGAATCACCCAATGGCGTTAGGTACTGCATCAACAGCGCCTCGCTCAGATTCATTCCCTGTGCACATATGGAAACAGAGGGATACGGGTATCTGATGGATGTGGTTGAATGAGCTTCTTCACAATCTAAAGGAAAAGGAAAGAATTTGATGTAACTCAAAAAGGCGATACCTGGCTAAGAAAACCAGGTATCGCCCAATTTTTATGTCGCACTCCCATACGTTAGACACCCTATAGCAGTCGGTTCCAACCCTCTGCGTGTCGAGCCTTCCAAAGTGCCGAAAGGCGCGCAGCCGCATGACTTGTTCATACGATCAACAGGGACTTGGGGGATGCTTCCACCAACAAGCAAAGCATGCGTGGGTACCCGCATGCCCAGCTTGCCACAAATCGTAAACTTGTTTTTTTATTTGAATAACGATATGCTTCAGAAGCGAAAACACTTCTGTTAGTTGTCTAATCCGCCCGGAACTCGCTTGGCGTCTTTCCGGTTTTCTTTTTTAATGTGTGGGAGAAATGCGACACGTTGATAAACCCGGTTTTTTCTGCAATGGCTGAAAAGGAAAGCTCGGAGGAGCGGATCATGCGGATGGCTTTGTTGATACGAAAATCCTGCAGGAACTGGTAGATGGTCTGACCCGTGTGATAATGCATGAGCCGGTTGATATAGTCCGGATGATATCCCATATGCTTTGCTATGGATTCAAGCGTCAGTTTTTCAGCGTAATGGTGCTGGATGTAGTCAATCAGTTTATCAATGGTGCCGGCGCGGTTCACCTTGGTAAGCTTTTCTGCGCTCAGCTTGCGCAGCGCTCTGACCAAAGCCAGAGTCAGATTGGCAGATACAATCTGTTGAGCATATAATTTATTATAGAAATATTCTTTGTGAACCTGATGCAGAAGTTCCGTCATGTATTCATCGCACTGGCAAATGACGGGTTCATTAAAAAGAGGAGTGTCGGTAAAATGAAAACGTACAAGCTGCTGCTCGGCAGCTGCCTGCGGGGTTAGTGTTGCCAACTGATAGGGTCCCAGTTCCGGCTGATAAAGAAAATCAAAATTGAGCGAAAGAAAAATCAAAGGGCCATTGGCTGCAGGCGGAAAGAGATATGGCATACCTACAGGAATGAAAAGAAGGGTTCCTTCGCTCACCTTGAAGCTCTTCTGATCTACCTGCACGTGTCCTTCGCCGTTTTTGCACAGGAACAAACGATTGTCGCGCGATACCATCCAGCGGTTTGTTCGCTTCTCGTCAATCGTGCGGTCGCCTACATAACGCACAAAGGGGTGAATCTGTGAAAAAACGATTTCTTGCATTTTTTGCCTTCTCCATATCGCTAATTTACAAATTTATGTTCTTTTTGTGATTTATTATAGCGATCTTTGGTGATAAAATCAAGATGTAAAAAACAGACGAAGACCAACCGGAAAACAAAGGAAGGGGGTTGTTGCTGTGTTTGCCTTACCTAAAATTGATATGCATGTACACTGCCTGCCGGAACGGGACGTACCCAAACTCTCCGGAAGGTATTATGTTTTGCCGCAGGAATTAAGGCAAATCTATGACGCTAATGGAATAGAAAAAGGCGTTGTGATGTGCTTTGGAGCATCGCCTGAATGCGCTACTGATTCGCTCTCTATGCGTGAAGCGCGTAAGCTGACGGAGGATTATCCCGATACGCTGGGCTGGTGGTTTTGCGGCGTGGATCCCCGTGCCGGACGCAATAGCGACCAAACAGATTTCAGGCCCATGCTGCGTTACTACCAGCAGATGGGTGCGAGGGGTGTGGGGGAGGTCACAGCCGGGCTGTCGCTGGATGATCCCCGTATAATGCGTCTGCTGGAATGCTGCGAAGAAACCGGCATGATTGTCACGCTGCATCTTGGCTCCGAAAAGGACTATGGCGTGATTGACCGCCTGCATCTGCCGCTGTTTGAAGAGATGCTCAAAACGTTCCCCAAACTCATCGTTATGGGTCATTCCGCCCGCTTCTGGTCGGAACTGGGAGATGACGTCACCGAGGAAACCCGTGCCACCTTCGCCTTTGGTCGTATGCAAAAGGAAGGCCGCGTAGCGCAGCTGATGCGCAAGTACCCCAATCTGTACGGCGATCTTTCCTCCATCTCCGGCTACAACGCCATGACGCGCGATCCGGAATACAGCTACGGCTTCATGGAGGAGTTCAAAGATCGGCTGTGCTTCGCCACTGATATTTCCGAAAAGGAACATGGCGATAACGAAATGATGAAGCTGTCTTCCTTCCTGGATCAGGCGGTCAACGCCGGACGAATCTCGGAAGAAGCATACCGGAAAATCAGCCGGGAGAATGCGCTCAGGCTTCTTGAAAAGAGGTAATCAACTGTGAACAAAATCGTTGCAGATGTTCTGGCGCTGGGAGAAGGCCTAGCCGGCATGACCGCCGCGCTCACTGCCGCACAGGCTGGAAGCCGCGTATGCATTGCCGGGAAAGGCGGCAGCGCATCTCCGTTTGTGATTGGTTTTTCTGCTCCTGTCGGGGAGGATGATTCTCCCGAGCAATTTGTGGAGGATATGATGACGGCGGGCTGCGGCCTGAATGACCGTGAACTCGCCCTTGCCTTTGCCCGGCGCGCCATGGATATTCCGCAGTGGATGGAAGCGCTGGACGCTCCGTATGAGAATACCGATGGAAAACCAGAACTGATGCGTTCGCTTGGGCATACCCGGGCAAGACTGGTGCATCAAGGTACCAAGACAGGTCCCCTCTGCATGGAAAAGCTTGTTCCGTTGCTTGAAGAATCCAAGGTTCAGACCCTTCATCCCTATGCCTGCATGACGCTTCTGAAGGATGGGGACAGGGTGAACGGTGCGGTGCTGATGAACCTTGAAACAAATGGCCTGATATATGTGCAGTGCAGCGCTGTGGTGCTTTGCACCGGCGGCTGCCCAGTGTCCCGAACAACTTACCGGCGACGGCTATTCGCTGGCCTATAAGGCGGGCGCGACGCTGACCGATATGGAATTCATCCAGCATGAGCCTCTACGCTGTGCCGACAAACGTATCGGTATGTCCACCACAATGCTGGACAAGGGCGGCATGCTGCTGAACGCTGAGGATGACCGCTTCGTTCTCCGTTCTTATCCCTCCGAAGGTTCTCCCACCAAGGATGAGCTTTCCCGCCTGATTGCGGTGGAAAACCTTGAAGGCCGCGGTTCTCCGCAGGGCGGCGCGTATGTGGATCTTACCAAGGCTCCGCAGAAGACCGTGGATCAGCATCAGGCAATTTACGAACGCTTCCTGAATAACGACTTGGATTTGACCAAAGTTCGCGTGGAAGTCAAACCCGCTGCGCATTCCATCATGGGTGGCGTGCGAATTGATGAAAACGGTTTTACCGGCATCAAGGGTCTCTATGCTGCAGGCGAAGTGACCGGCGGAATGCACGGTGCGAGCCGTCTGGGCGGAAATGCGGGTTCTGAGACAGTTGTGATGGGCTGCACGGCTGGCCGCGAGGCTGCCGCTTATGCCGCATCCGTCCCGCTCACCTCCTGCGCGGTGGAAGCAAACGCCTTTGAAAAATGGATGCACACCTGCCTGAAAAAACCGTGTTACATCCCCACGGTCAGCGTCATTCGCCATCGCGTGCTGGAAGCCATGGAGCAGGGCATGGGCCCCGCACGCACCCAGGAAGGCATCACCAAAACGCTGGATCAGCTGGATACCATGTCCAGAGCTTTGGGCGACAGCGGCGTGAGCCATATCGGCCAGTTTGCCAGCTATATGGCTGTAAGCCATCTGCTTTTAACCTGCCGTGTGGCTTGCCTGGGCGCTTTGAACCGCAAGGAATCCTGCGGCTCTCATTACCGCGTGGATTATCCCGAGAAACCCGTTACCCCTCAGCACTTTGATTTCCAGAAACAGTCCGGAATGACGATCAGACAGGAGTGAATGCATATGGTCGTTAAGGATTTCATCAAGAAGGAACAGTACTACGATTCCGTTTTCCTGATGCGCATCGCCGCCAAACTGGGCGAGATGCCGGGTATCATCCAGATTTCTGCTGGCATGGGTACGCCGCTCAACAAGGACACTATGAAGGAGCTGGGTGTTCTGGATGAAGCGGGTGCAGCGGCAGGCGTGAACGATATGGTGGTCGGCATCGCAGCGGAAAATGACGAAACAGCTGAAAAGGCCTACCAGAAGTTCCTGGAACTCATGGAACAAAAGCAGCAGAAGAACGCCTCCAGCTGCAAAACCATTACTGAAGCCAAACGTGCGGATGCCAGGCTCAATCTGGCCACGATTTCTGTGGCTGGCGAGTATGCCGCGCAGGAGGGCATGAACGCGCTCAAGCAGGGCATGCACGTGTTCATGTTCTCTGATAACGTACCTCTGGAGCAGGAAGTGGAGCTGAAGCAGTATGCTGAAGCGCACGATCTGCTCATGATGGGCCCCGACTGCGGCCTCACCTTTATTGATGGCGCAGCGATCGGCCTTTGCAGCAAAACCCGCCGCGGCAGCATCGGTATTGTGGGCGCATCCGGCAGCGGTATTCAGGAGGTCATGTGCATCGTCCACCGCAGGGGCTATGGTATATCGCAGGCCATTGGCACCGGCGGCCGTGACCTTAACGACGCCGTAGGCGGCATCACGATGCTGCGCGGCATCCGTCTGCTGGAGCAGGATCCCGATACGGCCGTGATCGTGCTTATCTCCAAGCCGCCGGCTGAAAAGACCATGGAAAAGGTGCTCAAGGCGGTTGAAAACTGCAAGAAGCCCGTGGTTGTTCAGTTCATTCACGGGGATGCAGAACTCATCCGCAGTCATGGCGCATACGCCAGCCAGACCTTCCTGGAAACCGCAGAAGCTGCGATCGCTTATGCTGAAGGTAAAAAGCCCGCTGCGTATACCATCGCACAGGCAGATGAAACGCTTGCCAAGGCCGAATGCGCAAAGCTGGCTAAATCCCAGAAATATCTTCGCGGCCTTTACTGCGGCGGTTCTCTGGCGGATGAAACCCTCACCATGCTGACCGAAACACTTTCGCCACTGTACTCCAATGCCGGTTTCGACGGAATCCTGCCCATGAAGGATTCGCAAATCAGCGAAGGTCACTGTTTGGTGGATATCGGCGCGGAGGAATTCACCAAGGGTCATCCCCACGCTGCCATCGATCCTTCCATTCGCGTGAAGCGTCTCATTCAGGAGGCTCGCGATCCCGAGACGGCTATCATTCTGATGGATGTGCTCCTCGGCTACGCGCTCAATGAGGATCCTGCCGCTGCGATGGTTCCCGCCATTCTGGAAGAACGCAAGCGTGCCGAAACGGAAGGTCGTTCCCTGTGCATCATTGCTGATCTTTGCGGAACCGATCTGGACCCGCAGGATTACGAGGCGCAGAAGAAACGTTTTGAAAAAGCTGGTGTGATCGTAATGCAGAGCAACGAGGAAGCCTCCGCGCTTGCTGCCCGGATCCTTGCCATGAAAGAGGAGCGTGATGTGCAATGAAACTGCTGGGTGAAAACATTCATGCCGTAAATATTGGCGCGGATATCTTTGCCGATGCGCTCAAGGCGCAGGAGATCGAAACGCAGCAGCTCAACTGGACGCCGCCCATCAAGCGTACCCTCAGTGCACTGCAGGTGCAGATGATGGATCGTCTTGCGGATGATGTGGCTCAAAAGATCGACGAAGCCAACGCCAAGGTGGTCTCCAACCTCAAAAATACCGATCCCTATTGGGTGGGTATGAAACCCGCCATCGAGGTTGTGCCGGACATGCACGAAGGCCTGATCCTGCACGCTGGCCCTGAAATTCCGTGGGATGAAATGTGCGACGCGCAGCAGCAGGGCGGCATCAACGGCGCTCTGTTCGAGGGCTACGCCAAGACCGAAGAAGAAGCCCGCGAAAAGCTCCGCAGCGGCGAAATCGAGTTCCACTCCGCCAACGATTACCACATTGTGGCACCTGGTTCCGGCATTGCTACCCCTTCCCTGATCGTCAATATTGTGGAAGACCGTAACACCGGCAGCCGCGGCTTCTGTGCTCCGTTTGAGGGCCCCAACCGCGGCGGCCTCGGCGGATGGGGCATCTACAACGAAGACGTACGCGAGTTCCTCGATCTCATCCGCGATACCATCGCTCCCACCTTCACCAGTCTTCTGGAAGGCTGCGGTGGTCTTGCCCTTCGCCGTATTTTTGTGCGCGGCGTGGAAATGGGCGATGAACTCCACTCCCGTCAGGACGCCTGCGGTCTGATCGCCGTGAACGAAATGATGCGCATGCTCTTTGAGAGCAACCTGCCCTACGAAGCCCGCAAAGCCTGCGTGGATCTGATGTACGGCACCGTTCGTTACTTCCATCCCCTCGGCATGGCCAGCGCCATGGCCGTTCTGGAAAGCGTGCGCAACGTGCCCTACTCCACCGTTGTTACCGCTATGGAAGGCAACGGCGTCACGTACGGCATCAAGCTCAGCGGCACGGGCAATCGCTGGTACACCGCTCCTTCTCCTTATTCTGATGGCGGCGCGCTGGTGGCGGCCAACATTGACAAGAACGAGATTCTCCCCTGGATCGGCGACAGCTGCATGCTGGAGGCCTGCGGTCTCGGCGGATTTGCCGCAGCTGCCTCTCCCGCCGTGATGCGCGCGCAGCAAAAGACCTGGCAGGATGGTATTGATCAGTCCTCCTCCATGTCCCAGATTGCGCTGGACACGCATCCCTACTACCTGCTGCCGGGTCTGGACTACCAGGGTTCGCCCGTCGGCATCGATATGAGGAAGGTCATTACCACCGGTGTGGTGCCCGTCATCCACGGTGGTATCATCGCCAAGAACCTGAGACGTTTGGGTTCTGGCGGTACAAAGGTACCTATGGAATGTTTTGAAAAGGCTCTGGAAGGTTTCGCAGAACAGTACGGAAAGGAAAGGTAAAGAAATATGTTCGAACGCAGCAAATGGGACTTTGGTGTAGCCAGCGTAACTCGCGACGGTATCCTCTATGGTCTCGGTTACACAAGGGAAGAAGTCAAGAAGCCTTACATTGCCGTTGTGAACTCCTGGAATGAATACAACCCCGGTCATATCCATCTGAAGGAACTTGCGCAGCGCGTGAAGGACGGCATCCGCGAGGCGGGCGGCCTGCACCGCTTCATGAGCTGGCCCAAGCCCATCCTCACCGACAGCGGCGGGTTCCAGGTGTTTTCCCTCGCCGGCATCCGCAAGATCCGCGAAGAGGGCGTGGCCTTTCAGAGCCATCTGGACGGCAGCCGCCGCTTCATCTCGCCGCCCTGCTGGGCTTTCTGCGTTTTGTCTTTCAGGTTCCAAAGCACAATATGCGTCACCATGTCTCTCATTCTCCTTTTTTTCGCTTCTCTTTTATTTTCAAGCCGCCAAGGCCCATGTCGGCGCGCAGCGCGCTGGCAGAGGCAATGGCGCTTTTGCCAAATTTTCCCCGGATGGAATCCAGGCTTTTTTCCAGGTTTTCCCGCCGCGCATCCTCCTGGCCGGCCTCCGGTGCGAACAGCGAAAGCTGGGCCGCGGCGCTGTGCGAAACGTTCAGGGCCGTCACGGTCAGCATGCGGATGGGTGCGGGAAAACGCCAATTCTGCTGCAAAAGCGTCAAAGCGGCTGCGGCAATGTCCTTGGCGAGGTGGGTGGGCGTGGCAAGCTGCACCTGCCGGGTG
>ENA-OPCE01002149-OPCE01002149.1-human-gut-metagenome-genome-assembly--contig:-NODE-2149-length-10523-cov-3.805694_pt1 | contig 10523 bp, 6 predicted proteins | sample MGYA00241247_ERZ501474 | MGnify/ENA primary metagenome ERZ501474 (study PRJEB25962, sample SAMEA2042572) | human gut metagenome | biome: human gut; feature: human-associated habitat; material: faeces... | reverse complement strand
CCGCCATCCGTTGTCACACACGGACGTCTTGCGGCAAAAGATTCCAGAACCGATAGTGGCTGTCCTTCTGAAATGCTTGTAAGTATTGTAAAATCCAGCTTTTCCATATATTTGACAATATCTACACGCCCTGTAAAAATTATATTTTTTATTTTCAGCTGGTCAACCAGCGCATAGCATTCCTCTGCATATTCTTCATCATCCACGCCTCCCATGATATGCAGGCGCACATTCTGTAACCGCGCTGACAACTCAAAAAATGCATATATCATCGTTTTGATATCTTTGATCGGTGCCAGTCTTACTACCGCGCCAATATCAATCCAGCCATCTGGCTCTTTCAGCGGAATCCCTAACAGTCGGTCATAGTCTATTCCGTTAGATATCACTCTGCATTTATCTTTATCACAACCCATGCTTACCTGCGTATGCATAGCGTTGGTAAAAAGACTGGTCACGCGAAATGCTCTCTGATATATCATATCTGACAGCATATAGAAAAAAGAAATCCACTGTTTCTTAAAAGATGGCACCACCCATTTGGCACGGATGATCTCTTCTTCTCTTTCACGTGTATAAATCCCATGCTCTGTAAGAAGCACGTCTTTTTTGTTCACATAACCTCCCAGACAGGCAAGAAGACCTCCATAACCGGTGCAGATTGCATGGTATACATCTGCCTTCGGCACCTCTGTCCCCATCAGATACAGCACCGGGAGCAGCATTGAACGCATGGTATGAAAAGCATCTGCAAATGCGATATACGGGTAGTGTTCTTCGCAGCATTCTATAAGGATCTGCAGAAATTCCTCACTCTTCAGAAATGACATTGGGTTCATATGTTTATCATGATACAGCCGGAACAAAACTTCCCAGTCCGGTCTCCCACAAAGCATCAATTCTCTGAGAGACTGTGTTTCTTCGTCAGAAAATGAATGTCTTAACCTGCCGGTATCCTTCATCCTCAGCGCATCATCCAGAAAAACCTCATGTACTTCCGTAACATTTTCCGGAAACTCATAAACAAACTTTCCTCTGTTTTCTGCCTTTGCACCAATCACCCACAATACAAATTCATGTTCTTTCATTTTATTGATATACTGGTGCATCCAGGTGGAAACCCCACCAAACACATAGGGATAACATCCCTCCAAAATCAGACAGATCTTCACTGTTTTCTCCTCAATTTCGCTCAATCACCACTTCACTCTCCTGCGCGTGCAGAAGATAAAGATTTCCAGTAACATTTGTAAGTTCGCCGCCTGTAACCTGTCCCGGTGTACCATCATTGATTCTGACCATCAGATAGGCTTCATCATAGAAATTTCCAAGATGAATTCTGATCTCCTGATCTGTGATCTCTTTGTCTACGGTCAGGGCACCATAGCGCTGAACAGCTCCTGCCAGTTCCGAACCTGTAAGATTACGGAGTGACGGTGCTGATTCATTCATCCAGGTCATATATTCATCCAGTCTTGCTCTTAGTTTTTCCCATCCCAGTGCAGCTCCACGATCTTTATCCAGAAGATCATCCGGGTGCATAAAGTGACTGTTTACAAAATGCATATTCAGTTCTGAAAGTGCTGCCATCTGCATATAATCATCAATGATCGCACCGGATATGATTCTAGGCTGTTCAACAATCCCATCATCCGCCGTCTCAAACTCCTGTACATATGCGTATTCACCAGAGAAATAGTTACTTGCTATTGTTCGGATCTCCGGAAATTTTTCAGCCAGCATTTTTCTTCCTTCTTCTGAGAGTACATTTGAAGGTGGTACATACACCGACAGCTCTGTTCCGGGAAACATCTCTTTTCCAAAACGGATCAGTTCACCAAGTGCATCCTGCATTGCTTTCATACTTATCCACGTCTTATATGGAAGAACATCTCCATAATCCACATTTGACAGACTTAATGTCTGGTGGTTATACCCATGGTAGCCCAGTTCTCCACCCTGATGCAGGATCATATTTCCAAAGTACTGAAATCTCTGTGTGTCTGTCTGTTTTACGATTTCTCCATCTGTCTCATCTTCATAGTTTTCGATCATCCCACCCGTATATCTGACGCCATGCTCTGCTGCAAGTGACATCATATCCGGCCACCAGATATTTGTATAAAACTCTTTGATGCTGAGACCATAATCACGTTTGATATATGTTCCGTCTCCACTCGGCACAGGAGATGGAAAATCATCCAGATAAAATACAGATCCATTAAGCACCGGGTAGACCATCACATCTGTCAGCAGGCTATAGGATGCCGCAAAAAATCCTCTTGTGGCTTTTTCACATAATCCAAAATTATCAACTACAAATTTACCTTTTCCATAACTGTTTTCCCAGATAAGCGGAACCTTCTTTTCATCATCTGTCCATGCATAAACCTTCGCCGTTTCTCCAACACTTACTTCCCATGCTGAATCATATGCATCCGGAATCTGGAAAGATCTTCCCCCTCCAATCATGAAATCATCATCAATATAGATTTTATCTACCAGAACATTTCCATAATCAGAGTCTGTAATTCCCAATTTCTGCTCAATGAGCGAAACATATGTATCCTTCTGAAGTGTTAACGCAAAAAGAACACGTCCTCCTTTTTCTACCCAGTTTCCAATCTTTATAACTACATCCTTCAATGGGTTCAGATCCGACATCAGCACCACTATTGTTTCATAGCCTGAGAAATCAGGAATCTCACTCTGTCTGATATCTGCCAGATCTACTCCTGTTTTCATATCCATGAAAATTCTTTCAAACTGTTCCCATGCCACCACACTGTCTGCCTGACTGCTGTCCATCAGCACCAGACAACTGCTCTCAATATTTTTGACTGCCTGTGTTTCAGTTACAACCGTATCCCTGTCCAGATATGCCTTCTTCTTGATCTCTGCCTGATACTGAATTCCTGAACGCTCTGTCCAAAGCACCACACTGATTGCCAGAAAAACTCCCAGAATAACAGTCAGACCCTTAAATCGAAAAGACTGTAAATATTTTATCATTCCTGCCAAAAAGCCAATGCCTCCTTTCCTTTCGCCGACAGGTAAATATGTTCCTGCTGAATCTGCTCTAATGTTTCCTTTAATTCTTTTCCCTGTTTCAGTTCTACGTAATATCTGATCCTGAGTATCCAGTATTCTTCATTTCTGTGCCACTTCTTATCCATTCTTTCCAGACTTTTAAGCACCTGTTCATACTCCTTCGTCTGCATTTGATTCTCAGCCAGACATACATATGTATGAAGATCCTCTTTAAATTTCAGTTTTTTCTTCAGAAGTTTTATATATTGATTTCTTTGCACCAGTTCCATCTGTCCTTCTAGAAGTCCCTGAGATAAATACTCCTGAAGAAAATCACAGTACTCTGAAATAAGCTGTTGATTTTCCGGTTCTTTTGCATATCTGTATTCTATCTTCTGCAGTCTGCTTTCATATTCCTTAGACAGCTCTACCATTCCTGTGATCGCATAATGCACAACCTCTACATCGTCATTCATCCTTGCCTGTTTAAGCATATCGATGTAATTCTCCGGATCATCATTCAATACATTCATAATCAGATCACGCCTCATAGCGGCCTCATCAATAAGAAGCACTTCCTCCAGTGGCACAATATTTCTGTCACTTTCTTCTTTCGGTGCTATAATGCTCCTGTAAATTTCTTCATTGATCTTCATTTTTTCTATTCCGATTTCACGCTTTTTATCCTGGTGAAAAAATATCTGGAAATGCAGAAGCAATACACAGATCATACCCCATACCGGTACAAAGATCACAGGTAATATGAGATACCTCTTCACCTTCAGTAAATGGGAGTTTATTCCTGTCCATACTAAAACACAACAGATAATATGGAATATAATAAAAACAACCCCTGTTATATTCTGTATCATTCTTCAGCTACCCTGCTTTCGTTACGGGTGTCAATCACTCTGCAATGAAGTCCGTTCTTTTCGAGCCTTTCAATTACTATCGGTAACATGGCATCATCCACCTGTGACAGTATCAGATAAAGTTGTCCATCCTCCGATATTCCCAGTATGTCATTCTCTCTGATTTTATTTTTTAATATCCTTTCTGTTTCCTCCAGTGTCATTTCCGGATTTTCAATCTGCAGCAGAGCATATGATCCTATTTTCTGTTCTTTTATGGAATGAAATAACTTCAGCCTTTCCATAAAATACTCTGTTTTTAATATATGAGTTCCTTCCAGATATTCCCTGTCTCTGACTGCTTCCTGATATTCCAGTGCACGCAGCAGAGAAACTTCTACCAGACCGCATAAAATTTTGATAAGATTCAGATAATACAATGTCATCTGACTACTGGCTGCATCCTGAATAAATACCAGCATTACAAGTTCTCCATTTCTCTTTATCCCTGCGATATATGCCGGATATCCGGCAAGCAGTTCCCTGTTTCTCCAGACCTCACCCTTTTCCAGCGTTTCTACCGCATTCTGATACTCTTCAATCCTTATAGAATTCGGCATTTTTCTGCGAATTTCAGGTGATGACACTTCCATCCTTCCAAAACGTTTCCATGAATCCAGTGAATAAAGTACAATTGTATGATTTTCCAGAACATCTTCCATTACCCTTATGGTTTCCATAAACAGTTTCTGAGGCTGTATCACATCCAGCTTTCTTGTTATATCAAAAATTTTTCCAAAGCTGTCCCTGCTTCCGAGAATCTGCTTCTTATATTGTCTTTTATCCTGAAGGGTCTCCTGATACATTTCCTGCATAAAGAAAAATTTTTCCTTGATCAGTCTGTTTTCTTTTGTTACAAATTCTATATCCTCTTTATTCTTCAGCCTTATATAACCACAGACAGCACCTGCGGCAAAATAAAAAATAAATGGAATCCAGTTAGAAGCCTCATAAAACAAAGTATATATGTTTACATTCTCCTGCCTGTACGCTGCAATCAAAGAACAAGTTTCCAACGCAGCTGCTGATATTCCATAATTAATTCCATAAAGACTTCCCATAAATACAATAAATACAAGTCTCAGGTCAATCATTTTAAACTGAGCATAAGTTCCTGTATATTTGTTTAGAAATTCAAATAAAATAAATCCTGAGATTAATTCCAGAATGTGGATCAGCAAAGTATTTTTTGATATCCAATTCCTGATATTTGCAAAATGTCCGAAATCTGAATCTGATAATTTTTTATACTCCTGATACATCCCGGGAATATCTTCAAAAACAGATATCTTTGGAAACCACCCATATTCATGTCTTATAATCTGATCATCCGGCTGTACCTTATAAATCTGACCGCTGTTCTGATATCTTATATCCAGTTTACCGGGAATTGTCTTTCTGATTTCTTTTTCCAGATCACTGAAACTCTGCCTGAAACAATCCGGAACATTCAGACAGCGTTCTTTTCCCCAATTGTCATATACTTTATAAAGCAGTTCTGCCAGATCATCCATACATACAAAATAAATATTTTGTTCCGGTGATTCCTCAAAAACAATTTTTCCGCTTTCTTCTGCCTCTGTAAACAGCTTATAAAAAAAGTCCTGTGTGTATACCGCTGAATATAAATGAGGAATTCTCAGAATCTTGGTGTTTATCTGATACATATTTCCATATTCCATAACTACATTTTCTGCTGCGGATACCAGAAGTGTTTTTCCACTTGTAATATTATAAATGCTCTCCTGCCCGGTCAGATACAACATTCTTATTTCCTTATTCTTTTTGCATAACTGAAGTATCTGTCTCAGTTGTTCCAGTTCTCCGGTCATCCTTCCATGCATGGTCAGATAATTGGAAAAATAAACAATTCTTTCAAACTCATATGTTTCGAAAATCTCTTTCAGTTCTTTCTCATCTTTTATGAACGGACGAGATAATATATTCTTTTTTCGATTTGATTTCAGCATCTCATTTCCCAGTACAACTACATCACATTCAGGAAATGATTCTTCTATAAAAGTTTCTGTTACATATCCTGTATTTCCTGCCAACAATACTTCCATATTTATTCACCTCAATAAAGTGAAGTATAACAAAATTATTTTTTCTTTTCAATATCAGTATCTTTACAGAAAATAGCTTTTTTCTCAACAACTGTTGTCTTGTTCCTGCTACTGTTCTATGCTAAAATATTTCCAGTATAAAATCATAAACCACAGACAGATCAGTACCCTGATATTTCCGGCACTGATCATATCTGATCATATTATACAAACTGTCAGGAAAGAGGCGATTACATTGAACATTGAAGATTCCTGTATTTCCTGCATTGACACAGACTGGTCCTACCAGCTTGCCAGACGCATGGAAAAAGAGAAAACAAACCCTGTTCTGGGCTATCGTACTGCAGGTTCCGCTGCTGAAACAGCTACAGGAGATATGTTATACAGGGAAATGAAAGCTATCGGACTTACCGATGTAACCAGAGATACATTCTCACTGGACGGATGGGAATTCGAGAAGGCAGTCCTGAAATTTACAGATGATGACGGGCAGGAACACACCTTTCAGATGGGCGGATATCAGACAAATTTCGAGACAGACGGATTTGAAGATTACGAACTCGTTTATCTGGGAAAAGGAACTGCTGCAGATTATGAAGGCATAAACGTAAAAGGAAAGCTGGTTATGGTTGAGATCAACCAGCGAGACGAATGGTGGATCAGCTTCCCTGTTTATCAGGCTTATCTGCGCGGCGCTGCTGCCCTGATCGCAGTTCAGGCAAACGGCTACGGAGAAATCGCAGAGTCTGCGCTGAATGCACAGGATATCGCAGGTCCTGATTTCGCACCTGCATTCTCTCTGTCTCAGGCAGATGCACGTATCCTGAAGCGTTCTCTCCGAAATAAAATTTCCGCCTGCGAAGACAACACCACTGATTCAGAAGATACCCATAACACTCTGGAACAGGATGCTGCTTTATTACGCAGATCCTCATTAAAAGTATCACTGGATGCCCGTTCCAGAGTGATCCCGGATACAACAGCAGGCAATATCACAGGTAAAATACAGGGTACTGAGACAGACTCTATGATCCTGCTGTCTGCACACTATGATTCCTATTTCGATGGATTCCAGGACGATAATGCAGCAGTCGCCATGATGCTCGGCATTGCCCGTTCACTGGTAAAGGGCGGCTATAAGCCTGCCCACACTCTCGTTTTCTGTGCAATGGCTGCCGAGGAATGGGGAATCATTGATTCCAAATACGACTGGTCTACAGGAGCCTACAATCAGGTATTCCGCGTACATCCTGACTGGCAGGGTAAAGTGATTGCAGACCTGAACTTTGAACTTCCTGCACACGCACACAATAGACAGGATGCCATCCGCTGTACCTATGAATATGCAGATTTCATTAGACAGTTTACAGACAGCCTGACTGTCCCGAAGGAAGCATATCCTGACGGGATCACGGTTCTCTCTCCCATCGAGACATGGTCTGATGATTTCTCCATGGCAATCGCAGGTATCCCATCCACAGTCAATGATTTCAGTGCCGGGCCCTTCATGCAGAATTATTATCATTCCCAATATGATAATCAGGATGTTTACCAGGAAGCTGTCTATCAGTTTCATCATGAATGCTATCTGAAACTGATCATGGCCATTGACAGACTTGTCCTGCCACCGATGAATTTCAGCAATACCATGAACGCGGTCGCAGAAAGTATCCACGAAAATGCACTCTCATTTGCTGATCCTGAGCAGAATGTTCTGCTCAGAAACCTGCAGACAATTACCGCTTCTGCCGAAAATATTTATGACAAAATCTGCCAGATTAATGCGGAATATGCCACACTTTCAGACTCCGACGCCCGCATTGCTTTCCGCCACAAATGGGAATATGCCGGACTGGAGCTGCTGAAAACTTTCCGCAAGGCACAAGACTATCTGGTACGTCTCAACTGGCAAGATGAAGTAATTTTCCCACAGGAAGCTGCCTCCAAAAATATTCGACAGCTGGAAAAAGCCAGCCGGGCTTTATCCGAGGGAAATATTACAGATGCATTGAAGGCTCTCTATCGAGTAGACAATAATATGTACGCATTTCTCTTCGATGAAGAAGTTTACTATCACTTCACCGAATACATTCTTCACCAGCCAAAAGACCGTCTGATGTGGGGTGCCGGACGTATTATGCATCACGAAAATCTCTACGGGATCGTGCAGAAACTGAAGCAGCGCATGGAAGAAGAAACACCGGAACTCGACAGTGAGATCCGTCGTCTGGAAGCTGCCCTGCGCAGACAGAAGGCTTATTATAAGGACGATATCCGCTACTTAAACACCTCCGTTAATAAGCTGTCTGCGATGTTGGATAACATCTATAATAATCTACTGTCTTTTTAAAAAACATTACCACTCCCGGGAACAGCAATGTTCCCGGCAATAAATAAGGAGATTACTACATACCATGGAAAGTGATAATTTGTACAGAGTACAGGAAGAAGATTTACCACGATTACAGAAACTGTTAACGGTCTGTTTCGCACAGGATCCGCTGTATCATACCCTGATTCCTGATGATGACACCAGAGAAAGACTTCTGCCGGAGCTCTTTTCCTGCGATCTGACGGAGTTCTTTCAGACATGCGAAATTTATTCTGACAGCAGCGAACTGAACAGTATCCTGGTTGTTTCTGACGAAAGCGAACCTTACAATTTTCTGCACTACTGTCTCACAGAGGCCAGAGCTGCACTTACCACTGACGGATGGCTGATCAAAGAAGATCCAAGCCTGAAAACCTTCTGGAATTTCATTCAGGGCAAGGACTACCTGAACTCAAGCTGGACAGATCAGCTTCACCAGACAGAGCGTCTCCATGTGATCTACCTTGCAGTAGACCCTGGACACCAGCATCATGGACTGGCAGAACTTCTGATGGATGAGGTGATAAATTATGCCCAGAAACACAAGATGCTGATTTCTCTGGAAACCCATAATCCCAATAACGTTCCTATTTATGAACACTTCGGATTTAAAACATACGGGATAGTGGAAAAACCTCACTTTGGTCTGAAACAATATTGCATGATCCGAGAGGCTACTGTATAATCTGTCCCTGCACTGCTCTCGCAATTATTAACATAAAGACTCCGTAATTGATAAATTAACCTATTTTTCACTTACATTTTTGTCTATTTCTACGTCTAGTAATATTTATACTTTTATATTAAAATAACAAACAGATGTCGGATAAAACTTTTCCACATCTGTTTGTTTATAGTACCATGTGTACTTTTCCGCTACTATTTTTAATTACTGTTAACTGTTCGGAGACTTTCCATTCAACGGACTGCTGAACATCCACGATTACCAGAAACAAAAGTATTTACCTGGCAATAAAAATTTTAATAACCCCCAGAGTACACATCACTACACTGATAAGGAGGACTTATAATAATGGTACGAAATGCAATGAGCGCAACAGAATTTTATATTTTACAATATTTATGGACCAGAGAAACACCTGCAACTTTTTCTGAGATTATGGTTCACTTTAATGAGGAAGAAAAGAAAGCATGGAAGAAACAGACAGTAAACACATTTCTTTCCCGTCTGGCACAGAAGGGCTTTTTGAATATTGACAAGAGCGGAAAAAGAGCTATCTATATTCCATCTGTCACCTCAAAGAAATTCTATGAAAATTATGCCCAGGAGATTGTAAAGGATTCTTACAACGGAGCCATCAAAGATTTCATCGCTGCATTTACAGCAGGAAATAAATTAAGCGCAGCTGAGAAAGCTGAATTATTATCTTATATCCAGACACTTTAATCAGAAATGCTCAATAAAAAGGCTGTCATTAACAACAGCCTTTTTTATTTACAGAATTACTATAAATACCGAATCAGAGAAATTACTCAGACTCTTCTATATTTTCCAACGTAAGCTTATGATATGGTGTGCGCACATATTTTCCGTCGATCAATGGAATATCACTCTTATCTCCATCCGTTGCGATTACAAATGCAAGATTCAGCATTTCACGCGCCTGCCCCTCTTTATCATTATAAACCGTTCCAAGCATTTCCTCATTCTTTACAGCCTCAATCCCCTCATCTGTACGGTCGATATCTGTTTTATACACAAAAAAACCAGCTATCACCTAGCTGGTTTTCACTGTATCTTCAAAACTACATACATGTTGACATTTCCTTGAGATTCATTCTTCCTGCGATTCTTGGTCAAGCCCTCACCCGATTAGTAACAGTCAGCTCCATGCATTGCTGCACTTCCACCTCTGCCCTATCTACCTCGTCGTCTTCAAGGGGGTTTACTTCTTTCGAATGGGATATCTCATCTTAAGGGGGGCTTCACGCTTAGATGCCTTCAGCGTTTATCCCTTCCGGGCTTGGCTACTCGGCCGTAGACTTGGCAGTCTAACCGATGCACCAGCGGCCCGTCCATCCCGGTCCTCTCGTACTAAGGACAGCTCCTCTCAGATATCCTACGCCCACGCCGGATAGGGACCGAACTGTCTCACGACGTTCTGAACCCAGCTCGCGTACCGC
>ENA-OPCE01002131-OPCE01002131.1-human-gut-metagenome-genome-assembly--contig:-NODE-2131-length-10604-cov-2.418144_pt1 | contig 10604 bp, 8 predicted proteins | sample MGYA00241247_ERZ501474 | MGnify/ENA primary metagenome ERZ501474 (study PRJEB25962, sample SAMEA2042572) | human gut metagenome | biome: human gut; feature: human-associated habitat; material: faeces... | reverse complement strand
TATATTACATTGTTTTTTAATTTGGAAAATGATATCAATGAAGAAACTAATTCATGGGAATTTATTCAGGAGAATCAGACCATGACTTTAGGAGAAAAACATAATGATAACTGGAGTCGAAAGGGAATATTTAGTTTTTCAAATTCAATATTAAACATTTTAAAAGGATGTAAACTGGCAGAAATGTTTTGCGAATGTATGGAGAAAAATCTGAAAGACAGTGGTGTTACATCAAGAAAGGCACAGGGAATAATTGAAAGATTAGTAATATGTAGAGATGAGAATAGCAGAAAGATTATGCCATTTTATAATCTGGAATTTCTATGCGGGTTGGGAAAGGAATTGGAAAAAGAGTTTGCAGGAAGATTTATGATGGAACTCACATTAGAAAATGTGTCGCTTCATTTATACAGATACTGTTGGATTATCAAAGAAAACCTCAGAAAATATGACAAAGCATTTGGCACAGAATATGAAGAACATTTTTCTGAATTTGGATTGTTTGAGAAGATTTTAAATGAGGATATGGATCTTTTGAGTTTGTTTTTTGATACTGTTCAGAAGGTTTATGTACCAAAGGAATTTGGACTTGATGACTAAGGAGCTTAAATGGATAATTTACGGTCGGTATTAAATATTGTATTGAGCAAGATTCCAACATCATTAATAGTGAACTCAGAGATTCAGTATGATAATATTAATCGAGACACTTTTGTAAAAATAGCAGGATACTATTTAAAATATTATTCTAATGATGAATTGGATAATTTGTTTGACTATATTAAGAATGAATATGAAGATCAGGCAAATTATGTGAGAGGTTTTGAAATCGGAAAATATGAGGACAAAGAAGGTTTCAGTGTTTTTGATGCGATTTTGATATTTGCAACCAGAGTTTTGCAGGAAATAGATGGTGAACCGATTTGCCGTTATGAAAATGTACTCAGATGGCGTTTTACTTCACATTTGTTGGAAGAAGATATATTTACAACTGCATATCTGGCTTTTCAGGACTGTAGGGAAGGAAAAAGGAACAGGGATTTTTCGTGGAAACCAGTAATTGGAAATAATAATGAGCATTTAAATTGGATATTGCGGCAGGGGCTGGCTGATAATCATTTTCATTTAAAAGGTTCAGCACCACAATTTCCATTATCCTGGATTAATATGATGAATCATGTGAGGAGCAAAAAATATGAGAAGATTCTGGAAGGATATGGCATGTCAGAATGTTCTCCTGTTATCAGTAATAATACACCGGAAAATCATAAGCCGGGTTCTATTGGAAGACCACTTGAGAATGTGGAGATAAAGTTTGAAAACGGGGAGATTCTGGTAAAGAGTACAAGTGTTATGAAAGGGTACTATCAGATGCCGGATGAAACAGCAGAAACGCTGAAGGATGGCTGGCTGCATACTGGAGACAAGGGGTATATGGATGAAGATGGATACCTCTTTATTAATGGTCGTGTGAAAAATCTGATCATTCTCTCCAATGGGGAAAATGTATCACCGGAAGAAATTGAGAACAAGCTTGCGCTGAATCCACTTGTTGCAGAAGTGATTGTAACAGGTGAAGAGAATGGTCTGACAGCACGCATCTATCCGGAACAGGCAGTTGTGGAGGCAAAGGCACTGGATACTGAGATGATTCGTTTACAGCTTCAGGCATTTCTGGATGAATACAATAAAAATCAGCCGACCTATCGTCGCATTACAGGTCTGGTGATCCGGAAAAATCCGTTTATACGCAGTACAACAAAGAAAATCAGGAGACAGGATGTCCTGATTGATGAGCCACAGGCATAAGAAAAACCCGTCTGAGTGAATTGCTTAGACGGGTTTTTCTTATGCTTGTTTGAAAGAGTGTTCCCGCAATCTGCACGCCTCATTTTGCGGGAATGCTTTTTCAAACACGTTAGGATAAAAGAGGCAGCATGCCAGTCAGGAAAACCTGAGTCAGAATCTCTGCAATGACTTCTGGTGCAAGATCGAAATGATCCCGGGTCCATTTGTGAAGAACACCGATTGTGCTGCCGATCGCACAGGTAATCACATAAGATATTTCCTCTTTTGTGTGTCTGCCGGGTCTGGCGCTGGAGGTAGTAGTGGTGACATAGTGATGAAGCATAGTCAGCATTTTTTCAAAGAGATCATTCCCATGGGGTGTACTCAGAAGACTGGAAAGGAAAGGATTTTCCATTGTATAACGGCAAATTGTCAGGAAATAGGACTGACAGATATCCCGGTCATTTTCAGGATGAAATTTTTCCATTATAGAAAAAACATCCTGGATCGTCTTTTCCTCAACAGCGGATACAAGAGAGGGAATGTCCTGATAATGATTATAAAAAGTGCTTCTCGCGATACCGGCTGTCTTAGTGATATCGGATACTGTGATCTGATCAGGAGTTTTTTTCTTTAGAAGTTTAAAAAAAGCACCCAGGATGGCTTCATCCGCCACAGAATATCTTTCGTCAGGAAATGAATTTTGCATAGTCGCTTCCCTCCCAATATTTTATCAATAAATATAAGGATATGAGTGGCAAAAGACCTTTTGACTCTCATATCATGTATATATGGAAATCTGGAAAATGTTTATTTCTCTATTTCATAGGCAGGAATCAATATACATGCGCAGAAGTTTTCCAATGGCTGGAAACATTTGATAATAAGTTCATGATGAATCCTGGCACTGTAAGTCTTGAGACGACAGCTTCCGCCATTCAAGGCAACATCTGTATATGCGGCAAGGAGCTTCTTATCTCCGTTGGGAAATGCCTGATAAAAAGACTGGTCAAGTATTTCCAGAGTATCCATGCCTTCCAGAAGAAGCATTTCTTTATTGCAATAGCGGAAAACGAAGTCAATTCCAGTTCCGTTTTTATTAAAAATCAGTTCGATTACACAAAAAGCAATGGGCATATCATCTAATACAGAAAAACGCGTACGAATATTTGGAGATAAAGTCTTGGCAGGATCCTGATGCAAAGATTTGTTCAGAAATTTGTGAGTGGCCGCGCCACGCTTACGTCCTTCCAGACGTACGCCATCCTTCATATGATAGGTGCAGTTCTCAATATGATCAATCTGTCCTCTGGAAACCACGGTGCCCTTATTTATGGAAATATAATCATAAGGTATAAGAATTTCATATAAATCTTTGACTGTGATAAAAGTTTTCACAACTCGTCCATCGGTCATATAAATACAGGTCTTATTCTCCTGCCTGAGCAGATATTTGATATTACTGATATGGATATTGTTTTTCCTTAAAAATTTCATGATTTTTTCATCCATATAAATATCCCTCCGGTTATTAGTGTAAGGTAGAAGATGTCAGGTTACTATATTTCTGACATTGCTATCTGCAGATAATGAAATAAGTATACCATAAACGTAAAGATTTTACCAGTGTAATTGGGTAAAATATAAGGCTGCATGATCTGTATGCATCGTGATTTGTTTTGGGCGAAAAGAGCGCAGAAAATCCGGTTTTTTCAGATGAAAAAATGCACGGATATTATAATTGAAAAGCAAATTTGTGATAATTTCACAATAAAAGACGGTATTTTCGAAAATAATTTCGAAGTGGATAAATATATCATAAATACAGTGAAAAAACAGGAATTTTAGTATCAAATATTTCTGCAATAAGTAATAAAAAAGGTATCACAACCGGAAATGAAAGGTTGCGATACCTTTTTTACGTCAAACTGAAAATCGTTTCACCAGATTTGCCGAAACTTCAATTTTACAGGTATGCTGCCGGGGTTCGTTTATTTGAGAGAGAAGCTCTCTGGCGGCAACCTGTCCCATATAATGACGAGGGATGCTGATACTGGTAAGGGAGGGGTCGATAATGCGTCCCTCAGAGATATTGTCGAAGCCTACAATTGCCACCTGCTTCGGCACCTTGTAGCCTCTGAGACGCAAGGCCTTGATGGTTCCGATTGCAATCAGGTCATTGTCCGCAAAATAACAGTCTGCCAGAGTATCTCCCCTGTCAATAATTGCAAGCATATCTGCCATTGCTCCATCAATGGTTGGAGAAAGCTGGTGGATAATACAGCGGGAACGGGACATTCCGTTATCATGGACAGCATGATAAAATCCCTCCAGGCGCTCTGAAAAGTTGCGGAGAGGATAAGCAGACTGCAGGTATCCAGGCTGCTTCATTCTCCGGCTGATCAGATAATCGGTAGCCAGATAAGCTCCCTGACGGTTATTGGGAACAACATAATTACAGTTAAGGTTTTCAAAATAGGCGTCTAGGATCACCACCGGAAAAGGAAGCTTCAGGAAAGGCCGGACCATTTCCTCCCGCATTTCAGTACCAAACAAAATAATTCCAACGCAGTCAGTAGTTCTTAAATCCCCCAGATAATGCTCCAGATTATCCCGCTTTTCATAAAATGTGATTACTTTCAGTTTATAATTATCTTTTTGCACTACGGATTCCATACCCTCCACCATAGCATCAAAAATAGGAGAATAGGACATGATGGCATTATGGGAACGATAGCTTACCGCGTAAATGCTTCCGGCTTTATTTTTCTTTAGAGAAAGTTTGGTAAAGTCGTAGCCGTATTTTTCCGCAGCTTCTACCACCAGCCGGCGGGTTTCAGTGCTGACTCCGGGCTTATTATTCAGCGCCATGGAGACGGCAGTCTGTGAAAGATTCAGTTTTCTGGCCAGTTCTTTAGCAGTAATGGACATTTGCGGCACCTCCCGGAGTGGTATTTAGTAAAGTATCTGCTGTTTAGGGCAGAAAGTTGGTTTTCTGTGGAAACTGTTCATATTTCTTTGGCAGAAGTTTTTTCTGTTGTATATATTGTACTTCTTAATTGAAAAATAAACAATATATTTGCAAAAAATAAAGCGAAAATAAAGTCAAAAACACTTTATTTTTTATTGGAATAAAGCTGAAAGAGACCTATACTAGAGCTACAAAGAAAAGCAAATAGAATATCTGGGTAAGTAATAAAGAAAAAGATTTTACAGCTAAGAAAAACCAAAAGAAAATAATAAATATAAACAAGGAGGAATACCAGAATGGCAAAGATCAAAATCGGCTACGCGCCAACCAGACGAAGTATTTTCAGTGCACCGGATGCAGTTAAGTATCGTGGACTTACTGCAGACAGATTAAAAGAATTAGGAATCGATTTTGTAGACATCACAGACGTAAATGATGAGGGCCTTCTTTATGACGAGGCTGGCCGCATTAAGATTGCAGAGAAATTCAAAAAAGAGAAAATCGACGGACTTTTCCTTCCACACTGCAATTTCGGAACTGAGTTTGAATGCGCAAGACTTGCAAAAGAGTTAAATGTACCGGTTCTTCTGTGGGGACCTCTTGATGAGAGACCAGACGAGAATGGTGTCCGTCTTCGTGATACACAGTGCGGACTTTTTGCAACAGGTAAAGTCCTCAGAAGATTCCGCGTTCCATTTACATACATGACAAACTGCAGACTGAATGATCCGGTATTCGAGCGTGGACTTCGTGATTTCATGGCTGTCTGTAATGTAGTAAAAACCTTCCGCAACATGAGAATCCTTCAGATTTCCACAAGACCATACGAGTTCTGGTCCACCATGTGCAACGAAGGTGAGCTCCTTGAGAAATTCAACATCCAGCTGACACCAATCCCAATGCCAGAGCTGACAGATGAGATGAAGAAAGCAAAAGCAGAGGGAACAGAGGTTGCAAAGGTTGTGGAATACTGCCGCCAGAACATGGAAATCTGTGTAAAAGACAACGAGCTTGAGAATGTAGCAGCTCTTAAGGTTGCTATGGGAAATCTTATTAAGAAATACGGCTGCCAGGCAGCTGCAATCCAGTGCTGGAACCAGCTGCAGAGCGAGATCGGAATCATGCCATGTGCAGCAAATGCACTTCTCAATGAAGAAGGAATTCCGGTTGTATGTGAGACAGATATTCACGGTGCAATTACCGCTCTTCTTGTTGAGGCAGCAGCACTTGATGACACAAGAAGCTTCTTTGCAGACTGGACCATCCGCCATCCTGACATTGAAAACGGCGAGCTCCTTCAGCACTGCGGACCATGGCCGATCTCTGTTGCAAGAGAGACACCGAAGCTTACTTATCCGCTGGCATTCAGTCATCCGGGAAGCATTACAGCAGAAGCAAAGCATGGTGAAGTGACACTGGCACGTTTCGACGGTGATAACGGAGAATACTCCATGCTCCTTGGAAAAGCAAAAGGCGTTGACGGACCGAAAGGTATGGGAACTTATCTCTGGGTTGAGGTTGAAAACATCAAACGTCTGGAAGCCAAGATTGTAGAAGGACCATACATCCATCACTGCGTAGGTATCCATAAAGACGTAGTTCCGGTACTTTACGAGGCATGCAAATACATGGGAATCACTCCTGATTTATATGATCCTATTGAAGAAGATGTGAAAGCATATTTAAGAGGTGAATGAGAATGGAAAATTTAAAGGCAAAATCTTTTGACTTAAGAAAAGATACTGTAGACATTATCGTTGCCGGAAAGGGCGGTCATATTGGCGGCGACATGAGTGTGATCGATACTTTGATGAGCCTGTATTTCTGCCAGATGAACATTTCTCCGGAAAACATGGATGACCCGAATCGCGACCGTTTCGTACTCAGCAAAGGTCATTCTGTAGAGGCGTACTACGCTGTACTTGCAGCAAAGGGCTTTCTGGACCTGGAAGATATTAAAGCACATTTTTCAAAATTTGGTTCCAAATATATCGGACACCCGAACAATAAGCTTCCTGGAATCGAGATGAACTCAGGTTCTCTGGGACATGGACTTCCGGTATGCGTAGGCATGGCTCTTGCAGGCAAAAAAGATAACAGAGATTACCGTGTTTACACCGTAATGGGTGATGGTGAGCTGGCAGAGGGTTCTGTATGGGAGGGCTTCATGGCAGGACATCAGTACAAGCTGGACAATCTTTGCGCAGTAATCGACCGTAACCGTCTTCAGATTTCCGGAAACACAGAGGATGTTATGGGACATGATGATCTCCATGAGCGTATCCGTTCTTTCGGATGGCATGTGATCGATGTAAAAGACGGAAACGATATTGACCAGTTAAATGCTGCTTTTGAAGAAGCAAAAACTGTAAAAGGCAAACCAACAGCTGTAATTGCCAACACTGTAAAAGGCTGTGGATCTTCCGTAATGGAGAACAAGGCAAACTGGCATCACAAGGTTCCAACACAGGAAGAATATGATCAGATCATCGCGGATTTTGCAGCAAGAAAGGAGGCCGCTCTTCATGAATAAGATTCCAAACAGACAGGCCATCTGTGAAGTTTTGATGGATAAAGCAAAAGAAGACAAAGATATTATGGTGCTTTGCAGCGATTCCAGAGGATCCGCTTCCATGACACCATTTGCAGATAATTTCCCGGATCAGTTTATTGAGACCGGTATTGCAGAGCAGAATCTGGTAAGTATTTCCGCAGGTCTTGCAAAATGTGGAAAGAAACCATTTGCATGCTCACCAGCCTGCTTCTTATCCACAAGAAGCTACGAGCAGGCCAAGGTTGATGTGGCATACTCCAATACAAATGTTACTCTTATCGGTATCAGCGGTGGCATCAGCTACGGCGCACTTGGAATGAGCCATCATTCTGCACAGGATATCGCAGCTATGTCCGCAATCCCGAATATGAGAGTTTACCTTCCAAGTGACCGTCATCAGACAAAGCATCTGATCGAGGCTCTGTTGAAGGATGAGAAACCATCTTACATCCGTGTTGGAAGAAATCCGGTTGAGGATATTTATACAGAAGATAACTGCCCATTTGAAATGGACAAGGCAACTGTTCTGAAAGAAGGAACAGACGTGGCAATCATTGCCTGCGGCGAGATGGTGCGCCCAGCATTTGCAGCAGCTAAGTTACTGGAGGAGCAGGGAATTTCCGCAACGGTACTGGATATGTACTGCGTGAAACCTCTTGATGCAGAAGGTGTTATCAAAGCTGCCCAGAATGCAAAGGCTGTTATTACAGTTGAAGAGCACGCTCCATTTGGCGGACTTGGCTCCATGGTTGCGCAGGTTGTTGGTGCAGAATGCCCGAGAAAAGTGCTGAACATGGCTCTTCCGGATGCTCCGGTTATCACAGGTACCTCACAGGAAGTATTTGATTACTATGGATTAAATGCTGAGGGTATTGCGAAGAAGGCTGTGGAAGCTCTGAAATAAAAATCAAATAAGAAACAAATTTAAGCGTGACTGACAGACTGCGTGGATGCAGAACCAGGATGCTGCTTAGAAGTGCTGCCCGATTGGGCGTGCTTCTGAGCAGTCTGGTCAGGCACGCTTATTATTTAGTTACAAAACAGACTTAAGGTACAGAGATGTTGATTTTAGAGAATATAAAAGCTTTAAGAGGATAGTAAATATGGCAAAATATATTATTAGTATTGATCAGAGTACCCAGGGTACCAAGGCGCTCCTTTTCGATGAGACTGGAAGCATTATGCGCCGTACTGACCGCCCTCACAGGCAGATCATCAATGAAAAGGGCTGGGTTTCCCATGATCCAGAGGAAATTTACAGCAATGTTCTGGAGGTTGTGAAAGAGCTTCTGGAGGGGGTAGAGAAGGAATATGTAGTTGGGCTTGGAATCAGTAACCAGCGTGAAACTTCTCTTGCATGGAACCGCGTCACCGGTAAGCCTTACGGAAATGCAGTTGTATGGCAGTGCGCCCGTGCCGTGGATATTTGTGCACGTGTGGAAAAGGCTGGCGCAGCAGAGCTGATCCGCCAGAAAACCGGAATGAATCTTTCCCCATATTTCCCGGCTTCCAAGATCGCATGGCTTCTGGAAAATGAAGAGGGCGCAAAAGAGGCGGCAGAACGTCACGAAATCTGCCATGGAACGATTGACAGCTGGCTGGTTTATAAGCTGACAGGGGGCAAAGAATACAGAACCGATTATTCCAATGCTTCCAGAACACAGCTTTTCAATATTTTTGACCTGAAATGGGATGAGGAAATCTGCGGATTATTTGGCATTGATCCGGCAAATATGGCAGAGGTTACAGATTCCGACGCCTGCTTCGGCGAGACGGATTTCGAGGGACTTCTTCCTCATAAAATCCAGATCCATGGCGTATTGGGAGACTCCCACGGCTCTCTTTTTGGTCAGGGATGCCTGCAGCCAGGCATGATCAAATCCACTTATGGAACCGGCTCTTCTATTATGATGAATATTGGTGAGAAGCCAATTCTCAGTACCCATGGGGTTGTTACTTCTCTTGCGTGGAAAATCGGCGGCAAGGTTAACTATGTGCTTGAAGGCAACCTGAACTATACAGGCGCTGTGATTACCTGGCTGAAGGACGATCTTCAGATTATTTCTTCTCCTGGAGAGACCGGTAAACTGGCGAAAGAGGCCATTCAGGAGGACAGCCTGTATCTGGTTCCTGCATTCAGTGGTCTTGGCGCGCCTTACTGGGACAGCGAGGCGAGAGCTTCTGTTGTAGGCATGAGCCGTACTACCCGCAAGGCTGAGTTTGTAAGAGCGGCACTTGAATGTATTGCTTATCAGATTACAGATGTTGTACAGGCTATGTCTGAGGACGCTGGTGTTCCGGTGAAGGAGCTTCGCGTAGATGGCGGTCCGACCCGAAACGACTATCTGATGCAGTTCCAGAGCAATATTGCAGATGCCGGAGTTCTGGTTCCGGATTCCGAGGAGCTTTCCGCTATTGGACCGGCCTATGCGGCAGGATTGCAGCTTGGTGTCTGGGATGAAAGTATTTTTGGAAAATTAAACCGTGTGTCCTATCAGCCGGATATGGATGCCGAAGTACGTGAAAAGAAGTATGCCGGATGGAAAAAGGCAGTGGCTTCTGTGATTACAAATAAATAATTCATATTCATGGCGAAGTGTTTTTATAAGTTCTAAAACAGGCCTCATAATCAGTTGTTCCTGGCGAGCAAGGTTTATGAGGCTGAAATTTATGTGGGGGAAACAGTTATGTATGGCATTACACTTATGTCAAGACCATCAGATTGGGAAATTATACAGCAAAAAGAAGGTAAAGGAAGTGTTTTTCTAAATGGAAAATTTTCGGTACATCCGGCAGCTCTGGAGGTTGGAGTTGAACGTGTAATACCGCTGGTAAGAGTAATGAGTGAAGATGATAATATGGCGGTGATTCCGTGGACGAATGCAGATCATTTTACTTATAATGAAAATTTTCAGGGAGAATTCGATGTAACGTTAGACATTCCGGCTGGGGGACCATATAGAATTGACACTGGGCTTGAAACCAAAAGTACTACCCCGGATCTGACATGGGTCTACCGGGGGGATTGTGTGCTTCACATCGGAGTTGGAAATCTGTTTATTATTGCAGGCCAGTCAAATTCAGCTGGATATAGCCGGGATTTTTGTCTGGATCCTCCAAGTATGGATGTACATTTATACAGAAACAGGAGTCAGTGGGATATAGCCAGTCATCCAATGAATGAGAATACATATGCGGAGACATGTGCGAATGAAGAAATGGGAGTATCAGGAGTTTCACCCTATCTTGCATTTGGAAAAAAATATGCGCAAATATCTAATATGCCGGTTG
>ENA-OPCE01002113-OPCE01002113.1-human-gut-metagenome-genome-assembly--contig:-NODE-2113-length-10673-cov-3.788661_pt1 | contig 10673 bp, 10 predicted proteins | sample MGYA00241247_ERZ501474 | MGnify/ENA primary metagenome ERZ501474 (study PRJEB25962, sample SAMEA2042572) | human gut metagenome | biome: human gut; feature: human-associated habitat; material: faeces... | reverse complement strand
ACCAGCCATTTATCACTCATCTTGAAGGTAAGAATGAAGGTCTTAAGTTTGCAAGAATTGATACAGATCTTTCAGATATATTCAAAGAAGAAACTAACGAAGATGAGTTAAAGGATACTACAGAAGCTCTTACTGCTGCTTTCAAGAAGGCTCTTAATAACGATAATATAAATATTAAGGTTGAAAAACTTAAGGATGCATCTGTATCTTCTATGATCACTCTTTCTGAACAGGACAGACGTATGCAGGATATGATGAAAATGTATGGTATGTCTGGTATGGATCCAGCTATGTTTGGTTCAAACGGACAGACACTTGTTCTTAACGCCAACAATGAGCTTGTAAAATACATCGTAGAGCACAAGGATGGTGAAAATACTGACATCATCTGCCAACAGTTATATGATCTTGCTCTTATAAGCCATGCACCTCTTGCTCCTGCACAGATGACTGCATTTATACAAAGAAGTAATAAGATTATGGAATTACTTGCAAAATAACTTAATATAACATATTATATAAGCATATATTAAATTGTGCTTAGTATTTCAGATAACCCCATCTGTTTCAAGCAAGGTGGGGTTATTTTAATGAAATTCATATGACTTTTTACTACGCACCAGAATGGGGAAATATATGTCAAACAATAATAATTATTTTACACCAGAAGATGATGATGAAGATTATGGTTTTATAGATTTTGAAGATGATAACTATGATGGTAGTGATGATGAGTATTATGATAGCGATGATGAATATGCTGATTCTTACAACGATTCAGATGATGATTATTCCATCAATCGTAATTATAACAAATATGATTCAAAAGCTTCCAACCAGAAAAATAATTCACAGGGACTTGTAAGCTTTATTTTGTCAGAAGCCTTTAGTTTCTTTAAAATAGTAGCCTTTGCTGCTATATTTGCTCTTATATTTACGAATTTCATAATAATCAACGCTGAGGTTCCATCTGGTTCCATGCGTGATACTATATGGGAAGGCGACAGATTATTCGGTTTCAGGCTTTCATATAAATTCTCAGAACCTGAACGTGGAGATATAATCATATTCAAGTTTCCAGATGACGAATCCCAGAATTATGTCAAACGTATAATCGGTCTTCCAAACGATATTGTACAGATAAAAGGTGGACGAGTATATATCAACGGTGATGAGCTTGATGAACCTTATATCAAGGATTACATCTTTGATGATGGTGAAACATATACTTATATTGTTCCTGAAGGCTGTTATTTTATGCTTGGCGACAACCGTAACAACTCCAAGGATTCCAGATACTGGGTTAACACTTTCGTTAAAAAAGAGAAAATCATAGCCAAGGTTATGTTCCGCTACTACAGTGGCGAAAAATCCAAAATAGCTTTTAGTCTTATTAAATAAACTTTAACAATTATCTTTAATTCATAGGACATAATTTTCTGCCTCCTGTTAATAATAATAAATGCATCTCTTAATTAAAGAGTGTATTATTATTATTAACAGGAGGTTTTTTATGACTAACTTAAGCTGTAATGCAACTACTTGTTCCCACAACTCAGACAAATGCTGCTGCCTTAGCGGTATTGATATCAAAGGAGTAAACGCATGTTCTTGTGATGAAACATGCTGCACAAGCTTTGAGCACAAGGAAAATACAAGCAGCAACTCTTGTGGCTCACCAAAGCTTAACCTTTCAATAAAATGTGCCGCACATAACTGCATATATAACGAAGACAATGCATGCCACGCAGACCATGTTGATATATCAGGAATAACTGCTGTAAACTCTGACGACACAGTATGTGCTACCTTCACAACTAAATAATTTTGAGCTGATATACTCAAAAAACAGTTGCCAAACTCGCCTTTTTATTATAGAATGGTAAGTAGTTATGATAATTAGGAGGTATACCAAAGAATGGTAGATGCAGGTAGTTTTAAGAACGGTATTACAATTCAGTATGAGAACGGAATTTGGCAGGTAATCGAATTCCAGCATGTTAAGCCTGGTAAGGGATCACCTTTCGTTAGAGCTAAGTTAAAGAATATTATTTCTGGTGGTGTTATAGAGAATTCTTTCAGACCAACTGAGAAGTTTGATCTTGCACACATCGACAGATCAGAATATCAGTATTTATATGCTGATGGAGATCTTTACAACTTTATGAATACAGAGACATATGACCAGATCGCATTAAGTGCTGATCAGGTTGGTGATTCTCTTAAGTTCGTTAAAGAGAATGAGATGGTTAAGCTTTGTTCACATGATGGTAATGTATTTGCTATTGAGCCACCTATTTCAGTTGAGCTTGAAGTAACAGATACAGAGCCTGGTATCAAAGGTAACACAGCAACAGGTGCTACTAAGCCAGCTATCGTAGAGACAGGAGCTAAGATTATGGTTCCATTATTCGTTAATCAGGGCGATAAGATTAAGATTGATACTCGTACAGGTGAGTATACATCAAGAGCATAATTTTTATGTATTATTAAGGGCTGTCATGCATATGCATGACAGCCCTTTTTGCGCGAGTAGCGATGAGAATAGCTGCAGAATTTATAATCATGCTTGCATGAATTATAAATTGGGCGGATATTCGAGGAGCACCGCGACAATGCCAGACTTTAGTCTGGCATATGCGCTATTCGCGCGAGTAGCGATGAGAATAGTTCTAGACTTATCCTCTTGCCTGGAATGTTGTACAGACTGTATCGTCCTCTGTTACAGCCTTTATACCTGATATGTCTACATGGTCAGCATCACATTTTTTATTAGTGTTATATATGCAGTTGGTTGCTTCACATGAGATGGATAAAGAATCTTTAGGAAGATGGCACATATTAGTTGCACCTGGTTTCTGATGTTCATAGTCACTGCAGCATGTTTCACCACATTGGCATGCCAAGCTTCCTTCTACACAGATTGAATTAAGACAGCACTGGTTGTCACAGTTATGCATGCAAGATGCAGCATTACAGTTAAGATTACCCATAATATTTCTCCTTTCAAAAAACAAATATGACCGCTATTGTTTTTGAAACATAGCGGCCATATTATTGTACCCTTAATATTATTCTTTATTCAGAGGGCTATTTAATGAAAGAAAATGTAAAACGTTTCGTTCTGACATTGAAATATCTGAAAGAAACCTTAGCAATAATCTTATCCTTTGATACGAATGTGTTGGTCCAGTATCTTGAATCTTTAGAATTGTTTCTGTTATCGCCAAGCATAAAATATGAATCAGCAGGTACAACATAGGTTAACTCTTCACCATCATTGTTCATTGGCTCCCGAAGATAATTCTCTTCAAGCTGTTCACCATTGACATATACATGTCCGTTGGAAATCTGAATGACATCACCAGGAATACCGATAACTCTTTTTACAAAATTCTGTGATTCATCATCAGGATATTTGAAGATTACAATATCACCACGTTCTGGTTCATGAAACAGATAAGCAAGTCTGAAACCTATTAGTCTGTCTCCGGTAAGAATGGTGTTTTCCATTGAACCAGACGGAACCTGAGCGTTTACAATTATAAATCTGGTAAAAAGAAATGCTACAATAACAGCAACGGCAAGGATTTTTATATAACTTAATATTTCCTGTCCAATAGTTTCCTGCTTTTCTTTATGATGATGTGGAGCAACAGGCTCATCGCTGTAACGTGGAATATCATAGACGTTATCATCATCATCTTCGTCATCAAAAGAAAAATCATCATCTAAAAATTCGATACCATCATCGTATTTTGCTTTAGTATCATCGTCATAATTGTCATAGTTAAAATTAGTCATGTTATATATTTCCTTATTGTTATATAAGACAATGATAGTTTAAATGGCGTTATTTTGCAAGTAATTCCATGATTTTATTGCTTCTTGCAATAAATCCAGTCATCTGTTCAGGAGAGAGTGGTGCATGACTAAGCATAGCAAGGTCATAGAGCTGTTCGCATATAATCTTAGTGTTTTCGCCGTCTGTATGTTCTGCAACATATTTAACAAGGTCATTGTTAGCATTAAGTACAAGAGTCTGACCTTCGGCACCAAACATATTAGGATCCATGCCTGCCATACCATACATCTTCATCATATCCTGCATACGTCTGCTTTCTTCTGAAAGAGTAATCATTGAAGATATAGATGCATCCTTTAATTTCTCTACACTAACAGTTAAATTCTCATTGCCAAGAGCATCCTTGAAAGTCTTAGAGAGCTTTTCAGTCATGTCCTTCAACTCGTCTTTAGAAGTCTCCTCCTTAAAGCTGTCTGAAAGATCTGCATCGATACGCTTGAACTTGAGATTCTCATTCTTAGATTCCATGTTGGTGATGAATGGCTGGTCAATGTTATGAGTAAGAATTACAGCATCAATTCCTTCGTTCTTAAACATGTTAATATACTGACTCTGTTCAATTTCATCTGTTACATAGAATACAGTGTTTTCGTGTTTCTCTTTATTCTCTTCGAGACATTCCTTAAGTGTTAAATATTTGCCGTCAAGGTTCTTGAATATGATGTAATCATTCATCTTCTCAGCAAATTTTTCATCCTTTAAGCAGCCGAATTTAATAAATGGGTTGATGTCATCCCAGTATTTTTCATAGTTTTCTTTATCTGTTTTACACATTCCTGAAAGCTTGTCGGCAACCTTTTTAGTGATGTAATCAGATATCTTCTTAACAAATCCATCGTTCTGAAGTGCTGAACGTGATACATTAAGTGGAAGGTCTGGGCAGTCAATAACACCTTTAAGAAGAAGTAAAAATTCTGGAATAACTTCTTTGATGTTATCTGCTACGAATACCTGATTGTTATAAAGCTTTATAGTACCTTCAATAGATTCATACTCTGTATTAATCTTAGGGAAGTAGAGAATACCCTTAAGATTGAATGGATAATCCATGTTAAGGTGAATCCAGAATAATGGTTCTTTATAATCATGGAATACCTTACGGTAGAATTCCTTGTAATCTTCATCTGAACATTCATTAGGATGCTTTGTCCAGAGAGGATGTATATCATTGAGTGCAACTGGTCTTTTTACAATCTTAGCCATCTTTTTGGCTGGAACTTTCTCAACAGTTTCCTTAGTTCCATCTTCTTTCTCAACTTCTTCTGTAACAGCGTCCTTTATAAATGTATCAAGAACTGTATCTTTTTCTGTAACTTCTTCCTCAGGAATCTCCTCAGTCTGTTCACCCGCATCTTCGTTAGTTACAAAGATTGGAACCGGCATGAAAGAGCAGTACTTATCAAGAACTTCTTTAGCTTTATATTCGTTGGCAAATTCATAGCTGTCCTCATTGAGGTAAAGAGTAATTTCAGTACCAGGAGTTGTTTTGGTTCCCTCACTTATATCATATTCAGTTCCTCCGTCACATGACCAGTGAACTGATTCTGCTCCGTCCTTAAATGAAAGAGTATCAATAGTAACCTGGTCAGCAACCATAAATGCTGAGTAGAAACCTAAACCAAAATGTCCGATAATCTGGTCATCGTTAGCCTTATCCTTATACTTCTCAAGGAATGCTTCAGCACCTGAAAAAGCAATCTGGTTGATATACTCATCAACCTCTTCCTTAGTCATACCGATACCGTTATCAATGATCTTGATTGTCTTATCTTTTGCAGAAAGCTTAATTTCAACCTTATATTCAATATCATCAGGAGCTTCATACTCCCCAATCATTGAAAGCTTCTTGAGCTTAGTGATAGCATCACATGCATTAGAAACTAACTCTCTATAGAAGATATCATGGTCAGAATACATCCATTTCTTGATGATAGGGAAAATATTCTGACTGTTAATAGATAAATTACCATGTTCTTTTGACATAATATTTCACTCTCCAATCTGTATAGTATTAAACTAAATGTTAATTTAATACACAAGAAAACATAAGTCAAGCAAAAATTAGCACTCCTTAAACAAGAGTGCTAACAAAAAACCGCCTGTGCGTGTAAACAGGCGGTTTTGCAACATTTATTAAATAATTCTAAATTATTCCTCATAGGAAATATCAGCATCTGACAGGAAGTTAATAATATATCGTTCAAATGCTTCATCAAGTGAACGGTCGAGAGTGAAAGTACTAAGCGAAGATGCTGTTGTCATGGTTACTGAACCATCCTGATAGCGTACATTAAGAAATAACCCGTTGACACAGTCGGGGTCAAAGTTAAGGTCAATATCAAGTATCAGCTTTGCAACAACTGCTTCAGGCAGTACAAATGTTATCTTTAAAAGTTCAGGAACTTTCCTGCCCTTAATTATGCTGAATGCGAAAGGCTTAATGTTCTTCCATGATGTATATCTTGCAGAAGGCATGGAATTAAGTTCATCTTCATTATAAAAGTCAGTGTTGAGCTTTCCATCTATTGTATAACTGCAGCCTGTGCATATATAGGCTTCTGAAAGACACATACCATCAAATGTATCGCTTATCAGAAGTTTATTCATAAATTGCTTTAAATCCTTAATTGTAAGTGAGAGCATAAATCCTCCTTGTTTTGCGAAGCAAAATGCGACTGCTCATGCAGGAGCAGAGGATTTTAGCCTCTTTGTTTTGCGAAATGTATATTAATTATAATATAAAATCAGTCTTTTAGAAACAGCTTTTGAATTATATTTATAAGAGCAAAGAGAATTGTTGATATAATACAGAGAATAACAATTCCGAGAACTACATAACTCATCTTAAATACCTGGCTTCCGTATATTATGAGGTATCCAAGTCCTTTTTTAGCAGCTAAGAATTCGCCTATAATTACACCTACAAGACACAGACCTATATTTACCTTCATGTTACTTATAATGATTTTCTTGGAGCCGGGGATGATAAGTTTACACAGAATATGCCATTTGTTACCACCAAGAGTCCGTATCAGAGTGATTTTTTCTTTGTCAATGCCAAGAAAACCTGTGTACAGATTAATTATCATGCCAAATATTGCTACGGATACAGCTGTTATAATAATTGCCTTGGTATTAGTGCCAAGCCATACTATAAGCATTGGTGCCAGAGCTGACTTAGGAAGGCTGTTTAATACTACCATGAAAGGCTCAAGACAGTCCGACAGTCCTTTGAAGCACCATAACAGTATTGCAAATATAATGCCGACAACTGTAATTATTGCAAATGCGACTATGGTTTCATAGAGAGTTACCCATATATGCATGAATATTACTCCGTCTTTGGCAAGGTCCATAAATGTCTGATACAGTCTTACCGGTGAGCTGAATATAAATGCATTGATAATACCTTTGTCAGCAGTAAATTCCCATATACCGATAAAACCTAAGAATAATATCAGGCGGGAGAGTGTTACTGATATGGAATATATGCGCTGCTTAATTACGAATTTGCGTTGTAAAGGACTCATATTCATTTTAACACCTCCCTTATTTCATCAAAATATTTCTGGGTTGAAAGAGTGTCACGTGATTTGATATCAACTGTTTTTAAAAGACTGGCAGGTCTGTTTGTGAGGATAAGAACTCGGTCAGTCATTGCAATTGCTTCAGATATATCGTGCGTTACTAATATTACTGTTTTTTTCTCACTTCTTAATATATTACATATATCTTCCCTTACTTCTAGTCTTGTCTGATAATCAAGTGCAGAAAATGGTTCGTCTAAAAGTAAAATATCCGGTTTCAGAGCAAGTGTGCGTATAAGTGCTGCACGCTGTCTCATACCTCCGGATAACTGGGATGGCCTCGCTGATTTGAATTCTGCAAGGTCGTATTGCTCTAAGAGATGATTAACATAAGCAATGTTTTCAGGAGTTTTTTTGTTATTTATTTCAAGACCTAACATAACATTTTTATATATACTGCGCCATTCAAACAGATTATCTTTCTGCAGCATATATCCCATCCGGGAGTCTGTATTATTCTCTGGCGGTCTTATATATATGGTTCCTGCTTCAGGCTTTATAAGATCGCATAGAAGAGAGAGCAGTGTGGATTTGCCACAACCGGATGGACCGACAATTGATGTGAAACTACCGGGCTTTATTTCGAAAGAAAGGTCATTGATTACCGGGGTCTCTCCATTTTTATCATGATAAGAATAATATATGTGATCCAGAGATAGAATTGATTCCAATAGATTACTCCCATACTATGGTTAATATAATTTATGAAAAATATCAGAAAAAGTGATAATCAAGATTGAATAAAACCCGTATAAAGAATATAATAAAAACATTAAAGTCATATGAGGGGTACTTTATGAACTGTTTAGAGGAAGTAATAGCCAGTATAAGCACAGAAAAAGTTTTTATACAGACACATAATTTCCCGGATCCTGATGCAATTGCATGTGCATATGGATTATCAGAGCTTTTGAGGGCAAAGGGGATAGATGCAGAAATATGCTATAAGGGAAGCATCGACAGAACTGTGACAGCCAAGATGGTAAGGCTTCTTAATATTAATGTTAAGGAATATATAAGTTTTGAAGAATTCAACAAAGAAGATGAGATTATTCTTGTTGATGCCCAGAAGGGTAATTCTAATATTATAGATATGAATGGACAGGAAATAATATGTATTGACCACCATCCCGTATATGAGCATATTGATTATAGGTTTTGCGACATAAGACCAGATGTTGGTGCATGTGCTTCGATTATAGCATCTTATTATTTTGACAATGATATTGATATGCCAGCTGATGTGGCAACAGCACTGTTATATGGAATCAAGATGGACACAGCTGATATGCGCAGAGGTGTTTCACAGCTTGATCTTGATATGTTTTATAAGCTTTTTATGATGGCAGACAGGGATATACTTACAAACCTTGACAGTAGTGTACTGCATTTTGATGATATTAAGGCATATAAAGATGCACTGAGTACTATTGATATAAGGGAAGATGTATGCTTTGCATGTGCCGGATATGAATGTAAAGAATCACTTATAGCTGCTATATGTGATTTTACACTCACGCTTGATGGAATCAATCTGTCAATTGTATATTCACCAAAGAAGGATGGAATTAAACTGTCAATAAGAAGTGGTGGAAAATATCTGTCAGGAGTTCTGGCAGTCAATGCCCTTAGAGGAATAGGTACGGGAGGAGGCCATGATAATATGGCGGGGGGTTATGTACCATATGGAAAAGAAACCGGGTCTAAAGTTGGGGATGCTGATATTGTAAGGCTTGAACATGAGATTAAGGCAAGATTCTTAAAAGAAGCAGGAATTAAATAGTGTTTATTTTAGTATATTAACTGCCGGATGAAGGTGATTCTTTCCGGCAGTTTTATTATTGAATATATTATCTTATATCAATCTGTAATCTGTCTATGAAATGTCCCCAAATGCCGGCATAGCCATCCATTCCGTTATCTTTATTATTATCTTTCTGATAACTATAGTAGTTACCGTTCACAGGACTTACCCTGTAGAATGCGTAATGGTATCCAGATGATTTAATGATGTCATCAGGTGTGTAATAATATATCTCAACAGCATCAACAGGTGTGTCATTGCCGGCATATCCGTTATAATAATCGTTAATATCAGTGTTGTGGCTGTCTATGAAATCCAGCCAGCCACTGTCCACATGGACTCTATATTTTATATAGCCGGTATCTGTTGTGATAGCAAGACCGGTGATATTCTGGCCACGTATTCCGGCATAATCTTCATTATTCTTAACAACAGGAAGCCAGCGGCCCGTTGCAAGCTTTGTCTGATAGTAAACATTTATATTATTGGATGAACTATCATCGGTACGGATAGTTTCATCAGTATTGCCATCATTTTTTACAGAATAATCTGAGTAATATATATTGCCATCATATTCTTCATCTTCGATTTCTACTGCACCAAACTGCCACATGGTACAGTCAAGGCTTGGAGAATCAATTTCCCAGTGCGCAAGCCAGATATTCATCTCTGGGATTGATTTCAGTCTGTCAAGGTCAAGCACATTTGTAAAATAGTTGTAATTGGCATAGACGCCGGTTTTATATCCGCTTACACGCATAGCATTAACAAACATTTCGCAGAAATCAGACAGCAGTTCACCTTCGGAGTATACATCCAGACCGTTTCTTGCTTTATATCCATCAGCATCTTCCATATCAAACCACACACCAAGTTCGGGAGACCTTCCTTTAAGAAGTCTTAGAGCATGGGCAGTTTCGCTTGCTGCATCGTAATAATCTAATGCATAACTGTATAGATAGACGCCATAAGGAATTCCAAGCCTTTCACATTCATCCATATTTCTTATGGCAGCAGCATCATCCTGTGATTGGATATCATTGCCATATCCTATACGGATAATTGTACCCTCAATATAGTTTTTCATATTATCCCACTGTATGAATCCATTATAGCTGCTCACATCTATAACAACGGCATATATATCAGCCGGTAATGACATGAACAGGCATACAGATGCAATAATTGCAATATATATTCTGATGATTTTCTTCATTCACATAGCCCCTTTCTTTTAATGTTCTAATATAGAATATTCGGGGGTCTGCCTTGGTGTTAGTGAAATAACGGCTTTACAAAAAAACAAATAATATATATAATGTAATACAGTTTCCGCATTATGACGGTTATAATGCCACCTTGGCTCAGTCGGTAGAGCGTTTCACTCGTAATGAAAAGGTCGCCGGTTCGATTCCGG
>ENA-OPCE01002102-OPCE01002102.1-human-gut-metagenome-genome-assembly--contig:-NODE-2102-length-10718-cov-2.141517_pt1 | contig 10718 bp, 7 predicted proteins | sample MGYA00241247_ERZ501474 | MGnify/ENA primary metagenome ERZ501474 (study PRJEB25962, sample SAMEA2042572) | human gut metagenome | biome: human gut; feature: human-associated habitat; material: faeces... | reverse complement strand
GATTGCCAAAGAAAACGTGGTTTCCACCTTCGGCGTCCTGTTCCATGTGGGTGCTGAAGTGGCCGAAGACGATGCCAACCTGTGGGCGCAGGTGGCCCTGCACTACACGCAGCTTACCGCCTACAGCTTTATGATTTTCAACCTGCTGTGCGCGCCGTGCTTTGCGGCCATGGGCACCATTCGAGCCCAGATGAACTCGGGCAAGTGGACGGCCATTGCGCTGGCCTACGAGTGCGGCTTCGCTTGGGTGGTCGGTCTCATGATCAACCAGTTCTACCTGGCCGCCCAGGGCGTGTTCAGCGTGTGGACCTTCGTTGCGGCGGCGTTCGCGATCGCGATCGTCTTCCAGCTGCTGCGCCCTATGCCGAGCTATGCGTGGGACGATGAGGCGGCAGATTCCGCCGCTCAGCCCGCGATGGGGAACTAGGCGCGCCGAGCGTCGAGGTCCCGATGTCATTCAGTCGACTTTTGGTAACATCGAATCGAGGTTCGGGAGTGGCGAGGCATTTTACGAGGGGCGCATCTCGTGTTTTGCCGCGCTCGCCGGGGAATATGATCGCGTTGGCGAGAATGAAGTTGCCAAAAGTCGACAATTTGATTTCATGAACTCAACGCGTTAAGGAAATAATGCATAATGGGACCAATAGATTTCATAATTTTGAGTATTATTGCAATTGCATTTGTTCTCGTGGTTGTTCGCGTGCGTAAAAAGGGCACGTGCGGTGATTGCGCGAGCGCCGGGTCATGCGGTGGATCGTGCGCGAGCTGCGCGACTTCCAAACGCTCGTCGTGCCCGGCCTGCGAGGGCGCCGATTCCATCGCCGACCGCCTTTCCAAGAACATCTCGGTTGGGAGGCGGTGAGCCTCGGGCCTTCTTGCATCGGGAATACCGGTTCGAGCGCGCCATGAACGACGGAGCGTATGCGCTCGGGCCCTCTTGCATCGGGAGTGCCGTTTCTCCGTGTCATAAGCACAACTCTCGAAAGCCCCCGCTCATCACGGGGGCTTTTTCGCGTCCATGCGCAATTTCGCGCCTGTCCCCGATTGGCGCCTGGGGGCGGGTTGGTGGGGCGTGGTAACCTGAAAACACGTGTCTGCCGTCCAGCAGAAAGGAGGCGCAGCGTCATGATCGCCCGCGCCGACCAATCTCTCAAGTACCTGCGCCTGCTCTCGGAGCATTTTCCCACGCAGCAATCGGTGTTCACCGAGATCATCAACTTGCAGGCAATCCTCAACCTGCCCAAGGGCACCGAGCATTTCATGAGCGATCTGCACGGTGAATACGAGGCGTTCCTGCATATCCTCAACAACTGCTCGGGCGTGGTGCGCGAGCACGTGGACGATATCTTCGGCGACGAGCTCTCCGAGGAGGAAAAGGGCGACCTGTGCACCCTCATCTACTACCCGCATGAGAAGCTCGCGCTCGCGCATCTGCAACACATCGCGACGCCGAGCTGGTACAAGGTCATGCTCGAGCGTCTGCTGGTGGTGGCACGTTCCCTGTCCAGCCGTTACACGCGCTCCAAGGTCCGCAAGGCCATCCCGCGCGATTATGCCTACATCATCGACGAGCTGCTGCATACGCATCCCGATGAGAACAACTACCGCGTGCGCTATCACGAGCGCATCATCGCGTCGATTCTGGAGACCGATGCGGGCGAGGACTTTATCTGCTCGCTGTCCGATCTCATCAAGCGGCTGGTCATCGACCATCTGCATCTGGTGGGCGATATCTTCGACCGCGGCGGCGGGGCGTCCAAGATCATGGACCGCCTGATGGAGTACCACTCGCTGGATATCCAGTGGGGCAATCACGACCTGTTGTGGATGGGCGCGGCCGCCGGTCAGTCTGCGTGCATCATCACGGTTTTGCGCAACAACTTGCGCTACGGCAATTTCGAGATCTTGGAGAACGACTACGGCATCTCCCTGCGCGAGCTTGTGGCGTTTGCCGAGCGCACCTACGAGCCGGTTCCCGATGGCGCGACCGGTTTGGCTGCCAAGCTCACGCCGTTGGCGAAGGCCGTGAACGTCTTGCTGTTCAAGCTCGAGGGGCAGATCATCATGCGCCACGGGAGCTTCGACATGCACGACCGATTGCTGCTCGAGCGCATCGACGTCGAGGCGGGGACCGTCGAGCTGTACGACGGCACGGTATACGAGCTCGCCACACGCGATTTCCCCACGCTCGACCCGGAGCATCCCTATGAGCTCACACCCGAGGAGGCGCGGATCGTCGAGAAGCTCGTGGCGGAGTTCACGAGCGCCGACCACCTGCGTCGCCATATCGAGTTCCTCTACAGCCACGGTTCCATGTACCTGGTGCGCAATCACAACCTGCTGTTCCACGGTTGCGTCCCGCTGAACGAGGACGGCACGTTCTCGAGCATGAACTGCCTGGGCACCTGGCGCAGCGGCCGCGATTACCTCGACTTCTGCGATGAAATCGCACGTCGTGCCTGGCGCGAGCGCGACGAGGACTCGCTCGACTGGATGTGGTACCTCTGGATCGGCATGAAGTCCCCGGCGAGCGGCCGTTTGGTCAAGACCTTCGAGCGCTCCTACATCGACGATCCGGATTGCTGGGTCGAGCCCATGGACCCCTATTTCGAGCTGACCAAGGACGAGACGACGTGCGATGCCATCATGGCGGAGTTCGGCGTGTCCGCGGGTTCGGGGCATATCGTGAACGGACACACGCCCGTGCACACCGCCGAGGGTGAGCAGCCCATTCGCGCGAATGGCCGCCTGCTCGTGATCGACGGCGGCTTTTGCAGCGCGTATCACCCCAAGACGGGAATCGCTGGTTACACCCTCATCTCGAGCTCGCGCGGGTGCCGTCTCAAGGCGCACCAGGCATTCGAGAGCGTCGAAGCCGTGCTCACGCGCAATGCCGATATCGTGAGCGAGACCGACCGCTTCGATGTGGCCGAGCGCCGGCGCATGGTGAGCGACACCGATACGGGCGTGCAGATTCGCGAGCAGATCAGCGATCTGCGGGCCCTGCTCGAGGCCTACCGTACCGGCACCCTCGACGAGCGTCCTTAGCGTGCCAATTGGGGACGGGTACAGATTGAGACATTTCGGCCCATGGAGGGCGGACGGCGCGACTCGTGCTTGACCGCGGTGAATGTCCCAATTTGCACCTGTCCCCAAATGAGGCGTAACCGCGTTGAAACATACGTGTGCGACTATGGGAAGTCGCAGCAACCGTGCTTTGTGAAAGGTCTGGCAATGGATCAGCAGCAGTACATCGACTTTGTCCTGCGCACCGTCGAGGAGCGCGATATCCGCTTCATCCGCCTGTGGTTCACCGATGTGCTCGGCCGCCTCAAGAGCTTCGCCATCAGCCCGGAGGACCTCGAGGTCGCGTTTGAGGAGGGCATCGGCTTCGACGGCTCGGCCATTGAGGGCTTCACCACGCCCGACGAGGCGGACATGCTGGCTTTCCCCGACCCCTCGACCTTCCAAATCCTGCCCTGGCGTCCCACGCGCGACGGCGCGGCCCGCATCTTCTGCGATGCGTGCACCCCTGATCGCCAGCGGTTTGCCGGCGATTCCCGAGAGTGCCTGCGGCGCATGTTCTATCGCGCCGAGAAGCTCGGCTACATCATGAACGTCGGTGCCGAACTGGAGTTTTACTACTTCCCCGACGAGCATACCCCCGAGCCGTTGGACGCCGTGGGTTATTTCGACCTCTCGCCGTCCGACTCCGCTCGTGACCTGCGTCGCTCCACGGTGCTCATGCTCGAGAAGATGAGTATCCCCATCGAGTACACCTTCCACAGCTCCGGACACTCGCAGCACGGTATCTCGATGCGCCATGCCGAAGCCCTCACCATGTCCGATGCGATCATGACGGCCAAGCACGTGATCAGCACATGCGCCTACGAGGCCGGTATCCATGCCAGCTTCATGCCCAAGCCCATCGCCAAGGGCTCTTCCTCGGCGATGTTTTTGCACCAGTCGCTATTCGACCGCGAGGGCAACAACGTGTTCTGGGGCGACGATTCGCAAAACCACCTGTCGTCGATCGCCAAGAGTTACATGGCCGGCATCCTCGCCCATGCGTCCGAGATCAGCGCCATCACCAACCCCACGGTGAACTCCTACAAGCGCCTGTCCGCCGGTGCGGGCAATGGCCCGCGCTTTGCCACGTGGGGCATGCGCAACCGCGCTGCCATGATCCGCGTGCCCATCTACAAGCCCGGCAAGCAGGCAGCGGCCCGCATCGAGCTCCGCAGCCCCGACCCGATGGCAAACCCGTATCTGGTGAATACGGTGACGCTTGCCGCTGGCCTGGACGGTATCAAGCGTGGGCTCGAGTTGCCCGAGGAGGCAACCTCCGAGCTGCTGCGCTTGCCGGAGTCCGAGTTGCGCGCCCGCGGCATCGAGCCCCTACCGAGCAATCTCGACGAGGCACTTGATGTGTTCGAGAGCTCCGACTTCATGAAGGACGCCCTGGGTGAGCATATCCACTCGTTCTTCCTCAAGAAGAAGCGCGCGGAATGGGAGCGTTTCAACTCGACGGTCACCGAGTGGGAGCTCAGGCACTACCTGGCCAATTCGTAACCGTCCCGTGCGATTCGAGGCGCACGTCGTTTTGATAAGATGACGTCTACGGAGGTGAGCTCATGGCGGAAAAGACAGTGCTGTTCATGGCCCGCACTACGCGGCTGCATGATTTCATCAGGACGCTCTCGACGTCTCTCGGCGTCGAGGTGCACGTTGCCACGCCCGATTCACCTGCAGCGGCGCACGACTTCGACCTGTTGGTTCTCGACGCCGACGGCGTTCGCCCCGATCGTGTGGACGCCATGGCCAAGTGGCTCGAGTCGCGCGGTGGAGCGCCCATGCTGCTGGTCGTCGATGAGGAAGATATCGCCGAGATGCGCCTTCCCTCCCGGGTCCGCTCCGATTTCATCTGCTCGGGCGCGGGAGATGCCGAGCTTGAGGTCCGCGCACGCCAGCTTTTGGGCGAGTGCGAGGCCGTTCCGGTCGATGAGGTGCTCACCGTGGATAACCTCACTATCAACCTTGCCACCTACCAGGTGTCGCTCGATGGCGAGCCTGTCGACCTCACACTCATGGAGTATTCGCTGCTGAGCTTTTTGGCTACGCACCCCAATCGCGCGTACAGTCGAGAGGTCCTGCTGCATCGCGTATGGGGTTTCGAGTACTGCGGCGGCACCCGTACCGTGGGCGTTCCCATCCGCCGTATCCGCAGCAAGGCCGGTCCCCTCATCGCCGCGCATATCACCACCGTCCGCGGCGTTGGCTACCTCTTCAAGGAGTAGCCTCGGTCGGTGTTGCGTCTCAACTGGTGCCAGGTACAAATTGCGCCGCGGTGTCGATTATCGTTCCAAGTGGAGGGGCGGGCGCGAATCATACATGCGCAAATCGCGGCGTCTCACGCAGCGCTGCGAAGCGATTGCACCTCAGAACAAGACGCTTGAGAAATCCTTAACGCGACTTACAACTTGATTAAGCTCCGTCGCTCATGATGAGCGGAGCTGCGCTTTTGGGGTACAACGTTGGAGAATGAAGACGTTGAAAGGACCGTTCATGAGTGAAGAAAAGACCCCTCAGCGCCCCGAGGGCCTTGGATCGGAGCAACGCCCGTCCTCGCAGCCGCGTCTCGAGGTCGAGCCCACGCCCGTCGAGCCTGCAGGTGCTGCGTCCGGCAATGCAGGCGCCCATACCACGGCGCACATCCCCGTCGATCCCGGCAACCCCACCGCGGCTGGCTCCACCCGCCAGGTCCCACCGGTGGATTACTCGTATTCCCAGGGTCAGCACGCCACGGGTCAGAGCACGCAAGCCCATGCGTCCACGTATACCGAGACCCGCACCGTGGTCAAGACCAAGAGCAAGAAGCTTCCCATCTTCCTGGCGTCCTTCGCCGGCCTGGTGGTCGGTGCGGTGCTGGTTATCGCCCTCGTCATGTCCGGCGCGTTCCGTATCACCGATTCGAACGTCGAGACTGCCGGCACCTCCGGCACCCCGCAGAAGATCGACATCAACCCCGAGGACACCACGCTGTCCGAGGCCGTGGCGGCAAAGGCGCTGCCCTCCGTCGTGTCCATCACCGCCCAGGGCGAGGATGAGAACTCCGGCGGTATCGGCAGTGGTGTGATTTTGGACACCGACGGCAATATCCTCACGAACCATCACGTCGTCCAGGGTGCGACCGCGCTCGTGGTGAACACCGACGACGGCAACAGCTACGAGGCAGAGCTCGTTGGCGCGGACGAGTCCAGCGACCTGGCGGTCATTCGCCTCAAGGACCCCAAGAGCGCCAAGCTCACCCCCATCGAGGTCGGCGATTCCGACGACATCGCGGTGGGCGAGTGGGTCATGGCCATTGGCAGTCCCTTCGGCAACGAGCAGTCCGTGTCCACGGGTATCGTCTCTGCGCTCTACCGTTCCACCGCCCTGCAGAGCGCGAGCGGTACGTCCATCTACGCGAACATGATCCAGACCGATGCGGCCATCAACCCCGGTAACTCCGGCGGTGCGCTCGTCAACGACGAGGGGCATCTCATCGGCATCAACTCGGTCATCGAGTCCTATTCTGGCTCCAGTTCGGGCGTTGGTTTTGCGATCCCGGTGAACTACGCCATCAACATCGCCAACCAGATCATCGATGGCGAGACCCCGGTCCATCCGTACCTGGGCGTCTCCCTGGTGAGCGTGAACGCCTACAACGCCCGCACGAATGAGCTGGCGGTCGATAGCGGCGCATATGTGGCGGAGGTCACCGCCGACGGCCCGGCTGCCCAGGCGGGTATCCAGAAGGGCGACATCGTCACCGCCGTCGACGGCGAGGGCATCGCCTCGGCGGACGGCCTGATCATCGCTTTGCGTGAGCATGAGGTGGGTGACGAGGTGACCTTGACGGTCGTGCGCGGCAAGGATGAAACCGAGGTCAAGGTGACGCTTGGGTCGGATGAGGCCCTGCAGGCCGAGCAGGAGGACACGTCCGACGGCCCCGGTGCCGGAACTGGCATGAGCCGCGAGGAGTTCTTCCGCTATCTCGAGGAGTACATGGGCGGCGCGCTGCGCTAACGCCCTGCCCCGACGCAATTGGGGACAGGTGCAAATTGCGCAGTTTGCATCGGTTTCCAATTGAGCGGTCGCGAATGTGCCCGGTATATCGCTTTGATACACTAGTGCACTAAAGTGCAAGAGGAGGGGGAGCATGAAGAAGGGCTCGATCGAACGGAGGCGTCGCGGTTTGTCTTTCGCCACACCGCAGCTGACGCATCAGATACGCCGGTTCATCGTGGCCCGCTTTTTCCTGTATCTCGGCGCCATGTGCAGCTATTTCATCGGGGTGATGGGCACCCTGACCTTCTCCATGGGTGCAGGTGTGGGCGATAACGCCATTGCCGTGGGGCTGCTCAATTTGTGCATCGTGATCGGCCAAATCCGAGGTGGAGCTCTCCTCGATAGAATCGGGCCTCGCGTGTTCTTCCGATTGGCGTCATTCGGCTTGATTTTGAGCGGCCTGTTGTATCAGGTGGTGGGGACGAGCATCGCGGGCGTGTTTCTCGGCGCGGCGGTCTTCGGGATGACTTGGGGAATCGCCGACACGGTGCCCCGTGCGTTCCCGGCGTATTTCACTGCTGACCTCGACGAGCTCAAACGAATCAACGCGCTCGTGACGTTGACGGGCAACCTCGCGATCGTCATTGGTCCTATCGCTGGTGGCGCAATCGCGCTCGTTGCACCCACGCAGGCGGTGTTCCTCTTCATGGTCGCGTGCGCCGCCATCTCCCTCATTCCCGGATGGGGCATCGAGGCCCTGCGAGAACCTGAGGTCGCGGCGGGCAGTGCGGATGAGGGCTTCGATGCTCCGAGCGGTTCGGTCTCCGCGGGCTTCTCGGCGATTTTCGGCAGCAAGGTTCTCACCTTGCTGTTTTGGGCGACCATGCTCTCGTTCATGGGGTACGGCGCGTTCGACCCGCTCGAGTCCCTGTTCTACCGGGATGTGCTCAAGGTGGGCGCCTCTTGGATGGGCTGGCTTTCCGCGTTGTCGGGCGTGGGCGGGCTGTTGGGCGCGGCGATCGCCGGCGTGTTGCCCCCTCGCTTCGTCAACGTGCGCGCCCTACTCGTTGTGCTGTTCGTCACGGGGTCCGGAAGCCTGCTGTATGTCGCGACTCCGTATGTGCTCGTGGCGTGTGCGGGGCAGTTCATCCTCGGTGTCGCATTTTCAGCGTTCGGCCCCATTAAGGACACGCTGGTCCAGATTCACACGCCGCTCGACCGTATTGGGCGCGTGAACGCCGCCATGGGCGCGGGCAATAACCTTGCGGGGGCCATCCCGCTGCTCTGTGCACCCGCTCTTGCCCATGTCTTGGGCGTGCAGGGAACCCTTGTGGCCGCCGGGGTGTTGGTGGTCGTCGTGCCGCTCGCGATTCTCATTATGCGGGGCAGGGAGATCGGCGATCTCGTCGACGAGGAGCGCGCTCGAGAGGCCGCTGGCTTTGCCGATGGGTGCCGCGCCGGGGGAGTTTGCGGCTTTGGCGACGACGGTCTCGCTGGAGGGCAGTCGAAAGGCCTCTAACGGGAATGTCGCTCGGCCGCAATTGGTGCCTGTCCCCACATGTGCTGCGACGACCGAGCGGATGCAATATGGGGAAAACTGGTATTAAAAAGTGTAAATTTGTGGAGAAGGCGTGCATGGCTTCGATGTCGTCGTGGACCCGTCTTGCCGTGTCGAAAAACCTCGGATAGGCTGGTAATACACGCTATTCACTTGGGAGACGTGATATTTATGCCGCGCGAGACCACGCAGCACCACACCGATCTGGAAATCTCGAATATCGACGAGGAGTCGGGTGAGCCTGACTGTATGGGCTCGGCTGAACCGGATGTCCCGGGCGAGCCGTGCGCTTCAGATAGAGCGGTGGCCTCGGACGAACCTGCCAAGTTCCTCATCGCGGGCTTGCGACCCCTCGACTTCGTCAAGCGCATGGCCATCATCCTCATCGGTTCGGCCATCTTCACGTTCGGCGTCCACAACATCCATAACGTCACGGGCATCACCGAAGGCGGCATCATCGGCTTGGTGCTGTTCGGTAACCACTGGTTCGGCATTCCGCCGTCGATCGTGTCGCCGGCGCTTGACTGCCTGTCCTACGCCGTGGCGCTCAAGGTCCTGGGCGGTGGCTTTTTGGGCTGGTCCGCCGTGGCGACCGTCGCGGTCGCGGGCTTTTACCGCTTGTGGGAGAGCCTGCCCTACATGTTGCCCGACCTTACGAATGATCCGCTGCTCGCTGCCGTGCTCGGTGCGCTGTTCGTGGGCGTGGGCGTGGGCCTGGTGATTCGCCAGGGCGCCTCGGCCGGCGGTGACGACGCGCTGGCGCTTTCGATCTCCAAGATCACCGGGTGGCGCGTGGGCCGCTGCTACCTGTTCACCGACCTCTCGGTGCTTGCCCTTTCGCTCACTTATATTCCGGTGGTGAAGATCGCCTTCTCGCTCATCACGGTGACGATCTCCTCTGCGGTGATCGATGTGGTGAAGGACGCCTCGTGGGATCATGTCGAGCAATTCACCGAATGGCTGCGAGAGAAGAGGCGCGCACGGGCGTAGTGCGCCAGCTTGCCCGTCTCGAAAGAACATGTACCGTACGGGGCACTCCATGCAAGTGGAGTGCCCCGTTTGTCTATAATGGAGCGATTGCACGGAAGAACCGAAAGGAGCGCACATGGCGGTACTGACACAAGACGACGTGCGCGCGATCGCCGATTACGCGACCATCGCGCTCGATGAGACCGAGCTCGCCGCGATGACGTCGTACTTGAACGACGCCGTGGCCATGCTCGAGCCCATACTGGATTATGCGGCCGAGGATGTCGAGCCGACGTTTCACCCGGACGGCGGCATTGCGAATGTGATGCGGCCCGATCAAGCCGATGAGGGCCGTGCCCTCGGCATCAACGAGGCTCTGTCCAACGCCGCCTCTGCGCGTGACGGCCAGTTCCGCGTTCCCTCGATCATGGGTGATGGAGGTGAGCGCTAATGGCGACATTCATCGATTCCCTCACCGCTGTGGATATCGCCGCGGGTGTGCGAGCGGGAGAGTTCAGCGCCGTCGAGGTGGCCCGCGCGGCGCTGTCCGCCATCGATGCGCGTGAGTCGGATGTCCAGGCATTTCTTCAGGTCACGCCTGAGGTGGCTCTTGGCGCCGCCGCCCGTGTGGACGCGCTTCGCGCCGCCGGCGAGCCCCTGCCGCCGCTGGCCGGCGTGCCACTGGCCATCAAGGACAACATGAACATGCTGGGCACGCGTACCACCTGCGCCTCCCGTATGCTGGAGAACTACGAGTCGCCCTATACCGCCACGTGCGTCCAGCGCATGCTCGACGCGGGCTGCGTGCCGCTCGGCAAGGCCAATATGGACGAGTTCGCGTTCGGTTCCTCCACGGAGAGCTCGGCGTTTCACCGTACGAACAATCCATGGGACCTCGAGCGCGTTCCCGGCGGCTCCTCCGGGGGTTCGGCCGCGGCGGTCGCCTCGGGCATGGCAACACTTTCCCTGGGATCGGATACCGGCGGTTCGATTCGCCAGCCCGCGGCGCTTTGCGGCGTGGTTGGTGTGAAGCCCACATACGGAACCGTGTCGCGTTACGGTGTGGTGGCGTTCGGATCTTCGCTTGACCAGGTCGGTCCGTTCGGTCGTACGACCGCCGACGTCGGGCTCTCCCTGGATG